>Ga0307477_10000568_pt1 | contig 39713 bp, 44 predicted proteins | sample atmos_gasesECM2C_FD_203316 | JGI IMG/M metagenome (GOLD analysis project Ga0307477, IMG submission 203316) | Hardwood forest soil microbial communities from Morgan-Monroe State Forest, Indiana, United States - atmos_gasesECM2C_515 | ecosystem: Environmental > Terrestrial > Soil > Temperate... | reverse complement strand
GCCGAAGGCTAATGCCTGGCCCGCCGGCCGCCGCCCGCCTTACTCCAGAATCACCAGCGTGTCACCCTCGTTGACCGCCTGGCCCTCCTCGCACAGGATCTCCTTGACCGTGCCGGGGTCCTCGGCCTCGACCGGCATCTCCATCTTCATCGACTCGAGGATCACGACCGTGTCGCCCTCCTCGATGCGGTCGCCCACTTCGCACTCGATCTTCCACACCGTGCCCGTGATGTGGGCCTCGACGTTGATCACCGGCGGACCTCCTCCGCGCTGGTCGCTGACAGCCGGGCAGGGTATCCCGCCCGCCCCCCGTCACCCGCGACCGACCCATGACCCCGGCCCCCCGGCCGGGGCCGCCGCCCCATGACCGACCGGGTGACCGGCGCCCCGCCCACGGCGGTCCTCGTCACCGTCCACAACCAGGCCGACCGCCTTCCCGGCACCCTGGCGGGCCTGCGCCGAGCCTTCCCGGAGGCCCGCATCGTGGTGGCCGACGACGCCTCCACCGACGGCGCGGGCGCTCTCGCCACCGCCGCCGGCGCGGAGGTGGTGCGCGCCCCCCGGCGCCTGGGCAAGGGAGGGGCGGCCACGCTGGCGGCCGCCCGGCTCCGGGGAAACGGCGGCGTGGTTGTCTTGTGCGACGCCGACCTGGGGGCCAGCGCGGCCGCCCTCGAGCAGCGCGTGCGGGGAGGGTGCGACCTGGCCGTGGCCCGCTTCGCCCGGCCCCGGGGCGGCGGGTTCGGGCTGGCCCTGGGCCTGGCCCGGTGGGCCGTGCGCCGTCTGTGCGGGGTCGCACTCGAGGCGCCGCTGTCGGGCCAGCGGGCGCTGCGGGGCGAGGTGCTCGAGGCGGTGCTCCCGTTCGCGCCGGGGTTTGGCATGGAGGTGGGAATGACGGTGGACGCCGTGCGGGCGGGCTTCGGCCTGTGCGAGGTGGAGCTCGAGCTCGAGCATCGCGTCACCACCCGCACCCCCGCGGGCTTCGTTCACCGCGGGCGCCAGCTGATCGACGTGGCGCGCGCGTACCGGGACCGCCGCGGCGTAGGGTGCCGGGCGTGATCCTGGCCATCGACCAGGGGACCACGGGGACCACGTGCGTGGTGTTCGACGGCCAGGGGCGACCGGCGGGGCGCGCCTACCGTGAGTTCGCCCAGCACTTCCCCCGCCCGGGCTGGGTCGAGCACGACGCCCGGGAGATATGGGAGGTCACCCACGGCGTCGCCGGCCAGGCCCTCGAGGACGCCGGCGTGGCGGTCGGCGGGCTGGAGGCCATCGGCATCACCAACCAGCGCGAGACCGTGTGTGTGTGGGACCCGGCCACCGGCGAGCCCCTGCACCGCGCGCTCGTGTGGCAGGACCGGCGTACGGCAGCGCGCTGCGACGAGCTGGTCGAGGCCGGCCGGGAGCCGCTCCTGCGCGAGCGCACCGGCCTCGTGCCCGATCCGTACTTCTCGGCCACCAAGATCGAGTGGCTGCTCGGCCACGTCGAGGGCCTGCGCGAACGGGCACGGGATGGCCGCGCCGCGTTCGGCACGGTGGACGCCTGGCTGGTGTTCAAGCTCACCGGCGAGTTCGCCACCGAGCCCTCCAACGCCTCGCGCACGCTGCTGTTCGACATCGGCGCCGGGCGGTGGGACCCCGAGCTGCTCGACCTGTTCGGAGTCCCCGAGCGATCGCTGCCCCAGGTCAGGCCGAGCGTGGGCACCTTCGGAGTGACCGACCCGGACGCCTTTCACGGCCACCGGGCTCCGGTGTCGGGCGTGGCCGGCGACCAGCAGGCCGCCCTGTTCGGGCAGGCCTGCCTGGATCTCGGTCTGGCCAAGAGCACGTACGGCACGGGCTCGTTCGTGCTGGTCAACTCCGGCCCCTCGCGGCCGCCCGCGGCGGAGGGCCTGCTCACCACGGTGGCCTGGGGCATCGAGGACCGCCTGACCTACGCGCTCGAGGCTCCGGTGTTCGTCACCGGGGCGGCTGTCCAGTGGCTGCGCGACGGCCTGGGCATCATCGACCAGGCGGCGGAGACCGAGGCCCTGGCCGCGTCGCTTGACTCCAACGACGGCGTCTACTTCGTGCCCGCCCTGACCGGTCTGGGCGCCCCCCACTGGGACCCCTATGCGCGCGGCACCATCCTGGGCCTGACCCGCGGCAGCTCACGGGCCCACCTGGCCCGGGCCACGCTCGAGTCGATTGCCTACCAGACTGTGGATGCCGTACGAGCCATGGCCGCCGCCGGGACCGAGCTGCTCGAGCTCCGGGCCGACGGCGGAGCCGTGGTCAATCACTGGCTCATGCAGTTCCAGGCGGACGTGCTCGGCGTGCCCGTGGTGGTGCCCGAGATGTCCGAGACCACCGCGGTGGGAGCGGCCTGGCTGGCCGGGGTGGGGGCGGGGCTGTGGACGCTCGACGGGGTTCGCCAGAGCTGGCGCGAGCACGCGCGTTATGAGCCCCGCATGGCGGAGGCGGACCGCTCCGTCCTGCTGACGCGCTGGACGGCCGCGGTGGAGCGGGCGCGGGGCTGGGAGGCGCCGGGCCCGCCCGGGTAACCGCCCCCGGGCCCGCCCGGGTAAGCGCCCCCGGGCCCGCGCGCGTAACCGTCCCGGGCCCGCGCGCGTAACCGTCGCCCCTGCCCGGAGTACGCGTGTCCATGGCACGCGTGCGCGCGAGGACGGTGGGGAGAGGCCGATGACCGAGGAGCTGGCCCCCATGAAGGAGCAGGTGTACCGCGATCCGCGGCCCAAGGAGTACTTCGACCGCTTCCACGAGCGGGCCCGGACGCGCGAGCCGGACTACATCTACCACCTGGTCCGGATGCTGGTCACGCCCCTGATGTTCATCCTGTACCGCGGCCGGTGCATCTCATCCGACCGCGTGCCCATCCGCGGTCCGGTGATTCTCGCCCCCAACCACTTCTCGTTCATGGATCACTTCCTGATCGGCGTGTTCCTGCGTCGCCAGATCCGGTTCATGGCCAAGTCGCAGCTGTTCAAGCGCCCCATGCAGTTCATCTTCAGCCACGGGGGCGTGTTCCCGGTCCGCCGCGGGGCCCGCGACGAGGAGGCGTTCATCTCGGCCGACAAGATCCTGGAGCGCGGGGGCCTGATCGCCATGTACTGCGAGGGCGGGCGCTCCCGCTCCGGGCACCTGGGCGAGCGGGGAGCCCGGCCCGGGATCGGCCGCCTGGCCCTGGAGAGCGGCGCCCCGGTGATCCCGGTGGCCATCCACGGCTCCTCCCGGATTCGCAACTGGAAGCGCCTCCAGTTCCCCAAGGTCACCGTTCACTACGGCGAGGCGCTCCAGTGGGAGCGGGTCGAGTCGCCCACCCGCGAGCAGCAGCAGGCCGTGGCCGACGAGATCCTCGAGCAGATCAAGCGCTTGTACGCCGGCCTCGAGCGGCTCGGCCGGCGCGAGATGGTCCAGCGCGTGCGCCGCGAGCGCCGGGCCCAGCGCCGGACCCGGCGGGCGGCGACCGCCTGACGTGCCGGCGTCGGGGCTGCTGCGGCCCGGGCTGCTGGAGGGAGTGGTTGTGGTCGTGGCCAGCCCCGCCACCCCGGCCAGCCCCGCCACCCCGGCCCGCCCCGCCAGCCCCGCCACCCCGGCCCGCCCCGCCCGCCCGGCCACCTCCGCGGCCACCTCCGCCGGCACCGGCCCGGGTCTGGCCGGCGAGGTCGAGCGCGCATGCGCCGACCTGTCCGCCGCAGTTGAGGCGCTCCCGTGGGAGCCCGACGACGACGAGGAGTCAACCGCCGCTGCCGTCCGCGCCCTCATCGAGCGCCGGGGGGCGGTCCACACCCTGGTCAACGACGCGGCCGGGGCCTACCGCGCCGCCCTGGCCGCCACCGGCGGGGACGGCCACCGGGCCCTGCGCGCGACCCTGGACGGGACCTGGAACGCCACCCGTGCGGTCGCCAACCAGGCCTTCATAGACCCCTCCACCCCCGGCACGGTCATCCACCTGTGCCCGCCCCCGGACGCCGGACCCCTGGCCGGGGCCGCGGTGGCGGGGCTCGAGAACATGGCCCGGACCCTGTCCATCGAGTGGGCCCGGTACGGGATCCGCATCACCGCCATCGCCCCGGCCCCGGACGCGCGGCCGTCGGACGTGGCCCAGCTGGCCTGCTTCCTGGCCTCCCCGGCCGGCGACTACTACTCGGGCTGCCGCTTCGACCTGGGGGCGCGCCCCGACCTGGGCCTGCTTTAGTGTGCCCGGACGCATGGCCGGCACCCCGACGCCTCCGACTCCGCCGGCGGCCGGAAGCCCACCGCCCTCGCCCCCGCCCGCCGGGTCCCCTCCCGGACCGGGGGCACCCGGCCCCGCGTCCGGCGCGCCCTCTCCCAGCCGGGTCCGGGTGGCGGTCGTGGTGGCCGCCGCCATCGCGGCCGGCGTGATCATCTTCCTGGTCACCCAGGGGGGCGGCAGCTCGCACTCCAAGACCACCCCGGCCCAGGTCAGGGCCATCCCCGTGGCCGCAACCATCCCGCAGCTGCGCGCCCTGGCCGCCGCCAAGCCCTTCCCCCTCTACTGGGTCGGCCCCAAGCCCCGCTACACCTACGAGCTGACCCAGACCGGCGACGGCAAGGTGTACGTGCGCTACCTCCCGCCCGGGGTGAAGGTGGGGGTCAACCTGCCCAACTACATCACCGTGGCCACCTATCCGGTGACCAACGGGTTCACCACCGTCACCCAGGCCAGCCACCTCCCGGGCGAGTTCGTGCGGCGCCTGCCGGCCGCCGGGCTGGCCGTGGCCTCCCCGAGGCTGCCCAAGAGCGTCTACCTCTCCTATCCGCGGGCCAAGTACCTGGTCGAGGTCTACGACCCGGTCCCCAAGCAGGCTCGCACCCTCGTCCTCTCCGGACAGGTCCGGCCCATCCGCTGACCACTCCCACCGCGTGACCCTCCTGATCTGCTGGGTCGCGCTTCCCCTGATCCTGGGGGTCATCAGCCTCGGCTGCGGGCTGCTGGTCGAGGTCCTGGCCGGGCGCCGCCTGCCCGGCCCGCTCGTCCCGCCCATCGGCCTGGCCGTGGTCATCGTCATCTCGAGCCTGGCCACCGCCTCGGGCGCCACCGCCTCCCTGGCCACCCCCGCGGTGGTGGCCCTGGGGATCGCCGGGCTCCTGCTGGCGCCCCCCTGGCGGCGCTGGCCCCTGTGGCGGCCGGGGCGCGGCGTCGCCCTGTGGGGCCCGGGCGCCGCCCTCGCCATCTACGCGGTGTACGCCGCCCCGATCGTGCTCTCCGGGGAAGCCACCTTCACCGGCTACATCAAGCTGGACGACACCGCCACCTTTCTGGCCCTGATCGATCGGGCCATGACCCACGGGCGCGACCTGTCCGGGCTGGCCCCCTCCAGCTACGAGGCCACGCTGGCCTTCAACCTGCCCTCCGGCTACCCCCTGGGGTCGATGCTCCCCCTGGGGGTGGCGGGCCAGCTGATCGGCCAGGACAACGCCTGGCTGTACCAGCCCTACCTGGCCCTGGTGGCGGCCAACCTCGGGCTCGTGCTCTACGAGCTGGCCCGCCCCGCGGTGGCCCCCCGGGCCGCGCGGGCCGGGGTGGCGTTCCTGGCCGGCCAGGCGGCCCTGCTGTACGGGTACGTGATGTGGGGCGGGGTCAAGGAGGTGGCGGGTGCGTTCCTGATCGCCCTGACCGCCGCGATCGCGCCCCATGCCCTGCCCTCGCCCGCGACCGCCCCCTCGCCCGCGACCGCCCCCTCGGCCGCGACCGCCCTCCCGCCCGCGGCCCCGCTCCCGCTCGGGGCCGGCCTGCGCCGCCTCCTCCCGCTGGGACTGGCCACCGCGGCCACCTTTGACGCGCTGAGCCTGGGCACGGCGGTGTGGCTCGGCCCGGTCCTGCTCATCGCGCTCGCCGTGCTCGCGGTTCGGGTCGTGCTCCTGGTCCTCGGCGGCGGGCTCAGCGCCAGCCGCGGCCTCGCCGCCGTCGCGGTCCACGTGGCCGGCTTCGCGGCCATCACGGCCGCGCTCGCCCTCCCCGCCATCCTCACCTCGTCCAGCTTCCTGGGCGGTCTGGCCGGAGGCGGGGGCGGAGGCGGGGCCCTGACCAGCGCGACCGAGCTGGGCAACCTGATCCGTCCCCTCAACCGGCTCCAGCTGTTCGGGATCTGGCCCACCGGGGACTTCAGGATCGACCCGAGCAACCTAACCGCCACTCACATCCTGATCGGCGTCGTCGCCATCGGCGCCCTGGTGGGACTGGGCGTGGCCGCCTGGCGCGGGCACTGGGCCCTGGTCGCCTACCTCGCCGCCGGCGGCATCGGCGCGCTCGTGTTCAAGGCCGCCGCCTCCCCCTGGATCGCGGGCAAGGCCTTCGCCAGCGGGTGCCCCGCCTTCCTCCTCCTGGGCCTCATGGGGGTGGCCGCCATCTGGGACGGAGGCCGCTCGGTGCGCGAGCCCGTCCTCGGGGTGACCGCGATCGTGGCCTCGATGCTGATGGCCGCGGCCATCGCCAGCGGGGTCCTGTGGTCGAACTTCCTGGCCTATCACGAGGTCAACCTGGCCCCGCGCCCGCGCATGGCCGAGCTGGCCAGCATCGGCCAGCGCTTCGCCGGCCAGGGCCCCACGCTGATGACGGAGTACGAGCCCTACGGCGTGCGCCACTTCCTGCGCCGGATGGACCCCGAGGGCGCCTCCGAGCTGCGCCGCCGGGCCGTCCCGCTGGTGGACGGGACCCTCCTCGGCAAGGGCAGCTCGGCCGACCTCGATCGCTTCGCCCTGCCGGGCCTGCTGGTGTACCGGACCCTGGTCATCCGCCGCTCGCCCGCCGAGAGCCGGCCCCCCTCCGCGTACCGCCTGACCTGGCGAGGGCGCTACTACGACGTGTGGCAGCGCCCGCCGGGCGCCGGGGGCCAGATCGTCAGCCACGTGGGCCTGGGCGACTCCCAGCAGGCGGGCGCGATCCCGCCGTGCAGCCAGATCCTGGCCCTCGCTCGCCGCCCCGGGGTGGTCCGGCTGGCCGCCCCGGTGGCGGCGCCGGTCACCGTGGGCGACCTGGTCCAGGCCCCCCACCCGAGCTCGTGGAGCGCCGAGGGCGAGGGGCCCGGGAGCGTCGTCCCCTTCGGCCCGGGGACCAGCACGGTCACCGTCCAGGTTCCGGCCGCGGGCGACTACTGGATCTTCATGCGGGGCTCGTTCCGCCCCAAGCTGACGCTCTCGGTCGACGGCCGTGAGCGGGCGTCGCTGCGCGACGAGCTCACCCACTCAAACGACGACTACCCGCTGGCCCGGGTGAGCCTGGGCCCGGGGACCCACCGGCTGACGGTCGCCCTGGCCGGGGCCGACCTCGTGCCGGGCAGCGCCAGCGGCGGCTTCGTGTACCCGATGGGACCGCTCCTGCTGGGGACCATGGCCGACGACCGCCCGGTCCTGTACGTGCCCCGGCGCGCGGCCCGGGACCTGTGCGGGCGCCGGCTGGACTGGGTGGAGGCGCTCGCCTCATAGGGGTTATTCGGGCGCTTTCGCGCCCGGGAGCGGACGGTCAGGTGGTCATGCCCGAGAACTGGCCCCCGGTCACGTTCAGCACCTGGCCGTGGACGTAGTTCGACCAGGGCGAGCACAGGAAGAACACGCCCCCGGCCGCCTCCTGGGGGGTGCCCGGGCGCCCGAGTGGGATCAGCATGGGCGCCATCTGGCGCAGCTGGTCGGGGATTCCGAGCTGGACCTTCTCCCCTCCGATATCGGCCACGTTGGACTCGTCCTTGGACGCGGTCAGGCGGGTCTCGATGTAGCCGAACGCGATCGCGTTGACGTTGACCTTGAACTGGCCCCACTCCTTGGCCAGGGTCTTGGTCAGGCCGACCACGGCCGCCTTGCCCGAGGAGTAATTGGCCTGTCCGGCGTTGCCCATCGTGCCCGAGATGGAGGTCACGTTGACGATCTTGCGGAACACCTCGCGGCCCTCGTCCCGCTCCTTCTTGGCCGGCTCGCGCAGGTGGGGCGCCGCGGCCCGGATGATGCGGAAGGGCGCGATCACGTGGATGTCCAGCATCCGCTGGAACCACTCGTCGCTCATCTTGTGGATCGGCGCGTCGAGCGTGTAGCCCGCGTTGTTGACGATGATGTCGATCTGGCCGAAGGCGTCGATGGCCGCCTGGACCAGCCGGTCCGGCGTATCCCCCGCGGTGAGGTCGCCGGCGAAGGTGGTGGTCTCCCCCTGGATCTCCGATGCGGCCTGCTCGGCCACGTCGGCCTCGAGGTCGTTGATCAGGACCTGGGCGCCCTCGGAGGCAAGCAGCTCCGCCGTGGCGCGCCCGATCCCCCGTGCCGAGCCGGTCACGATGGCCGACTTCCCGTCGAGAACTCCCATGCGTTGGCTTCTCCTCTGTCGTGGTGTGGCCGGGGGTTATATCCCCTCCAACCCTGGGTTTCCCGCAGCGCCTCCTTCAACCGGGGGCTTCCCGGTCCGTCCCTTCCAACCCTGGGCTTCCCGGAGCGTTTCTTAAGCCAGGACAACCTGGGGGCGGGAATCCGCCTCGGGGCGGCGAAGACTTCGCCGGATCTTGGATCGGATAAGGAGGAAATCGATGCGTACTCGCAATCTCGCCGTGCTGGCGGCATCACTCATGCTGTCGCTCGGAGCGCCGTCCCTGGCGACGGCGAAGGTCCACAAGTGCCCGCACGGGCGACCGGCCGCCACCAACTGCGGCCTGCACAAGGGGCGCGGCAAGGGCCACCACGGCAAGGCCAAGGGCCACAGCAAGAGCCATGGCAACGGCAAGGCCAAGGGCCACGGCAACGGTAACGGCAACGGCAACGGCAAGGGCAACGGCAAGGGCAACGGAAACGGCAACGGCAAGGGCAACGGCAACGGAAAGGGCAAGGGCAAGGGCTGATCGGCCCCGGCGGGAGGCTCCTTCTCGCATCGCTCCCGGCGTCCGGGTCCTCCGGCGGCCCGGCGCCCGGGAGCGCCCGCCTGGTTCGGGGGAGCGCCTGCCCATTCGCCGGGGCCCCGCGGCTGTTCCGGTCTACCCGGTCAGCCCGGTCTCACAGACCGATTGATCGGTCTCACAGACCGATTGACCGGCCCAGGATCTCGCGCATGATCTCGTCGGTCCCGCCGCCGATCGGTCCCAGGCGCGCGTCGCGCGCGGCCCGCCCGAGGTCCTCGGCCAGCGGGCCGGCGTAGCCGTCCAGGCCCGCTATCTGCAGGCACTCGTCCATGAAGTCGAAGCTGGCCCGCTGGGTGGCCAGCTTGGCCATGGTCACCTCGCGCACCGGGTCCTGCCCTTCCACGAAGAGCCGGAGCGCGTGATACGTGAGGTCCCGGCCCGCCTCGACCCTGGTGGCCAGCTCGGCCAGCCGGTGGCGGACGGACTGACTCGCCCGCGGAGCCCCCGGCCGCCGCGCCCGCCCGCTAACCAATCGCCACACCCGGTCAAACGCCGCCGACATCGCTCCCACCGACCCCAGCGCCATGAGCAGTCGCTCCCACTGGAAGTTGGCCATGATCAGGTAGAAGCCGCGGTTCTCCTCGCCCAGCAGGTTCTCCTCGGGCACGAACACGTCCTCCAGCGTGATCAGCCCGGTGTCGGACGCGTGCCATCCCAGCTTCTCGATGGGGGAGGCCTGCACGCCCTCGCCCCGGTCCACGATCAGGAACGACAGCCCGTGGTGGCCGCCCTCCGGGGTGGTCTTGACCGCGGTGACCATGAAGTGGGCCCGCACCCCGTTGGTGATGAACATCTTGGAGCCGTTGACCAACCACCCACCCTCGACCCGCGTGGCCCGGGTCCGGAGGCCGGCCACGTCGGAGCCGGCGTCCGGCTCGGTGATCCCGAGGCAGCCGATCCTCTCGCCCCGGATGGCAGCGGCCAGGTAGCGCTGCTTCTGGTCCTCGGTTCCGAACTTCCAGATCGGCGGAGTGGCGATGCCGATATGGGCGCCGATCCCGGCGGCCAGGCCTCCGGATCCGCACCAGGCCAGCTCCTCGGTGAACACGGCGTCCGCCACGTATCCGAGGTCGAGCCCGCCGTATTCGCGCGGATACTTCAGCCCCAGGTAGCCGCGCTCGGCCAGCCAGGCGAACACCTCGTCGGGGAACGAGTGTGCTCGCTCCCACTCGGCCGCGTGCGGGCGCAGCCGCTCGGACACGAAGCCCCGGATCTCCTCGCGCAGGCGCTCGTGGGACTCATCGAACGGTGGGATCGGTCGCGGGGCCGCGGCCCCGGGGGCCGGCGTGGATCCGGGAATGGTGGTGGCCATGCGGAGGTCAGGGTCTCACAGGCGCGGAGCGCCCCGCCCGCCTGAGGGCGGGCCCGCCCGCCGCGGGTGCTCAGCCGCCGAAGGGAGACGGCCCGCCTCCCCACTGAGCCGGCCCCCCGGACACGCCGGTGGGAGGCTGAACCGGGTAGGCCGAGGTGGGGACCACCACGGCGTTCGCAAACTTGTCGTGCCACGTCTGCTTCTCGCGGTCCCACAGCATCCAGAAGTAGCCCAGGAAGAGTGGGAGGGCCGAAACAATGCGGCCGATCCACCGTATGAACGCTCGGCCGTACCCGATCGGCCCGCCGGCCTGAAAGTCGATGACCCTGATGTTCATGGCGCGCTTGCCCAAGGTCTGACCCGCCGGTCCGCCCTCGAAATACGTGAAGTACGCGATCGAAAGCAGTAGTCCCAAGCCGTATCCGGCTGCTTTGAGGATCGCAAACAGGACGATGTCGACGACGTTGAGGATGATCACGTCGAGCAGCCAGGCGCCGAAGCGCTGCCAGAATCCCGCCCTCGGGCCCGAGGGCCCGGTGGTGGCCACCGGTGAGGGGTAATAGGGCGATCCGCCGGGGGCCCCGTAGGCGGGCACCGGCGGTGGAGGAGGTGCGCCTGGCGGCGGGGGCGGATACCCACTGCCAGGCGGCGGGGCGCCTGGTTGGCCAGGGGTCTGGCCGGGAGGGACGTTCACCGCATTCTCCTTCCGCTCTGCTGTGGGGGACCCTAGCGGGACCGACGGCGGGGCGGGATCCGGGTTAGGGTGAAGGCATGTCCACTCCCGAAGGACCTCAGATTCCGCCCCAAGGCGAGCCCGTCCCTCCGACCCCCCCGCAGTACCCGCCCCAGCCGGCCGCGGCGGCGCCGCCCGGTGCGGCCCTGGTTGTGCCCAATGCCAGCGGGCCACCGCATCCGCCGTATGCGGTGCAGGTCCAGATCGGCTACCCCGAGCAGTTGAGCCGGTGGCTGCCGTTCGTCAAGTGGCTGCTGGCCATCCCGCACTTCATCGTGCTCTACCTGCTGAGGATCGGCGCTCTCTTCGTCGTGGTCTTCGCCTTCTTCGCCGTGCTGTTCACGGGGCGCTACCCGCAGGGAGCGTTCGACTTCCTCACCGGCTACTACCGCTGGGGGACCCGGGTGGGGGCATACATCCTGCTGCTCACGGACGCCTACCCGCCCTTCTCGCTCGACGACGATCCGGCCTATCCGGTGCGGCTGACCATCGACTATCCGGCGCAGGGAATCGCGCGGTGGCGGCCGCTGGTCCAGTGGCTGCTCGTCATCCCGGCGGGCATCGGTGCAGCGCTCCTGGGCCTGGGCGCCCTGGTCGCTTACATCGTCGGCTGGTTCGCCGTGGTGTTCACCAGGCGCTTCCCGCGCGGGCTGTTCGAGCTCGTGGTGGTGGCGCTGAGATGGCAGGCCCGGGTCAACGCCTACACCGACTTCATGACCGAGCAGTACCCGCCGTTCGTGTACGGCTAGAGCGATCGGACCGGGTGGCGCCGGGTGGCCGGGTCAGGCGCTGGCGTGCTCGGTCCAGCGCGTCCCGTCCCACCAGCGCACCCGGGCCTGGCCGTAGGGGTCCGCGTACCAACCCGCCGGCGCGGCGGCCGCCGCCGGCGGGGAGGGAGCGCCCCCCGGGCCGGGAACCGGCTGCCCCACCGCATCCTTTCTCACCACGTAGGTGCCGGCGGCGAGGTCGCCCAGGCGGCGGTGGCCCTGGGTGCTCAGGACCAGGACGAACCCGACCAGACCCGGGAGCACGTACGGGAAGTCGTCCACGATCAGCAGGAGCCAGCGCACCAGGTGCTTGTCCAGGCCGGCCGGGCTGCCGTCCGGAGTGACCACGCGGATGCCGACCAGCAGCTTGCCCACCGTCCCGCCGGTGAAGCTGGGAAGCAGGACGTAGAGGGCAAAGCCGATCACCAGCACCGCGCCCTGCAGGAGCCAGAATCGCCCGCCGGTCACGTACAGGGTGCTGCCTCCGGAGTCGACGTGGGCCTGGGCCCCGTTCGGGGTGAACCCGCTCGAGGTCCGGTGGGCCAGGGCCAGGAACAGGCCCACCCAGGCCGCGACGAACAGGGCTCCGTCGATCACGGCCGCCCCCACTCGCTGGCCGACCACCTGCGTTTGGTTGCCCATCGGATCCCGCCCTTCGAACCCAGCCCTACTGCCGCTGGGCCTTGGCCTCTGCCACCGCCTCCAGGAACTGTTCGGCGCTCAGGCCCGCGGTTCCTCCCGCCACCTGGCGCTGGAGCCCGGCGGCCAGCTGCTGGGCCAGGCCGGCGCGGGCCCGGGGCTCCAGGGTGGTGCGCCGGGCCAGGAACTCCCTCACCGCTGCGATCTCCTGGGCCGACACGGCGGACACGTCCCACCCGGCCAGATCGCCCACCCCCGGAGACACGGGGACCGCGCCCGAGGCGACCCGCTGGGTGGGCCTGCGCTCCCGGACCACGACCGTGCCCGCGGCCAGGTCGCCCACCCGCTGGTTGCGCTGGCTGACCAGGATCGAGATGACCCCGACGGCATAGAAGGCGGGCAGGAAGTCAAACAGCCGCAGCAGGTTGCGCACCGCGCTCACCGCCACCGTGATGCGCCGCCCGCTGGGCAGGACCACGCGCAGCCCGGCCCAGCGCTTGCCGGGGGTCCGGCCCGCGGCCCGGGTCTCGAACAGGATGTTGTAGCCGAACACCAGCAGGAACCATGCGATGTAGCCGATGGCCTGCGCGATCCCGGAGCCGATGGCCGCCACCGCGATCAGCACCGCCACGGCCAGCGTTCCCTGGACCAGCAGATCGAGGATCGCCGCGATCATGCGCGAGCCGATGCCGGCCAGGAGCAGGTCCAGCTCCAAGCCCTCGGGGGTGCTGATGGTCAGCCTGTCCTCATACTCCACGGGCGGTGAACCTAGAAGAATTCACCCGCCAGGGGCGGGACCGCTGGCGCGAGCTCGAGCGCGCCCTGGCCCGGGCCGGGGCCAAGCCCGAACGGCTCGGGCCCGAGGGGGTGGTGGCCCTGGGGAGGCTGTACCGGTCGAGCGTGGCCGACCTGGCCCTGGCCCGCCGCCGATTCCCCGGCGACCCGATCGTGGCCCGGCTCGAGGACCTGGTGGCCCGCGGGCGATCGGCCGTGTACGACAGCGAGCCCCGGCGGGCCCGGCTGTGGAGCTTCCTGGCCCAGGGCTACTGGAGACGGGTGCGAGAGGCGCCCTGGGCGCTGGCCGTGTCCTTCGGCCTGCTCGGGGCCGCCATCCTGGTGGGCTGGGTGTGGGCCCAGCAGGACCCCGGGGCGGCCATCGGAGTGGTGCCCGGCAGCTTTCGGTCCAGCGGTCCCCCCGGGCAGCACACGCTCAACCTGAGCGTCGACCAGTCGGCCGCGATCTCGGCCGGCATCTTCACCAACAACATCCAGGTCACCTTCCTCGCCTTCGCGGGAGGGGTGGCCGCCGGGCTGCTCACCGCCGGTCTGCTCCTCTACAACGGCCTCCTGCTGGGCGTGCTCGGGAGCCTGACCGGACAGGTGGGTGAGGGCCGGCTGTTCCTGGACCTGGTCGTGCCCCACGGGGTGCTCGAGCTCTCGTGCATCGGGGTGGCGGCCGCGGCCGGGATGCGGCTGGGGGCGGCCCTGGTGGCGCCCGGGCTGGTGCCGCGCGGGGTGGCCCTGCGCCGGGCGGCGGTGCCCGCGGTGGAGGTGGTGCTGGGCACCATCCCCTGGCTGGTGGTGGCGGGACTGGTGGAGGGGTTCGTCACCCCGACCCGGCTCCCGCTGGGGGCGGCCATCGCCCTCGGCGTCGGCCTGGCCGCGGTGTACTGGACCCTGGTGGCCTGGCGCGGCCGCGCGCCGGGCGACCGCGCGCCGGGCGACCGCGCGCACGCCGACCGGGCGCAAGGCGACCGCCCGCCCGGCCCCCGAGCTACCCGCCCATTGGTCACAGACGGCCGCGGCGCTTGGCCCGCAGGTAGCCGCGCACGCACGCGGCGGCCAGGCTCTCCGGCGGCGCCTCGATGACCTCGGCCCCCGCGTGGGCGAGCGCGCTGGCCACCCGGGTGCGGGCGCCGAGCACGTCGAGCCCGATGGCGGCCGCGTAGACGTCGGAAGGGTCCTGGGGCGGGGTGCGGGTGAGGGCGTCCAGGTCGGGGTCGGCCACGCTGGCCACGGCCACGGCGTGACGGCGGGCCAGCAGGGGGACGGCGTCGCGCAGGGGGCGGGCGGCCGTCTCCTCGAGCAGATCCGAGAGTACGAGCACGAACGCCCGCTTGGCCTCGCCCACCCGGCGGAAGGCAAGCTCGTAGTCGGCGTCGCCGCCCACCGGCTCGAGGTCGAAGGTGGCCTGGACCACGGCGCGGCCGCCGCGGCGCCGGGGGGAGACCTCGCGCCTGATGTCGCCCGCGAAGGCGATCACCCCGCACCGGTCGCCCAGCTCGTCGGCCGTCATGGCCACGGCGGCGGCGGCGTCGACCGCGGTGTCGAGGCGGGTGCGGTCGGCCGGCCGCCCCGGGCCCGGGGAGGTGGGAGCGGCCATCAGCCGTCCGGTGTCGAGCAGGAGGATCAGGTCCCGGTCCTGCTCGACGCGATACTGGTTGCTCATGGGACGGCCCAGACGAGCGGTGGCGCGCCAGTTGACCTGGCGGATGTCATCGTCGGGGAGGTAGTCCCGCACGGACTCGAACTCGGTCCCCAGCCCCAGCAGGCCCCGGGGGAGCATTCCCGCCTCGCGCAGTCGGTGCTGGCGGACCGCGAGCACGAGCCGCCGCGCCGCCGGTAGGTCGGGGTAGACCAGCACCTCGCTGGCCTCGGTGGCCAGGCGATCCCAGCGGGCCAGCCCCAGGGGGCCCTCTCGTCGGGTCGCCACCCCCGGGAGCAGGTACCGCCCCCGGCGGCGGCCGGTGACCTCCGCCCGCAGGGCCCCCTCGCCCCGGGCCGGCTCCACCTCGAAGTACGAGGGACGCGGCTGGCGTAGCCACAGGCGCCCGGCGGCCTCCCCCGAGCTGATCTCGACCGGCGCCGGAACCCCGCGGGAGAGCACGGCGGGCACCGTGCGGTGCACCGGCACCGGACCCCGAGCCAGGGTGGCGTCCACCACGGTGGCCGTGATCACGGCCACGGCCAGCACGATCGCCACCCCGGGGCCGAGGACCAGGGCCACCAGGGCGCACCCCACGAGCAGGGCCGCGGCGCGGGGCGTCGGGCTCACCGGGGGACCGTGACCGCCGACAGGGCGGCGGCCACCGCGTCCTCGGGCCCGTAGCGCTCGAGCTCGGCCTCGGGGGTGAGCACCAGGCGGTGGGCGAGCACCGGTGCGGCCACTCCGGCCACGTCGTCCGGGGTGACGAAGTCGCGCCCGGCCAGCTGGGCCGCGGCCCGGGCCGCCGCGACCAGGTGCACGGCCGCTCGCGGGCTTGCCCCCAGCTCGACCGCGGGGAGGTCGCGGGTCCGCCGGACCACGGCCAGCGCGTAGTCGCGCACCTCGGGCGAGACGGTGGTGGCGTCCACCCGCTCGCCCGCCTCGCGCAGCTCATCGGCCGAGGCCACCCGGTGCACCTGCTCGAGCGCGGTGTTGGCCACCCCCCGGCGGGGCAGGTCGAGCATGGCCAGCTCGTCTTCCTCGCTCGGATAGCCGACCGGGACCCGCATGACGAAGCGATCGAGCTGGGCCTCGGGCAGCGGGTAGGTGCCCTCGTACTCGATCGGGTTCTGGGTGGCCACGACCAGGAACGGGTCGGGCAGGGGCCGGGGCTGACCCTCCACGCTGACCTGGCGCTCCTGCATGGCCTCCAGCAGGGCGGCCTGGGTCTTGGGAGGGGTGCGGTTGATCTCATCGGCCAGCAGCACCTGGGTGAACACCGGACCGGGGCGGAAGCTCAGCTCCCCACCCCGCAGCGTCATGGTCCCGGTCAGGTCCGAAGGGAGCATGTCGGGGGTGAACTGGACCCGGCGGAAATCGAGGCCGAGCGCCCGGGCCAGCGCGTTGGCCAGCAGGGTCTTGGCCACACCTGGGACCCCCTCGAGCAGGACGTGGCCGCCGAGCACGGCGGCGGCCAGCAGGCGCTCGACCACCTGCTCCTGGCCCACCACCACGCGGGCCACCTCACCGCACACGCGGTCCCGCAGGTCTCGCATGGCGGCATCTTGAATCACCCGGGCCGTTCCCCGCCATCCCGCAGGGCCGCATAGGCTCGTCCCACCGCGACCACGGCCTCGTCGTCGCCCGGCGGCCCGGCCAGGGCGCGCACCGAGACCTCGTCCAACCCGAGCCGCCGGGCGGCAGACGCCAGCGTCTCGGGCGCAGGGTCGGGTCCCAGGCCCGCCCGGCGAGCGACCAGCTCCCGCACGGCCACCCGCACCGGCTCGGCCGCGCGCCGGCGGTCCCGGGTACGGATCACCGTGCCGGCCAGGGCCCGGACGTAGGCGCTGCGCGGGGGCGGCAGGTCCGCGACGGGGCGCTCCGGCGGCCCCAGGCGGCGGCCGCGCGCAACCATCCAGGCCACCAGGGCCAGCCCCAGTCCGGCCAGGGCCCACAGCCAGCGGGACGGCAGGGCCCCCAGTCCGCTGCCCTGCCCGTAGCCGTGGACGGATTCCACGAACACCACCGGCTGGCCCGGGGGACCGGCCAGATCGACGCCGAACCGGGCGTTGTCGGCACGGTCCAGCAGACGGTTCTGAAGGGGCGAGGCGTCGGCCAGGACGACCAGCCGTCCGCTCCCCTGCTGCGCGACCAGGGCCACGGGCTGGCCCGGGCTCCCGGCCACCGGCCGGGCCGGCCCCGGGCTCGAGAAGGACCCCTCGCCCGCCGTCTCGAGCGTGTGGACCCCCTGGGTCTCGGGTCCGCTCGACAGGGGCCCGGCGTGAGGGGGACCGGCCGGCGACCAACGCGGCGCCGGCCGCAGCAGGTAGGAGATCCACCCGCCGGGGGGAGACCCGCCGGCCACCAGCCGTCCCCCGCCGCGCACGAACGCGGCCAGCGCGCGCGACTGGGTGCCGAGCACGGCGGTTGGGTCGAGCACCACCACGGTGGTCCCCGGCCCCAGGGTCCCCGGGGTGGGAAAGGAGTTCTCCAGGCGGACGGGGTGGCCGAAGCGCTGGAGCAGCTCGGCGTAGGCGGCGAGCCCCTCGGGCGAGGTGGCGTAGGCGGACGAGCGGGGTCCTCCGGGGCCCCCGGCGATGGAGTCGACCACGGCCGCCACCGCGTTGACCGCCACCACCGCGGCCACCGCGGCCAGGACCCAGCGCCAGGGCCTGCTCATTGGGCCTCGATCGTGGCCAGGACCTGTTCCCAGCCCCGCCGCGATCGGTTGGCCGCCGCCGCGTCGGCCGATCGCCGGCCGTAGGCGACCTGGTCGAACTGGGTGGCGATGTCGGCGAAGGCCGCGAGGTGGAGCTGGCGGGCCACCTCGCCCGAGGTGGTGGAGGGACGCAGGGCGATGGCCCGCCCGCGGTCCAGGCGCAGGAGGCCGGCCCGGAACCGCAGCACGACCGCCTGGCTGAAGTCGCCGCGGCGCTCGGCCTCCTCGGCCAGGCGCTCGAGCCGGCGCGGATCCTCGCGGACGGCGGGCGTTCCCCGGCCGGGCGCCCCCGGCTGGGCCCGGGCCCGTCGCCGGGCGGTCACGCGCAGGGCGACGGCGGCCACGATCAGCGCCACCACTCCGATGAGCAGGACCCACGCCGTGACCCGACCCCCGGGGAGGTGGACCGAGATGCCGTTGAACGCGTTCTCGATGCCCTTGCCCAGGTCGTGCAGGGGCTGGCGCAGCGGGTGGGGGAGGGGAGCGGCCCGGAAGCGCCGCTCGGACAGGATCTGGCTGGCCGCCCGCCGGGGGTCGCCGGGCGCCCCCGCGCTCTGACCCCCGACCAGGGTCGCCGCGAAGCTCAGGCTCAGCGCGTCTCGCCCTCGGGTGGCGCCCATCCGGGCGGGGGCGGCCAGTAGGGGGGCCGCGCGGGGGGCGGCGGGGGCGGAGGCTGGGCCGCCGGGGCGACGCCGGGTGCGGGCGGGGGCGGAGGCGGCCAGCTCGGCGGCGGGGGCTGCCAGCCGGGCGGCGGGGGCTGCCAACCAGGCGGAGGCGGCCAGTACGGCGCCTGCGTGGCTGCCGCCGGGTCGCCCGCCACCGGACTCAGCGGGGCCAGGGGAGTGCCGGAGGGCTGGGTGATCCCCAATCGCTGGGCGAGGAGCTGGACGTCGAGGCCCTCCTTTCGCACCCGCAGGTCGTAGTACAGGATGGTCGGCACCGCGGACTGGAAGGGACGGGTGAGGACGCCGGCGATCGTCCCTCCCACCGTGCTCAGGGTGAGCGAGCCCAGGGCGCTGTTGCTGGCCCCCGTGAACACCAGGCTGGAGAACAGGGCCGAGATGGCCGAGGTCAGGATGGCGGCGGCGATGAACGCGAGCAGGATCACGGCGAAGGTGGCCCACCAGCGCCCCTGGACCAGCCCGAACGAACGTCCCAGGGCCCGAAAGCCCCGCACCCCCTCGAGCAGCAGGGCGGGGACCGCCACCGACCAGGACACCCACAGCCACACGCCTGGGACGACCAGCGCGATCGCGGCCAGGAACGCCAGCACGGCGATGAGAAGCTGGACCCACACCACCGAGTGCAACCGGCGCAGGGCGAACCGGAGCGAGCTCGACCAGGTCGGCCGCTCGCCCAGGTAGGCGTCGCTCACCGCCTTCAGGCTCGCGGCGGTGGCCAGGGCCGCGGCCACCAGGGTGAGCACCAGGTACACGGCGTAGCCGCCCAGGACCGCGGCCACGTCCACCGACCCGGTGGTGGTCACCGGGCCCGAGCCGAAGTTCTGCTGGCGCAGCGTCTGGTCGGGGAGGATCGAAAGGAGGACCACGAACCCGATCAGCTGGATCGGGACCTCGATCACCGCCACCACCTTCAGCAGCGTGCGCCAGTGGCGAAGGTACACCTTGATCGACACGTCCAGGATCTCGCCCACGCCCAGGGGGCGCAGGGCGAGGCTGGGGGCGGCGCTCGCCTCCGCGGTCGCGCTCACGACCGTGGGTGACCGCGGGCGCTCACAACGTGGTGTGACCGCGCCCGGCGTGATCGAATCCGACCAGGTCGCCGCTCAGGTTCTGCGGCACCCCGCCGTGATAGTAGGCGCGCACCTCGGCGATCAGGCCGTCCCGGAAGACCAGGAACTCGGCCCCCCGATCCAGGCAGCGCACGCCCGTCCGGGGATGGTCGAACACCATCGACCATTCGATCACCACCTCGTCGGTCCCCTCCACCAGGTGCTCGAGCCGCCACCGGGCTCTGAGCGCGGTCACTCCGAGGGCAGCGTTCTCGGCGATGGCCCGGGCCCCGAACTGGGGAGGCCGCCGGGTGTAGTAGTGGACGGCATCGGGGCAGAAGTGCGCGGCCACTGCCTCCGCATCTCCGGTGTTCAGGCTCTCGTAGTAGGAGCGAACGTGGTTCGCCAGCGCACCCATGCGGCTGGGCGCGAGTGTAGCGACGCGTCCGCCCGCTCCCTGGCGGGGATGGGGCTACAAGCCGTAGGAGCGGCCGATCACGTCGAGCATGATCTCGTCCGTGCCGGCCCCGATGCGGTTGAGCCGCATGTCGCGCCACACCCGCTCCACCCCGTACTCCTTCATGTAGCCGGCGCCCCCGTGGATCTGGATGCACTCGTCGGCCACCTCCACCGCCACCCGAGCGGCGTGGAGCTTGGCCATCGAGATCTCCCGCACCGGGTACTCGCCGTTCTGAAACCGCCAGGCCGTCGTGTACACCATCTGGCGGGCCGACTCGATCTTGGTCGCCATCTCGGCGAACTTGTGGCGGATGACCTGGAAGTGGCCGATCGCGCGCCCGAAGGCCGTGCGCTCCAGCGCGTACTGGAGGGTGCGGTCGAAGCAGCGCTGGGCCCCGGCCACGCAGCCGGCGGCTCCGATGAGGCGCTCGCCCTGGAGCTCCCACATGATGTGGTAGAAGCCCTTGCCCACCTCGCCCAGCACCGCGTCGACCGGGACGCGGACGTCCTGGAAGGCCAGCAGGGCGGTGTCCGAGGCGTGCATGCCGAGCTTGACCAGCTTCTTCTCGCGCACCACGCCGGGCAGGTTCATGTCCACCAGGAACAGGGTGAACCCGTCGTACCCGGCGTCGGGATCGGTCTTGGTCACCAGCACGATGAAGTCGGCCCGGTGACCGTTGGTGATGAAGGTCTTGGACCCGTTGATGACGTAGTCCTCGCCGTCGCGTACGGCCCGGGTCTTGATCCCGGACACGTCCGAGCCGGCGTCCGGCTCGGTGATGCCCAGGCAGGAGATCTTCTCCCCCCGGATGGAGGGAGCCAGGTAGCGCTGCTTCTGCTCCTCGGTCCCGAAGGCGAGAATGGGAGGGGTGGCCATGTCGGTGTGCACGGCGATGCCCATGGCCAGCCCGCCCGAGTTCGATCTGGTCATCTCCTCGGCCAGGACCAGGTTGCAGTAGTAGTCGCCCCCCTGGCCGCCGTACTGCTCGGGCATGGACAGGCCCAGGAAGCCCAGCTCTCCCATGCGGGGGAAGACCCAGTCCTCGAAGGTCTCCTCCTCCCAGCGCTCGGCATGCGGCGCGAGCTCCTTCTCCACGAACCGCCCGATCGACTCCCGCAGGCGGTCGTGGTCCTCGGTGAAGATGAAGTGGCGGCGCTTGGTGCCGAAGTCGGGCTTGAGCAGCCGCTCGGGGGCGGACGCGTCGGCGGGGGCGCTGGTGGGGCTGGACATGGTCGGCGTCGCTCCTTGGCTCTGAGGGCGGGTGGCCGGACGCTAGCGGACCGGCCTGCCAAAGTAAACAGTAGGACTTCCCACTTCCCGTCGGGCCCGGTAGGCTCCTTCCGCCTCCCTGCCCATCACCCACTTCCTGCGCCCATCACCCACTCGCCCTGACGCCGCCCCCTGACGCCGCCCCCTACGCCGCCCAGTGTCCGATCCGCTCCTGTACGAAGTCGACCCCGAGGGGGTGGCCACCCTCACCCTCAACCAACCCGAGACCCGCAACGCCCTCTCGCCGGAGATCCTGGTGGCCCTGTACTCCGCGCTCGAGCGCGCGCGCGAGGACGCCGCCGTGCGGTGCGTGGTCCTGACCTCCTCGCACGAGAAGGTGTTCTCCTCGGGGGCCAACCTGGCCGGCTTCGGAGCCGACGTGCCCCTCGTGCACAAGCACTTCGGCTCCGAGCACTTTCCCCGCCTGTTCCGGGCCCTGGGCGAGCTGGGCAAGCCGTCGATCTGCGCGGCCAACGGGCACGTGCTGGCGGGCGCGCTGGGGCTGGCCCTGGCCTGCGACCTGATCATCGCCAAGGAGACGGCCGCCTTCGGCACCCCCGAGATCAACGTGGGCACCTTCCCGTTCATGATCATGGCCCTGATCTACCGCAACGTGCCCCGCAAGAAGACCAACGAGCTGCTGCTCCTGGGCGAGCGGATCAGCGCCCGCGAGGCGCTCGAGGCCGGCATCGTCAACCGGGTGGTGGCCCCCGAGGAGTTCGACGGTGCGGTCAGGGATTGGGCCATCAAGCTGGCCTCGAAGTCGCCCGTGATCATGCGCCTGGGCAAGGAGGCCATGTTCCGCTCTCAGGACATGGCCTTCGCCGACGCGCTCGACTATCTCCGGGCCCAGCTCAGCCTGGCCCTGTCCACCGAGGACATCGTCGAGGGGGTCACGGCCTTCTTCGAGAAGCGCGAGCCCAAGTGGGCGGGGCGGTGAGCGGTGGCCACTGAAGTCACGCGCCCGACCTCGCTGCTGCGCCCCCTGGCCGAGGACCTCCAAGCGCGCCGCGAGAAGATCAGGCTGGGAGGGGGGCCCGAGAGGATCGCCAAGCAGCACGAGGCCGACAAGCTCACGGCCCGCGAGCGCCTGGCCGAGCTCATCGACGAGGGCACCTTCACCGAGCTGGGCATGCACGGGCAACCCCACTTCTCGCAGCGGGCCATGGAGGGACGCGAGGCGCCCGCGGACGGCGTGATCACCGGCTACGGCAAGATCGACGGGCGGCTGGTGGCGGTGTGCGCCTACGACTTCACGGTCATGGCCGGCTCCATGGGCATGACCGGCGAGCTCAAGGTGTCGCGCCTGCGGGAGCTGGCCCTGACCAAGCGGATCCCGTTCATCTGGCTCCTGGACTCGGCCGGGGCGCGCATCCAGGAGGCGGTCGGCTCGCTGTTCGCCGGCTCCGGTCACCTGTTCCGAGAAGAGGTGGTGATGAGCGGGGTGGTGCCCCAGATCGCGGCCCTGATGGGGCCGTGCGCAGCCGGGACCGCCTACATCCCGGGCCTGGCCGACTTCGTCCCCATGGTCAAGGGCCGCGGGTCGATGGCGCTGGCCGGACCCCACCTGGTGCGGGCCGCCATCGGCGAGGACGTGACCCAGGAGGAGCTCGGGGGCTCGCGGGTCCACTGCCGCAAGTCGGGGGTGGGCGACCTGGAGGTGGCCGATGACCACGAGTGCATCGCCCGCATCAAGCAGTACCTGGCGTTCATGCCACAGAACTGCGAGCAGAGCCCGCCCGTGGTGGCGTGCACCGATCCCGTCGAGCGCACGGACGAGGAGCTGCTCGACCTGCTGCCGGACTCGAACCGCAAGCCGTATGACATGTACGACCTCATCCGCCGGGTGGTCGACGACGGCGAATGGCTCGACCTCAAGCCCCACTGGGCCAAGACGATCATCACCTGCCTGGCCCGCTTCGGCGGCCGGCCGGTGGGCATCGTGGCCAATCAGCCCAAGCAGCTAGGCGGGATCCTGGACAACGACTCCTCGGACAAGGCGGCCCGGTTCGTGAACCTGTGCAACGCGTTCTCGATCCCGCTCGTGTTCCTCATGGACGTGCCCGGGTTCATGGTGGGGACCAAGGTCGAGGCCGAGGGGATCATCCGCCACGGAGCCAAGATGCTGCACGCGGTGGCCAACGCCACCGTGCCCAAGATCACGGTGGTGGTCCGCAAGGCCTACGGAGCCGGCTACTACGTGATGAACGGGCGCGCCTACGAGCCCGACCTGATCGTGGCCTGGCCCAGCGCCGAGATCAGCGTGATGGGGGCCGAGGGGGCGGTCGAGATCGTCATGCGCCGCCAGGTCCAGGAGGCCGAGGATCCGGAGGCCAAAAAGCGCGAGCTGATCGACGCCTACCGCAAGATCATCGACGTCTACATCGCGGCCGGCAACGACATGATCGACGACGTCATCGACCCGCGCGAGACCCGGCCCACCATCATCCGGGGACTCGAGATGGCGCAGACCAAGCACGTCCAGCGCCCGCACAAGCGCAACGCGATCGTCCCCGTATGAGCCGAGGTCCCCGTATGAGCCGAGGTCCGCGATGAGCCTGAAGGATCCCGTCGTCATCACGTGCTCCATCTCGGGCACGGTGGCCAATCGCGAGCAGTGCCCAGCCATTCCCTACACCCCCGAGGAGTACGGGGCCGAGGCGCGCCGGATCGTGGACGAGGGCGGCTCCATGATCCACATCCACGCCCGCCGGCCCGACGGTACGCCCTCGTTCGAGATCGAGGACTTCGAGGCCATCACCGAGGCCATCCTGGGCCAGGTCGACGACGTGATCATCAACTACTCGACCGGAGCCATCGGCGTCCCGGTGGAGAAACGGATCGCCTACCTGCGCGCCCTGCGCCCCGACATCGCCGCCCTGAACATGGGCTCGATGAACTACGCCAAGTACTCCTCGCGCCGCAAGGACTTCGTGTTCCAGGCGGTGTTCGAGAACTCCTTCCAGACCATCACCACCCTGCTCGAGGCCATGCGCGATGAGGGCATCCGGCCCGAGCACGAGTGCTTCGACTCGGGGCACGTGGCCAACCTCGACCCCCTGCTCGACCAGGGCCTGCTGTCCGAGCCGCTCCAGATCTCCTGCGTCATGGGGGTGACCGGGGGCATCCGGCCCACCGCCCGCAACCTGGCCCACATGTCCGAGCAGATCCCCGGCGGGGCGGACGGCCCCAACAACTGGGGGGTGATCGGCATCTCGCGCGAGCAGTGGATGCTGGTGGCCGCCGCCCTCACCCTGGGGGGCAACGTGCGGGTCGGGCTGGAGGACAACTTCTACCTACCCAACGGGGAGATGGCCCGCTCCAACGGGGACCTGGTGGCCAAGGCCCGCCAGCTCACCGAGGACGTGGGGCGCCGCCCGGCTTCGGTGGCCGAGGCCCGCGACATGCTCGGGGTCCCGCGACGCGAGTTCACCCGGCGCGAGCTGCTGACATGAGCCCCCCGCTCGAGGGGGTGACATGAGCCTGCCCCTGGAGGGCGTCCGCGTCCTCGACCTGTCCCGGCTGTTGCCCGGAGGGTTCTGCTCGCTGCTGCTGGCCGATCTGGGGGCCGAGGTGCTCAAGGTCGAGGACACCGGCCTGGGGGACTACGTGCGCTGGGCTCCCCCCTACTACCAGGGGGCGGAGGAGAGCGCGCGCTCGGCCCTGTTCCTGGCCCTGAACCGCAACAAGTCCTCGATCCGGATCGACCTCAAGCAGGAGGGCGGGCGCAACGTGCTCCTGCGCCTGGCCCGCGAGCACGACGTGCTGCTCGAATCGTTTCGCCCCGGGGTCCTCGACCGCCTGGGGGTGGGCTATGACCGCCTCCGGGAGGAGAACCCGGGCCTGGTCTACTGCGCCATCACCGGCTACGGGCAGGACGGTCCGCTGCGCGACCGCTCGGGTCACGACATGAACTATCTGGGCTTGGTTGGGGTGCTGGGCCTGACCGGCGAGCGGGGGGGACCACCGGTGCAGTCCGGGGGCCAGATCGCCGATCTCGGGGGCGGGGCCCTGATGGCCGCGGTGGGGATCCTGGCCGCCCTGCGCGAACGCGACGGCCAGCAAGGGCGCCCGGGGTCGGGCCGGGGACAGCTGGTGGACGTGTCGATGGCCGACGGCGCCCTGTCGTGGCTGGCCATGGTGGCGGCCCGCTACTTCGCCACCCAAGAGGTGCCCCACCGGGGCGAGCTCGAGCTGGCCGGAGGCATCATCTGCTACCGCCCCTACCGGTGCGCCGACGGGTGGGTCACCCTGGGCGCGCTCGAGCCCAAGTTCTGGTCGGCCTGGTGCGAGGGGGTGGGCCGGGCGGACCTGATCGAGCACCAGTTCGCGGCGCCGGGATCGGAGCCCCACGGGGAGGTGCAGGCCATCTTCGCCGAGCGGACCCGGGCCGAGTGGCAGGCGTTTGCCTCCGAGCACGACTGCTGCCTGGAGCCGGTGCTCGAGCTCGACGAGGCGCTTGCCTCCGAGCTGGTGCGAGCCCGGGAGATGGTGGTCGAGCTGGACCAGCCCGGGGCCCAGGAGCCGGTGCGCCAGCTGGGACTGCCGATCAAGCTCTCGCGCACGCCCGGGGAGGCCAGCCGAAGGCCGGGCCCGGTGCTGGGGGAGCACACCGAGGAGGTCCTGCGGGGCGTCGGCCTGTCCGACGAGCAGATCGCCGAGCTCCTGGCCCAGGGCGCGGTGGCCGGGCCGGCCACCGGCGTCCCCGGCCGGTTCATGGCCCCGCGATGAACGGTGAGCGCGACGGTGGCGCCGTGAGCTCGGACGGGATGCTCAAGATGCAGGAACTGGCCGAGCGCTCGGGGGTGAGCGCGGGGACCATCAAGCACTACCTGCGCGAGGGCCTGCTGCCCGAGCCCGTGAAGACGAGCCGCAACATGGCCTACTACCCGCGCGACTTCGTGGACCGCATCCGCCTGATCAAGCGCCTCCAGGAGGAGCGGTTCATGCCCCTGAAGCTGATCAGGCGGATGCTCGAGGACGAGCCCGAGCGCGTGCGGGCCCTGGTCGAGATCGAGGACCGGATCATCGAGCGGGCCCTGGCCGCCCGGGAGCAGAAGCGGGTGTCCGCGGCCGAGATAAGGCGACGCTACGGCATCCCCCAGAACGTCCTGGACCGCCTGGCCGAGCTCGAGGTCCTCACCCCCAACACGCGCGGCTACGACCCCGACGACGTGCAGATCATCGAGGCCATCGGCCGGTTCCGGGCCGGGGGCTACGACGAGGCGCTGGGCTTCACCGTGTACGACACCCTGCGCTACCGCGAGGCCCTGGAGCCGCTGGTGGCCGAGGAGGTGCGGACCCTGCTCGACCGGCTGGCCGAGGTGGACGTCGATCGCGCGGCCGAGATCATCCGCTCCGGGGCCGAGCCCCTGCAGGAGCTGATCGGGGCCATCCATTCCAAGCTCCTGCTGGCCGAGCTCGCTCGCCAGCGAAGCGTCACCAGCGGGCCGAATGGCGCTCCATGACGCCCAGGCCGCCAGCCACCGTCAGCCCCCCCGGCAGGTCGCCTTCGAACGTGCCGAACGGGGCGCGGTAGTCGCTGCGCACGAGCACCAGGTTGTCGGTGCGCGCGCGGGCCGCCTCGCTCGTGAAGCGCAGTTCCTCGCCGCTGGTGAAGCGTACGTCGGTCAGCGCGGGGCCGAATGTGACGGGGCCGAGCTCGCGCGCGCTTCCGTCCACCCACAGGGTCCGCTCGCTGCCGGCGGGCGGGTCATTGACTCCCTCGACCAGATTCCACGCCAGACGCTCCCCGCCCGCTCCCACGCCCACCCCCGCCGACCAGCGCCAGTCGGTCGTCCTGGCGTGGTAGCCGGCCGTGTCGTCCACGATCGCCAGGGCGTCAAGGTCGATCGAGCGTCCATCGATGACCACCCGACCGCGGGCAGCGATGCCACCCTGCTTGCGCGTCCACACGTAGGAGCCGCCGTGCGGACAGACCGTCTCGATCCCCTCCTCCTCCTCGAGCCTTAGGTCAACCTCGACGCCGGGCGCGCGGATGTGTAGCCGTCCCGGCTCGAGTTCCACCTGCCGGTGGCGCAGCCACGCGGTTCGCTCTCGCAGCCTTCCTGCCCTGCGGTCCCACACGGCCCAGAAGGTCTGCCGCGTGGGCCCGACGCGGGCGTCGCCGGCGCACAGCATCAGGTGCCGATCGAATACGCCGATGTAGCGCCAGCGTTTGAGCGGACGGCCTCCGCGCATGAGCGGCATCCGGCCCGGTGGCAGCGGGATGGTGGTGGGGCGCGCGTCGGCGCCGGACGGCGCGTCGTCGCGGGACGACGCGACTGCCCCGGGACGCTGTCCCGGACCGCGGTAGGGGAGCCGGTCGGTCAGTGCAGGGGGAGCTTGACGGGTCCCGCCTTCTCATGGCGTGGAGGCGCTGAAACCGGCCAGGACGTCCGTCTGGGGCACGTCGACGGTGCTGCCGGGCGACGTCTGCACCTGCAGCGACATCGGCATACCGGGTAAGACCGTGACGCTGTCGCTCGTGTCCTGGCAGGTGGTGGCGGTACCGGACACCGTGCACTGCAGCGCCGTGAGGGCTCCGTTGACGAACAGGCCGACCGTCTGGCTGTTGCCAGCGCCCGGGGCGGAGGTGACCAACACCGCGAGGTTCCCGGCCACGATCGTGGTCGCCGGCGACAGCTCGTCGGTCACCCCGACCACTGCCTGCGCGGGCGCGATGCCGCTGGCCGGTCCGTAGTGGCTCTGGGCCGGCGACCCCTTGGTCTCCCCAGGGACCCCGATCGTGCGACTGACCAGGGTGCTCGCCGCGGCTGGGCCCGTCGGTCCGGTGCTGCCGGTGGGACCGGCCGGGCCGACCGGGCCCGTGGCGCCGCGCGGTCCGGCCGGCCCGGATGGGCCCTGGGCACCGGCGAGGCCTGTCTGGCCCGCAGCTCCAGCCGGACCGATCGCCCCGCCCGGGCCCTGCGGGCCCGGTGGAGGGGTCGAGCCGACGTTCGCGAGGGCGGCGAGCGCGGTCAGCGCGCTTCTCTTGGAGGAGATCGCTCGGTTGAGCCGCTTCTTGAGGAACCTGGGGGTGAACGACTCGGCCGCCCCGATCGCGCGGGCGTCGACCTCGATGGCGTCCTGGATGGCGGCGCGGAGGGCGTCGAGCTGGGGTCCGGGTGCCTCGCCCGCGAGCGCGATCAGAGCCTGGTACAGCAACGGGAGGCATTCGAGGTGGAGGGTGGCGGCGTAGGCGGCCCGGTCGTCGCTCTGCCCCTTGGCCTTCTCCTCACAGTTGATGGCCTGCTCGAGCAGCGACAGCGCCGTCGCGCGTGCGCCACCGGTTCCGCCGGCGGAGGTGGTGCCGCCTCCTGCGGCTCCGCCCCCTCCGGTGGCCGTGCCCCCGCTCGGCGGCGGAGGTAGGTGGGAGACCGCGGTGAGCGCGGTTTTCTTGGAGGAGATCGCTCGGTTGAGGCGCTTCTTGAGGAATCTGGGGGTGAACGACTCGGCCGCCCCGATCGCGCGGGCGTCGACCTCGATGGCGTCCTGGATGGCCGCGCGAAGGGCGTCGAGCGCAGGTCCGGGCGCCTCGCCCGCGGTAGCGATCAGGGCGCCGTACAGTGCCGGGAGGCACTCGAGGTGAAGCGTCGCGGCGTAGCCGGCATGGTCGTCGCTCTGCCCCTTGGCCTTCTCCTCGCAGTTGATCGCCTGCCCCAAGAGCGCGCTCACCGACGGACCACTCTTGAGGACAGTCCCTGCGCCCGCGGTCCCGGCGGCGCGAGCGGCGGCCGGTGACGCCGTCCACAGCGCGCAGGGCGCGAGCGCCAGGAGGCAGAGCAGTCCGAGCGCCCGCGCGCGGACGTGGGCCACGGGCAGGGCGAACCGAGCCCCCTTCGGCTCGCTCCGGTCGGCCTGCACCGCGATCTCCTCCGGGTCCCGGGCCGGCGGGGTCGGCCACCGGCCCTGGCCCTGTACGTATCGAACTGCTGGCGGAGGTTGACCCGGGTGGCTGGTCGCCACGCGGCCAGTCGGCGGGGTCAACGACCGTCACGCCGAGGATACGCCGATGATGGGGGCGGGGGGAATTTTCCGCCGGCCGGGACCCCGGTATCCTTGCCATACACAACCCTGATTGACCAGTCAATCCATCAGCCCGGCAATCCCGGACTCGCCTGCTCGGCCCGGTCGGCGATCACACCGAGGACGGGAGCCCGGAGACGCGCGCGGACGCGCAGAGCGACGGGAGACCCGTGAAAGCTGGGGCGGTACAGCTCAACTCAACCGACGACCTCGAAGCCAACCTGGCCCAGGCCGACCGCCTGACCCGCCAGGCCGCCGGCCTGGGGGCCAGCCTGGTCGTCCTGCCCGAGAAGTGGACCGTGCTCGGCACGGCCGAGCACCTGCACGCCGGGGCCCAGGACCTCGATGGCCCGGCCCTGCGGTGGGCCCGAGCCACAGCTCGTGAGCTGTCGATCGACCTGGTGGCCGGCTCCATCGTGGAACGGGTGGCGGGCCAGGACAAGCTGTCCAACACGAGCGTTCATGTGACCCCGGACGGGGACATCGCCGCGGTGTACCGCAAGATCCACATGTTCGACGTCGAGGTCGAGGGCACCGTCTACCGGGAGTCCGACAGCGAGGAGCCCGGTCAGGAGATCGTGACCAGCACCACCCGCGACGGAGTCGAGCTGGGCCTGAGCATCTGCTACGACCTGCGCTTTCCCGAGCTCTACCGCATCCTCGCCCTCCGGGGGGCGCGCGTGCTGCCCGTGCCGGCCGCCTTCACCCTGGCTACCACGCGCGATCACTGGGAGACGCTGCTGCGCGCCCGCGCGATCGAGAACCAGGCGTTCGTGGTGGCGGCCAACCAGGTCGGACGCCATCCCCCTCACTACCGCTCGGGGGGACGCTCGATGATCGTCGACCCCTGGGGCCTGGTCCTGGCCCAGGCCCCCGACCGCGAGGCGGTGATCGTGGCCGAGCTCGACCTCGAGCGCCAGGAGGAGATCCGGCGTCAGCTGCCCTCCCTGGCCAACCGCCAGCCCGCCGCCTACACGTGGCCGGTCGAGGTCCGGGCATGACCGCGGCCGCCGGAAAGCCCGCGGCCGACAAGCGGCGGCTCATCCTCGATGCCGCCGTGCGGGTGTTCGCCCGCCAGGGCTTCCACACCTGCCGGGTGTCAGACATCGCCGACGAGGCGGGCGTGGCCTACGGCCTGGTCTACCACTACTTCCAGTCCAAGGACGAGGTCCTGGACACCCTGTTCCTCGAGCGCTGGAACGTGCTCCTGGACGTGATCCGGGAGGTGGACCACCAGGACATCACGGGCAGGGACAAGCTCGAGGAGATCGCCGCCTTCATCGTCGACTCCTACCGCCACGACCCGGACCTGATGAAGGTGATCATCGTCGAGGTCACCCGGGCGGCGAACTCCTTCGGCCAGACCCACCTCGAGGTCATCCGGGAGGCGTACGACCTGATCGCCGGCATCGTGAGCAAGGAGCAGATGCGCGGCAACTTCAAGACCAGCGTGACCCCGCAGTTCGCGGCCCTGGCCTTCTACGGGGTGATCGAGCAGGTCCTGACCGGCTGGATCTTCGACCTGCTTCCCAAGGGTGACGCCGAGTTCGATCAGGCCAAGGAGCTGGTGGTGGACACCATCTGCGGGGGCCTCGAGTCCGCGGCCGCCTGACCTCCGCGAACGGGCGCGTCCCGCACCACGGGCCACGCGGACGATCTGATTGACTGCGCGCCGATGGACAGCGACATCACCAAGCGGCTCATGTGGTCGGGGCTGCTGGCCGGACTGGGGGCCCTGGCCAGCGTGGCGACCCAGCGCGTGGCGGCCATGATCTGGCACCGCGTGTTCGACGAGGACCCTCCGGAGTAGCCGCGGTGGAGTACTCGCAGGCCATCCCCCCGGAATCCGCGGGCGTGCCCCCGGAGTCCACGGGCGTTTCTCCGGAGTCGGGTGTGCCGCCGGAGGCCACGGGCGTTTCTCCGGAGTCCTCCGCTCCGGTGTGGGAGGTGCCGCCCGCGACCGGCACGCCGGTGTGGGAGATCCCCCCGGCCGGCGAGGCCGCCGCGGCGGCCCAGGACGTGGAGGCCACCGACCGGCCCGAGATAGCGGCCGGGCTGGCCTTCGTGGGGGGATTGGTTGCGGCGGTGATCGTGAGGCGCCTTGCCTCCTGACGGCCAGCAGCAGGGCATCGGCACCACGGTGACCGAGGTCTCCGAGCGCGTAAGCGTGCTCGTGCGCGAGGAGATCGAGCTGGCCAAGGCCGAGGTCACCCAGAAGCTCACCCGCCTGATCCGGGGGGCGGTGGTGGGGATCGCGGCGGGGGTGTTCGTGGTCACGGCCGTGCTCTTCTTCCTGCATGGCCTGGCGTGGCTGGCGTGGTACGAGCTGTTCGGCAACAAGCTCACGTTCTTCTGGGGTTTCATCATCGTCGGGGGCGCGCTCCTGCTCCTCGGCGCCCTCGCCGGCTTCATTGCCACCCGAGCTCTGCGCTCGGGGTCGCCGCCCACCCCGGACATGGCCATCGAGGAGGCCAAGCGGATCCGCGAGACCGTGACCTCAGACGGCGGAAGCTGATGCCGAGCCGCACCCCCGAGGAGATCCGCCAGTCGATCGAGACCAACCGGGCCCAGCTCGCGGTCTCGCTCGAGCGCCTACGGGGCGAGGTGGCCGAGGTCACGGACTGGCGCAAGCAGCTGCGCCGCCACCGGACCCAGGTCATCATCGGCGCGGCCGTGGCCGGCTTCGTGCTGGGCGGGGGAGTGGCGGCGCTGGGCGGCCTCTTCCGGGGCGGCGGCCGGTAAGCCCGGGCCGGAGGCCCGCTAAACCAAGTCAGGATCAGAGCAGGCGGGCGGGAATGCCGCCCACCCCGATCAGGCCCGGGCCGGTGTAGGCCCCGATCACCGGCCCGACCTCCGACACGAACACCGGCTCGGTGGTGAACATCTCCCGGCCCCGGGCGACCAGCCGCTGGGCCTGGTCCGGAGCCTGGATGTGCTGGACGATCCAGCCATCGGCCCCGTCCCGCTGGCGCTGGCCCATGTACTCGACCATGCGCTCGAAGGCCCGGCCGGCGGTCCTGACCCGTTCCACTGGGGTGATCTCGGCCCCCAGGGAGAGGATGGGCTTGACCTTCAGCGCGCCCCCCAGCCAGGCCTGGGCCCGCCCGATCCGCCCGCCCCGCTGGAGGAACTCGAGCGTGTCGATGCAGAACCAGATCTCGAGGGCCTGGCGGGCCTCGCGCACGCGCCGGACCACTTCCTCCCGGCTGCCCCCCGCCCGGGCGGCGGCGGCGCCGGCCAGGACGAGCGCGCCCAGCCCCCCGCACGCGGTCTCCCCGTCGATGACCGAGATCCGGTCCGGGGCTCCGCGCTCGGCCAGCAGCTGGGCCGCCTGGGTGGCGCTGTCGTACGTGCCCGAGATGCCGCCCGAGAGGTGGATGGAGACGATGTCCCGGCCCTCCTCGATCAGGGGCTCGTAGGTGGCCAGGAAGTCGCCGATCGAGGGCTGGGAGGTGGAGGGCATGGCCCCTCCCTGGCGCAGGCGGGCGTAGAACTCGTCGTAGCCCGACAGCTCGGTCTCCCGCTGGGGGCCGTCACCCCAGTTGAAGTACAGGCTGACCTGGTGGATCTCGTTGGCGTCCGCCAGCTCGACCGGCATGTAGTGGGTCGAGTCGGTCACGATCGCCACCGGAGCCATCGGGCGCGCACCCTACCGGCTCATACACTGAGCCGATGGGCGCGACGCTCGTCACCGGCGCGGCCGGATTCCTGGGGTCGCACGTGGCCCGCCTGCTCGCCCAGCGAGGCGACGACCTGCGGTTCGCCGTGCGGGAGCGCACGCGCACGGAGAACCTCGATGGGCTGGAGGGCGACCGGGTCACCTGCGACATCCTCGACCGCCGCTCCGTGCGCCGGGCCATGCGCGACGTCTCGCACCTGTTCCACGTGGCCGGGCTGACCTACGTGCGGGCCCCGGCCGAGCGCCTGTTCCGAGTCAACGTGCTGGGCACCCGGATCGTGCTCGAGGAGGCGGTCCGGGCCGGGGTGGAGCGGGTCGTGTTCACCTCCTCGGTGGCGGCCATCGGGCCGGCCCCGCGCGGATCGACCGCCGACGAGACGCAGGGCTTTCGGCCCGAGGGCCAGGGGCTGCGCTACGTCAACGCCAAGCGCGAGGCCGAGGCCGAGGCCCTGCGGGTGGCCGCCCAGGGACTGCCGGTGGTCCTGGTCAACCCCACCCACGTGTTCGGCCGGGGCGACGTCAATCGCTCGTCCACCGCGCTGGTCCTGCGCTTCCTGCGCCGGGAGCTCCCGTTCTACGTGGACGGGGCCCTGAACATCGTCGACGTGGAGGACGTGGCCCGGGGCCACCTGCTGGCCGACGAGCGGGGGGTGCCAGGCGAGCGCTACATCCTGGGCAACCGGAACTTCACCCTGGACCGGCTGTTCGCCGACCTCGCTCGTCTCTCGGGGGTCGACCCGCCGGCCATCAAGCTGCCGCTGGCGGGCGCCTTCCTGCTCGCCAACGCCGCCGAGCGGCTGCCGGGCCGGCCGCTGGTCACCGTGGAGGAGATCCGCATGGCCTCGCTGTGGTGGGCCTACCGGTCCAACAAGGCCAAGCGCGACCTGGGCTGGAGGCCCTCCCACCACGAGGACACGCTGGAGAGCACGATCGCCTGGTACCGCGAGCGGGAGGGCGACCGGGTGGCGCCCCCGGGGAGCCGCCAGTCGCTGCCGCTGCGGGTGGGCGGGTTCGCCACCCGCCAGCTCGGGGGCATCGTCTCCCGGCTCGTGCCCTGACCGGTGTCTGTGGGGCCGGCCTCCCGCGGCGGCCCCGGGGTGGCCCCCGACCCCCCGCGCGACTTGACGGTGACCGATAACCTCCGCGGATGCCCGCCCTCTACCGTTGCCCGACCCCGACGGACTGGTTGTGTCCCTGCGGGCGCGTGGCTCGCGAGCTGCGCCGGCACTCGATCGAGGCGGAGGTCATCCGGGTTCCCTACCGGCGCTCCCGCCGGCCCGAGGTGGTGGCGCTCAGCGGGCAGCAGCACGTGCCGCTGCTGATGCTCGACGGAGAGGCCATCGCCGATTCCCGGCGCATCGTCGAACACCTACGATGGCGGGCGCGCGGCCTTGGTGGGACCCCGAGCCCCGCTCCGACCTAGATCGGCTCGATGGGCCGGAGCGCACGGCGGGTGAGGATCGGTGGTCGGCTGCGGGCGGTGGCGGCCGTGGCCGTGGCCGGGGTCGTGGCGGGGGGCGGGGTCGGGGGCTGGGCGGAGGAGGCGTGGGCGGGCGACCCGATCATGCCCCTCTCGCAGGTGCACGCGGGCATGTCGTGCACCGGCTACACCGTGGTCCAGGGGAGCACGATCTCCTCCTTCAACGTCCAGGTGGTGGACGTGGTCAACGCGGCCAGCGGCCAGACGGTCAACGGCGGACCGGCCATCCTGACCCGGATCTCCGGGCCGGCGGTCGACGCCAGCGGGATGGCCTCGGGCATGTCGGGCTCCCCGGTCTACTGTCCCGACAGCCAGGGGGTCCAGCGCAACATCGGGGCCCTGGCGGCCACCATCGGCCAGTACGGCAACCAGCTGGTGCTGGCCACCCCGATCGAGTCCGTCCTGGGTGAGCCGGTGATCCCGCCCGCCGGCACCCGGCCCACCGCCGCGGTGTCCAAGGCTCGCCCCTCCGCCGAGCCGCTGGTCATCGGGGGGGTCTCGGCCCCGGTGGCCTCGCTGTTCCGCACCATCGCGGCCCGGGCCGGGCGGGCCCTGTACGTGGCCCCGGGATCACCGGGCCCCGCCTTCCCGGTGCAGACCCTGCGCCCCGGCGCGTCCGTGGCCGCCGCCTGGTCCAGCGGAGACATCTCCGCCTCGGCCATCGGCACCGTCTCCTACACGGACGGGAGCAACGTGTGGGCGTTCGGTCATCCGCTCGACTCCGCCGGACGCCGGTCGCTGCTGCTCGAGGACGCCTACGTGTACTCCGTGGTCAACAACCCGCTGCCCGCCTCCGACACCAACGTGGGCAGCTACAAGCTGGCGGTGGCCGACCACGACCTGGGCACGCTCTCCAACGACGGCCTGTCCGCGGTGGTGGGGACGGTGGGGGCCCTTCCTCCCCGATTTCCGCTCCAGGTGGTGGCTCGCAACACCGACAGCGGCCAGTCCCTGACCCAGAACAGCCTGATCGCGGACGAGAGCGGGATCGGGCTCCCGGCGGGCGTGTCGGCCCTCTCGCTGGTGGGGCCGATCGCCGTCGACCAGGCGGCCAGCCAGGTCCTGCGCGGGGCGCCGCCCCAGCAGAGCGGGTCGATGTGCGTCCAGATCCACGTGCAGGAGGCCAAGGAGCCGCTGGGCTTCTGCAACAACTACGTGATCGACGGGACCATCCAGCCGAGCACGGGCGGCGGGCTGCTGGAACCGGACAACAGCATGATGCCCTACCTCGACGACATAAACACCGCGCTCGGGGACGTGGACGCCTTCAAGCTCGGCGTGCTCCACATCACCGGGGTCAACGTCACGATGTCACTGGCCCAGGGCGTGCACGAGGGCTACATGGTCGGAGCCCGTCCCCCAGCCCACCGGGTGCGGCGCGGGAGCGTGGCCCGGGTCCTGGTCGACGTGCAGATGGTGCGCGGCCCCCGCTTCGAGCGGGTGATCCCGGTCCCGGTCCCTCGGGGGATAAGGCCCGGGCGCCACCTGGTCAAGCTCAGCGGGACGCCGGCCGACAGCTCGGGAGCGGCCGCCCTGGCCAGCCTGGTTGCCGTGCTCGGCGGGGGCGGCGGCTCCGGTTCCGGATCCACCTCCACCTCCGATGCCGGGCCCGCGTCGGTGGCCGACCTGGCGGGCCAGATCGCGTCGATCCACCACTTCGACGGCGTCACCGCCCGCTTCCTGCGCCGGGGCGCGAGCGCGGCCACCGCGGCCGCGGTGCCGGCCCAGAAGAGCCCGAACCAGCCCGGGTCCGGAGGGTCGGTGACCGGGGGCGGGGGCGGGCAGTCCCGGGGCGCCCGGGGCACGCCGATCTACAGCGATCCGAAGCTGCGCCTGAGCGGCACGGCGAGCGTGCCGCTCAACGTGCGCTGAGCCGGGGCGGGTCCGGGGCAGGTCCGGGGGCGGGCCTTAGGACAGGCGGTTGGCGGGCCGGGGAGCGGGCCTTAGGGCAGGCGGTTCTCGGGCTGAAGCGGCGCCGGTCCGGACGGCACCTCGGCGGCCGCCGGGGCGGGCGTGGTGGCGCCGTCACCCGTGTCCTGCTCGCGCTCGATCCCGAGCGCCTCAGCCAGCTCGCCCGTCTCGTACATCTCGGTGACGATGTCGCACCCGCCGACCAGCTCGCCGTTGACGAACAGCTGGGGGATGGTGGGCCACTGCGAGAGGACGGACAGCTCCTCCCGGATGCGGGGATCGCCGAGCACGTTGACGGCGGCGAACGGGGTGCCCAGGCTCTGCAGGCACCCCACCGTCCGGGCCGAGAAGCCACAGGCCGGCTGATCGGGGGTGCCCTTCATGAACAGGATCACCCGGTTCTCCTCGATGGCCTCGGTGATGGCGTCGCGAAGCGGATTGTCGGTCGTGGTCTGCTCGGGCTGCTGGGGATGGGACTCGGTCATGGGTGTCGCTCCGGCTTGGTTTTCAGGGATAGGGCGTGGATGGGGCCCCCGATCTCGGTTCCGAACACGGAGTAGACCAGGCGGTGCTGCTCGAGGCGGCTCAACCCGGCGAACGCGGGCGCGGTGACGGTGGCCTCGAAATGGTCCCCGCCCCCGGTGAAGTCGCGAACATCGGCCTGCGCCCCCGGGATGGCCTCCTCGATCCGCCGCTTGATCTCCCGTGGATCGGGCATCCCGGCAAGGCTAGCTGACAGGGGTTCCCTCGCTACACTTTGGAAAGTGCCACCGGCGGGGCCATGGGCCTCGGGCCGGGCCGGCGCGGATCAAGGATCCAGCGAGAAAGAAATGATCACCATCACCGACAAGGGCGCCGAGAAGGTGCACGAGTTCCTGGCCTCCCAGCAGGCCGACGTCTCGACCTCGGGGCTGCGGGTGGGAGTGCGCGGGGGCGGATGCTCGGGCTTTCAGTACCAGCTGGCGTTCGACGTCCAGCGTGACGAGGACGAGGTGTTCGAGAGCCACGGGCTCCGGCTTCTGGTCGATCGGGCCAGCCTTCCCTACGTGGCCGGCTCGGTCATCGACTACCACGAGAGCCTCCAGGGCGCCGGGTTCCAGGTGAACAACCCCAACGTGGTGGCCGCCTGCGGCTGCGGCTCGTCCTTCCGGGTCGCGGACGAGGAACAGGTCTCGGCCGTCTGAGCCGGGCCGCCGGGGGCGTGACCCGGCTCCAAGCGAGGTGGCTGGCCCTGCTGGCCCTGGGTGCCGTGATCGCGGGCTCAGGCTGCGGAGCCACCCCGCGGCGGAGGCATCCGCGCGCGGGGACGGCCGCGGCTGGCCGGGCCACGGGGCCGCGCATCCTTCTCCCGTCTCCCTCCCAGCTGAACGTAGGGCTGACCGAGAGCAACGCCAGCCTCCTGTGGAGCCCTGCCTCGGACCAGTCGTCCGGCCCGGCCCCGGGCGACTCGCTCACGCCGGGACTCGGCGCGTGGCGCGAGCGGGTCACCGCCCTGCGCCCGCAGTACGTCCGCATCGACGTGGACTGGGCCAGGATCCAGCCCCGCCGCGACGTCCCCCCGGTGTGGGACGTGCCCCAGGTCGGGTGCCAGCGCGGCCGCCGCCCCTGCCTGCCCTACCGCGGCATCTCCGACGAGCTGGCGGCCATCGCCTCCCAGCAGCACGCGCTCGGCGGGTTCGAGCCGCTGGTGGACATCTACGACGCCCCCGCGTGGGCCGCACTGCCGCCCTCGGGGTGCGAGCAGGCAGACATCCTGCCCCGGTCCCGACCGATCGCCCCGGCCGCCGTGCCCGCCTACCGGACGCTGATCCGCTCGCTGCTCGAGCTGGCCCGGCGCCAGGGGGTGGCCCTGCCCTACTGGACCCCGTGGAACGAGCCCAACCACCCGTTCTTCTTCAGTCCCCAGCGGGCCCGGTGCTCGACCGCCGCCCCCTCGCTGGCCCCGGCCCGCTACGTCACCCTGGCCCACGCCATGGCCGCCGAGCTGGCCCGGGCGCCCGGATCGCACGAGCTCGTGCTGGGCGAGCTGGCCGGGATCCCGGCCCGCGGGGGCCCGCACGCCACGGGCATCGCCGAGTTCGTGGCCGACCTCCCCCGGGACGTGGTGTGCGCCACCGACCTGTGGTCGGTGCACGACTACGCCCGGCCCGGCGGACCGCCCCGCCCGGATGAGGCCGCCGTGCTCGAGCGCGCGCTCGACGCCCGGGGGCCGTGCGGGCGGCGGGCCCGGATCTGGGTGACCGAGACCGGGGCGGGCCGCCCGCGCCTGGGGGCGGCGGCCATCACCGACCCGGCCCTGCGCCGCGCCGGCTGCCGGGCCCTGAGCCGCGACCTGCGGCGCTGGAGCCGCGACCCGCGCGTCCAGGCCGCGTTCCAGTACACCTTCCGCGAGGACCCGGCCTTTCCGGTCGGACTGGCCGACGCCCATCTCACCACGCTGTATCCCGCCTACTACCTGTGGGTCGAGTGGGGCCGGGCCCCGGCGCGCAGCGCCCCCCACCCGCTGCCGCCGGAGTGCGCCTGACCCCTATCGTGGCCCGACCGTGGCCCTGCCCAGATCAGTGCGCCGCCTCGCGCCCGCGCGCCTGCGCGACGACGTGCGCCTGCGGGCCCTGGGCGTGGGCACCGGGCTCATCCCCGCGCGCACCATGCACTCCCCCGAGGAGGCCGAGCTCCTGGTCGAGCTCGCCCGCCGAGCCCGGCGGGTGGTGGAGGTGGGCGTGTACGAGGGCTCCTCGGCCGAGGTGCTGGTGGCGGCCATGCCGGCCGGGGCCGAACTTCACCTGATCGATCCCTTCGGCCATCACCCGAGCGCCCTGCCGGCTGGGTGGGGGGCGACCGAGTGGGCGGGGCGCCGGGTGGTGCGCCGGGCCCAGCGCCGGGCCGCGGTCGCCGCCGGCGCCCCGCACGTCACCTGGCACATCGCGCTCAGCGAGGACGTGGCCCGGGACTGGAGCGGGCCGGTCGACCTGGTGTTCATCGACGGCGACCACAGCGAGCAGGCGTGCGAGCTCGACTGGACCCTGTGGAGCGCGTTCGTGCCGGTGGGGGGACACGTCGCCTTCCACGACGCGCGCGCGGACCAGCCCGACGGGCGCGGGCTGCCCGGTCCGACCGCGGTGGTCTCGCGGCACTTCCGCGGGGCCGGCGCGCCCGATGGGGGCTGGGAGGTGGCGGCCGAGGTGGACCGCACGGTGGTGGTCCGGCGCGGCGGGAAGAGCGCTGGGGCGATGGCGGGCGGGCGGGGCTAGGCCGGCACGGCCCGGAGCGAGCGCCACAGGTACAGGCAGGCGGTGGTGCGGTGCGGGCGCCACGGCTCCCCGATGCGCTCGAGCTCCGCCGGTGCGGGGAGCTCGGCCAGCCCGTACTCGATCATGACCGCGCGGCGGATGCCCAGGTCGCCCACGGCCAGCACGTCGGGGCGCTCGAGCTGGAACATCAGGAACATGTCCGCGCTCCAGGGCCCGAGCCCGCGCACCGCCACCAGCTCGGCGGTGACCTGCTCGTCCGGAAGCTCGGCCACCCGGTCCAGTGCCAGCTCCCCGCTGACCACATGCTCGGCCAGCGAGCGCAGGAAGCCCACCTTCGCGCGCGAGAGCCCGGCCGCGGCGCGCATCTGCTCGGGATCGCTGGCCAGGATCTGATCCGGTCGCGGCGGTCGCCCG
>Ga0307477_10000567_pt1 | contig 39761 bp, 44 predicted proteins | sample atmos_gasesECM2C_FD_203316 | JGI IMG/M metagenome (GOLD analysis project Ga0307477, IMG submission 203316) | Hardwood forest soil microbial communities from Morgan-Monroe State Forest, Indiana, United States - atmos_gasesECM2C_515 | ecosystem: Environmental > Terrestrial > Soil > Temperate... | reverse complement strand
ATTGCTTCGTTTGCTTGCTATGTTCGACGGTGCCGGAAGCTCCCACTCGGAAACGAAAAGGCACCGGCGTAAACACTTTATTCTATCTGTTTAGATGCGTGAGCGCCAAACGAGGAGCGGAAACGTCGGTAAAGGCTCGGCGGCGCGAAGGATCGATCCTGCCAAGCCGGGGTGCAGCAATGCTGCACCCCTACAAGGACCCAGTCGCGAACGCAGAACCGGGAACAGAGTCGTCTACACCGGATCTGTTGGAGGCGAACCCTCAGATAAGGAGTTCTTCCGGCGCGACCTGGTGATCGACCACAGCAGTAGGACTAAGCCAAGGGGGGCACCAAAGACAACAGCAATGATAGAAAAAGCGCCGAGTGTATCGGTGCAAGGACCCACAACAGCGACTTTGGATGCCATCAGGAGGAAGCCAATCGCGGCGATTCCCAGCAGAACCTGTGCGGCACGAAGCATTTCGGCGTCCCGGAGTTCGGTTGGACCGCAATGATTATCGCGCGGCGACAACGTCAGAGGCAACAATTGGCTTAGGCGTTTCTTCTGGGGCGCTGGCTTGCGACTGGCTGGCGGGGGATGCGCTGGGGGATAAGTTTTCGGCCAGGAGGCGGCGGAGCTTGCTGCGTTCTTCGAGGGTCATGTCTACGATCTCGAAGGACATGCCTTGGCCGCGATAGTCGCGGAGCAGGGCGGTGGCTTGGAGATTGCGCAGGCCGAGCTGCATTTTCAGTTGCACCGGGGTGCCGGGCGGGAGGTGGCGATCGATGGTGGCCAGACCGCCGGCGAGGCTTACGGTGCGAATTTCCATACGGCAGTTTTGACTGAGGTTAACGCTGAAGGCCACCACTGGTTTTTGCAATCGCACGCGCGCATGCCGGCGCTGACGGACAAATTTGCTATTCCCTATCATTACGAGGGGGGCAAGCGTGAGGTCCTCTTTGCTGAGGCCGCTTTTGGCCACAAATTCGAGGGCCCACAGGGGATCCAACTTTTGGAGCGCCTGCAAGGCCGCGATGCGAAGCTCCTGGGGATGAGCCCAGCTAAAAACTTTCTTGGCCTCGACGATGCGCTTGAGCGCAGCGACCGATTCGGGGGCGTGAATACGGCCCAGGGCCTCGGCGGCTCGGACGCGTAAGAAGGGACCGGAGCCTGCCGGCAGGTCGCCATCCATGATATTCATCAAGCGGCCGAGGGCTTCGCGGTCCGCAGTCACGCCGATTTCGTCAATGACCATGGGCATCACCAGCGGATCCACATGATCGAGCAGCTTCAACAGGATGCGGCATCGCCCCGGCGCGCCGCTGGAGGAGAGCTGGCGCACTACGCGGTCCTGCGCAAAGCTGGGAAAATTCTTGATGCGCCCGGGAAGAAACACTTCGACGGCTTGTGGGTCGATTTTGCTGAGCAAACCGACCATCTCCGCGGCTTCCGGCACGGGTCCGCCGCGGACCGTGCTGCGCAGATACTGAACACCTTCCTCGCCCAAATCAGCGGCCAGGTTGGAGATGTGCTCGGCATCATCGCGCAGGGTGCAGCGGTTGAAGCGGCTGGCCAACTGCTCCATGGTGCTTTGCGGCATCAGCTTCAGAACGTTGGTGAGACCGACGGAAGCGTGACGAGCACGCAAGGCTTCTTCGACGAATTCGGGAATACGCTCTTCGATGCCCATTTTCGAGCGCAACGCTTGGGCAATGCCGGGGCGCTGACTCTCAACGCCGGCGATCAGGTCCAGGGCCTGCTCCATGGCCGGGAAACAACGATTGGTAGCTGCTTGCTGACTTAGCCGGACGAACGCGGCGCTGACCAGGGCTTGCAACTCGGCATCCTGCTCCAGGTTCAGGCGCAAGCCCAGATGGCGCATGGCGTCGCCGAGTAGCTTGGGATCGATTTTCGCGTACAACTCGGCAAGCTGCGAGAGACCGGTGGCAGCCTTCTTGCGTCCTTCGGTGTCCGGACTTTCTGCACAGGCGGCGTAATTTTGCAGGATGCTGACAGCCTCGGCGACGTCGCCCTTCTTGACCAGGTCGTTGACGTAGGACTGGACGTTTTTAGGAGGAATGCACCAGGCCTCTTCGGAGAGGAGCACGGCGCGTTTGCCACTTTCGGGAACGGCGGCCCAAAACTGGCGGTCGAGAATCTCGCGATGCGATTCGACGAGCAAACCGGCATCGCTCATTTTGTCTTCGTGGGCGCCAAGAATTTTGCGCAGATTGTCGATCTCGTGGTTCATGTGATCGAGCATCTGACGCACTGCGTTGACTTTTACCTCGCCGCGCTCGAAGCGCTCGAGGGCGAAACGAATGGCCAAGTGCTCGGCGAGCTGGATTAGCACGGATTGATCGGGCTTGTGATCGGGGGCTTTTGCGGCGAGTTCGGCGAGGGCTTGCTTCAGGACGTCCTGTGCGCGCACCGGCAATTGCGAAAGCTCTTCCTGGAGCGAGGCAGGCACGCTGCCGGGGGCGCCTGGGCCGCCGGCCGCGCCGATTTGTCCGAAGTTGGTCAGCGCCGTGAGGATGCGATACATTTCGGTTTCGCTCGGTTCCTGGGAGCCGAGGCCCGGACCGAGGCCTGAACCGGCTGACGAATCTGTCTGCTGCAAGCCAGTGAAAGTACCGGCGGCACCGCCATTTCCGGATGGAGTACCTTGCTCTCCGCCGCCGGATGCCCCGCCGTTCTCCGGACCGCCGGAGGAACCGATCGCGGAGCCCGGGGTGCCCGCGCCTTTCGAGCCCTGTGCCGCAGCGATCATTTCGAGCAATTTTTGCGGATCGTTCAGCCAGCGGTTGAACTGGTCGGAATCGCCGCCACCCAGAGTGGCCGCCGCCAATTGCGCGGCCATGCCCGCTTCCTTCATGCGCGAGTCGGTGGCCACAAAACAAATTTCGTTGATGCGAATTCCGCGCGCGCCGGCCAGCGAGGCTTTTAATTGCAAGGCCAACTCCGCGGGCTTTGATTTTCCGGTGGGAAAGGCGCGCACGAAACGATTCAGCTCGTCCTGCGAGATAGAAGGGAAAAACTGCACGCTGCCGACGCCCGCGGCGGAGAGCAATTCCGCAAACTGCTTCTCTGCAGGAGCGCCCTCGAGCGGCACTCCGTCGAGCAATAATTGCGAGCCGGTGGCGGCAAGCAGCAGCCCCGCATCTTTGGCATCCGGGATGGCCGTGCGGAGTTCCCGCCAAGCGCTATCGAACTGCTCGACCGTGCGGACGTGATCGTACCCGTACAAACGGGCAAATTTCAGCAGAATGTTCAGGCTTCTGACGAAGGCCCGTGCCGCGGTCGTTTTGGGGTCGACAACTTTCAACTGCGTGACACCCTGTCCCAAAGGGAATGGGACTACCTCACTAGTACCGTAGCTATATGGCGGGCGGGCAGCAATGGTACAGAGGTTCCATGTGCTTGCTGGGTCACGCGCCCAAGGGACGGCTCAAGACCTGCCCCAGAGAGCGGTATGGCTACTGAAAGGGCAGGTCGTGAAGGTGTATTGGGATCAGGGCACCTACAGAAGATCTTGTGAGCAGTGCGGGAACACCCAGTAGAGCATCTCAGGCGTGCATTTGCCATATTGTCTCAACACACCCGCAACTCAGGAATCTCATTAGGGATGTTTATGCACGACCCAGAGGGAAAGACTCCGGTAAACGAAGGCACGGATATTCCGTTGTTCTACTTGGGCGAGGATCCAGCGTCGCAGCTGGTGGCGAAAGGGGGCGCAGGGCACGAATTTCATCGGCTGAGTATCGAGGAATCATGCCTTCGGCAACTAAAGAATCCGTACTCTTTGCGGTGCATAGCGGAGTATTTCGCAAAGATTATTCGGGAAAATCGTCCGACCGGGCCGTATATGCTTGGCGGCGGGTGGGTACATGGAGTACTCGCGTTGGAGACCGCGCAGATATTGCGCGAGCAAGGGCAGGATGTGGCGTTGCTGGTGCTGCTGGAAACGATAAATCCAGCACGAATGAGGCAACAGACGCGTCTGACCCGAATGATGGCGAAGATGTTTTTCGCGCTGGAGTACAAATATTTGCGCTGGCTACCGAAGGGCCCTGCGATAGAAACTCAGTTGATCCAAAGTACGCCATTAGAGATTCTCTACGCCGCGGTAGGGAACTATCAACCACGGCTCTACGATTCCCCGGTGCTTTTGATCCGCGGCCGACGCGGCATTTTAGGGCTCGCGCGCGACAAATACCTGGGCTGGGGCGAAACGTTGGGCAGCCAAGTGGAGGTCTGCGAAACCAAGGGGAACATGTATGCGGGGCCCAATCTGGAGCGCTTAGCACAGAAAATTCGGGAGAGCCTGGAACACGCAGAGGAGCACTGGGAAGAGCATCTTGGGGGCGCCGGGCAGATGGCCTAGTTTTTGGACATGGCCATACGGCCGCGGCGGCGTGTGCGATTGGTAGCCTGTGCGGCCATGGGTAGCCCGCCGAGTTCCATCAAAAGCTTCCGCAGCCTGGCGCGGTCTTCGAGATCCATATCGACGAATTCAAAAGCCATCGCTTGGGGACGGGCGCCTCGAACAATGGCCTGGGCCTTGATGTGGCGTACGCCGTGGGCGATTTTGAAAGTCAGCAGGGAGCCTGGCGCGAGATGCCGCTCGCCGGAACCTACTCCACCCCCCAAATTCAGTTCCGGGATGGAGAGGCGAAAATTTTCGCGAATGTTGAGGGTGGTCGCGACGAGGTTGCGCCCCAATTTCAAACGAGCATAGCGGCGCTGGCGAATCACGGAGACGTTGGGGTCGGGGTCGGTCGGCTCAAGGATCAAATCTTTGCGATCAAAGCCGCAGGGAGCGAGCTTTTCCAGACCGGTATTGGCATCGATGCGCATCAAGGCTTGCGCCGAAGCAACGCGCAGCTCCTCGGGATATTGCCATCGCCAGAGCTGGCGGGCCTCCATGATGTGAATCAGGAGCGTGGTAGCCGCTGTGCCGCGCAACCGGCCCAAGGCTTCGATCGCTTTTACGCGAGTGAAGCCGGAGGTCATCTCGTTGGCAGCCAAATCCAGCAGCTTGGGAATGCATTCCGGGCGGCCGCTCATGCCCATTTCATCGATGGCCAGCGGACGGATTAACACGTCCAGGGAATCGTAGAGCGCGACCAGGAGTGCGGCGCGCCGCTCGGGGGGCGCGGAAGATAACTGGCGTATCGTGCGGTCGTGCGAGGTGCGCGGCCATTGCGACAAACGGACCGGGAGAATCTTCATGACCGTCTCCGGCGCAAGCAGGGTCAGCAAACCGACAGTTTCCGCTGCCTCGGACGCGGGAGCGGTCTGCAGCGTCTCCACCAGGCGCTGTGTGGCGTCTTCGCCCAGTCCGCGTACGATTTCGCTAAGCAGCTCGCAATCATCGCGAAAACCGCAATGACCGAATCGACTCGTGATGTAATGCAGAGTAGCCTTGGGCATCAGCGTCAAGATGTCGATCATGCCGTCGGCTATTTGGCCGCTGCGCAGGGCCTCTTCCACGAACTCCGGCATGCGCTCCTCGGCGCCGATACGCGGACGCAAACTCTGCGTCGAGCCTGGGCGCTGCGCTTCGACGCTGTCGAGCGAGGCCAGGGCCTGCTGCATGGCCGGGTAGCATCGCTTGCCGGCGGCTTCCTGGCTGAGACGCACAAAGGCGGCGCTCACCAGCGTTTGTAGCTCCGGCTCGCGTTCAATGGCAAGCTGATTCCCCAGGCGTCGGATGGCGTCCATCAGCGCGCTACCGTCACCGCTGCCGTAGAGTTCCGCTAAATCCGAAAGGCCAATCGCGGTGGTGCGGCGAGCTTCGGGATTATCCAGGGAGATGCAAGCGGCGTACTTCATCAAGATTTCATTTACGGTCTTCAGTTCCCCGCGGCGCAACATGTCTTCCAGGTAAGCACGAACGTTGCGCGGGGGCACGCACCACGCTTCATCGGAGGTCAGGACTTCCTTCTTATTTTCGTCGGGGACTTGGGCCCAAAACTCCTGATCCAGGAGCTCGGTATAGGACTGCACCGACAATCCCGCGTTGGCCATCATGTCTTCTTGCGAAGCCAGGATCTTGCGCAACCCTTCAATTTCCGCATTCATGCGATCGAGAAGTTGCTTGACGGCGTTTACGCGCAACTCGCCGCGCTCATAACTGTCCAGGGCGAAACGAATGGCCACGTGCTCGGCCAGCTTGAGCAGCATGGGCTTGTCGGGTTTCTCGTTGGGAGCCTGCGCGGCCAATCCTGCCAACGCTTGCTGCAGCGTGTATTGCGCACGTACGGGCAAGGCGCTCAATCGCGATTGAAAGGTCGGCACTTCCATGCGCGCTTCCGGATCCTTGCGCGATTTGCCCAACTGGGCGAACAGGCCAAGCATGGCGCGCACATCTTCTTCGGGGACGGAATATGCGCCGCCGCCCTCTCCGGTGCCCACACCCAAGGTACCACCCGGGCCGCCACCCGCCGTCGCTCCAGCTCGTAGCAATGCTGACGCGGTGAGCCATTTCCCCGGCGCTGCACCCTCTGCGCCGCCAGAACCCGAAGTACCCCCGCCAACTCCTCCTGAGCCTCCCCCTGGGCCACCTCCCGAACCTCCGGAGCCAGCGCCGCCAATTCCACCGCCTCCTGGACCTCCGGGGCCTCCTGCCCCGCCAATTCCGCCGCCTCCCCCTGAGCCGGAGCCCCCTCCAGGGCCGCCTCCTGGGCCTCCGTAGCCGCCCCCTGCTCCGCCAGCTCCTCCTCCGCCTCCCGTGCCGCCACCACCTACTCCTGGCATTCCTCCGCCGACGCCGCCACCGCCCTGCCTTGATGGCGTGCCCCACAAATTCCCCGCATCAACGGCGGCCCCACCACCGCCGCCGCCGGAACCGCCCGAACCACCCACACCTCCGCCGCCAGGACCTCCGCCGGTACCCGAGCCACCCCCGCCACCCGGGCCACCCGTGCCGGAACCTCCACCGCCAGGGACGCCGCCGCCTAGACCGAAACCTGGTCCGGAGCCACCGCCGCCACCGCCTCCTCCTGCATTGCGACTGCTTTCCGCGGCAAGAATCATCTGCAGCATCTTGTTGGGATCTTCGAAGAAGTCGCGGTACTTGTCGCCATGTGCGCCGAGAGCTTTAGCGGTAAGCTGCGCGGCAACCTTGATTCCGGCGACCGAAGAATCTTCCGCGACGTAGCGAATCTCGTTTACCTTGATGCTGGTTTCCCCGGCGAGAGCGGATTTTAATTGTTCGGCGAGCGAGGATGGCTTGGAATTTCCACTGGGGAACGCACGGACGAAGCGCGCCAACTGCGGTTGCGTCAAAGTCGGCGCGAAGTGAATGCTGGCGATACCCGAAGAAATCAGAAGTTGCGCGAAACTGCGTTCACCGGCGGCGGATCCCAACGGCACGCCATCCAAGAGAATTTGCGTGCCCGAGGCGCCGAGCAGCACGCCGCTTCCGCCGCTTTCATCCAGCGCGCTGCGCAGTTCTTTCCAGGTGGTTTCAAATTGCGCGGACGTGCGCACGTGTCCGAACTCGTAGAGGCGCGCGAACTTCAGAAGAATGTTCAGGCTTCGTACGAAGGCGCGTGCCGAAGCTCGTGTATCGGTAGCCATATATTAGGCAAATTCGCAGCCGCTTCCCGGGTACTCTTGGGTGTTCTTACTACAGTATGGCGACCCTACGGAAGAGACAAGTCTCGTATGGTCCATTGTACCCATCTCGTTAGCATTTTCGCGCAGAATCACCGTCACACTTACCAGTGCTGAGACTACCTTCTTCAATCCGTAGGTTGCTCCTGCCGTCAGCTGGGCACTACAATAACCTGCCGAGAAGTGGCCGTCCGTCCGCGGCTCGGGCGACTCTTGTTGCCACGCGGGCCAGGTAGAGGTATTGAAAAATGGCGAACCAGCCCACTCCCCGGCGCTTTAAAACGGACATGCCGCAGATTCCAGGGCTTTCCGCGAAGCCCGAATCCTCGCAACCCGGGTTCAAGCCGGTGCGACTTATCGGATTTCTTGCCGGCCTGATCTTCTGCCTGCTTTGTGTGCGCTGGGTGATGCTTCCGAAGGCAACCGAGCCCGCCGCCGTTGCACCGATCCCGCAGATCGAGGTTCCCGCTCCGGCCCCGGACGCCAATGCGGCCTTGCCTCACGCGACGGAGGCAGAACCAGGGGTCGCGAGCGTGGAAGAAATGGTCAAGCCATGGACGTCGAAGGATTTTTTCTACAAAAACCGTCTCAGCGGAGAGAATGTGCCCGCGATGTTGATCCGCTTGCCAACCGGTTCGGCCAATCAGCGAACGGGCTATTGGGCGTTTTCGCTAAACGCACCGTTTGGCAATTGCCGGCTCGAGTATATTGCAGAGATGGAAAGGTTGAAGACGGACTATGGCTTTCTTGCCGCGAAGCATCCCATGGTGGGGAACCCGTGCAGCCGAACGGTATTCGACCCGTTGAAGATAATGAACATTCCGGGGGGAGTATGGGTGCGGGGAGCTATCGCGCAAGGCTCCGATTTGCGCCCGCCGCTGGGCATTGAGGTGGAAATTCGCGGCGGAGAAATTCTTGCCGATCGTATGGAGTAGTTCCGGGGCTCAAGCTGGCAGCGCCATTATTGCACCTTTTCTGATCGCTATTAGCCGGTCTGTATTGCCTTTGTCCAAAAGTGATGCCTAGGAATTGCGGATTCTGAATTCAGTCGCGGGAATGGCCCCGAGAAGTCCAGGCTGGGCGATGGTCTAGTTTGAGGGCCAGTTCAATGGATACCAGGCGGCGGGACGGTATACTTCTTTACTTCTTTGCTCATTTGGCCGGTGACCATTAGAAAGACCATGCGCTGGTCGGCCCACCAGGAGAGCAGCGGATGATCGAAGGTCGCGGGCATGTTGTGCTCAACAAAAAGATGCGCTACCCACGCTAGACCGTAGGCAAGCACCACAGCCGCCGCGATCCACCACCAGCGGCGCTCCGCTATGGCTGCTCCGACCAACATCCATCCGCCCAGCGTGCCCACTAAGTGGGCCAGTCGCGTCGCCGGCCGAGTATGTGCCCGCACGTAGACCGGCCAAAACTCGGCGAACGTCATCGAAGACCCCTCGCTTTAGAGAGAAATTAGGCGGAAGTTATAACAATTCGATTCTGGAGTCCAATGATTTACGAGAGTATCTGAGATTCGGTGTGGATAGGCGGAGTTAATTAGCTCTTTGTCGGAAAAACGAAAAAGGGCGCTCCATTTTGGGAGCGCCCTTTTTGCTCTCGGTCGAATTTAGGTGCGAAAGGTTGAGTTTAGAAGAGGACTTTCAGCGACAGTTGCAGTGCACGAGCTTCACTCGGAAACACGGCACTGAAGTTATTGAAAATGCCCGTCTGGGGTTCCAGCGCGCTGCGGGCAGAGCCCGTGATGCCCTGCGAAGTTATCTGGTTGGTGGCGCCGCCGAGTGCCCCGGGACCTGCCCCCGCTGCGCAGCAAGGCAGGAACTGCGGATGGTTCAGTAAGTTAAAGGCTTCCGCGGCGAACTCCACCTTATATCGTTCGGTAATCGTGAAGCGCTTGAGCACCGTAACGTCGAAGTTGTTGGTCGGTGGCGACAGAATGGTGTTTCGCCCGACATTCGCAGACGCTCCATAGTATGCCTGGATGTATTTAGCGGAGGGGTTGAGGGCTTGATAGCCGACGACGTTGTCTATGACGTCGTACGTCACACCGGTGTTCGGGTCCTTTGCGGCGGGGTTGAGAACGTTGGCCAGAGTGCAATCCGCTGCCGGAATGATGCTCCTGCACAGCGGTGCGACGCCGCTACCCGTCACGCCAACGCCGGCGGGATTGAAGATGGGCCGATCCCCGGCCGCGTCCCCGTTTAGGTTGGCATCCACACCGTCTTGCGCGGTCATCCATTCACCGGTTTGATAAGTGTAAATTGGCGCAATCTCCCAATTCCCGAGGGTGTTCTTCAGGAATCTGTTGCCGTGTTGGAAGAAGGGCTCATCGTAGAGCAGCGCTAGCGTGAAGCGATGGCGATGGTCGAGGGCAGAGTTGGCGCGGTCCGCAGACAAGTTTGTGAAGTCTTGCGGACGGCGCGGCGTAAGATCCGTGCTGTGGAAATCCGCCGTGCTGTTGTCGATCAAGTGGCTGTAGGTGTATGCGCCTACGAATTGTAAGCCGTGGCTCATCCGGCGCGTGATCTGCGCAGCTAGTCCGTGGTATGTCGAGGATCCTTCCGGTTCAAACGCCGTCAAGAAGTTAGTGAATCCGGCGTTTTCGTATCTCGGAACCAAGCTGTCTTCGTTGTTCAGGGTGCCAACGGACAAGGTTGCCGCGTCCAGGGTCGCCTGAGATGGCACATTGCCGATGTAGGTTGGGATAGAGTTTGTCGGTGTGACGACGGTTCCGAGGGTGATGATGGACTGGACGTTCAGGTGAATGCCGCGCGTCCCGATGTATCGCACCTCGGCCGTGTAATCGTTCCAGAAGGTATGCTGAACACCGAGCGTCCAATCCATCGACTTTGGATCCAGCACATTCGGCGGGTAGTACGTCGTTGTATTGGCTCTGGCCGTAGCCGCGTCCGGGAAGGTCTTCGTGGCCCCGTTACCCGGTGGCAGGCCCCCGCCGGCCAGGAAACCCGGGGTGTTGGCTTTCGGTTTGGTGTTTTCTGTAACGTTCAACTCCGGTGGCAGCGACAAAATGCCAATGTTGTCGTAGTGAACGTCATACGCGATGCCGAACCCTCCCCGGATCGACGTGCGGCCGCTTGTCCCCGGTGAGTAAGCAAAACCAATGCGCGGACCCCAATCGTTCTTGGGCGCACGCGGCGAGCTGAAGTCGAGAAGGCCCGGCACAGTGGCTATGCTGTTCAAGTTCTGCGAGCGGATACCAAACGGTGTGGTCGTATATTCGTAACGCACTCCAAAATTCAAGCTGAGATTCGGCCTGATGCGCCAGTTATCGTTCACAAACCAATAGAGTGCCGACTGGTCGCCGTAGTAAGTCAAAACTCCCACGCTTCGTTGCGAGAGAAAGTCGGGACTCAGGTCGTCGAGGTATTGCTGGAGCGAGTTGTATTCGTAATCCCCGCGGGCGCGCTGCACAAAACTCTCTGGTGCAATCAGTTTGCGTCCCTCAATACCGAACTTCAAAGTGTGCTTGTTGTGAGTCCACGAGACACTGTCGGACAGTTGATAGGTATTCTGAATCGTGAACTGAGGCGCATTGGGATCGGGACCAATCTGCGCACCGTTGAGATCAAAGAACTGAAGGTTGGGGAAGCTGTCCAACCCTGGAAACGAGAAATTTCCAGAGGGCGTTTGGTTGAAATAGCGGTTGTAGCCCACCCGGAACTCGTTTTGCGTGTTGGCATTGAATGTATGATACTCGTTGATAGTCACCAGGTGATACTTGAACGGGCGGTTTTCGTAGAAGGCGGGCAAATTCGCGTTCGTATCGATTCCCACCGTTCGGTTGTAAATGTAGCGCCCGCGCAATTGATCCTTGGTCGAAAGGTCATAGTCGATGCTTCCCAACGCCGCCCAATTGTTGGTAAAGTTCGGCCCTGAAAAGCTCAGGATGCCTTCCGTCACGGGGGTGCCGTTCACCGTCTCGAAACTCTGACCCGCGGCATTCTGACCCTTTCCACAAGTATTCTTGCCTGTCGCGGCCACCTCCGCCGAACCTGCCGGCGCCAAATATTTCTGAAGGATCGAGAGGTTAGTCGTTGAGATTCCCGCTAATGAGCCCAGCGCTGCGTATCCCGCCGCAGTCGGCGCACAAATTGGCGCTCCGAGGACCGCAGCCTGCCCGACCGGGTTGTATTCCAAAGCGCCAAAGAAGAAGAGCTTCTTCTTGAAGATCGGCCCTCCGAATGTGCCCCCCATGCGGTTATTGTCAAAGCGCGGGTTGGAGGTAAAGCCGTTGTTGATCGTCGATTGGTCGATGGCGTCGAAGTTTCGGTTCTCAGAATAGATGTAGGCAGTGCCGTGGTAGGAATTTGTGCCGCTCTTGATGACGGTGTTGAACTGACCACCCGAGGAGTGGCCGAAGTCTGGAGCAAATTGATTCTGGAGGACTGAGAATTCAGCTACCGCGTCATTCGGGACGATTACCAGCGGCCCGGTCACTGACTTGTTGTTGTTATCTACACCCTCGATGGTGAAGTTGTTGTTCCGTGGCCGCTGTCCGCCCACCGCAGGACCCGTGCCAGCACCGATCCCTCCACCGGTGGCCACGCCAGCACTCAACAGCGAAAGATTGAGAACGCCCCCGACAACCGACGAAACCGGTAGGTCGCTATTCAACCTTTCGTCAAACGTGGTGGTAATCTGCGCCGACGTCGCATCCAGAGCTGGGGCCGTGCCGTTTACCTCTACCGACGTCACTGCGCCTTTGATTTCCAGCGTAACCTGCAACGTGCTGGTCTTGTTCAGCTCAACCACAAACCCATTGATGGTTGTGGTCCCAAAACCGGGAGCGATGGCCGAAACATTGTAGGTTCCTACGGGAAGGTTGTTGAAGCGGTATTCACCGGACTCATTAGCTTCCGTCGCGCGGGTGACCCCGGTGTTTGCATTCGTTATCGTGACGGCCGCCTTCGGAACCACGGCGCCTGTCTTGTCGAGGATCGTCCCGACCAAGTCTCCGCTGATGATCTGCGCGCTTAACTGACCAGATAGCGCGCAACCGAGCAAAACTGCCATCAACGAAAGGACCAGGAAGCGACCAACGCCTAACCTCAAAGCACTCTTCATCTCTTGCCCCCATATTCTTCGACTGAACAAACACTAAAGATAGAGCCGGACCCACAGAGTCTGGTTGTGCATTTGCACGGCATCTTCCAAATATTTCCTCCTGTCAAGACTGGCCTAAAGCCCTACTAAGTCCAGTATTTATTATAGGTTAGAGATATCTTACCGATGTAATTTACAAGTGGTTTATACCAAATTCCATATAACTTGTCGGGTTGGCTACCGTAAAACGAATGGATAATCTACGGCCCGTTGGCCGCATCTCTACACGGTTTTCGGAAGTTAGCGGCAAGGGCCGAGGAACTTAGTCGCGGCTCACGACTCTTGACAACTGTGGCCCGTCTGGCTAAACCTCTTCGCGCCATGAATACACGACCTTCGCATCTCCTGTTTGACCAGTCACGGAGGCAGTTCTTCCGAGCGGCCGGGGTTCTATCGGTGGCAGCGGTGACTCCGGGAATTCGTGACGGTGAGGCCTTTGCTGAGGACGACTCGTTGCTGCCGCGCAGTTTCTCCGCGCTCAAGCCACTTGGCGAGCGCGTTCGTCCGATCACTCCCGACGAATTTCGGCAGCGCATCGAACGGGCCCAGCAGCTCATGGCCGCCGCGCCGGCCGCGCCCAGTGGCTCACCTTCGCAGGCTACGAAATACGACGCGCTGTTCTTCGCTCCGGGCACTTCGCTTTACTACTTCACGGGAATTCGCTGGGGGCTCAGCGAACGGCTGGTTGCCCTGGTTATACCCCGCATCGGACATCCTGTTCTCGTGGTACCCGCCTTCGAGGAGGGGCGGCTGCGCGAGAAGCTCCATCTGCCGATCGAGGTGCGCATATGGCAAGAAGATCAAAGCCCCACAAAGATCGCCGCTGCTGCGCTGGCCGAACAAAACATTCGCACCGGCCGCATGGGAATAGAAGAAACGACCGGGTTCACGTTTTTCGATCATCTGCGGGATGCCGCGCCGGGCTTTGAGTATGCTTCGGCCGATCCGGTCACTATTGCTTGCCGCGCGCAAAAATCCCAGCACGAACTCGAGCTGATGCGCGCCGCTTGCGACGCGACCTTTGATGTTTTCCGCGCCACGTTTGCCGCTCTTAAGGAAGGAATGTCGCAAGAGGATATCGCGCACCTAGTCGAAGGCGGCTTCGCCAAGATGAATCTGCACGGTGGCGCGCTGGTTCTGCTCGGCGCCTCTGCCGCGCTGCCGCACGGCACGTTGCAGCCGCAAAAATTAAAAGAGGGCGATGTGGTATTGATCGATGGAGGATGCGGAGTGGAAGGCTACGCCTCGGACGTCACGCGCACCATTGCGTATGGCAAGGCAAGTGAAAAGATGACGCGAGCCTTTGAACTGGTCCGCAAATCGCAGGATGCGGCGCTGGATGCCGCGCGCACGGGACGGCTTTCCGGCACGGTGGACGATGCTGCGCGAGCGGCGATCGTGAATGGCGGATACGGTCCAGACTACAAATTCTTCACGCATCGCCTCGGCCACGGTATCGGACTTGACGGGCACGAGCATCCTTATCTCGTGCGCGGCAGCAAAACAGTCCTGGCGCCCGGCATGACCTTTTCCAACGAGCCGGGTATCTACATTCCTGGCGAATTCGGGATTCGCTGCGAAGACGACATGGTTATCACCGCGGATGGTCCGGCGCAACTTTTGACGCAAGGCTTCGCGCCTTCACTGGAAAAGCCATTCGCGTAGCCGCTGCCCGGCCGGTCACGCACGCAGGCTGTCGCAAAATTCGACCAGCCGCGCTTCTGCCCAAAATCGTTCTGTTCCGCTGTGCCTGGAAATAAAGGCGCAATGCCCGCCGTGCGCCGGCGCCATGAAGTGAATCGCGGGATTCTCCGAAACTAGCGCGGCCAAGAAAGACTCGTAGGGCACGAACGGATCATCCTGCGCGGTGATCATCAGCATGGGCACACGTACGTCCCCAACGACCCTGCGCGCCGACGCCGTTTCGTAATAGTCCTGGGCATCGCGATATCCAAAGCACGGCGCGGTGATCGCATCATCAAATTCCCTTACCGTGCGAATTTTGTTGAATCCGTCGCGTGAGTACATCTTCGGAAAGAGCGCCGCCTTTCGTTTGAACCGAGCCATGAGTCCCTGGACAAAGTGCAGCTGATAAAAGTAGTTGTCGCGTTTATCCAGCGCATCGGCGCAAGCTGCCAAATCCAGCGCCGGACAAATCGCGCAAACTCCGCGCAAGGCGCGCGGCGCCGCGTTTCCGAATTCCCCCGCCATCTTGGTCACTAGGTTCCCACCCATCGAATAGCCCGCGAAAAAAATCTGCGTGAATCCATCTCCGTTGGCCAATTCCTCGAGAACCGCGCGGTAATCGTCGCTCATTCCGGAGTTGTAAAGAGTGGGCGTGAGTTTTTCCGAATCGCCGCAATTCCGCTGATTCAACCGCACGACGTGGAAACCGCGCTGATAGGCCTTCTCCGCGATGCCCAAAACATAATTGGAATCGCAAGAGCCTTCCAGCCCGTGCACGATCGCAATTACCGGTACATCCTTCCGCTCGCCTTCCTGCCAGTGACATGCCGCCAGCAACTGGGTATCTTCGGCCACGCGGAACATCCGCGCCTCCGGTTGCGGCAACGCGAACCTGCGCGGCCAATACGCCGCCGCAATCGTCATCGCATGTTTATTCCGGATCAAACCAAGGGGCTCAAAGTCCGGAATCAATTGCTCTTCGCCCACAATGTTCAGATTACGCCTTTCTCAAACAGTGCGCTGAGCGGCTTGTTGACCCCTCGGAACCCTTCCATTAGGATGGTCTTGCCATGAAGAAATCGCGCGGCCATTTCAATATTATCTTGCGCCCCGAACCCGAAGGGGGATTCACCGCCATTGTTCCGATCTTGCCGGGATGTGTGACCTACGGGCGCACTCTAGCTGAGGCAAAAGAGATGGCTAAAGACGCAATTTCCGGCTACATCGAGAGCCTCCAGAAGCACAGAGAGCCAATTCCAACCGACGACGAATCGTTGGTTGCTTCGCTCGAACTCGAATATGCCGAAGCTCCCCGCCGTTAAACCACGTGAAATCGCCAAGTTCTTAGAGCGGAATGGTTTTATGCTCGATCATGTCTCAGGCAGTCACCACATCTACTACAACCCGGCCTCAAAGCGCCGAGCAGTTGTTCCTCGCCATAACCGCGAGATTCCAAGGGGCACTCTCGTGTCATTGTTAAAGGAGGCGGGATTCACACGGGAAGCGCTAATAGAATTTCTTCAAGGATAGAATCACGTCTGCTTAACTTGACCGAAGGTCTGCCAGCCCCTACAATTGAAGGTTCACGGTGACGCATTTTTTCGATTCGATGAATTTATCCCACGGCCCAGCGGCCACCCGCTGGGCTGCGCTGTTTTATGGGCCATCCCGCAACCTCCTGCGTGCATGGGCAGCCCTGAAACGAGGACGCAATGATTAACGGTTCGATCCCGGAGGGTCTTACGTTCGATGACGTGCTGCTCCTCCCCGGCAAGTCCGCTGTGCTACCCGCCGACACCGACACACGCACCTGCTTCACCCGCAAACTTGCGCTGAATATTCCGCTCGCCTCCGCGGCTATGGACACCGTCACCGAATCGCGCCTAGCCATCGCCATTGCGCGCCAGGGGGGCATCGGGATCGTGCACAAAAATATGCCCATCGACCGCCAGGGCGAAGAAGTCGATCGCGTAAAGCGCTCAGAAAGCGGCATGATCGTCGATCCGGTCACGATTTCGCCCGACATCACTCTGCGCCAGGCCCTTGAGATCATGAACAAGTACAAAATCTCCGGCCTCCCGGTCACGCGCGGCACGCGGCTCACCGGCATCCTCACCAATCGCGACCTGCGCTTCGAGAAAAATCACAATCAACTGGTCAGTTCCGTGATGACCAAAGATGACCTGGTCACTGTGCCTGTCGGTACAACGTTGGACGAAGCTGAGCGCTTGCTGCAAAAGCATCGCATCGAAAAGCTGCTGGTCGTCGATCAGGACTTCAATCTCAAAGGCTTGATCACCGTAAAGGACATTCAGAAGAAGCTGGAATATCCGCGGGCCGCGAAAGACGAACAGGGCCGCCTGCGTGTGGGCGCGGCCATCGGAGCTACCGGAGACTACCTGGAACGCGCGGTGGAAATGGCCAAGTACAAAACGGACGTGATCGCGATTGATACGGCGCACGGCCATTCCGCCCGGGTGATGGATGCTATCAAAGCGATTCGCCATCGCTTGCCGGACGTTCAACTCATCGCCGGCAACGTCGCGACGTACGAGGGAGCCAAGGATCTGATCGCGCTGGGCATCGATGGATTGAAGGTCGGGATGGGACCAGGCTCGATTTGTACCACGCGCGTGGTCACCGGCGCCGGCGTTCCACAGATCACCGCTATCACAGAAGCGGCGCGAGCCGCGGAAGGCACCGGCATTCCGGTGATCGCCGACGGTGGCATCAAGTATTCCGGCGATATCACAAAAGCGATCGCCGCCGGCGCTTCCTGTGTGATGATCGGCAGCCTTTTTGCCGGTACCGAAGAGGCTCCCGGCGAGACGATCTTATATCAGGGCCGCACGTTCAAGTCCTACCGCGGCATGGGGTCAACCTCGGCGATGGAAGAAGGCTCCGCGGACCGCTACGCGCAGGAAGAAGACGTGCAGCGCGGCAAGTCTGTGCCGGAAGGCGTCGAAGGGCGCGTTCCGTACAAGGGTTCGCTGGCCGCGCTCACGGATCAACTTGTTGGCGGGCTGCGCAGCGGCATGGGCTACGTCGGCGCGGAAAACTTGAAAGCGCTCGCCGCGCGCAGCAAATTCGTGCGCATCACGAATGCTGGACTCCGCGAGAGCCACGTTCACGACGTGATCATCACTCGCGAAGCCCCGAATTACCGAATGGAATAATTTGAGTGCGGCGGCCTTGTTTATCCTGAGCTGCGAAGGGCCGCCGCTTAACGGTCAGCGTGACTAGACGGAGCATCCCGAGTGTCAGAAATTCAGCCATGGCAAAACCCACGAACAGATCCACACCGCCCCGCTCCAGAACTCGTCAAGTCGATGCTTGAGCCGCATGCGCGAGGATGGCTACGCGCCTGGTGGCCAGCACTCCTTTGGGCCGGCGTCATCTTTGTCATGTCCACTGACTCCTTCTCCGCCGAACACACCGGCGCGATTTTTGAAAGCATCCTTCGCTGGATCGACCCTTCCATGACCGCCGCCCAGTTTGAGGTCATTCATCACTTAATTCGCAAGAGCGCCCATTTCACGGAATACTTTGTGTTCTGCTTGCTGCTGTACCGTGGCGTTCGCGGAACCCGACGCGGCTGGCGCTGGACGTGGGCTCTGGCCGCGGTGTTCATCGCCGCCGCCTATTCCGCTCTCGACGAGATACATCAGGCATTCGTCGCCAGCCGCCACGCCTCTCCCTACGACTCTCTCATCGACTCCACCGGCGCCTTCTTCGCGGTCGTCGTCCTCTGGCTCTGGTTTCGTTCGCGCAACCGCCAGGATGCTGTGTCACCCGCAGCGTCCCAATCGAGTGGTTGAGTTAGGTGGCATTTGCGCTGGCAAATCGGCGATCGCGCACTTATAGTTCCTCCCGCGCGAAACACTGTGAAATGCTAACGCAAACGAGAAAGCATCGATGAAAGTGCCCCGTAAGGCCTGCATTACTTGCATCGGTATTTTGCTGTTGGCTTCTGCATCATTCGCGCAGCAAGTTGCTATCACCATTGACGATCTGCCATCGCACGGCGCTCTGCCTCCCGGCATGACTCGCACTAACGTTGCGAGGAGCATTCTTAAGGCGCTGAAAGATGCGCACGCGCCCAAAGTCTATGGCTTCGTCAATGCAAAGAAACTCGAGCAGCATCCGGAAGACGTCGAAGTACTGAAGCTCTGGCGTGGCGCCGGATTCCCGCTGGGCAATCACACCTACGCTTACCTCAGCCTGAACGCCAGCACCCCCGCTGAATTCGACAAAAATGTCGCGGACGACGAGCCCGAGTTGAAATCACTGATGGGCCGCCAGAACTGGCATTGGTTCCGCTACCCGTATCTGTGGGAAGGTGACACTCTCGAAAAGCGCCATGCCGTGCGCCAATACCTGAAAGACCACAAATATCACGTCGCCCAGGTCACGCTGGACTTCGAGGACTATCTGTGGAACGGCCCCTACGCGCGCTGCGCGGAAAAGAACGACACCGCTTCCATTGAGTGGCTCAAATCCAGCTATATGGCCACGGCTGCCGAGTACATCGCGCTGGACCGGGCGATGGCCAAACTCATTTACGGCGGGGACATCAAGCACGTCTTGCTTCTGCATATCGGGAGCTTCGAGACGGTGATGCTTCCTCAATTACTCGAGTTCTTGAAGGGCCAGGGATTCAAATTCATCACCCTTGCGGATGCGGAAAAGGATCCCGCGTACAAAAGCGATCCCGACATGGCGATGAAAGATGGCGGCACACTACTCGATCAAATGCTCGAGGCCAGGCATCTGCAAACTCCTCCGCACGTCGAGAAACCCTACACCCAGCTCAACGCTGTCTGCCGTTAAACTCAACGACTTAAATTGGTGCTCGAAAAGCAAACGCCCATCCCTGGGAAGATGGATGGGCGTCAGAGATGGTTAAGAGGCCGTTTGGAGATGCTTACTTCTGGCTGCCAGCTTCGGCGGCTTCTTCTTTCTTGGTCTTTTCCTTCTTTTCCTTGGGCTTGAGCTCGTAGCCGACCAACTCGAGTATGGCCACCTTTGCGCCGTCGCCGACGCGCACGCCAGCGGCGATGATGCGGGTGTAGCCTCCGGCGCGATCCGCAAACTTCGGCGCGATCTCGCTGAAAAGCTTTTGCGTGACGCCTGGCGTCATGATATAGGAAGCCGCTTGCCGGCGCGACTGCAGCGTGTCGCGCTTGCCTAGCGTAATCATTTTCTCGGCCACCGGACGAGCGGCCTTCGCGCGAGTCAGTGTAGTGGTGATTCGCCCGTGCTCGAACAGATTAGTGACCAGGTTGCGCAGCGTCGCGCGGCGATGCCACGGATTGCGTCCCAGTTTCGACCCTGAATTCAAATGTCGCATCGCTATTCCTCTAGGTGTTGGGCGCGATTCTTAGTCGCGCCCTGTGGCTCAGGCACTAATTTTGAGCCTGAGGCTTGGTTCTTTCCGTTTTTCTTACAGGCCACCAACCGACTCTTCCGAAGCGGAAGGCGGCGGCGCGGTCTGGCTCGGCAGGGGCGGCCAGATAATGCGGCCGTGCTCGTCGAATTTCATGCCCAGGCTGAGGCCCATCTTGGTCAGTATATCTTTGATTTCATTCAGCGATTTGCGGCCGAAGTTCTTGGTCTTGAGCATTTCGTTTTCGCTCTTCTGCACCAGTTCGCGAATGGTTTGAATATTCGCGTTCTTCAAGCAGTTGTACGAGCGCACCGAAAGCTCCAGCTCTTCCACCGAACGGTCCAGGTGCTCCAGACGCGGGTCGTTGGCGATTTCGGCGGGTAGCTCGGTCATCTCGGTGGGCTCTTCAAAATTGATGAAGATGCTCATGTGGTCTTTGACCAGCTTGGCCGCGAGTCCAATGGAGTCTTGCGGGGTGATGGCGCCGTTGGTCCACACTTCGATCATCAGCTTTTCGTAGTCGGTCATCTGTCCGAGTCGAGCCGCTTCCACCGAATAGTTGACCTTGCGCACCGGAGAGTGGACGGAATCTACCGGGATGTAGCCGATGGGCAGATCCTCGTCGTAGTTGCGATCGGCAGCCACATAGCCGCGGCCATTCTTCGCGCGCATCTCGATTTGCAGCTTGCCGCCTTCGCTGACGGTGGCGATGTAGACGCTCTTGTCCAGCACCGCGAAGTCCGCATCCTCTTCGATTTGCGCCGAGGTCACCGGACCGGGATTCTCGATGTTAACGTAAATCGTTTTCGGCAAGTCGGTGTTCAACTTGATGGGCACTTGCTTGAGGTTCAGGATAATGTCCGTGGCGTCTTCGACTACGCCGGGAATCGAAGAAAATTCGTGCAGCACTCCTTCGATTTTCACCGCGGTGATGGCTGCCCCTTCGATCGAGCTGAGCAGCGCGCGCCGCAGCGCGTTCCCTACCGTGGTGCCCCAGCCGCGCTCAAACGGCTGCGCGGAGAAGCGCCCGTACTTCTCGGTCAACGACTCCAGCTCGGATGCTAAACGCTTTGGCTTTTGAAAACCCTTCCACATCGTGTTCCTTCCTTCTGGCCGCCGAGATCATCGACAGCCCAAAACTTTTCTGTGAGCCGGGTTTGCGGCCGGCCCGATGAACTACTTCGAGTACAATTCGACGATCAACTGCTCGTTGAATGCCGGGGTTTGCACGTCTTCGCGCTTGGGCATGGCCACTACTTTGGCCTTGAGTTCATCCCGGTTGGTTTCCAGCCACGGCACGGTGTTCTGGCTTTGCGCCACGTTACGCGCCTCCATGACCATGGCGTTCTGGCGCATGTTGTCCTTAAGGGACACTTCGTCGCCGACCTTCACGAGGTACGAAGGAATGTTCACCTTGCGTCCGTTGACGCGCACGTGCCCGTGCAAGATAAATTGTCGCGCTTGCGCGTGCGAGCCGGAAAATCCCGCGCGCCGGATCACGTTGTCCAGACGCCGTTCCAGCGTAATGATCAGGTTTTCGCCGGTCGGACCCTTGATGCGCAGGGCTTTCTCGAAATAGCTGCGGAACTGCCGCTCCAGCAGCCCGTAGGTGCGCTTGACCTTCTGTTTCTCGCGCAATTGCAGACCGTAGCCCGCTACCTTCGGGCGTCGCGATTGTCCATGCTGACCGGGAATGAAGTTGCGCTTCTCAATCGCACACTTCTCCGTGAAACACCGCAAACCTTTCAAAAACAGCTTCTGCCCTTCCCGGCGGCACAGGCGGCAGACCGCTTCTCGATGTCTTGCCAACTTCTTGTTCTCCCTTCCTCAAACCCTTAAAAATATCTCGTGGCCCAGCTATTTTTGGCTGCGCGCTAAATCAAACTCTGCGTCGCTTTGGCGGACGGCAGCCGTTGTGCGGAATCGGCGTCACGTCGCGAATGACTACGATGTGCAGTCCGGCGGCCGCCAAGGCGCGCACCGCGGACTCGCGGCCGGAACCTGGACCCTTTACTTTCACTTCCACGCTCTTCATCCCATACTGGTCGCGCGCGACACCGGCGGCCGCCAAGGAAGCTTGCTGCGCGGCGTACGGCGTGCCCTTGCGCGAGCCCTTGAAACCGATGGCGCCCGCGGACGACCAGCACATCACGCGGCCATCCGTATCGGTGATGGTGATCTGCGTGTTGTTGAACGACGCCGCGATATGCACGTAGCCGTGCGGAACGACGCGGCGCTCGCGCTTCTTCTTGAATTCTTTCTTGCGCTTGGTTGCCGCTGCCGGTTTTGCTGGTGCTCCGGTGTCCGGTGCGGTTCCCGCGGCTTTTGGTTCTTTTGCCACGTTTTGCTCCAATCGTTTCTATGCTCTAAGCTCTACAACCGTAAAAGCGGCGGCAAGCCGCCGCACTCCAAATTAGCCCTTCTTGCCGACGGTCTTCTTCTTTGCTGCGACGGCACCGCGGCGCGGGCCCTTGCGGGTGCGCGCGTTGGTATGCGTGCGCTGGCCGCGCACCGGAAGATTCCGGCGGTGGCGAATCCCGCGATAGGCCTGAATTTCAATAAGCCGGCGGATGTTCATCTGGATCTCTTTGCGGAGATCGCCTTCCACCCGGCCTTCCTGCTCGATGGCCTGGCGAATATGGTTGATTTCCTCTTCGGTCAGGTCGCGAATTTTTTTCGTGAAATCCACGCCGGCTTTCGCGGCCAGCTTTTTCGCGCGCTCCCGCCCGATGCCGTAGATGGAGGTCAAGCCAATCCACAGCCGCTTCTGAACCGGAAGATCAATACCTGCTATACGTGCCATGAATCATGTCTCCTAAAATTCATTCTTACCCTTGGCGTTGCTTGTGCTTGGGATTGGTGCAAATTACGCGCACCACTCCGCGCCGGTGAATCACCTTGCACTTGTCGCAAATCTTTTTTACCGACGCCCGTACTTTCATTTCTTGTCCCTGCTTCTTTCCAGTGGCGAGATGAACTCGCCACTACTAGCCCTACAGCGGACCGCCGAAGGCTGTCTACTACTTGTAGCGGTAGACGATGCGGCCGCGCGTCAAATCGTAAGGCGAAAGCTCCACGGCTACTTTGTCACCCGCGAGAATCCGAATAAAATTCTTGCGCATCTTGCCGGATACGTGCGCCAGCACTTGATGCTTGTTTTCCAGCTCCACTCGAAACATGGCGTTGGGCAACGGTTCGATGACCGTGGCCATTACTTCAATGGCGTCCTCCTTGGAATTTCCGGAGTCGCCTTTCTTTTTTTCGTCGCTAAACTGCTTCGCCATAATCTCCTGTGCTGTCCAATCTAGAACCTGTTCACCACGACGGGCCGGTTACTTCCTTAGGCCGCGTCAGAATCCAGGGGCCGTTGGCGGTTATCGCCACGGTGTGCTCGAAATGCGCTGAGGGGCTGCCGTCGGCCGTTTCCGCCACCCACTCATCGCGCATGCGCACTTCCGGGCGTCCCGCATTCACCATCGGCTCCACTGCGATGACCATGCCTTCCTGCAGCCGCGCACCGCGCCCCGCATCGCCATAATTCGGCAGATTAGGCTCGTCGTGCATCTTGGTTCCGATGCCGTGACCGACAAATTCCCGCACCACCGAAAATCCGTTCTCCTCCACCCAGCTCTGCACGGCGTTGCCGACGTCACCGAGCCGGTTGCCAGCACGCATCTTGTCAATCGCGCGGTCCAGCGATTCGCGGGTCACTTGCAACAGTTTCTGCGTTTCCGGCCGAATCTTCCCGACCGGCACAGTCACCGCGGAGTCCGCGAAATATCCGTCCACTTCCATCCCGAAATCGATCGAGACGATGTCGCCTTCGCGCAACTTGCGCTTGGGCGACGGAATCCCGTGAACGATCTCGCTGTTCACCGAGGTGCACAGCGAGCAAGGATACCCGCGATATCCTTTGAATGCCGGCTTGCCAGGTCTCCCGGCGATTTTTTCCTCAGCCAACCGCTCGAGGTCCATCGTCGTCAAACCCGGCCGTACGGCATCGCGCAGCGTCGTCAAGACTTCGTGCACAATAAGCCCGGCACGGTGCATCTTTTCCAGTTCATCGCGGCTGCGCAAATGAATCGCCATCTCTGTTCTCGCTCACCGGAATTCAGCGAGCTCAATGCGCCCGGCGCACAACATCCAGCACCTGCCGCTTCACTTCATCCACGCTCTTGGCCGCGTTGACCTCGTGCAAGCGTCCCAGCCGGCGGTAATACGCGACCAACGGCTCAGTCTGCCTTTCATACGCCTGCAACCGGGGCCCGACAATTTCTTCGCGATCGTCCGGCCGCTGCTCGAGCTGGCCGCCATCGTGATCGCAACGCAGATCGCATTTCGGCGGGCGCTCGTAAATATTGTAAATCTCGCCGCCCACCTTGCACATCCGCCGGCCAGTGATGCGCCGAAGCAGCAGCTTCGGATCAATCACAAAGTGCACCACCAGCGCCGGCTTGTAGCCATTCTGCCGAAGCAGAATCATCAAGTACTGCGCTTGCGCCACCGTCCGCGGAAACCCGTCGAACACGAAGCCGTGCGCGCAGTCGGCTTGCTCGATGCGCTGAGCGACCATCTTGAGCACCAGCGAATCGGGAACCAATTCGCCGCGCTTCATGATGGGCTCGGCCTTTATCCCCAGCGGCGTGCCCTTCGCGATATTCTCGCGGAGCATGTCACCGGTCGAAAGATGCGGCACACCGTAATACTTGGCCAGCTCTTTCGCTTGCGTACCCTTTCCCGCGCCCGGAGGCCCGAGAAAAATCACAGCGCGGTCCAACTGCTCCACGGACTTGCCGTCCGGCGGCGCTCCGCTGGTCTTCATTACCGCCGGCCGCGCAACCGGCCCTTCCGCGCAAACCCTTCGTAATTCCGCATGACCAACTGCGCTTCCAACTGCTGCACAGTGTCCATGGCCACGCCGACGACGATCAGCAGCGATGTGCCGCCAAAGTAAAACTGCACGCCGAGGCCTTTCAGAAACCAGGTCGGAAAGTGGCGATCGAACCAGCCGCCAATGCCCCAACCCAAATGGTCGAGGTGAATACCGGTAATCAGCCATTCCGGCAGCAAGCAAACCAGCGCGAGATACACGGCGCCGATGAACGTAAGCCGCTTCAAGATTTTACTGACGTGCTCGCTGGTGGTGCGTCCCGGCCGGATGCCCGGGATGAACCCGCCGTTCTTGCGCATGTTGTCCGCGAGCTCGGTCGGATTGAAAACGATGCCGACATAGAAGAACGCGAACAGAATGATCAGAACGACGTAGACCAGGTTGTACAGCGGCTCGCCGAACGCAATCACCTTGCTGAAATCCTTGACAAACGCGTACCGCGTGCCGAAAACCAGCGCCGCCGTGGCCGGGAAGGCCAGGAGCGAACTGGCGAAAATTGGCGGAATCACACCGCCGGAGTTGACGCGCAACGGCAGGTAGGAAGATTGCCCGCCCATCACTTTGCGGCCCACCACGCGCTTGGCGTATTGCACCGGGATGCGCCGCTGCCCGCCTTCCACGAAAACAATGAAGGCGACTACCGCTATCATCAATGCAATCAAGAAGATAAGTGCGATCGGGGTGAACGGACCCCAAGCCCCGGTTTTCGCCAATTCGTACAGGTTCAAGATTGCGCGCGGCAAGCCGACCACAATGCCTACGAATATGATGAGCGACATGCCATTTCCGATTCCGCGCTCGCTGATCTGCTCACCCAGCCACATGATGAAGGCCGAGCCGGTGGTCAGCGTCAGAATGGTCATCAGCACGAAGCCGGGTCCCGGGTGGTAGACCAGGGACTGCCCGCTCATGCTGGTGCTCTCCAATGCGGTGGCAATCGTGGTCGATTGGATAATGCTCAACAGAATCGTCAAATAGCGTGTGTATTGCGTGATCTTGCGGCGCCCCAGCTCGCCCTCTTTTTGCAGCTTTTCCAGGTACGGGAACACCACGGTCATCAACTGCAAGATGATCGACGCGGTGATGTACGGCATGATGCCCAGCGCGAAAATCGTCAAGCGCCGCAGGTTGCCGCCGCTGAACAGATCGAAGATGCCCAGGACCGAACCTTGCCCTTGCTCGAAAAGCGACGTGAGCGCCGTGATGTTAATGCCTGGCGTAGGAATGTGCGCGCCGATGCGATACACGGCGAGCAGCGCCAGGGTAAACAACACCCTGTTCCGCAAATCGGGAATGCGGAAGAGGTTCCGAAAAGCTTCGATGAATCTATTCATAACTTAACCTTGGGCCTTTTGGGTTGCGGCTTCTATTCGCTCTTGCGTCTCGTTACTTGTTGAGATCGCAAAAGCGGCAGCTAGATTGCCGCACCTGCCTGCGCAGGCAGGCTCCAAAAAAAATCACGCTACTACCTCGAACGTACCGCCGGCCTTGGTGATTTTGTCCTTGGCGGACGCGCTGAATGCGTGCGCGTGAATGGCGATCTTGGTGGTCAGCTCGCCGTCGCCGAGAATCTTTACCCGATCGTGGCTGCGGCGAACGAATCCGTGGGCGCGCAGCAGCTCCGGCGTCACCGTTTCGCCGGCCGGAAAAACGTTTAGTTCCTCGAGGTTTAGCACGGAATACTCCACGCTGAACGGATTGTGAAAGCCACGCTTGGGCATGCGGCGATGCAGCGGCATCTGGCCGCCTTCAAATCCTCGGCGGCGCGAATAACCTCGCCGGGACTTTTGTCCCTTGTCGCCGGAGCCGGACGTCTTGCCAAGCTTGGAACCCATGCCGCGGCCGACACGCACCTTGCGATGGCGTGAACCGCGAGGCGGACGCAAATTGGAAAGGCTCGCGAGCGTGAGCGCGCGCGCAGCCGATTTGCTCGCCGGTTTGCGGCGGCTGCTGGCCTTCTTGCCCGGCTTGCGGCCCTTGGAAACTTTTTTCGCCATATCCTTATTCCACCACTTCCACGAGATGACGCACCTTATGGATCATGCCGCGCACCGCCGGCGTATCCTCGCGCTCAACCACCTGATGCATTCTGCGCAATCCCAGTCCGCGAATGGTCTGGCGCATGTCATCGGTGCAGCTGATGAAGCTGACCACCCATTTCACTTTCACGGTGCCGCCGGACTTTCTGTCCTCGGCGGATTTTTTCCTGGCTACCATCAGCTCGCCTCGCTCCCGGCCGCCTTTTGGTCTTTCTCCTTGGGGGGCCTCCCGCTGATTTCATCGACGGTCTTGGAACGCGTCTCCGCCACTTGCGCCACATCTTTCAAGCCCAGCAGCGCCGCGAAGGTAGCCTTGACCACGTTGTGCGGGTTGGAGGTGCCCAGCGATTTAGTGAGCACGTTGGTAATTCCCGCCACTTGCATGACTTTGCGCACCGGACCACCGGCGATGACGCCAGTGCCTTCCGAAGCGGGCTTCAGCAAAACTTGCGCCGACCCGTAACGTCCGAGCACCTGGTGCGGAATGGTGCTGCCCTTCATGTTCAGCTTGATCAAATTCTTCTTGGCCTGCTCGATGCCCTTCTTGATGGCCATGGGTACTTCACGCGCTTTGCCCATGCCAAATCCGGCATGGCCGCGGCTATCGCCCACCACAACCAGCGCGGAGAAGCTGAGGTTCTTGCCGCCCTTGACCACCTTAGTGACGCGGTTGATGGCGATGACGTCGTCCTTCAGGTCAGAAGGATTGACCTCGAGCAAGCGCCGCACCGCTAAACTGTCTCGCAAAATTTGCTTCGACATAGGCTTAGAACTGTAACCCCGCTTCCCGCGCCGCATCTGCGAGCGCCTTGACGCGGCCGTGGTACTTGTACCCGCCGCGGTCGAACACTACTTTGCTGACTCCAGCGGACTTGGCGCGCTCGGCAATGGCTTTGCCGATGACCTTGGCCGCGGCGACGTTGCCGCCACCCTTGAGATTCTTTTTGGTTTCTTTGTCGACCGAGCTAGCGGAAGCCAGCGTTTTGCCGGTCCGGTCGTCAATAATTTGCGTATAAATGTGTCCGAGCGAGCGATATACGCACAGTCGTGGCCGCTCCGGAGTGCCGGAAACCTTGGTGCGCACTCGGGCGTGCACTCGCCGGCGGTGCAAATCGCGCGATAGTTTTCTGACTCGTGCCGATGCCACTGTCGTTTCTCCTTTGCGCTACGCCGCGCCGCCGGCCTTTGCGCCAGCCTTGCCAGCCTTCTTCTTCAAGCGCTCACCGGTAATGCGAATGCCTTTTTGCTTGTATGGGTCGGGCGGGCGCAGCGAACGAATATCGGCGGCCACCTGGCCGACTTGGCCCTTGTCCGCGCCGCTGACCACGATGTGGGTCTGCTTGTCGACCGCGATCTGGATGCCTTCCGGAATTTTGAATTCGATGGGATGCGACTTGCCAAGCGCGAAGGCGACTGCTTTGCCTTTGAGCTCGGCGCGGTAGCCAACGCCCACGATGTCCAGATCCTTCTTGAAGCCCTGCGTCACGCCGTGTACCGCGTTGGCGACCAGGGCGCGGGCCAGTCCATGCAGTGCGCGATGCTCTTCGGTGGCGCGCTTGGCGAGCAGCACGCCATCTTTTTGCTCGAAGGTGATGCCGTGCGGCACACCCACATTGAGCTTGCCCTTGGGGCCCTGCACTTCGACTTCGCGGCCCCTCAGCGCGATCTTCACGCCCTGCGGAACCGGAATTGGCTTGTTGCCGATACGTGACATCGTTACCAGACCTCGCACAAAAGTTCGCCGCCGATTTTGGCTTTGCGCGCGGCGCGCCCGCTCATCAAACCTTTCGGCGTGGTGAGAATGCTGATCCCCAAGCCGCCAACGACGGGGCGAATATCCATGAAGCCCTGATAGGAACGCGCGCCTGGACGCGAGATGCGCTTCACGCCGGTGATCACGCTGCGGCGGTCCGGCGTGTATTTCAAGAAAACGCGCAGCATCTTGCGCGTTTTGTTTTCGTCCACCAGCTTGAAAGTGGAGATGTACCCTTCATCTTTCAAGATGCGCGCGATTTCCGTCTTCAACTTCGATACCGGAACGTCCACCCGCTGATGCTTGGCGGCGGCTGCGTTGCGGATGCGCGTCAAAAAATCGCCTATGGGATCCGTTTGCATAATTTTCCTGTAGCTCCTACCAGCTCGCTTTCACGACGCCGGGAATTTCGCCCTTGAGCGCCATGCCGCGGAAGCAGATTCTGCACATCTCAAACTTGCGAATGAACGCGCGCGCGCGGCCGCAAACGCGGCAACGATTGCGCACGCGCACTTTGAACTTGGGTTTCTTGCGTGTCTTTGCGATTTTTGCCAAGCGTGCCATTTATTGCGCCACCCCCGGGGTGCGTAGCGGAAAGCCGAGGCCCTTCAGCAGCTCGCGGCCTTCTTCATCATTGCGCGCCGTGGTCGTCAAGGTAATGTTCATGCCCTTGATCTTGTCCACGCGCGTGTAATCGATTTCCGGAAACACCAACTGGTCTTTCAAGCCCAGCGTGTAATTGCCGCGGCCGTCGAAGGCATTGGAAGGCAAGCCGCGGAAGTCGCGCACGCGAGGCAACACCACGTTGCACAAGCGGTCGATGAACTCGTACATGCGATCGCCGCGCAGCGTGACCGCGCAGCCGATGGGCATGCCCTTGCGAATCTTGAAGTTCGCAATGGATTTCTTGGCGCGGGTGATAATGGCTTTCTGGCCGGTGATCTGGCCAAGCTCCTGCGCCGCGGTGTCCAACAGCTTGACGTTCTGGCTGGCTTCGCCGAGGCCGATGTTGACGGTCACCTTTTGCAGCTTGGGCACCGCCATCATGTTCTTCCAGCCAAAGTGCTTCATCAGCGCGGGCACTGTTTCACTGCGATATTTTTCCTGCAATCGACTCTTCATTGCCGCTCTCGTTAGTCCTTTACTTATCCAATGTGCTGTTGCAACGCTTGCATGTCCGGACCTTGGTGCCGTCCGGCAAAATGTTGTGTCCGATGCGGCTATGCTTGCCGCAATTGGAGCAGACCACCATCACGTTGGAAACGTTGATGCCCGCCTCTTTTTCGACGATGCCGCCCTTGATGTTCTTGCCTGGGTTGGGGCGAGTGTGGCGCTTCATGATGGCGATGTGCTCGACCACCACCGTATTCTTCTTGGCGTTGACGCTGAGCACGCGGCCGCTCTTGCCGGAATCGCGGCCGGCGATTACGCGCACCTGATCGCCCTTGCGAATGCCGATCGTACTGCGCTCCGCGCGTTCGTGAGTGAGAGCCATTGCTTACCAAACCTCCGGAGCCAAGGAAACAATCTTGGCAAATTTCTTTTCGCGCAGCTCGCGGGCCACGGGCCCGAAAACGCGGGTGCCCACCGGCTCGCCGGCGTCGTTGATCAAAACCGCGGCGTTGTCGTCGAAGCGGATGTAAGTGCCATCGCGGCGCCGGCGCTCTTTGCGCATACGCACAATCACCGCTTTCACCACCGTGCCTTGCTTGACCTGGCTTTCCGGAGTGGCTTCCTTTACCGACGCGGTGATGATGTCGCCGAGTCCGGCTTTCAGGCCGACATCGCCGCCGACCGGCAAAATGCACATCAGCTTGCGCGCGCCGGAATTGTCCGCCACCGTCAGCCAGGTTCGCATCTGAATCATAGTTCAGCTCCCCTGTCGCGCTTGATTTCCGCTTTGATCTCTTCCGACACGTTGCGCGCCAGCACTTCCTTGAGCCGCCACCGTTTCAGCTTGGAGATCGGCCGCGATGCCACGATGCGCACCGTGTCGCCGAGCTTGGCTTGGCGCTGCTCGTCATGGGCGTAGAACTTCTTGGAGATGCGCACCACTCGGCGGTATTTCGGGTGTTGCACCAGGCGCAACACTTCCACCACGATGGTCTTCTCCATCTTGGCGCTGGTCACCCGGCCGGTCAGAATCTGATGCTGGTGTCGCGTATCTTCTGCATTCACCCCGGGCGATTTCGCGGCGTTGGGTGACTTCGCCGCGTTGGGCGCGTTGCTTTTCGTTTCGGTAGCCATTTTTCGTTATGCCTTCTTCACTGCTGGCGACTGCGCAGCAGCCGACAATTCTTGCGCGCGCAATAGCGTTTTTACCCGCGCCAGATCTTTTTTTGCTTCACGAAGACGCTTCAGCGCCTCGGCTTGTCCGGTGGTCAACTGAAAACGCAGCCGGAAAATCTGTTCGGTCAGTTCTTTTTGCTGCGCGTTCAGTTCGTTGACCCCGGCTTCGCGGATTTTTTCAATGCGCCGCGGCATGATCAGAATCCTCCTGCACGGCTGACGAATTTCGTGGGGATAGGCAGCTTGTGCGCCGCGAGTCCCAAAGCTTCCTTGGCGGTGGCCTCATCGATGCCGGCCATTTCAAACATGATGCGACCCGGCTTTACCACCGAAACCCACTTTTCCGGTGCGCCTTTGCCTTTGCCCATGCGGGTTTCCGCCGGCTTCTTGGTGAACGGCTTGTCCGGGAAAATGCGAATCCATAGCTTGCCGCCACGCTTGATGAAGCGGGTAATGGCCACGCGCGAAGCTTCGATTTGCCGGTCGGTGATCCACGCCGCTTCCATGGCTTTCAAACCGTATTCGCCGAAGGCTAAATCGCCGCCGCGCCAGGCTTTGCCGGTGCGCCGGCCGCGCATTTGTTTTCGGTACTTCACTTTCTTGGGCATTAACATCGCTATGTTCTCGCTTCCCTGGATCTCGTTTGCTGCATTCGCTGCTGGCCAGCTAACGCTCGCCGTTACGACTTTCCCTTACGCTGCTACTCCCTCGCGCTCTTTCTGAATCTTCGACGCGCGCTTGGGCACGTTTTCGCCTTGATACACCCAGCACTTCACGCCAATAACGCCGTACGTTGTGTAAGCCTGCGCGAAACCGAAATCGATATCCGCGCGCAAAGTCTGCAGCGGCAAGCGGCCCTGCAAGTACCATTCTTTGCGGGCGATTTCCGCTCCGTTCAGCCGGCCAGCCACGCGCACCTTGATGCCTTTGCAACCGAAACGCAGCGCGGAGTCCACCGCCTTGCGCATGGCGCGGCGAAAAGCCACGCGCTTTTCGAGTTGCAACGCGATCGATTCGGCCACCAGTTGAGCGTCCAGTTCCGGGCGGTGCACTTCCTGAATGTCGATGTGTACTTCGCGCTTGGTGCGCTTTTGCACTTCCTGCTTGAGCTTGTCGATCTCCGCACCCTTGCGTCCGATGATGATGCCCGGACGCGCGGTGTAAATGCGCACCACCAGCTTGTTGGCGGCGCGCTCGATATCGATGGAGCTGATGCCGGCGCTCTTGAGCCGCTCTTTCAATTCGCGGCGCAGCTTCACGTCCTCATGCAACAAGTCGGCGTAATCGCGATCGGCGTACCAGCGCGACTTCCAGGGCTTGTTGTAGCCGAGGCGGAATCCGTACGGGTGTGTTTTCTGTCCCACTCTGGTCTCCTGTCCCTACTTCTTGCTCTTCTTTGGAGTCCCCGGCTTGCCGGCTAGCGCTTTGCGCACGCGACGCGCAGTGCCCCGCACGCCCTTTTGCGCTTCGGCTTCCGCTTCAATGGCGGCAACGCGCTGGGCTGCGGCGACGTGATGCTCGGCGACCCCCACCCACAGGTGCGCGGTGCGCTTCTGGTAGCGGAACGCGCGGCCCATTGGCGCGGGACGCAAACGCTTCCAACGCGCGCCTTCGTTCACGAAACAATTGTTCACGTACAGTTCATCGACATCCAGCGGCGCGCCAGCGTCTTCCGCTTTGCGTTCGGCGTTGGCGATGGCGCTGCGCAAAACTTTTTCGATGTGCTTGGCCGCGCGCTTGGGCGTGTAACGCAACGTTTGCAGCGCTGTTTGCGCCTTCTGCCCGCGGATCAAGTCCATTACCAGGCGCGCTTTTTGCGGCGACATGCGCACATGCCGGGCCAGCGCGTGGGCCTCGATCGAACTCGCCTGTGATTGCAACTCAGCCATGGCTTATGCCTTCGGCGCTGCCGGAGCTGCGCCGCCTCCTGTTGCACCGGCCGGAGCTGCACCGCCTGCGGGTGCCGCGCCGGCAGCTTTCTCCAGCGCCGCTTTCACCGCGTGGCCTTTGAAGGTGCGCGTCGGCGAGAATTCCCCAAGCTTGTGCCCGATCATCTGCTCGGTCACATACACCGGAATGAATTTCTTGCCGTTGTGCACGGCGATGGTGTGACCGATCATGTCCGGAACGATCGTGGACCGGCGCGACCACGTCTTCACCACTTTCTTTTCATTGCGCGTGTTCAGGCCTTCCACTTTTTCGCGCAGGTGGCCGTCGACAAACGGACCTTTTTTCAGTGAGCGTGCCATCTCTGTTCCTTACTCCTCGACCCGGCGCAAGCGGCCCCACTGCGCCCGTCGCATTTTCTTGAAGCCGCGTACCGGACCGGGCACGCGATGCGACTTGGGGCAGAACGGGCATACAAAGCGGGTGCCTTGCGCGTTGGGAATGCGTTCCACAATGACCGACCAGCCCGGCTTGCATAATTTGTACAGCACCGGCTCCGGCGGCGCGACCACCACCTTTACCGGCCGCACGGGTTTGCTGGCCTTCACTGCGGTTCGTTTTGCGGACGCGCGCTTCACGGGCCGGCTGGTGCGACGGCTGGCTGCGCGTCCTGTTCGTGTTGTTCTGGTTGCTCGCATGGTTTTTACTCTCACCGGGCTGCCGTTCGCCGGCGGCCTGGTTTATTTCTCGTCTCTACTTCCTTACTTCCTTCGCTGAACGATCTGCTTGTCGGTTCGCTTGTTCCTGCGGGTCTTCTTGCCCAGCGTCGGGAAAGCCCAAGGCGTCTGCGGGTGATTGCCCTTGACGCGGCCTTCACCGCCGCCATGCGGATGATCCACGGGATTCATGGCCACGCCGCGCACGGTGGGCTTGATGCCGCGCCACCGCGTGCGTCCGGCCTTGCCGAATGTTTCATTCTCATGGTCAAGGTTGCCCACCTGGCCAACCGTGGCCATGCAATCGATCGAAAATTTGCGCACTTCGCCGCTGGGCATCTTCACCAACGCGAGGTCGCCTTCTTTGCTAAGCAGCTGGGCCGCTCCTCCTGCCGAGCGCACCGCCTGACCGCCGCGTCCTGGGTACAACTCCAGGTTGTGCACCATCGTGCCAGGAGGAATGTGACGAATCTTCAGCGCATTGCCGGGAAGAATGTCCGCGCCTTCTCCGGTTTGCACCGTGGCGCCGACTTCCAGGCCCACCGGATGGATGATGTAGCGCTTCTCTCCATCGGCGTAATGCAGCAGCGCGATATTCGAGCTGCGATTGGGGTCATATTCGATGGCCGCAACCTTGGCGGGTACTCCGACTTTGTCGCGCCGGAAATCCACCTGGCGATACTGCTTCTTATGGCCGCCACCGCGATGCCAGATCACGATTTCACCGTGATTGTTGCGGCCGCCGGAGCGCTTTTTCGGCTCGAGCAAAGCCTTCTCCGGCTCCTGCTTGGTGATGTGGCTTTTGTCCAGGACGGTGATGAACCGCCGCGACGCCGTATATGGATTAAAGCTTTTCAGTCCCATCGCTGCCTCTTACCTCTTACTTCTTTTCCGTTCCGTATAAGCGAAACGAAAAAACTCGATGTAAATCTCCCTGGCCCTTTACAGATTCTCCGCGTACTCGATCATTTTTTCGCCTTCCGCCAGCTTCACGTAGGCTTTCTTCCAATCGCGACGATAGCCTTCGTTCTGTCCGCGGCGGCGCATCTTGCCGTGAAAATTGGCGGTCCGCACATCGTCGACTTTCACCTTGAAAATCTGCTGCACCGCTTCCTTGATTTGTGTCTTGGTCGCGCTGGAAGAAACCTCAAAGACCACGGTGTGCTGCGTCTCTTTCACGCCCAACCCTTTTTCGGTGATGATCGGACGGCGAATAATTTGGTAAAGCGGGGCTGACATTGCTTATTCCTTCCCCTTTTTCTTGGCGGCTTTCTTGGTGCTCGCCTTTGCTTTCTTGGGCGCCAGCTTCGTAGCAGCTTTTGGCGCGGCTTCTTTCTTCGCCTTCGGTGCCGGCGCGATCGATTGAACATCCGGCGCGACGATCGGCGTGCTGGCTGGATCGAGCGAATGGCTCAAGCGCGCGACCGCTTCCTTCGAGAGCACCAGCAAGTCATGATTCAGCAAGTCGTACGGCTGCAAAACGTTGGTGGCCACCAGCTTCACGCGATCGAGATTGCGGCTGGCCAGTTCCAGGTTGCGATTTTCGCCGTATGCCACGAGTAATGCCGACTTCTCGCCATTGAGCTTGTCCAACGTCGAGCGCAGCGCTTTCGACTTGTGTGTTTCGAGCGACCACGCATCCACAACGGTCAATTTCTGTTCCGCGAGCTTCGCGGAGAGCGCCGAGCGCAGCGCGCCGAGCAGCATCTTCTTCGGCAACGCGTAACTGTAATCGCGCGGCTTCGGTCCGTGCACGGTGCCGCCATGGCGCCAAAGCGGCGAACGAATCGAGCCGACGCGCGCGCGGCCAGTGCCCTTCTGCCGCCAGAGCTTACGGCCCGCGCCGCTGACTTCGCTCTTGTCTTTCGTCTTGTGCGTGCCCGCGCGCAAACCGCGCAGATACCAGCGCGAAGCCTCATGCAGCAGGTGCGGATTCACCTTCGCGCCAAATACCGCGTCGGCGAGCTCCACCTGCCCGACCTTCTTGCCATCCAGATTGACTACATCCACGACCGGCATAATCTCGATTCCTTTTTCTTCAGTTACCGCTCTTCCGTAGATTCCGGAAGAAGAGCCGCTGCTAAAAACTGTTACTTCGTCTTCTTTGGCGCTGCAACGCCCACTTTTTTCGCGTTCTTCGCGCGGCGAATAAAAATGTATGTCCCGCTGGGACCCGGCACCGAGCCGCGCACCAGCAACAGGTTTTCGTCTGTGTCTACCTTGACGACTTTCAGATTCTTGGCCGTCAAATTGGCGTTCCCCATGTGACCCGGAAAATGCTGGTTCTTCCATACGCGCGATGGAAACGAGCTGCCGCCAATGCCGCCCGGAGCGCGATGAAACATCGAGCCATGCGTCGCGTCGCCGCCGCGGTAGTGCCAGCGCTTCACGCCGCCGGCAAAGCCTTTGCCTTTGGTCACGCCGCTCACATCGACCAGTTCGCCGGCCTTGAAATTTTCCACCAGCACGCGATCGCCGACTTTGGTTTCGTCTTTCGACTCTTCGATGCGCACTTCTTGCAGCACTTTCATGGGTGCCACGCCGGCTTTCTTGAAGTGTCCAGTCATGGCTTTGTTGACGCGCTGCGGCTTGACGAATTCCACCAGGCCGAGTTGCGCGGCTTCGTAGCCGTCCTTATCCGCGGTGCGGCGCTGTACGACCACGCACGGCCCCGCTTGCAGAACGGTGCAGCCGACCAGCGCTCCGTCGTCGGTGAAAACTTGCGTCATCCCCAACTTGATTCCGATAATTCCGTTGACCGCCATCTCTTTTCTCTCTCACTTTCGCAGCATGTCCTGAACTTCGGAGATTGGCTGCGTCCTGCTAACAATCTTTCTTTCGTCTCTTTCGACTTTCAACTGTCGACTGTCAACTTCTTACTTTCCCGCGTGACCGAACGCCTTGATTTCCACGTCCACTCCGGGAGGCAGATCGAGTTTCATCAGCGCGTCCACCGTATCCGGCGTGGGCTCCAGAATGTCGATCAGCCGCTTGTGCGTGCGCATCTCGAACTGTTCGCGCGATTTCTTGTCCACGTGCGGCGAGCGCAGCACCGTCCAGCGATTGATGGTGGTGGGCAGAGGAATCGGACCGGCCACATCAGCGCCGGTGCGCTTGGCTGTTTCCACAATCTCTCGCGTGGATTGATCGAGAATCCGGTGGTCGTACGCCTTCAAACGAATGCGAATTTTGTCGCCTTGTCTCATATTTTACTCGATGATGTCCGTAACTGCGCCCGCTCCGACCGTGTGGCCACCTTCGCGAATCGCGAACCGCAGACCCTTCTCCAGCGCTACCGGGGTGATCAGCGAAACTTCGCAGCTCACGTTGTCGCCCGGCATCACCATCTCCACGCCCTGGGGCAGCTTCACGTCGCCGGTCACATCCGTGGTGCGGAAATAAAACTGCGGCCGGTAGCCGGTAAAAAACGGCGTGTGCCGCCCGCCTTCTTCCTTGGTCAGCACGTACGCTTCAGCCTTGAACTTGGTGTGCGGCGTGATCGAGCCTGGCTTGCAAACAACTTGCCCGCGCTCCACGTCTTCTTTTTCCGTCCCGCGCAGCAGCAATCCAACGTTGTCGCCCGCAAGACCTTCATCAAGCAACTTGCGGAACATCTCCACGCCAGTCACAACTTTCTTCTGCGTCGGACGGAAGCCGACAATCTCAACCTCTTCGCTGACCTTCACCTTGCCGCGCTCGACCCGGCCGGTAACCACCGTGCCGCGTCCGGAAATCGAGAAAATATCTTCGATCGGCATGGCAAACGGCTTGTCGATGTCGCGCACCGGCAGCGGAACGTTCTTGTCCACCGCTTCCATCAATTCATCAATGGTCTTTTCCCACTTGGCGTCGCCGTTCAAAGCCTGCAGGGCTGAGCCCTTGATCACCGGAATCGTGTCGCCAGGAAATTGATAGCTCTTTAGCAGCTCGCGCACTTCCAGCTCGACCAACTCCAACAGTTCCGCGTCTTCCACCATGTCGCACTTGTTCAAAAACACCACAATCGCCGGCACACCCACTTGACGAGCCAGCAGAATGTGCTCGCGTGTTTGCGGCATCGGCCCGTCCGTTGCCGCCACCACCAGAATCGCGCCATCCATCTGCGCCGCCCCGGTGATCATGTTCTTGATATAGTCGGCATGACCCGGGCAATCCATGTGCGCGTAGTGCCGATTTGGCGTCTCATACTCCACGTGCGAAACCGCGATCGTAATTCCGCGCTCGCGCTCTTCCGGCGCGTTGTCAATGGTGTCAAACGCGCGAAATTGCACCTTGGGGTTGTGCTTCGACAACACCTTGGTGATCGCCGCCGTCAAAGTGGTCTTGCCATGATCAATGTGACCAATGGTCCCAATGTTCACATGCGGCTTACTGCGCTCGAATTTCTCTTTCGCCATTGCCTCTTCTGCTCCTCAAACTAAAATCAAATTTCTTGCTCTTTCTGACAAAGCCCTGAGCCCGTATTACTTCTCGCCCCGTATCTTTTTCACGATTTCTTCGGCCAGCGCCGCCGGCACTTCCGCGTAATGCGAAAAATGCATGGTAAACGTAGCGCGCCCCTGCGTGCGGCTGCGCAAGTCGGTGGCATAACCGAACATCTGCGACAGCGGAACTTCCACGCGAATCACGTTGCTGCCCGCGCGATTCTCGGTGCCTTGAATCGCGGAACGCCGCGCGTTCAAATCGCCGAATACGGCTGGCATATATTCTTCCGGCACCACCACTTCGACCTTCATGATCGGCTCAAGCAAAACCGGCTTGGCTTTTGCGCAAGCTTCTTTGAAAGCCATCGAGCCAGCGATTTTGAAAGCCATTTCCGAGCTGTCCACATCATGGTAGCTGCCGTCCACCAAAACCACGGCAACGTCCACCATCGGAAAGCCCGCTAGAATGCCGCTATCCAGCGCTTCGCGAATACCGGCTTCGATTGGCGCAATGAATTCGCGCGGAATCGAGCCGCCGACGATTTTGTCAATAAACAGGAACCGATGATCCTTGTCGAACCGCCACTTGCCACCGGGTCCGCCAACGATTTCCTTGGCCAGCGCGTCCAGCTCGTCGGTGGACATCTCATGCATGTTTTCGTGCGTCGCGCTCGGCAGCGGATGCAGAATAATTTCGCAGTGGCCGTACTGGCCGCGCCCCCCGGTCTGCTTGATGTACTTGCCTTCCGCTTCCGCTTTCTTGCGGATCGTTTCGCGGTAGGCAACTTGCGGACGGCCGACGTTCGCTTGCACGTTGTATTCGCGAAGCATGCGGTCGACGATAATTTCCAGGTGCAACTCACCCATGCCGGAAATCAGGGTTTGCCCGGTATCCGGTTCGGTGGACACACGGAAGGTTGGATCTTCCTGCGCGAGCCGCTGCATTGCCACGCCCAGTTTGTCCTGGTCGGCCTTGGTCTTCGGCTCAATAGCCACTGAAATTACCGGCGCGGGGAAATCGATGGTTTCGAGGATGATCTGTTTTTGTTCATCGCAGAGCGTGTCGCCCGTATTTACGCTCTTCAGTCCAACGCAAGCGCAGATGTCGCCAGCGTACACCTCATCAATCTCTTCCCGCTTGTTGGCGTGCATTTGCAGCAAGCGGCTGATGCGTTCACGCGAACGCTTCGCGGGGTTGTAAACGTAGCTGCCGGATTTCAGCACTCCGGAATAGACGCGAATGTAGGTGACATGGCCGACGAATGGGTCGGACATGATTTTGAAAGCCAACGCGGAAAACGGTTCGCTATCCGAGGCGCGGCGCAGCTCAGTTTCATCATTATCCGGGTTGGTGCCTTCGACTGGCGGCACATCCACCGGCGACGGCAAATAATCGACCACCGCGTCGAGCAGCGGCTGAATACCTTTGTTCTTAAAAGCTGAGCCAGCCAGCACCGGAACGATTTTCAGAGAGAGCGTCGATTTACGAATCGACTTGCGCATTTCTTCCAGCGTCAGCGTTTCGCCATTCAAGTATTTGTCGACCAGCTCATCGTCGTGTTCGGCGATGTATTCGACGACTTTATTGCGGTGCTCGTCGTAGAATTTCTTGTCGATGGCCGCGCCCTTCAGCGCTGCGGCCACATCCGGCCGGGAATCGACGAAGGCTTTGTCCCACAGCTTTTCGACTTCAAAGACTTCGTATTTCGCGCCGAGAGTCTCTTCCAGCCAGACCACAACTTTTTGCTCAAGAAAATCAATGATGCCGATGAAATTATCTTCGCGGCCGAGCGGGAATTGCAGAGGAACCGGGCGGGCACCAAGGCGCTGCTTGATGGTGCGAATCACATGATCGAAATCCGCGCCCATGCGATCCATTTTGTTGACAAAGCAAATGCGCGGCACACGGTACTTGTCTGCCTGACGCCACACGGTTTCCGATTGCGGCTGTACGCCGG
>Ga0307477_10000566_pt1 | contig 39785 bp, 41 predicted proteins | sample atmos_gasesECM2C_FD_203316 | JGI IMG/M metagenome (GOLD analysis project Ga0307477, IMG submission 203316) | Hardwood forest soil microbial communities from Morgan-Monroe State Forest, Indiana, United States - atmos_gasesECM2C_515 | ecosystem: Environmental > Terrestrial > Soil > Temperate... | reverse complement strand
ACCGGATAGAGGAGAGGATGACCCTCGACGTGAGCCTGGAGCGCCGCGGTGCGAAAGCGCGTGGCGGCTCCGAGGATCCGGTGTTCATGGTCCTCAACGAGGCATCCGTCGAGAAGACCCTGCCGGGGCACACCATCCGTGTCGCCGCCTCGGTCGCAGGCAGACCGCTGGTCGTCTACGCGGCCGATGGTCTGCTCGTCGCCACGCCCACGGGATCCACCGCCTACAACCTGTCTGTACGCGGCCCGATCCTGAGCCCCCAGCTGCGTGCCATCTTGCTCACGCCCGTGTCGCCGCACATGCTCTTCGACCGTCCTCTCGTGCTCGCCCCCGAGGAATGGGTGCGGCTCGAGGTCGCCCCTCCCCGTCCGGCGCACTTGGTCCTGGACGGGCAGCGGGTCGCCAGTCTCGAGCCCGGCGACGCCGTGGCGTGCCGCCCGGGGAAGGTCTCCGCTCGGCTCGTGACGTTCGGAGGCCGAGACTTCCACGCAGTCCTGCGGGCCCGGTTCAACCTCGCAGACCGTTAGGTCTCCGCGCCGCACATGCTTGTCGAGCTGATGGTGCGTGACCTCGGCGTGATCGAGGAGGCGCACGTCGACCTGGGCCCCCACATGACGGCGCTGAGCGGTGAGACGGGGGCCGGCAAGACCCTCATAGTGGAGGCCCTCGAGCTGCTCTTGGGCGGGCGCGCCGACCCTGTGCTCGTGCGGCCCGGTGCAGACGAGGCGACGGTCGAGGGCCGGTTCGTGCACGAAGACACCGAGCTCGTCCTCGCCCGCGCGGTACCGGCCGCCGGCAGATCGCGCGCATGGGTCGACGGTCGCATGGCTCCTGTGTCCGCTCTCTCGGAGCTCTCCGCGCAACTGGTGGACTTGCACGGCCAGCACGCCCAGCAGTCGCTGTTCGACCCGGCGGCTCAGCGCCGAGCGCTCGACACCTTCGGCGGAGTCGATCCACGGCCCGTCGCGGCGGCACGCGAACGGGTCTCGGAGCTCGTCGCGGCTCTCGAGGAGCTGGGGGGCGACGAGCGCGCGCGAGCACGCGAAGCGGACCTGCTGCGGTACCAGCTCGAGGAGATCGTCTCCGCCGCGATCACCGGCCCCGAGGAGGACGAGCTTCTCGGTGTCGAAGAGGCGCGTCTCGCGCAGTCCCAGGCGCACCGCGAGGCTGCCGCGGCCGCGCTGGCTGCGCTCGACTCCGATGCGTCCGGCGCGCCCGTCGCGGCCGTGGACCTGCTGGGCGAGGCACGCCTTGCGATCGAGGGACGAACGGCCCTGGAGGCGCTCGCCGAGCGCTTGGGTGCGGCGCAGGCGGAAGTGGCGGATCTCGCATCGGAGCTGCGCCGCGTGGTCGAGACGTGGGAGGACGACCCGCAGCGCCTGGCGCAGGTGCAGGCGCGCCGGCAGTTTCTGCGCGAGCTCTCCCGCAAGTACGGCGAGGGGCCCGCAGGGGTGCTCGCCTACGCGCAGGAGGCTCGGGCCAGGCTTGCTGCCCTCGAGGCGAGCGAGGAGCGCGCCGCGAGCCTGAAGGTGGAGATCGCCGGGGCGGACGCCGAGCTCGCGGCCGCCAAGGCGGCCCTCGGCGCAGCGCGACGGAGCTGCGCGCCGGAGCTGGCCGCTGCGGTGGAGCACCGCCTCCGCGCCCTGGCCATGCCCCACGCCCGGGTCGAGGTGACGGTGGGGGAGGCCGACCCCGGCGACGACGTCAGCTTCGCTCTCGGGGCGAACCCCGGCGAGCCGGTGCTGCCCCTGTCGAAGGTCGCGTCGGGAGGCGAGCTCGCAAGGGCGATGCTCGCGTTGCGCCTGGTGCTAAGCGAGGCTCCGCCGACCATGGTCTTCGACGAGGTCGACGCCGGGGTAGGCGGCGAGGCGGCCACCGCGGTCGGGGCCGCGCTGGCGGAGGTCGCCCGCCACCACCAAGTGCTCGTCGTCACGCATCTGGCGCAGGTCGCTGCGTTCGCCACCAAGCACCTCGCAGTCACCAAGGAGGTGTCGGGCGGCCGGACCGTAGCTCGCGTGAGGGAGCTCGAGCCCGCAGAGCGCGTCGTGGAACTGGCGCGCATGCTCTCGGGGCGCCCGGGTTCGGCCACCGCCCGCAAGCACGCGGAGGAGCTGTTGCGCGCAGGGGAGACGGTCCCACAGGGCCACGGTGGAGGTGGACTACGGTAGAGTGATGCCCGGGTGGTACCGAGCGTGACAAAGTACGTCTTCGTCACCGGAGGCGTCTCCTCCTCACTCGGCAAGGGCCTCACCGCTTCCTCGCTCGGGCGTCTGCTCAAGTGCCGCGGGCTGCGGGTGACGATGATCAAGCTAGACCCGTACATCAACGTCGACCCGGGCACGATGAACCCGTTCGAGCACGGGGAGGTCTTCGTCACCGAGGACGGCGGTGAGACCGATCTGGACCTTGGTCACTACGAGCGCTTCATCGACGAGAACCTCCACCGCGACTCGAACGCGACCACGGGTTCGATCTACTCGTCGGTGATAGCGAAGGAACGGCGCGGCGACTACCTGGGCAAGACGGTGCAGGTGATCCCGCACGTGACCGACGAGATCAAGGAACGGGTCCAGCGCCTGGCCTCGGACGAGGTCGACGTCGTGATCGTCGAGGTCGGTGGCACGGTGGGCGACATCGAGATCGTGCCGTTCCTCGAGGCGATCAGGCAGTTTCGCCACGACGTCGGTCGCGACAACGTCTGTTACGTGCACCTCACCCTGGTGCCGTACCTCGCACCGTCGGGCGAGCAGAAGACCAAGCCGACCCAGCACTCGGTCACCGAGCTGCGGAGCCGGGGGATTCAGCCGGATGTCATCGTGTGCAGGTCCGACCAGCCGATCTCCGAAGGCTTGAAGCGCAAGGTGTCGCTGCTCTGCGACGTGCGCGTGGACGCGGTGGTCTCCGCGGTGGACGCGCCGAGCATCTACGAGATCCCCCTAGTGCTCCACGACGAGGGGCTCGACCGGGTCGTCTGCGAGACCCTCGCCATCGACGAGGAGCTCCATCCCGTGGACCTCTCGGGGTGGGAGGTCGTGGTCTGGAAGGTCGCGGCCACGGAGCGCACGGTGCGAATCGGCGTCGTCGGCAAGTACGTGAACCTTCCCGACGCCTACTTGTCGGTGGTCGAAGCCCTGCGCCACGCAGGGTTCCACCACGCGGCGAAGGTCGAGGTGGACTGGATACAGGCCGAGCAGATACCCGACCTCCTGGCGAGCGACCGGCTCATGCGTCTCGACGGGATGGTCATACCCGGGGGTTTCGGCGAGCGCGGGATCGACGGGAAGATCGAAGCTGCCAGGTTCGCCCGCGAGCACGAGATCCCGTGCCTCGGCCTCTGCCTCGGGCTACAGGTAATGGTCATCGACGCGGCGCGCCAACTGGCTGGACTGCAAGGGGCCAACTCACGAGAGTTCGACAGCACCACCCCGTACCCGGTGATCGACCTGATGGACGACCAGCAGAACGTGGTCGACAAAGGCGGCACCATGCGGCTCGGGTCGTACGTCGCCCAGCTGCTCCCTGGCTCTTTGGTGGCCGAGGCCTACGGCGACACGGTCGTCTCCGAGCGCCACCGCCACCGCTACGAGGTGAACCCCCGTTTTCGCGCCCGGCTCGAGGAGGCCGGGCTGGTGTGCTCGGGCGCGTCTCCCGACGGACGCCTGGTCGAATTCGTCGAGCTGAGGGGTCACCCCTTCTGGGCGGGCACGCAGGCCCACCCGGAGTTCAAGAGCCGACCCGACCGGCCGCACCCTCTGTTCCGCGAGCTCGTACGCGCTGCGCTCGTGCGCGCGGAGGGGCGCCTGCCGCGTCTCATCTCCGTCGACGCCGACCTCGGTGCCGTCTCCTGACGGCTCGGCGGGCGGCAGGGGAGCAGCGGGCCCTCGAGGCTTTCGCCACCTCGACGACCTGACCCTCCTCGAGGGCTGGCGAATCTCGCTCGTGAAGGCCACCTTCGAAGCCCCCGACGGCACCGAGTTCACGAGGGACGTGGTCCGTCACCCCGGCGCGGTGGCGGTGGTCCCTGTCACCGAGGACCGCCGGGCGCTGCTCGTGCGCCAGTACCGGGGACCGGTCGACCGGGAGCTGCTCGAGATCCCGGCGGGGACGCGCGACGTCGAGGGCGAGGATCCAGAGCAGACGGCGCACCGGGAGCTCATGGAGGAGGCCGGAGTGAGCGCTGCCCACATGCGCTTGCTGGCCAGGGTGCTCAACAGCCCCGGGTTCTGCGACGAGGAGACCTTCGTGTACCTCGCGACGGGCCTCGAACCCTGCGCCAGCGACCGCGAAGGGCCCGAGGAGCGCTACATCGAGGTGGTCGAGGTGCCCCTGGCGGAGGTCGACGAGCTGGTCGCCTCGGGCAGGCTCACGGACGCGCAGACCCTGATCGGCCTGTTGCTCGCGCGCGCCGTCCTCGAGCCGGCTGGACACGGCGCGGGATCGTGACCACGACGACGACGGCGGCCGCCGCGGCCGCAGTGCGCACCTCGCCGAAGGCCGTGAGCAGGGCCTCGCAACGGCAGGATCCTGCCGCCACCGATGGCAGGCGCCGAAGGCGGGAACCCGCAGCGCTGAGCTCGAGCGGCGAGGAGTACCTGACGTGGCTCGCCGTGGAGCAGGGACGCTCGCGCAACACGATCGCCTCCTACCGGCGCGACCTGTATGCGTACGAGTCCTTCCTCGCAGGTCGCGGGCTCGACCTTGCCCACTCGGACGCCGATCTCGTCGAGTCGTACCTCTCCGAGCGGCGGCTTTCGGGCCGGGCCCCGACGTCGGTGGCGCGTGCTCTCGCCGCCATCCGGGGCTTGCACCGCTTCTGCGTCGAGGAAGGGCTCGCCGAGTCGGACCCCACCGAGGATGTGAGCCGTCCCCGCCGGGGCCTGCGTCTGCCCAAGGCGCTCGGCGAGGAGGAGGTGGTCCGGCTGCTCGCGTCCTGCGGGGCAGGCGACGCCATCTCGCTTCGCGACAAGGCGATCCTCGAGGTGCTCTACGGCAGCGGCATGCGCGTGTCCGAGCTGGCCGGTCTCGGCCTTTCCGATCTGGGCTCCGACACGGGCCTGGTCCGGGTGCTCGGAAAGGGGTCCAAGGAGCGGCTCGTGCCGCTCGGCCGCTACGCCCGCCGTGCCCTCGACGACTGGCTCGGTCCGGCCGGGAGGCAGCGCCTGGCGCCCAAGCGCTGGGCCCGGAGAGGCGACGCGGAGGCGGTCTTCCTGAACGCTCGCGGTGGCCGTCTCAGCCGCCAGGGTGTGTGGGGCGTGCTCGGAAAGCGGGCGGCGTCGGTGGGCCTGGGGGGGCGCGTGCACCCTCACGTGCTGCGGCACTCCTGTGCGACCCACATGCTGGCCCACGGTGCAGACATACGGGTCGTCCAGGAGCTTCTAGGGCATGCCTCGATAGCCACCACCCAGATCTACACGCGGGTGTCGCCCGAGCACCTGCGCCGGGCCTACGAGGAGGCGCACCCGCGCGCCGGGCCACGTGCAGCGCAGTAATCTCGTGACGTGCCCGAGGACACCTCCACCGTCGATTACCGCGCCCTCCTGGAGGAAGAGCGCGAGGATCTGCTGGCCAAGCTCGAGGAGCTGGGTGTGGGCGCGGGCCGGCTCAACTACGACTCCAACTTCGCCGACTCCTCTCAGGTGACAGCAGAACGTGGCGAGGTCGAGGCCCTCACCGGCAACCTGCGAGAGGCCCTCGACGAGGTCAACGACGCTCTCAGCAAGCTCGAGGACGGGACCTACGGGACCTGCCAGGACTGCGGGCAGCCCATCGACCCTCTGCGCCTCGAGGCGAAGCCGGCAACCGCTTACTGCATCGACTGCGCCTCCAAGCACTGAGCCCTCGGGACCTCGTCTGTGGCGCCTGAGCGGGTGAGGGTGCCCACCCGTCTCACGGGAACACGCCGATGAGCGACCGGTGGGGCTACCAGCCACCACCGCCACCACCGCGTCGGGGGGTCAACCCGCGCACGGCGATATGGCTGATCGCGGGGCTGGCTCTCGTGGTGGTGCTCGTGCGCACCCATCACCTGAGCACCTTCGCAATCCTGCTGTTCTGCGCGCTGATCCCGTCGGTGATCCTGCACGAGGTGTCGCACGGCGCGGTGGCCCTGGCGTTCGGCGACGACACCGCCCGGCGCGCAGGTCGCTTGACGCTCAATCCCATCCGCCACATCGACCCGTTCGGGACGATCATCTTGCCCGCCCTGCTCGTGCTGAGCGGGCTCGGCGCGTTCGGTTACGCCAAACCCGTCCCGGTGAACGTCTCTCGGCTGCGCCACCCCCGAAACGAGAGCGTGGTGGTCTCCCTCGTGGGGCCGGCGGTCAACGTGCTCCTCGCTCTCGTCTTCGGCTTCGCCTACCGATACGCAGTGCCCTTGTCGATCAAGATCTTGCCCACCCTCGCAGCAGAGCCGACGTGGGCGCAGCTTCTGTTCGTGGCCGGCTACGTAAACGTCATCCTCGCCGTGTTCAACCTGATCCCTCTGCCACCGCTCGACGGCTCGGCGGTGGTGGAGCGGCTCCTGCCAAGTCGTTGGCTCTCCGGCTACTACCGGATCCGGCCCTTCACACTCTTTCTGCCGTTGGTGATCGTCGTGTTCCGCCCGCAGATCCTCAACGACGTGTTCAATCCCGCGCTCAACCAGTGGGCGCGCGTTGTCGGTGTGTGACGGCAGGGAGTAATTCCGAGACGGCGGGAGGCTCAGCCGACTCAGCGAGGCGGGGGCGCGCCGACCGGAGGTAGCAGCCCGATGGCGTTCATGGCGCGCTCGAGAGTGGGTCCCGCCACCGTGGCGGCTTTCGAGGCTCCCTCGGCCAGCACCGACTCGACGTACGCCGGGTCGGCGGCCAGCTCGTTGTAGCGCTCGCGCACCGGGCGCAGCATCTCGACCAGTGCCTCGGAGAGCGCGGCCTTTAGCTGGCTGTAGCGCGAGAACCCCGATGCAAGCTCCTTCGGGCCGCCGTCTGTGGCTGCTGCGAGAAGCTCGAGGAGGTTCGAGACCCCGGGCCGCTTGACCGGGTCGTAGGCGACGTCGGTACCTGCGTCCGTCACCGCCTTGCGGACCTTGCGGTCGATGTCCTGCGGAGTGTCGAGCACCCCGATCGTCCCCATGGGCGAGACGACCGACTTGGACATCTTCCGGGTGGGCTCCTGGAGGTCCATCACCCTCGCCGCCAGCTCGGGCACGGCGAGCTCGGGCACCACGAAGGTGTCGCCGTAGCGGCGGTTGAACCTGATGGCCAGGTCACGGGTGAGCTCCAGGTGCTGGCGCTGGTCCTCTCCGACCGGCACCCGCTCGGCGTCGTAGAGGAGTATGTCGGCGGCCTGGAGGACCGGGTAGGTGAACAACCCCACCCTCACGCTCTCGTTGTCGCCACCCTTGTCCTTGTACTGGGTCATCCGGCGCAGCTCGCCGACGGTGGCGGTGCACTCGAGCAGCCAGGTGAGGCGCGGGTGCTCGGGGACGTGGCTCTGGACGAAAACGGTGCAGCGCGACGGGTCGAGGCCGACCGCGAGCAGGTTGGTGGCGGTGTCGAGCGTCCTCGAGGCGAGCAGAGCCGGGTCGTGGTCCTGGGCCAGGGCGTGGAGGTCGACGACGCAGTAGAACGCGTCGAAGCGATACTGGTCCGAGACCCAGTTGCGGAACGCTCCGAGGAAGTTCCCGAGGTGCATGTCCCCGCTGGGCTGCACCCCGGACAGCACCCTGGGGGTGTGCGGCCGCTCCCCGGGTACCTCGGAGCGCACTTCGGGCACCTTGGACACGGAGATCCACATTAGGAGGCCCTAGGTCGAGGGGCCGTCGCGCCTGATCGCCGGGCATGCACTTGGGGACAGACCGCAGCCGGTATCGTCGTCGCGAATGTCAGCCCACGTGTGCACACCGGTGTTCGAGGGGCCCTTCGACGTGCTGCTGCGCCTCGTGTCGGAGCACCGCCTCGACGTCTGCGACGTGCCCGTCGCTCCGGTCGTCGACGCCTTCGTGGCCGAGATGCTCGCGGCGGACACGATGGACCTGGAGACGACCACCGAGTTCCTCCTGATCGCGGCCATCCTCGTGGAGCTCAAGTCGAGGACGCTGCTGCCGGGACCCGACCAGCTCGAGGACGACGAAGAGCTGCTGTCGGGCTTCGAGGAGCGCGACCGGCTGCTGGCACGGCTGCTCGAGCTGCAGGCCTACGCAAGGGCGGCAGACGAGTTCGTGACGATGATGCAGAGTGCGGCGCGCTCGGTCCCGAGGATCGCCGGGCTCGAGGAGCGCTTCTGCGACCTGGCCCCCGACCTCCTCGCGGGGATCACGCTCGCGCGGCTCGAAGCGGCCTACCGCCGTGCAGTGGCCCGCGAGCCGCTCGAGGTGCTCGACCTCTCCCACATAACGGTCGAGGCGGTCACCGTGTCCGAGGCAGTCGCCGAGCTCGAGGAGCGGTTGCCGGGCGCGCACAGCCTCACGTTCCGGGAGCTGAGCGCCCACTGCACGACGAGGATGCAGGTCATCGTGCGCTTCCTGGCCCTCCTCGAGCTGTGCAAGCGTGGCCGCGTGGCGCTCGACCAGGGCGAGACGTTCGGGGACCTGCTGGTCACCTGGATCGACGCCGAGGGCGTCCTCTCCGCCGTCGGCGGGGGTGACGCGGTCGAGGAGTACGACGGCTGAGCGCGCCGCGAGCCGACGAGGGCGACCGCGAGATGTCGGAGGAGATGTCCGAGGAGCACAGGGCGGTGGAGGCCGTGGTGCTCTGCGCCGTCGAGCCGGTCGCCCCGGCGCTGCTCGCCGAGCTGCTCGAGCTACCCACCGAGCGCGTGGAGGCCATCTGCGAGGAGCTCGCACGAGGCTACGAGGAGCAGAGTAGGGGCTTCGTCCTCGCACGCGTGGCGGGCGGCTACCGGTACCAGACGCATCCCGACATGGCCCCCTTCGTCGAGCGCTTCGCGATGGAGGGCGTCTCCACCCGGCTGTCCTCGGCGGCTCTCGAGACCCTCGCCATCGTCGCCTATCGCCAGCCGGTCTCCAGGGGACAGATCTCGGCCCTGCGCGGCGTCAACGTGGACGGCGTGGTGAGGCTCCTCGAGCAGCGCGGCTACATCACGGCGGTCGGCCAAGCGCCGGGTCCGGGCCTGCCGGTGCTCTACGGCACGACTCCGTCGTTCCTGGAGAAGCTCGGCATAGACAACCTCTCCCAGCTGCCGCGAGTCGAGGAGTTGCTCCCGGGGCCCGAGGTCATGGAGCAGCTGGAGGAGCGCCTTCGGCCCGGGGGCGCCGCTTGAGCGACGCCTCGGGCGTCGAAGCGGAGCCCGAGAGGCTCCAGAAGGTTCTCGCTCGTGCCGGGCTCGGCAGCCGCAGGGCTTGCGAGGAGCTGATCACCGCGGGACGGGTGCGGGTGAACGGCGAGCCCGCCGTGATCGGGAGCCGTGTCGTCGCCGCTCGCGACGTGGTGGACGTGGACGGTGTGCGTGTGGCGCTCGACCCGGAGCTGGTCCACTACGTCCTCAACAAGCCGCGAGGGGTGGTGAGCACCGCGGCCGACCCTCAGGGAAGACCGATCGTCACCGAGCTGGTGCCGGAGCACCCGCGGGTGTTCCCGGTCGGTCGACTGGACGCAGACACCGAGGGCCTGCTGCTCATTACCAACGACGGCGAGCTCGCCCAGCGGCTCACCCACCCCTCGTTCGGGATCCCCAAGGAGTACCTCGCGCAGGTGGTGGGCATCCCCGACAGGGCGGCCCTGCGCGCGTTGCGGCGAGGGGTCGAGCTCGAGGACGGGCCGACCGCCCCGGCCAAGGTCGGCGTCGTCGGCGACGCGCGCGACGGCCTCCTGCGCATCGTCCTGCACGAAGGCCGCAACCGTCAGGTGAGGCGCATGTGCGAGAAGGTCGGCCATCCCGTCACACGCCTGGTACGCGTGCGCGTCGGGCCCGTAGTGCTGCGTGGCCTCGAGCCGGGAAAGTGGAGGGCGCTCTCCGCGAAGGAGGTGCGCGCCTTGGCAGAGGCTTGTGCCTCCACGGGCGCCGGGCGCAGCGAAGCGGGCCTCTAGCATGCTCTTTCATGTCCCCGAGCGTCCGAGCCCTTCGCGGAGCCACCACGGTCGAGGCTGACGTCCCGGACCAGATCTCCGAGCGCACGACCGAGCTCCTGCGGGCGATGCTCGACCGCAACGGGGTCGACCGCGACGACCTCATCAGCATCGTCTTCACCGCCACGAGCGACCTGGTGTCGATGTTCCCCGCGGCCGCGGCGCGCGCCATGGGTCTCGGCGACGTACCGCTGCTGTGCGCACGCGAGCTCGACGTCGTAGGTTCGACACCGCGCTGCCTCCGAGTCCTGGCGCACGTCTCGACCGACAAAGCACGCGACGAGCTGCACCACGTCTACTTGCACGCGGCACGGGGGCTTCGCGATGACCTCCCGGAGTGAGCGGGATCTCTCGAGCTCCTCCAGGCGCGCGGCGATCGTCGGCACAGGGCTCATCGGCGGCTCGATCGGCATGGCGCTGCGCGCGAGAGGATGGCACGTGACGGGCAGCGACACCGACCGGGCGCGCGCCGAACGTGCCGTCGCCCTGGGCGCCCTCGACGCCCTCGGACACGACCCGATCTCGGAGGTCACGTTCGTCGCGACACCGCTCGAGTCGGTGGCGGCCGAGGTCCGCGCAGCGCTCGACGAAAGCGAGCGCCCGGGCGCTGTGGTGACCGACGTCGCCGGCGTGAAGGCCCCTCTGCTCAGGACGGTCGACCACCCGAGGTTCGTCGGGGGCCATCCCATGGCAGGCTCGGAGCAGGTCGGGATCGACGGGGCCGACCCGGAGCTGTTCGTGGGCGCGACATGGGTCCTCACACCGACCGACAGCACGGACCCCGCCGCCTACGCGCTCCTGCGAGGGGTGGTCGGCTCCTTCGGGGCGGAGGTGGTGGCGCTCTCGCCCTCGCAGCACGACATACTGGTCGCGGTCGTCTCGCACGTACCACACCTGACGGCTGCGACACTCATGAACCTGGCCGACCGGCTCTCCGAGAAGCACGCCGCGCTGCTCCGCCTGGCTGCCGGCGGGTTCCGGGACATGACCCGCGTCGCGGCGGGGCAGCCGGCGATCTGGCCGGAGGTCTGCGTCGAGAATTCCGCAGCGATCGTGAGCACCCTCGACGCCTTGGTGTTCGAGCTGTCGGCCATGCGCGACACCGTGGCCGAGGGAGATCGCGAAGGCGTGTTCGCCTCGCTCGACCGAGCCGCGCAGGCGCGCCGATCCCTGCCGTCGCGCGCGGTGCGTCCCGAGAGGCTCGCAGAGCTGCGGGTGCCAGTCCCGGACCGCCCCGGAGTGCTCGCCGAGATCACCACCCTCGCGGGTGACCTCGGGGTCAACATCGCGGACCTCGAGATCGCCCACAGCGCCGAGGGGGACCGAGGGGTCCTCGTCATCGTCGTCGACGCCGACGAGGCAGCGGGTCTCGCCCGGGCACTGTCGGATCGCGGTTACCACTCGGCCTCGGGGCGGCTCACATGACCTGGCTCCGGCGCCTTTCGTCCGGGGCGGGGGGGCCGTCGCGATGAGGACCGGCAGCGGCGAGGCCTTCGCCCTCGAAGGGGGCCTTCCCTTCACGGGCCACGTCCGGGTGCCGGGTGACAAGTCGATCTCGCACAGAGCGGTGATCGTCGCAGCCCTCGCCGAGGGCGTATCGGTAGTGAGAGGGCGCTCGGAAGGCGACGACGTGCGACGCACCGAGGAGGCGACACGCGCCCTCGGTGCGCGCGTGGAGGGAGAGAGCATCAGAGGAGGACAAGATGCCCTGCACGCTCCGGACGTCCCTCTCGACCTCGGGAACTCCGGCACCGGCATGCGCCTGCTGGCCGGCGCTGTGGCGGGTTGGCCCTGGACGGTGGAGCTGCGGGGTGACTCCTCGCTGTCCTCTCGTCCGATGGACCGCATAGCGCGTCCCTTGAGGTTGATGGGGGCGCGCGTCGACGGGCGCACCGAGCGTTTCCTGCCGCCTCTGGTGGTGCGCGGAGGGTCCCTGCGCGGGATCGAATACTCACCACCCGAGGCCAGCGCCCAGGTGAAGTCGTGCGTGATGCTGGCGGGCCTGAGCGCACAGGGGTTGACGGTCGTGCGCGAGAAGGTCCTCACCCGTCAGCACACCGAGGAGATCCTGACTTTGGCGGGTGTGGAAGTATCGGAGTCTTTCGAGGGCTCCGAGCACGTGGTGAGGGTCCTTCCCTCCCGGCCGAGGGCGTTCGAGCTCGAGGTGCCGTCGGACCCTTCGCAGGCCGCCTTCTGGTTGGTGGGAGCCTGCCTGGTTCCCGGCAGCGAGGTCGTCGTCGAGCACGTGTACACGGGGTCCGCTCGGCGCGGCTTTCTCGACGTGCTCGGGCGCATGGGGGCCCGGATCGAGGAGGTGCCCGCCGTGGGCCCGGGCGAGCTCGCGCCGACGGCGGATCTCGTGGCGCGCTCGGGGCCGTTGCTTGCCACCGAAGTCGAGGCGCACGAGATCTCCGGACTCGACGAAGTGCCGGTGCTGGCGGTCGCGGCCTCGAGGGCCGAAGGCACGACGGTCTTTCGTGGGGTGGGTGAGCTGAGGTTCAAGGAGTCCGACCGCTTCGCCGGAGTCATAGAGATGGTCCGGGCGTTCGGTGCAGGTGCCGAGGGCGATGGCGACGACATCTACGTGACGGGCGTGCCCGCCCTGAGCGCCGGGAACGTCGACTCGCACGGCGATCACCGCATGGCGATGGCGGCGGCGGTGGCGGCGGCGTCGGTGACCGGGCGTCCGTCGCGCATCGTCGGGTGGGAGGCCGTGCAGACCTCCTACCCGGGCTTCCGAAGTGACCTGGCCGCCCTCACAGGGGGCGGGACCCGTTGAGCGAAGCGCCCCCCCGCCAGCAGGTGCGCGTGGTGGCGATCGACGGTCCCGCTGGGGCGGGCAAGTCGACCCTCGCACGGCTCGTCGCCGAGCGCCTCGGGCTCGAGCGCCTCGACACGGGGGCGATGTACAGAGCGGTCGCGTATTGTGCCCTGGCGAGGGGGATCGACCCCGGCGACCGGCAAGCGGTCGCTGACCTGGCACGTGGGCTCGTGCTGGAGGTGGGCGACCGCGTGAGCGTGGACGGAGCCGACGCCACCGATGCCATCCGCACCCCCGAGGTGGACGCGGCGGTGTCGATCGTGGCGGCCAATCCTGAGGTGCGAGCGGAGATGGTTCGCCGCCAGCGCGCCTGGGTGGCAGCGCGCGAGGGAGGGGTCGTCGAGGGCCGTGACATCGGCACGGTCGTGCTCCCCGACGCTGCGCTCAAGGTCTACCTCACCGCTTCGCCCGACGAGCGCGCGCACCGGCGGGCGCACGAGCGCGCGGGCCATGACCGGCACGAAGTCGCAATGGCGCTCGCACTGCGTGACCGGCTCGACTCGACGCGCGAGGCATCGCCGCTGCCACTGCCCCCGGACGTGGCAGACGACGCGGTGGTGATCGACTCCACCGGACGCAACGCGCAGGACGTCCTAGGCGAGGTCCTCTCGTGGCTCTGAGCCGAGAGCTTCCTCGGCCCTTCCCCGACTGGGTCTACCGCTCCCTTCGCGCCATCGCGCACGTGATCAATCGCTCCTACTGGCGCGTGACGGTGCAAGGGCCCCCAGTCCCCGCGAGCGGCGCCGTGGTGCTGGCTCCGGTGCACCGGAGCTTCATCGACTTCTTCGTCGTCTCCGAGGTCACCCGGCGCAAGCTCTTCTACATGACCAAGGAGGAGATGTGGAGCTCGCACCTCCTGGGCAGGTTCCTCGACTCCACGGGCGCCATTCCGGTGCACCGCGAGGGTGCCGACCGCCAGTCGGTCGCGCGTTCGCAGGCCGTGCTCGACCAGGGCCAGGTCCTAGTGCTGTTTCCCGAGGGTACGAGACGCTCAGGGGACTCCGTCGTGGACCTGCACGAGGGGGCCGCGTTCCTGGCGACCCGCACGGGAGCCCCGATCGTGCCCGTGGGGATCGCCGGGACCTCCGAGTCGCAGCCCTTGGGGACGAAGCTCCCACGTCCCGTAAAGGTCCGCATCGTGCTCGGTGAGCCTCTTATGCCGCCGGCGCGTACCGAGGGCGGGCGGACACCCCGCAGGGTGATCCGCGAGCTGAACGAGCAGCTGCGCTCGGAGCTCCAGCGCGTCTACGACCAGGCCCGGTCGAGCCTGTAGAACGGGCTGCTGGTCAGCGCTTGCGTTCGCGCAGCCAGGTCCGCAGCACCACCCTGGCGTACTGAAGTGCGAAGAAGGCGTTGTGCCCCTTCTTCGATTCCCCCGAGGCCCGAGGATGGCGGTTCGTGGGGCGCTCGGTGATCCGCCAGCCCCTCGAAGCGGCTGAGATCACGAGCTCTGCGGTCTGATACTGGTCCTGCTCGAGCGTCACGTCGCGCAGCACCTCGATCCGCAGGGCGCGCAAGCCCATGGAGGTGTCCGTGAGGTGCTGCCCGGTGAGGCGGTTGATCACCGAGGCGAAGAAGACGACGCCTGCGCGCCTCGCGCGGTCGGTCGAGTCGTCGGTCCCGAGCCTCCTGCTCGCGATCACGAAGTCCGCCTCGCCGGACACGAGCGGCACGAGGAGCTCCTCCACGGAGCTCGGGTCGTCCTGTCCGTCGGCATCGAGGGTGACCACGTAGCTCGCCCCGCCCGCATCCGCAAGCTCGTAACCGAGACGCAAGGCGACTCCCTGACCCATGTTCACGGGCATGACGGCGCAGCACGCGCCAGCCGATCGCGCGACGTCCTCCGTACCGTCGTCCCCGCCGTCGACGACGACGAGCACCGACACCTCGAGCCCGCACGCCTCGGCGGGCACGCGCTTCAAGACGTCGCCGATGTTGTCTGCCTCGAGATAGGAGGCCACGAGCACGAGCACCGGCGCGAAGACGATCTCTCCGTGATGCCGGAGGAGGTCCTGGCGCCCGAGCTCCATTACGAGGCGGCGAAGGTCGTCGCGTCGGCGGCGCTCGTGTGCGCGACCGCGCGCTAGGGGGAGCGTCATCGACTGAGCTGCCTCAGCTGGCGAGCCGCGCGAGCACGTCGGCCGCCGACACCTGACGGTCCTCGAGAGGCGGGGGGGCACCGAGACCCCAGGCGAGCGCGGCCACGAGCCCCCGCTCGAGGTCGCGCAGCTCGGGCGGAGGAGGGAAGTACTCCTCTTCGTGGGTGACCCGCACCTCCTCCACCCCTCCGACGGGTGCCAGGCACCTCACCACAGCCTCGACGAGCTCGTCGGGAGCCGACGCGCCGGCCGTCACGGCGACGGTCCCCGACATGTCGGACGGCACCTCGGAGGCCTCGTTGACCCTGAGCACCCTCGGGCACCCAGAAGCGCGCGCCACCTTCTCGAGGGCGAGGGTGTTCGAGGAGTTGGCAGAGCCGATCACGATCACCGCGTCGGACCTGCCGGCGATCGCCTTCAGGGCCGCCTGCCGGTTGGTGGTGGCGAAGCACAGGTCTGAGCGGTTGGGCATCCACAGTTCCTCGAAGCGGTCCTTCGCCCTGTTCATCACCCCGAGCCACTCGTCGTGGCTCAATGTCGTCTGCGCGAGCAGCGCCACCGGCGCGCCCGGGGCCAGGTCCGCCGCCGCCGCGTCCACCTCTTGCTCCGAGCGCACCAACCTCACCGACCGAGGAGCCACCGCCATCGTCCCGACGGCCTCCTCGTGGCCTTCGTGACCCACGTACAGCACCGTGTACCCCTTCTCGGCGCGGACCTTCAGCTCGTGATGGACCTTGGTCACGAGCGGGCAGACCGCATCTACGACGGTCCGGCCGTGCCCTCTGGCCGCCGCCACCACCTCGGGCGCCGAGCCATGAGCCGAGAGCATGAGCGGCGCTCCCGGTGGCACCTCCTCCACATCGTCTACGAACACCACTCCCTGGGCGCGGAACTGCTCTACGACGTTCGCGTTGTGCACGATCTCGTGGTAGCAGTACACGGGAGGGTCGAAGATCCGCACCATCCACGCCAGCGCCTTGATCGCCTTCTCGACGCCGGCGCAGAAGCCTCTCGGAGAGGCCAGCAGTACTCGATCGACCGCCACCGACAGCAGGCTACCGCCCGTCCCTCGGGCCCCCTGCTGCGGGGTTGTGCTCCTTGGGCAGTAGCCTCGTGTGATGCCGGCAGCCCGGGTGGTCTCCGTGGCGCGCCGCTCTCCGGCCTCGCGAGCAGGGATCCAAGTAGGCGATGAGCTGCTCAGGATCGACGGGCGGGCGCCCAGGGACGTCATCGAGTACCAGCTTCTCGTCGACGGCGAGGACCCTGAGCTCGAGATCAGGCGCGGCCACGGGGAGGTCGTGGTGCCGGTCAACAAGGCGGCGGGGGAGCCCTTCGGCATCGAGGTCTCCTCGGCGTTGTTCGACAGGGTCCGGACCTGTGACAACCACTGCGAGTTCTGCTTCATCCACCAGCTGCCAAAGGGGATGCGGCGGAGCTTGTACATGAAGGACGACGACTTCCGGCTGTCCTTCCTATACGGCAACTTCACGACCTTGACCCGCTTCACCGAGATCGACCTCGAACGCGTGCTCGACGAGCACCTTTCCCCTCTGTTCGTGTCGATACATTCCACCGACCCGCACCTGCGCGCGCACATGCTGCGCAACCCGCGTGGGGCAGTGAGCTTGAGGTGGCTTCGGGCCCTTCTCGACGGCGGGATCGAGGTGCACGGGCAGATAGTCGTGTGCCCCGGGGTCAACGACGAAGACGCGCTCGAGGCGACCCTGGCGGGGATCGCCGACGAGTACCCGGAGCTGGCCACGGTCGCCTGCGTCCCTCTCGGTATCAGCCGGCATACCACGGAGACCGGCTTGAGGGACCACACCCCCTCCGAGGCTGCGGCTGTGGTCGATCTGGTGGAGGAGTGGCAGGAGCTCTACACCGAGGCGCTCGGCCGCCGGTTGGTGTACGCGGCCGACGAGTACTACCTGCTTGCGGGGAGGGCCTTTCCGGGCAGAGAGGCGTACGACGGCTTTCCCCAGCACGAGAACGGGATCGGCATGGCACGTGCCTTCGCAGACGCGTTCTGGGGCGATGCGAGCGCTGCCATCGGCGCGCGCCGAGGGTTCTTCTCCTGGGTGGACGGCGCGCCGGGCGAGGGCTACAGGGCTGCGCGTTCCGACGCCACAGTGCGTTCCGACGCCACAGTGCGTTCCGACGCCACAGTGCGTTCCGACGCCACTGCCGCTCCCAGCTGCGGGCGCGACGGCGGGAGCACGACGGTGCTCACGGGCGAGTACGGAGCGCGAGTGCTGGGACCGCTGCTCGAGCGCTACAAGGGCCGGTTCGGGCGCGAAGTGAGGCTCCTTCCGGTGCGCAACTCGTTCTTCGGCGGCAACATCGCCGTCACCGGGCTGCTCACCGGTAGCGACCTCGGTCGCGCGCTCGAGTGCGAGCCGCCCGGTCGGCGCTATCTGCTGCCCGACGTGTGCCTGTCCGAAGGTCGCTTCCTCGACGGGGCCACCGTCGCGGACCTCCCGCACCCCGTGGAGGTGGTGGAGACCGACGGGAGGTCCCTTCGCCGAGCCCTCGACAGAGGCCACCGGTGAGCACCGTGGCGCCGGCGCGAAACGAGGACACCGGCTCCGACGCGGGCGCCGGCGCGCGCCTGCCGGTGGTCGTGGTGGCAGGGCGTCCGAACGTCGGCAAATCCACGCTGGTGAACCGCTTCGTCGGTCGCCGGGCGGCCGTGGTCGAGGAGCGACCAGGCGTCACGCGTGACCGCCTCGAGCTCGACGCCCAATGGAACGGGAAGCGATTCAGGATCGTCGACACGGGGGGCTGGCTCGGGGGAGGGGACGCGCTCGACACGAAGGTAGCCGTCCAGGCGCGGCGCGCGATCGAAGCCGCAGACCTGGTGCTCGTGGTGGTGGACGTGACCGTGGGGGTCACGACCGAGGACGAGGACGTTGCCAGGCTCGTGAAGCGTGCAGGCGTGCCTTCGATGCTCGTGGCCAACAAGGTGGACAACCAGGCGCGCGAGTCAGAGGCATGGGAGCTCGTATCGCTCGGGCTCGGTGACCCGTACATGCTGAGCGCGCTGCACGGCCGAGGGACAGGCGACCTGCTCGACGAGGTGGTGAGGCAGCTCGAGATCCATGCGCCGGACGCCGCCGGCCAGCAGGGACCTGGTGCGGACCAGCTTTCGGGGAGTGAACCCGCGCCGCGTGTGGCGATCGTCGGACGACCCAACGTCGGCAAGTCCACCCTCTTCAACAGGCTGGTGGGGGAGGAGCGCTCGGTCGTGCACGACGTCCCGGGCACGACGAGGGACTCGATCGACACCCTGCTCGACGCCCCCGACGGCCCTGTGCGCTTCGTCGACACCGCCGGGATGAGACGCCGGTCGCGCTCGGCGGAGGGGACCGAGTACTTCGCCGTGGTGCGCGCGCTCCAGGCCCTGGACGCTGCGGATGTCGTCCTGCTCGTCATCGACGCGACCGAGGGCGTGACCCATCAGGACCAGAGGCTCGCCGAGCGCATCGGCGTGTCGGGCAGCCCGGTCGTCGTCGTGCTCAACAAGTGGGAGATGCTTGCCACCGAGGCCCGCCCGGGAGTCCTCGAGGACGTGGAGGACCGCCTCGCTTTCCTGGGTGAGTCGCCAGTGCTGAAGGTGAGTGCCCGAACCGGTCTCGGGGCGCACCGCATCCTGGGCGCCCTGCGCTTGGCCATCGACGCGTACCACAGGCGCGTGCCGACCGGCGAGCTGAACCGCGCATTGGCTGCCATCCAGGCTGCGCACCCGCCGATCGGCTCACGTATCCGTTACGCGGTGCAGGGAGCCATCGACCCGCCAACGTTCACCCTCTTCGCCACCCACAGGATCTCCGCGCCGTACCTCCGCTACCTCGAGCGGCGCCTCAGGGAGGAATTCGAGATGGGCCCCACTCCTCTCAAGCTGAGGGTCAGGCTCGGAGGCTGAGACGGATGACACGCGAGCCGAAGGAGATCGCGGAGGCGATCCGGACCGCGGGAGCGCCACCCGACGAGAAGGGTGCGGCCAAGCTGGCTTCGCAGGGGAAGCTCCCCGTAAGAGAGCGGCTGTCCCTTCTGCTCGACGAGGGCTCGTTTATCGAGGACGGGCTGCTGGCGAACGCTCTAACGCCCGGCCTTCCGGCTGACGGTGTGGTCACGGGCCGCGGCGCGGTGGGTGGAAGACCGGTGTGCGTCATGGCCAACGACCCGACCGTGAAAGCGGGATCGTGGGGAGCGCGAACCGTCGAGAAGATCATCCGCCTCACGGAGTACGCGCTGTTGCACGAGCTGCCGGTGTTCTGGCTGGTGGACTCCGCTGGGGGACGAATCACCGACCAGGTCGAGCTCTTTCCCGGCCGCCGCGGGGCAGGCCGCATCTTCTACAACCAGGTGCGCCTGTCGGGCCGGGTGCCGCAGATCTGCTGCCTGTTCGGGCCCTCGGCGGCCGGCGGTGCCTACATACCTGCGTTTTGCGACGTGGTGTTCATGGTGGAGGGCAATGCCTCGATGTACCTGGGTTCGCCGCGCATGGCCGAGATGGTCGTGGGGGAGATCACCACGTTGGAGGAGATGGGTGGGGCGCGAATGCACTGCACCGTCTCCGGTTGTGGCGACAACCTGGCTTCCGACGACGCTGCCGCCATCGAAATGGCCAGGGACTATTTCTCATACCTCCCGGGTTCTTGGCGCGACGATCCCCCGATGAGCGCCGCCCGACCCCCCACGGCCGACTTCGTCGCGGAGCTCGTCCCCTCGGACCCAAAGCTCTCCTACGACATGCACGACGTGGTGGAGGCCCTGGTCGACACCGACTCGTTCTTCGAGTTGAAGCCGGACTTCGCCGGCGAGGTGATCGTGGGATGGGCGCGGCTCGAGGGTCACCCCGTCGGCGTGGTGGCGAGCAACCCGGCGGTGCGCGGAGGGGTGCTGTTCGTGGACTCCGCCGACAAGGCCGCCCGCTTCATCTGGTGCGCCGACGCCTTCAACGTGCCGCTCGTGTTCCTCGCGGACGTCCCGGGGTTCATGATCGGCACGGCGGTCGAGCGCCAGGGCATCATTCGCCACGGGGCGAAGATGATCACGGCGGTCGCAGAGGCGACGGTCGCGAAGGTGTCGGTGATCGTGCGCAAGGCATACGGGGCCGGTCTGTACGCCATGGCCGGCCCGGGCTTCGAGCCGGATTCCTGCATGGCATTGCCCACAGCCGAGATCGCCATCATGGGCCCCGAGGCGGCGGTGAACGCCGTGTACGCCAACAAGATCGCCGCCATCGAGGACGAGGAGGCCCGCGAGCGGTTCGTGGAGGAGAAGAGGCGGGAGTACGACCAGGACGTGGACCTGCTCCGCCTCGCCTCGGACCTCGTCGTCGACGCCGTGGTCGCCCCCGAGGACCTTCGCGGCGAGCTGGTGGGGAGGATCGCCACGGCGACCGGGCGGGATCGCCGCTTTTCCGAGCGCCGACACGGCGTCCCCCCGGTTTAGGAGACCGGCCGACTCTTGCCCTGGTGCGACAAGTGCGAGCGGATGGTCCCCGACGAGGAGCTCACCGACTCGGGGTCGTGCCCGAGCTGCGACGAGCAGCTCGTCGAGCGCCGCAAGATCCCGTGGCACTTCAAGCTGCTCGTGCTGGCCACCGTCGTGTACCTGGGCTGGAGGGCCTACCAGGGAATCGGCTGGGTCGTGCACCACATCTGAGCGACATATCGCGACAGCACGTTTCCGCGCAAAGCGCGGGGGACTAGCCGAAGACGGCTTCTCCGGCTCGCCGCACCCACTCGACGTGTTCGCGGGGGCTTCTCCCAGCGTGGAGCCCGCTCACGGCGAGGTGGGTCGTCGCCTCGAAGGCTCGCCAGCGGGCGAGCTGGCGCTGCAAGCGCTCGCCGTCGGGATCCTCCCCGGGTTCGACGAGGCCCTGGAGGCCGACTCCGCTCGGGTCTCGCCCGGCTGCGATGGCGGAGCCGACCACGGCTTCCCAGGCCTCCTCGAGCCCGTATCCCGGCGCCGCCCGGGCGACCCACCCGTCGCCCAGGCGCCCGATGCGCTCGAGAACCCGACCGCCGGCGCCTCCTCCCATCCAGATGGGGATCGGTCGCTGGACGGGACGAGGCAGGATGCCCGCCGCCTCGACCCGGTCATAGCGCCCCTCGAAGCTGACCACGTCCTCGGTCCACAGCCGTCGCAACAGCTCGATCTGCTCCTCGTAGCGGTCGCCTCGGGTGGCGAAATCCTCGCCGAGCGCCTCGTACTCGACCCAGTTCCAACCAGTGCCCACCCCGAGCCTGAAGCGGCCCCCCGTGAGGATGTCGACCTCGGCAGCCTGCTTTGCCACGAGGGCGGTCTGGCGTTGGGGGAGGATGAGCACCCCCGTCGAAAGCTCGAGGCTGCAGTGCGCGGCCAGGTACCCGTAGAGGACGAACGGCTCGTGGAACTGGTGGGTGGCGTCGTAGGGCCCGGGCCAATCGGGTCTGGCGGAGGCGTCCGCGCCGAGCACGTGGTCGTAGACACTGACGAACGCGAATCCCGACTGCTCGGCCGCCTGGACGAAGTCCACCAGCACCTTCGGGTCGGGCCCGATCTCCGTCTGGGGCAGGATCATCCCGTAGTGCATCGCCCGACACTAAGAGATGGCGCGCGGGTTGTCGTCCGGTGCGGAGTGCGTCCTTCAGCCTGATCCGAATCGCGAGGTCGATGGCCCCCATTCGGGCCGGGCGTTACATAGACGCGAGCGGGGCAGTCCCCTGTAGTCAGCCGTGCTGCCAGAATCGGCTTTGAAGGTTCCTGGCGCCCGAGAGGGCTGCCCGGTCAAGCTGCGCGAGATCTTCTTCGTCGATGCGCCAGCCGAGGGCCCCGGCGTTCTCTTCAGCCTGGTGCCGGTTCTTGGCGCCGGGGATCGGGACGGCACCCTTCGCCATCACCCAGTTCAGCGCCACTTGGCTAGGCGTCTTGCCTCCGTACTTGTCGCCGATGCGGCGCAGTTCGGCAACGACGCGGTCGACAACGGCCATGGGATGGTTCGCGAAAGTTCGATTTCCGGATGGGGGATGGGCGGCGGAGTACTTGCCGGTGAGCCGACCCTGACCGATCGGCGAATATGCGAGCGGCAACACACCCAGTTCTGCGCAGGTCGCAAGCAGGCCACTCGTCTCGGGAGAGCGTCGAAGCAAGGAGAACTCGATTTGGTTGGTGGCCAACTGCATGCCGCGACCGTGCAACGCCGCAGCCATGGAGCGAGTCTCCCTCGCTGAGTAGTTCGAGACGCCAACAGCCTTCACCAAGCCCGCTTCGTGCGCCGCCGCAAGGGCATCTGCCAGTGCTGAGTGGGAACGAAGGCTGATGGGCCCGTGGAGCTGGTAGAGGTCAATGCTCGGCAGACCGAGACGTTGCAGCGAAGCTCGTAACGACCTCAGCAGTGCGCTTTGGACGAGCAGTCTCCACGGCGACGGCATGAACTTGGTGGCGATGACGACCGAGGTAGCGCGTTGGGGATCGCGGGCCAGCATGGAGCCGATGATCCGTTCGCTCTCTCCCCGGCCGTAGACCTCGGCGGTATCGAAAAGCGTGACGCCGGCATCGATCGAGGCGTTCCATGCTTCTTGGATCGAGTTACGCGTCAGGTCCGTGTCGTAGCTCCCCATTCCCCAAGTGGAACGGTCGCCCCAGGCCCAGGTCCCTACGCCGAGCAGCGGGATCGATACATCGGAGCCAGCCAGGGTGCAGCGCTCACCGACCACGGACGCACGGTACCCCTGCCGGGGGACGGCAGGTCCGTCTACGGGTGTTGAACAGCTCTCACTCGTGGCCGCACGAGCGCCAGGTACACGATGGCCAGGACCACGCCTATGACATCGAGTGCGATTGTGAAGAAGACGAGCACCATCATCCACTTCTTCCTGGAGGAACCTGCGGCTCTGAACGCCTCCGAAGACTTGGACGCGGCATCCGCGATCGCCCAAATCGAGATGGCCAGCGCTCCCAGCGCGATCACCAAAAGAAGCGTGTATGCCGCCAAACCCGCCACGTCCAAAGATTACGTCTGACCGCCCTCCTATTGCGCGAACGCCCAGAGTGATGTATCACGCGCGCTCCCCGCTGGAGGGCGGCGCTCGCGCAGTATCGCTCGAACGCCCAGAGTGATGGGTCACGCGCGCTTCTCGGTGGTTTGCTACTCTTCCGACGTTCGTCCCTAGACCCAGGACAAACGGGGGGGCCATGTGACCAGACGCATCTCGCTTTGGTCGTTGGCGGTGTTCGTTCTGGTTGCCGCGCTGTCGTTCTCCGGATGGGCTGTCATGCGGAACGGGGTGGCGCGACAGGACGAGGCACTGCTTCGAGGCGACGAGAGCCAGCTCATCTCGATTCTCCAAGCCACGTTGCAGAACCTCCGCAACCAACTGGACGGCGTTGTCTTCTACTCGTTGGCCGCGCCCAACGAGGCGACGGTATTTGCCGAAGAGGCAAAGCCGATCCTGACAAGCCCGACGATCTCCGTCGCACTCGTAAGCGTCTCGCCCCCAAGGGTGCTGCTGGCGAAGGGGCCGGATCTGAGGGATGGGGAGCCCCTGCCCTCCGATCTCGTAACCCAAAGTGTCGCCACTCTGGCCAAGACCACGACGCCGCCCCTGGACGCGACGATATTTCGTTCTGGGTCGAAGACTCTTCTCGCGATCACGTCTGCTCTTGTGGTCTACCCCCATGACGCTGCAATCCAGACCGAAGAGCTGAACCAGACGGGCGCGGCGCCGGACCTGAGCGGGCCCTACTCGCACCTGTTCGTGAACATCTACAACTCGACGAAGCCGGTGAGGAGCCAGCTGCTCATCACCACGTATGGTCCCGGCCCTCTTCCGGGGCCCGTCGCAAACGAGGTGGTTCGATACGAGGGGGTGACCTGGCTTGTCCAGGCTTCCCAGCGTTCGGCGCTCGTCGGTACTTACGCGCAGAATGCCCCGTGGATAGCCCTCGCGGTGGGTCTTCTCGTCGCATTCGCGCTTGCGTCGGCAGTGGAGTTGCTCGCCCGACGCGAGCGTGACGCGGCGGTCCTTGTCGCAGAGACCAAAGCCGAGTTGCTCGAATCTCAGAAGCACATTGTACGCAACGAGCGTCTGGCTGCGGTCGGCCAGATGGCGACCGTGATCGGACACGAGCTCAGGAACCCTCTCGGATCAGCGATCAACAGCATCCACCTCGCAAAGACATCTCCAACCGACATGGAGAAATACCTCTCGGTAGCCGAGAAGGCCGTTTACCGTGCGGCCAAACTCTCAGAGGACCTGACGACTTACATGCGTGAGCGGGAACCGGTGTTTTCGGATATCCAGTTCGAGAGCCTCGTCTCCGAAGTCCTCGAATCGGTTCCGGCACCCCCAGACACCAACGTCTCTGTAGAGGGCTCGCTGACCTTACGGGCAGATCGGACCCTCATGACCCAGGTGCTGACCAACGTGATCACGAACGCTTACCAGGCAATGCCCCATGGGGGCACCCTGCGTATCTCTGTCGACCAAGAGGGTCAGACCACTGCGATCCGGGTACGAGACAGTGGTTCGGGATTCGACCCGGCGATTGCGGAGCAGCTCTTCGACCCCTTCTTCACCACGAAGGAGGACGGAACTGGTCTCGGATTGGCCATCGTCCAGCGACTCGTGCAGCTTCAGGGAGGCACGATCGACGTGGACAACGGGCATCTCGAAGGAGCGATCGTGTCCATCCGGCTTCCGGCAGCCTGACTGGAAGAAAACGTGCCTGACGGTTTTGTCCTGGTAGCAGACGACGACCACGATCTTCGTATCTTGACTTCGGAGATACTCAGGCGTTGCGGCTTCCTCGTTGAAGAAGCCCAAGACGGCGAAGAGGTTTTGGACAAGCTCGCCCGACGTGAAATCGACGCGGTTGTCTTGGACGTGAAGATGCCCAGAAAAGATGGAATCTTGGTAGTAGAAGAAATGAGCCCCGAGCCGCCGCCGCCTGGCGTCCTCCTCCTCACGGCTTACGACATCGACCACGAGACCCGTGTCCGTCTCGGGGGAAGGATCGTCGACATACTCAGAAAGCCCATCCCTCCTACAGTCCTGATCGAGGCCGTATCCCAAGCGGTAGAAGTAGCGCAGTCAGCCCGATCCAATGGCGGGCGCAGGAAGTAGGCGGCGGCGAGGGAATTTGGTACGCACTCGGTGAATACAGAGCATCCCCCATCAAGTAGCTACTAACGCAGCCGGATCGGATCCGGGCCCCCTTAGCCTGTGCTACAAGGTTCTGCACTGGAGGGAACGGATGGAACCGCAGCCGGGCTGGGACAGCGCATTGGGTATAAGGGTTGAAGAGATGACTCCCACGCGGGTGGTGGCCTATGTCGACATCGATGAGCGACACCAACAGCCCTACGGCATTGTCCACGGCGGGGTCTGGGCCTCCGTCGTCGAATCCGTCGGGAGCCACGGTGCTGCTGCTGCCGCTCAGGAGATGACGGGAGACATGGCAGTAGTCGGAGTCGCCAACTCCACGGACTTCCTGCGACCGCATCGCGCTGGCCGAGTGCGGGCGACCGGCACGCCGATCTTCACCGGCCGAACACAGCAGATTTGGCTTGTCGAGATCGAGCGCGAAAGCGACGGCAAGATGGTGGCCCGTGGCCAGCTTCGGCTGCAGAACTTGGCGACCCCACCCGACAGGCGGAGCTAATTGTCTCATGAGCCTTCCACAGCAGATCACCTTCATCACTCTTGGCGCACGGGAGATGTCAGCCCTCCGTGCCTTCTACGGCGCCTTGGGCTGGATCGAACGACCCGGATCGGACGACAACTTTGCTGGCTTCGACGCCGGAACGGTGCGTTTGGCCTTGTACCCGCTCGGGCGGCTCGGCGATGAGGCGGCCCCTGGAGAACGTGAGCCCGAAATCGGTTGGAACGGAGTGACGCTCGGCGTCAACGTTGCAAGTCCCGACGCGGTCGACAGTGCCTTCCAGGTGGCCCTTGCCGCTGGTGCTGAACGTATCGCCGATCCTGTCAAGCGGGAGTGGGGCGGCTACACCGGATACTTCGCCGACCCGGAGGGCAACCGGTGGGAGGTCGCCTGGAGCCCTTATCCATAGTGGATCGACTCGTTCAGGGCGGTCGAGGATCAGTCGTAAGTCAGGGCGCCCGTCTGCATTGTCATGAGCCAGCGATCTCCCACCAGGGCGTAGACCTTGCAGACTCGGCCCGTCCACGCCTGCTCGGAGCCGTCATCGAGACTCCTCCATCGAGCAAGATCCTCGCCTTGACTACCTTCGTCAGGAGCCACGCGTCCGTGGGAAGGCTATAGAGAGCTTGGCCCCTCCACCTGCAGCGTTCTCGATAGACACGCTTGCACCCTGGACCTCGACCAGGCGCTGGACTATGGCGAGTCCGAGTCCTGTGCCTTCGATCTTGGTGGTGAAAAAAGGATCGAACAGGCGATGGGCCAAATCGGAGTCGAAGCCACTTCCGCTGTCCTGGACGGTTATGCGCGGGGTGGGGTCGCAGGTGGCTGCGAGACTCACGATCCCGCCATCGGGCATGGCTTGGTAAGCGTTTGTGATGAGGTTCGTCAGAACCTGGGTCATCAAGCACGGGTCCACCTTGATCCTCTCCGAGGAGTCGATGTGTACTTCGACGCCCTCTGGGGGCGGCGTGGTCTGCAACACGTCAGCAACGAGATCGGCGAAGTCCACGTCGGAGAAATCGGGTTCACGCTCGCGCATATAGGCCGTCAGGTCCTCCGAGAGGCGCACTGCACGATTGACCGCACGTTCTACGCCCGACAGGTACCTCTCGGCCTCGTCGGATATTTGCCCCAGTTCTCCTCGCGCCAGGAACAGCCCGTTGATGGCAGCGCCGAGGGGGTTGCGCAACTCGTGGCCGACCACCGTGGCTAGCTCACCCAGGGCGGAGAGGCGTTCTGTCCGTTTTCGCTCTGTGATGTCGCGGGCGTTCAACACGACGCCAGCCACAGCCGGGTCGTCCGTGCAGTTCGTGGCTATAGCTTCGATCGTGCGCCACTCGCCCGTCGATCCGCGGATCCGGAAGATGTAGTGGCTGTGCACTCCTGGCGTACCAAGAGTCATGGAGAACGCAGCGGCGGTCGCCTCGCGGTCGCCGGGATGGATGAGCTCGAGCAGGCTTCTGCCAATTTCCTCGCTCGCGTCGTAGCCGAACATTTGCTCGCCCGCCGGATTGGCATAGAGCAGCTCGCCTTTGTCGTTCACGAGGGCAATCACGTCGCTCGAGCTACTCACCAGGGTGTGGAAGCGCTCCCTGCTCTCACGAAGCAGCTCGACAGCTTCCATTTCCTCAGACACGTTGACGAGCTGTGCGACGGCAAGCTTCGTGCCGTCAGATTGGCTCTGAAACTGGTTCGAGGTCTCCAGCCAGAGCCAGGTCCCGTCCTTGCAGCGGTATCGGAGGCGAACGGTGTGGGCAACGGGGCCTTCGTCATCGCCCAGGCGAGCCATCCAGTTGTCGATGGCCTTTAGGTAATCGTCGGGATGGATGAACTCGAGGTTCGAGTGACCCACCATCTCCTCTTCGCTCCACCCGAGCATGAGGCTTGCGGCGATGTCGACCGAGATGATCACCGCGTTTTCGTCTTTCGTCATTGATCCGATACGTGGCCTCCTTGGTGACAAGGCGGCCGGATCGATTTCCCTCGGTGTCGCATCATCCTCTCGATCAATTGCCATGACGACGCGTAGGATTACGCCGTGCTCGGCTCGAAGGTCGAGATACCGCAATCCCACTGCTGTGTCGGGATCGCTCGCCATGTGGATCGTTGCGGAGCTAAAGCCCTCAGTGAGTGCTGCTACGAAGGCATCGATGACGGTCCGGTAGTCCTCTGCGATCACCAACTCGAGCGTCGACCTTCCGTCGATGTGACTCCCAGGAGGCAAGACGATGGTGGCGGGCATCTCGACAACGGCACCCTTGTCGTCGCACGCGCCGAAGATCGCGGCGGGATGCTCCTCTAACCACGTTGCCAGAGAAGCGTCGTTCATGATCGCCGGCGGTGCGCCCTGACCGGGTCCGGGACCCCCGAGGGGGGCGACGGCTGGGGTTTCGAGAGGCCCGCGATGCTCTTCGGGTCCTTCAACGCCTTTCCCCCCAAGCCCCCATGGTCACCTTCTGCGTACCTGTGGAACCCTCTGAGGAGTAACTCGTCACAATCCGTTGTCCAATGTACTCGTAGGACCATGGTCCCTTTCAGAAGGCCGTTGGATCCTCTAAGCGAGCGAGTATGCGACCTGGGGCGACGTGCTGGTGGCACGTTGCCGCGATGATTGCAGCAGAGTGCTATCTGCCGCGAGCATTCGAGGTGCTCACAGCTGTCCTACCCCAGGGCCCTCGAGGTGGTCGACGATCTGCCGGCGGTTGGCCATCAGCATCGGGAGGTCGATCGCTTTTCGTTTGACTTCCGGCCCATTGCCGCTGCACCAATGCCTGAGCGCGCCATATCCGGCCCAGTAGCGGGATCTGACCATTAGGAAGGGTTCTAATCGGGTTTGGCATGATGTCGTGGTGGACGAGTCCGTCGAGACGCCGACCGCCGGCTGGTCGGATCGCGCTCAAGTCGACTGGTACACGAAGCGGATCGGACGACTCGAAGCACGCCTCGCTGGCGAGCAGATGCTCGTTGACGTCCTTCCCCAAGAGCCCAGGCGTCTCCTCGACCTCGGCTGTGGCGACGGACGCCTGACCGCCCTGGTTCTCTCTTGTCGACCCTCCGTCGAGGATTGCGTCGCCGTGGACTGCTCCCTGCCGATGCTGGAGTTGGCGAGGGAACGCTTTGCCAGCGACCCGCGGGTCGACGTCAAGGCCTGGGATCTCAAAGAGCCAATCCGCCTGCTCGGTCGATTCGATCTAGTCGTCTCGGGATTTGCCATCCACCACCTGTCTGACTCACGCAAGCAGGAGCTCTTCCAGGAGGTGGTCGGGCAGCTGGAGGTAGATGGCTTGTTCGTCAACCTCGAGGTCGTTGCCTCGGCTACTGCGGAGCGCCACGCCGAGTTCTTGGCGGCCATCGGTCGCACCGCCGACGATCCGGAGGATCAGCTGGCTCCCATCGAGGATCAACTGGCATGGATGAGGGACGCCGGCATGACCAACGTGGATTGTCTTTGGCGATGGCGCGGATTCGCCCTGATGGTCGGCGAGGTCCGCTGGCGAAGCGGGTGAGCCGACCCGTCTTGTATCCCCGCCGTGAGCCATCCCGGATGGTCAGCAGCGAGCCAGGGTGCGCAGCACTTTCAGGATGGCCCCGCTGTCCCGATCGAACAGGCGACGTCCGCACTCGGAATGCAGGACGTCTGCGTCCCAGGAGGAGACGACGGCGGTGGAGACTTCGGGGACGATGGGATACCAGGTCCGGGCAGGTCGATGGTCTGGGTCGAAACGCCGGTCGCAGTCGAGACGATTCCAGAGGTGATCGTCTCGCTCCCTGGCCACCAGGCAATGAACGCTCCGTTGCCGCTGGTCGCCGTCACCTCGCTCCCGTTCCCGAGGACAAGGGTTACACCGGTGACCCCATCACCTGTTCGGCCTTCCACCAAGGTGTACGGCTGACTTTCACGGGCCAAGACGCTGACCTGGTCCACCGCGATCGCGCCGGCGGTCACGGGCGCGCCCGACTGCATCAGCCAGCGCAATGCCGAGTTGCCGTCTGGGGTGGTGATGCACAACAGGGCACCGCTACCAGTGGCATTGCCGAACACGGTGACCGTGTAGGGACCCCGAACGTCGCTCAGCTCGGGCACTAAGGATGCGGCATCGGCGCCCTTGTCGGAGGCAGGCGGGACCTGGGCAAGATGCGCCTGGCAACCGGCATCGGCGGAGGTGAGCTGGCCGCTAGCGGGCGGCGTCGGGGAAGGGGACCAACCAGCGAATGCAAACTGTTCGCTTCCCCCGACAAGAACGAGGCTCGAGACGGTAGCGGCCGCAGCTGTCGCACCGGCGAGGGTCACCCACTTGAGCGGCCTGCGTCGCCTCTGAGAGAGAGCGGCGACGAGCGTTGTCTGGTGCGAGGCGATCCACTCCTCGCTGAGTACGGGTACCGGTGCGGGCTGCAAGTCGATCATGAGGACTCCTTCAGGACGGCATGAACAGGGGTGCTGAGCGCAATCTGGAGCTTGAATCGGGAGCGTGAGAGGCGTGACCGCACGGTGCCAACTGGAATCGCCAGCGCCGTTGCGGCCTCCTCGTAGGACAGGCCGCTCCACAAGACCAACATGACCACCTCCCGCTCCCGTTCAGGGAGTGCCGAGATGGTGTCGAGTGCGTGTCGTAACGAGGCTTCGGTCGCGGAGCGAGCGATCGCTTGGTCTTCGGCGGGAGGGACCACAGGCGGGGCAGGGAGGCGCTCCAAGACTTCTTGGTATCGGCGCTGCCCCCGCCTGGCGTTGCGCACCACGTTGTTCGCTACACCAAGAAGCCACGAGAGCGGACTGCCAACGTCTCCTGATGGCACCCGGTCCCGATGCCGCCATGCTTCCAAGAATGTGATGGACGTAAGGTCCTCCGCCAAGGCCAGATCGGCCGTTCGACGCGCACAGAACGTGTAGACGGCCTGGGCGTGACGACCGAAGAGCTGGCCGAAGGCGACGGCATCTGACGACTCACCGGCAGAGGTGGCACGGGTCGCCTTGGTGAGCCTCACACCTAATAATGTCCGCAGAGGCAGGATTGGTTCTGTCAGCCGGACCACCCGCGAATGCCGGGTGCAGCGCGCTCTTTCAGATCCCCTGGTAGCCCATACCGCCCTGCATCGCTCACGCGGGCGGAGCGCGTTTTTCCGAACGGGAGCCTCGTGTTAGCAAAGTGGTCAGCAAATCGGCCCGGAGAGGCCGTCGAGGACGGTTAGCGGAGAGCTAGAGTCGCAGGTCACAACACCACGGGCTGTGGCGCAGCTTGGTTAGCGCGCTTGACTGGGGGTCAAGAGGTCCCGGGTTCAAATCCCGGCAGCCCGACCACAAAAGTCCAGCGCCCACCGAAACTATGAATCAGGCATCACTTATCGTGCGGTTGTCTGGATGAGATCCAGGCGGCCGTTGGTCCCCAACGTGACGCCCTCAATTCCAAAGCGCTGCGCCAGTAGTGCCGGCACTTCGGTCCGAGGCACCTCGGTGATCTCCGAAGCCCCTCCGACCGGACGCTCCACCAAGAGGCCTTGCTCGAACACGAACAGGGTGAGACAGCGATCTACGCTGCGGCGACCGAAGAAGCCGCTCGTGACGAACGGTGACAACGGGTGGGTAGCGGTGTACCAGTTGCTGACCTCGACATCGATAGCCGGCGCCGGCACCGGGACGAACCCGTACATGTCAGTCCAGGCGCCGTCGTTGACCACCTGCACGACGAGCTCTGGACCATCCTCGACGAGCCGGTAGACCCAGCCTGACTGGTCACTCTCGACGCCAACCTCGAACGGGATGGGATCGAGTAGTCCTCCTCCGCCTAGTCCGACGTCGGCCAGCCATTGCCGACCTCGATCGGTCAAGCGCAACAGGAGGTGGTTGAGGGGCCGATCCTCACCGGTGCCGCCGATCCGCACTCGAGCCAACATGACGTCCACAGGGCCGAGCCCCATCTCTTCGAGCGCTGCCTTGAGCAGCATGTTGTGCTCGAAGCAGTAGCCGCCGCGACGTCGCGCGACCAACTTGTCGACGAGGTGGCCGACGTCGAGTTCGACGGGCCGGCCGTTGCTCGATTCGAGGTTCTCGAACACGATCGCCGTCGTGTGAGCGCGGTGAACCGCGGCCAGGCTGGGTGGCTCGCCGCCGAGCCCGATTCGCTCGAGGTAACCGTCGAGGTCGAAGCTGATCCATTGACCTTAAAGCAAGTGGGCTGGAGCGATGTGATCGCGATAGTTAGCAGCTCCTGCTGGGCCAATTGACTGTCAGTGAAGGCGAGCTCGTCGAGACGTATTTTCCGAGACCCATCCTCTTCTGATAGGGGCGTCCCGGAGACTTGAAGAGCTACGAGCTCGCGGATTGGGCGACGTGCTCGAGGGCGTCGGTCTTGTCGTCGAATCCGACTATGGCAACGATCCGGCCGTTGCGGATTGTCAGCGCCTGGTACCGGAGCGCTGCTCCGCCTCGAGCTTTTGCAGCGTCGGTCCCCGCCACGGTCACGCTGACGAGCAGGCGATCGCCGATCACCTCAACATCGAACATGCTGCTCTGCACGCCGGCCTCGCGGCCGCGCTGGTACCAGGCCAGCACTTGGTTGCGGTTCTGGCACGCGGGGTTGGGATCGCCAGGTGCTCCCCACGTCACATCGGGGTCCAGCAACTCGACGAAGGCCGAGGGGTCCTGCGCGGCCATGGCCGTCCGCACCTGGTGCGCAATCTGGTCCATCCCCTGTGCCACGGGTCCATGATGCCTTATGGTCGGGGTGTGGTGGACCTCGTCTGACGCTCCGAGGCTCAGCGTTGCCAAGATTTTTCAGGCTTATGGTCGTCTTACGAGGAAGATCAGCAACAATCAGGAGGGCTAGTGCCGAAGATCACTCCGTTTCTGTGGTTCGACGACCAAGCAGAGGAGGCCGTGGATTTCTACGTTTCGGTGTTCCCGAACTCGCGGGTCCTGCAGGTGACTCGTTACAGCGAGGGCGGTCCTGGGCCGGCAGGCTCTGTGATGACCATCCACTTCGAGTTGGACGGCAACGAGTTCGTAGCTCTCAACGGTGGGCCCGTCCACTACGGCTTCGACGAGTCAGTCTCCTTCGTGATCGACTGCGCCACCGAGAAGGAGGTCGACCACTTCTGGCAGGCGCTCACCGATGGCCGTGAGGAGATCGCCTGTGGCTGGTTGAAAGACCGTTTTGGTATGCGTTGGCAGGTCGTACCTTCCGAGCTGCCGCAGGTGATCGGTGACCCTGACCCGGATCGGGCGAAGCGGGCCGTGCAAGCGATGATGAGCATGAAGAAGCTCGACATTCGGGCCATGAAGGAAGCCGCGGACGGAGTCGTCCGAGAGCCAGGATGACGCCCTGGGATGCGCGTAGCATTCGGCCGTGGACGATTGGGCCCGGCCGGTGGTGCACTGGGAGATCGTGGCGGTCGACGCCGAGAGGCAGGCTGCGTTCTACCGCCAATTGTTCAACTGGGAGATCGGCGACGGCGCGATCATGCAGATCCCTGCGGGCCTCGGTGGTCCGGAGCCTGGACCGGGAGGGCACATCCGACAGGGGGAGCATGCGGGGGTCAGCCTTTACGTCCAGGTGAAGGACCTGCAAAGCTCCCTCGACCTGGCGAAGCAGCTGGGTGGCACGGTCCTTGCGGAGCCCTTCGACCTTCCCCAGGGCCCCACGATCGCGGCGATCACCGATCCCGAGGGAAACGTCCTCGGGCTGGTGCAACAGTAGAAGCAGTAGCGGCAGCGCGTCCTGCGCTATCCGTCGAGCTCGTCGTAACGCGATGTCTCTACGCTTTGACTGTCCACGAATTCCATGAACGCCTGGACAGCCGGGTCACTCTCCCAGCGGGCCGCACAGGCGTCGGCTTCGGCAGGCGACCGCCACAGATCGATCACCACCCACCCGCCGTCTTGGCCTCGGGCGGTCGTCCGCCGCACGAGTCCAGGTTGCCGGTAGGCGAAGTCCGACTGAAGGCGAGCATCGGCCGCCAGGAAGTCTCTCTCGTCCGTATCGGCGCGGAGCCGGAAGCGCATCATCTCGATCACCGCAGCAGGTTAGATGTCATGCCCCTCCAAGTCAGCCGGCAGAACCGGAGGAGCCGATGCTGACAAGGTCGACGACGAAGATGAGCGTGTCGTTCGGAGCGATCGCCGGCGAGCGCCCCTGAGCCCCGTACGCGAGGCTCGGCGGGATGACGAGCTCGCGGCGTCCCCCCACCTTCATTCCGAGGACCCCTTCGTCCCAACCCTTGATCACCTGCCCCTCGCCGAGGGTGAAGGGGAATGCCTGACCGCGGTTCCAAGAGGCGTCGAACTCGCCTTTGTTCGTCCACGAGTACCCGTCGTACTGCACGTCGACAGTCTCGCCGTCGGTTGCGGTCGCACCGGTGCCGACGATCAGGTCCCACGCCTCGAGCTGGGCCGGCGGCGAACCGCTCGGGACCTTGACCGTCGGGCGCGAACCGAAGGCGCCGGCGGGGGAGAGGTCGGCCTGGGGGATGGGTGCGATGCCCGACACCGCGGAGCCGGAGCTTGCCGGCGCGATCGGTAGAGGGCCGGCTGTCGTCGTCGGCGCGGCCGGGGGTCTCGAGGAGACGGCCGGAGTGGAGGAGCAGGCCGAGAACGTCACGGCGAGGATCAGGCCGGCGACCATCTGGGGGGCGCGCGGCATCGAGCGGCGGTATCTGGGCATGAGGAAGAAATTAGCGGCCTTGGTGGTCACCGAGCAGCGCGTCAGCCGCCCCGGCGCCCGGCGCGTAAGGAGCCCTAGCCGGGAGAGCTGGGTCCGAAGCCCCCTGCTGGAAGCACGACCACGCGATTAGCCGTGACGGTGTTGCCGCTCCGGGTGCCGAGCACCACCACCCTCGCGCCCTGCACCACTGCACTGGAGGACGCGCTAGTCCTGCCGCTGTAGTACGTCGTCGAGGACTGCTCGTCGACCGTGACCGTCTGGCCGGAGACCGCGCTGATCGTGAAGCTTCCCGAGCCGACGCTGGCGACGGTGCCGGCGGCGGCGATGCTCCCGCCTCCGCCTCCGCCCGCGCCTCCGATCCCTCCACCCCGGAAGGGCCCCCCGCCCGACGGCCCGAAGAACCCCGGCCCCGGTGAGTTGAACGGAGCGGGTATCACAGAAGCGCTCGAGGCCGACGTTGCCCATCCCGCGGCCAATCCGGCTACAGCCAGGGCCAGCAAACCCGCGACGATCCAGGCCGCGACGACGCTGTGGACCAGCCTCGCGATGCCGCCGCGGCTACTCGGTGAGGACCCCGCCCCCCCTGCGGCAGGTCCGGGAGGCGCCCAATAACCCGGAGGAGCCCCGTAGCCCGCCGGTGCCCCGTACCCCGGCGCAGCTGCGAAGCCGGCCGGAGGCGCGTACGCGCCTGCCGGCGCGTACCCCGGTCCGGGGACGTAGCCGGGCACAGGGACGTAACCCGCTGGAGCCCCGTACGCAGGAGGCGCGTACGGCGTACCAGCGGCGGCCCCTGGTTGGCCGGAGGTATCCGATGTCTCTGAGTGCTCCGAGGGCTCTTCTAGATCGTCCACGTCGCAATCGTGCTCCGTGATGCTGTGAGCAAGCTGTCCATCGGGTGTGAAGAAGCTGAATACGTCCTTGTCGGGGGAGCCGCCGCCGCGGTCGCCGTCAGTCCTCGAAGCGATCCCTGGGCGGGCTCAGGCGCCGGGGGCGGGGGAGAGGAGCTTCTCTCGGAACAGGCCCAGCACCTGGTCCAGGGCCTCGCGCGTCGGGTGGCCGGGCTTGTCGACGAGGTGCTCGGTCAGCACCGAGTGGGCCGACGTCGGGTTGCCGTGTGGGTTCCCGGGCGAGGAGTCGATCTCCACTCCGACGAAGCGGTCGCCCAGCTCCTCGCGAAGCCGCGCGAAACGCTCGGGAGGAGACACCTTGTCGCCGGTGAACCGAAGTCCCAGCACCCTCAGGTCCTTGGCCGCGCACTGCCGCTTGGCCTCCTCGAGGTCCGAAGGAGACAGCCCGAGGTCGCGCCGGCGGTGCGCGCCGAGGGGGAAGGGCAGCGAGGGCTGGGAGAGCACCGGGACGAGCACCGGGGCGTCGGCGATCATTGCGAGGGCGAATCCCCCGGTGAAGCACATGCCGACCACCCCCACCCCGGGGCCGCCGCAATCTGCATGCAGAGAGCGCGCCAGGGCGCGAAGCCAGTCGATCACCGGAGAGGTCCTCCCGGTCGCCAGCACGAGGAACTCCCGCGAGACGCACGCGGGCGCAATCGATGCCAGAGTGCCGCTCACGGTCGCAGGCGCCCCGGGCTCGCCGAAGAGGTGGGGCAGGGCCGCGGTGCATCCGAGGTCCGCCACTCGCCTCGCGAACCCGAGGACGCCCGGGGTGATGCCGGGCATCTCGGCTATCACCACCACGGCCGGGCCGCTGCCCTTGCGGTAGACCTTTCGCGTCTTGCCGTCGTGCGTGAATTCGGTGCATTCGAAGTCGTCCAGCTCTGCCATGGACAGACATGTTCCTCCACGAGGCCGGCACCTGTCACACGGGACCCCGAGCACGGACGCACGCCCCCGGCACCCGACCTCGTCGGGTGGCTCGACGAAGCGAGGTCGTCGAACCAGCTGAGAGGGAATGAAGTGGGGCCAGCGGCGGTAGTTTTCGGAGGTGCCCAGCTGCCCCACGTGCGCCGCGACGAACCCGGAGGGTTATCGCTTCTGCGGCCGTTGCGGCTCGAGCCTTGCGGTGCGCCATTGTCCTTCGTGCGCCGCGCCGAACCCGGAAGGGCAGCGCTTCTGCGGCAGCTGCGGCGCGGAACTGACCGCCGAGTCGGACCTTAGGGACGTACAGGCGCAGCAGGCCGATCCCCATCTGCAGGATGAACGCAAGCTGGCCACCGTCCTCTTCGCGGACGTGGTCGGTTTCACTTCCCTCTCCGAACGCACCGACCCAGAGGTCGTGGCGCACATGGTCGACGCCGCGTTCAAGGACCTCGGAGAGGTGGTGGCGGACCACGGGGGGAGGGTCGACAAGTACATGGGCGACTCCTTGATGGCGGTGTTCGGCGTCCCCGTGGCCCACGACGACGACGCGGAGAGAGCGGTCGCGGCGGGTCTCGCGATGCGCCAGCTCGGGGGCGATCTGGTGTTCTCGATCGGCATCAACTCGGGCGAGGTCATGGCCACAGCCGTGGGACGCGGCGACCTGACCGTGATCGGGGACACGGTCAACGTGGCCGCTCGCCTCGAGAAGGCCGCAGCGCCCGGGGAGGTGCTCTGCGGCCGGCTGACCGTGGAGCTCGCAGGCGATCGCGTCAAGTTCCGCGAGCGCCAAGCAGTGCTGCTGAAGGGCAAAAGCGCACCGGTGGAGGTGTGGGAGGCGCTCAGCATGCTCCAGGTCGGGACCGGGGCGACCGCCGAGGGGCCACCTCTGATCGGCCGCACCGAGGAGCTCTCCTTCCTTCGGTCGCAGTGGCGTCGCGCGCTTCGGGACCGAAGCGCCCAGGTGGTCGTCGTGTGCGGGGAAGCGGGCTCCGGCAAGACGCGCCTTCTCGACGAGCTCGACGTCACGCTGGGCGAGGAGGTCCCCGTGGTCCGGTGCGTGTACCCGGCCTATGGGGCGATGGGCGGAGCGCGGGTCGCTGCGGAGATCATCGGGCAGCTGGGGCCCGCGCAGGACCCTGACGTCAACGCGAGGGTGCGCTCGGTCGCGGGCGAGATCGACGACTCGCTCAAGTCAATGGACCCCGCTGCCGTCCGGCAGGAGCAGGTGTGGGCATTCGGTCGACTCCTCAAGGAGAAGGCCCAACCGCAGGGACTCCTGGTCGTGATCGACGACATGCACCGCGCAGACGACAGGACTCTCGAGCTTCTGGGCGAGCTGGCGGGCCGGCTCAGCGGGATCCCGCTCCTGACCGTGCTTGCGGGCCGTACCGAGCCCGGGGAATGGCTGGGACGCTTCCGCACGGTAACGACGGTACGCCTCGGCCCGCTCGGGCCGGAGGACGCGGTTGCGCTGGCCGACGCCTTCGTAGGGGACAAGCCCTTCGCCCCCGAGTCGGCGAACCTGCTCGTCGAGCTGGCCGGAGGCAACCCGCTGTACCTGCGCGAGCTCGTGTCGATGACCCGCGCGCGCGACATGCTCGTCGACGACGGCGCCTTCTACCGAATCACCGCCCACTCGGGAATCCCCGCCACGTTGCAGGCGCTGCTCGGCTCGCGTCTCGACGCACTGGAACCGTCGCAGAAGCTCGTGCTCCAGCACTGCGCTGTGCTCGGCGACGCGACCGCGGAGCAGATAGCAGCGCTCGGCTCACCTGACACCCGCCTCGTACTGGGATCGCTCATCGAAATGAGGCTGCTCAACCTGGGCCCGGACGGTCGCTACCAGGCATCCGACCCTCTCTTGCGTGAGGTCGCGTACGAGATGCTCCCTCGAAATGCTCGAGGAGAGCTTCATCGCCGGGCCGCGGGATTGGTGTCCAGACCCGAAGAGCGCGCTCGTCATCTCGACCGGGCGGCCCGCTACATCGCCGGTGACGAGGCTGCGATCGAAGAGGTGGCCGAGGCTCTTGCGGCAACCGGAGAGGTCCTGCTCGCGGACTCGCGGCATCTCGATGCCATGGGCCCTCTCGAGCGCGCGGTCGAACTGGGGGTGCGGCGACCTCAGCTCCTGCTCGCTCTCGCGCGGATCCAGGCCTTGTGCGGCAAGGAGGAGGAGGCTTTCGAGACACTCGCCCTCGTCGTGGACGACCCCGACGACCCGTCGTTGTCCGTCGAACGGGACCACACCGAGGCCAACGTGCGGACGTTCACCGATCCTTCGTGGGCGCTCCCACGGCTCCACGAGGTGGCAAGGCGCTGGCACGAGCTAGGGAACGTCTTCAAGGAGGCCTGGGCCTACTCCAATGCAGGAGTCGCCTACTTCAACCTGAGCCGCATGAGGGAGGCGGCCGCCAGCCTCGAGAAGGGGCTCGAGCTGTTCGAGAGCATCGGCGACAAGTCCGGAGCAGTTTCGGCCTCGTCGTTCCTGTCGCTCGCCAGACCCGCCGATCCACGGGTGCCCAAGTGGCTCGAGGACGCTCTGAACTTCGCGGACGAGACCGGAGACCGGTCCAAGCAGATCACCACGCTCGCGGCTTTGACCTGGAAGCACTTCTTCAATTCCCTCGGAGGGGGCGCTCGGGACACAGAACAGGCGGAGGGCTTCGCGTACCGTCTCGGCGAGCTCGCAGAGGAGCTCGGGGCCAACGACATGGCCGTCCACGGATGGGCCCTGCTGGCGATCATGGCGCGACTGAGCGGGCGGCTCGATGAGGCCCTGGACCACGTGAGCGCGCTCCAGCGTGTGTCGGCGAGCCAGCACTCCGAGCCGTGGTTGGGGTGGGCTGCAGCTTTCAGCGTCGCAGTGGCCGACGGGGCGCCGGGCGCCGCGGCACCGTTCCCACCGGACACCTCGCCGGACCCCGTGGTGGCGATGGCAAGTCTCGTGATCGAGACGGAGCTGACTTTGTCGGGGCGGTTCGCCGAAGCACAGGCGCGCTTCGAGAACGTGGGGCCACCCGAGCTCGAAGGACCGATGGCTGAGGTCGGAGGACTCGTGTACGCGTTAGCTCTGGTGCTGGTTGGCGAAGTGGACTCCGCCCTACCCTGGGTGAAGAGGGCTTACGAAGCGGCGCAGGCGCTGGGCGCCGGTCCGGCGGCCGTGGCGTCTGCCGCGCTGTTCTCCGAGATCACCGGCGACACCACCGCGCTTCCCGCGTGTCCCTCGATCGCCGGGGGCCTCGCGGACGCGCTCGTCATGCGGGCTTACGCGGCAGCTGGACAAGAAACCGCCCTTGACGCGTTGCGTCGAGCAGCCGAGACGCTCGTGGCACCTGGGCTGCTCGCGGGCACGTAGTTCCTGTAGCGTCCGCCGCCATGGCGGTATGGGCGCTGGGAGATCTGGTACCGATGATCGACCCCCAAGCATTCATCCATCCCGATGCCACGGTGATAGGCGACGTCCGGCTCGGTCCTGATACAACCGTCTGGCCGAGCGCGGTACTCCGAGGCGACTTCGGGACGATCTCGGTGGGCGCCGGTACCTCGATCCAGGACGGGAGCGTCCTCCACGCGGGGCCCGGGTTTCCGACGGTCGTCGGAGATAGTTGCGTGGTCGGGCACATCGTGCATCTGGAGGGGTGCGTCCTCGAAGACGAATGTCTGGTCGGGTCTGGGGC
>Ga0307477_10000563_pt1 | contig 39975 bp, 31 predicted proteins | sample atmos_gasesECM2C_FD_203316 | JGI IMG/M metagenome (GOLD analysis project Ga0307477, IMG submission 203316) | Hardwood forest soil microbial communities from Morgan-Monroe State Forest, Indiana, United States - atmos_gasesECM2C_515 | ecosystem: Environmental > Terrestrial > Soil > Temperate... | reverse complement strand
CGGCGTGTAAGAACCGTAGCTATGAACGCCGCCGATTTTCGCGACCAGATCGCGGCAGAATTTCTCGTGCTCGGGCTCGCCGGTAAAAATCTCCGCCGCAGTCATGCCTTGGCGCGCAAGTGGCGCGGGCTTTGATGGGAAAGGCTGCGTCGGCCAGCTCTCTTCGCCGGGCGTATCGCTCTGCGGCACTGGGCGCTCTTCCACCGGATACACCGATTTCCCCGTTTCGCGATCGAGGAAAAACATCAAACCCGGTTTGGAAATCGCCACGACAACGGGAATCCGTCTCCCGTTCTGCACGATCTCCATCAGCGACGGAGCGGCTTCGGCGTCATAGTCCCAGACATCGTGATGAGTGAGCTGGAAATGCCAGCGGAGTTTTCCGCTGTTGGCGTCGAGCGCCACAATCGACGAAGAATACAGATTCTGTCCGTGCCGCGCGCCGCCATAATATTGCGCGGCTGGTTGGCCGATGGGAATGAAGACCAGGCCGCGCTCGGCATCAACCGTAGCCGCGCCCCAGGCTGCAGGCGAGCCGGCCGTCACCCAATTGTCCTTCGGCCAGGTTTCGTAACCCGCTTCACCCGGATGCGGAATGGTGTGAAACGTCCACGCCAATTTGCCGGTGCGGAGATCCCAGGCGCGCACGTCCATGGCCGGCCCGTCGGGATCGTCCTCTTTGCCCTGCGCGCCGGTGATGATGAGATTCTTGTAGATCGCGCCGGGCGTACTGATGTGATAGGGCATGCTGGGAAATTTATCTGCGACGCCCGGGCGCAGATCGACGCTGCCGTTATTTCCAAAGGCGGGAATGGGTTTGCCGGTTTTCGCATCGAGCGCAATCAGCGCGCCTTCGCTGGTGCCGAGGAGGATGCGCGGCGAGTTGTCGGCATCGCCCGCCCAATAGGTCACGCCGCGCAGCGTGCCACTCGCTTTGCCGAGATCGTATTTCCAGACTTCCTCACCGCTTTCCGGTTCCAGCGCGACAATCGAGTGCTGCACGGTCGGGCTGTACAGCACGCCGTCCACCGCGATCGGAACGGCTTCGGTTGTTGTCTCCAGCCGGTTTGCCGGATTGGGATCGCCAGCACCCGGAACAGCGCCGTAGGTCCAGACGCGGCGGAGGCGCGACACATTTGTCGTATTGATCTGCGTGAGCGGCGAAAAGCGCCGGCCGTTCTGGTCGTAGCTATAGCCCGGCCAATCGCCGGGTTTGGGCGCCGACGTCTGAATCTGTCCCTGGGCGCCGGTGACCGCAACGGCGGCAAGCAGAACGATTGCTGGAATTCTCATCGCAATCCCCTCCCCGATCCGTCTTCGCGCTAACGCGCTTCACCGCAGCGATCCTCCCGCCTTCGTGGCGCCAGCTAGGAGGGTCGCGTCGGTTGCCAGCAATCAGCCCGGTTCGTTTGGACCTTTACGGGGCGTGACCACGGCTTCGCCTTGATATTCGTTGACCGAAAAGACGCCCGGCGCGATCTCCTCGACGGTGTCCACCACAAACTGCTCGACCACATTCACGGTCTTCGCTTTGGGCGGGGCTTTACGCGGGCTCGATGTCGGCCGTGCGCTGCGCCGCGCACGAGCGCCTGCAGCCGTCGATGATTTCGCCTTGCGTGCCGCAGATGGTTTCCGGCGAGTTACCTTCTTCCTCGTGCTGGCGGCCTTCCGTTTACGGGATACTGCCCTTGTTGCACTCTTTGTCGCCTTCCTCGCGGAGGTCTTTGTCTTCGCGGGCTTTTTCCTGGCGGCCGTTGAGCGCTTGCGGGATGAAGCGGCTCTTTTTTTCTTTGGCATCAGTCTCTCCCCTTTGGTTGCGTATAGCGGTGACCAGTAATTCGATGGCGAAGGAGGTTATCGGAAGCAACGCGCCGGCACAAATCGGGAGTGCCGGTTTTTGCGCGAGACTCGACAAAATGCTATCGTATCCGGCTCTAGAAGCCTCGAAGGCTTGACGCCGCTCGACTTCGGTATCGCGTTGGAATCCGTCTCATTTTATCGATCCAATGTTCAAAAGGACGCAGCAATGCAAGCTAAGAGCATCCTAACCATCAGCAGTTGGCTGATGTTGCCTATGTTGTATGTGCTCTTTTATGCGATATACCTTTCAACGCAGGGTCATCCAATATCTGTGGCAACCAAATGGGATCGGTTGCTGATCCTCGCTGCAATCATAATTCTGGAACGAATCTACCACTACCGGTACGCGGTTTCTCAACGGCATGTTCTCGGCAGGGACATCGTATCGAACATCGTCAATCTCTATATCAATGGCGCCGCAACGGCTCTGGTGCTTTTGCCCATCTTGCTGTTTTTCACCGGGCACATATTCGGACGCAAGCTGGTCTTTGCTTCGTCCGGGGTATTAGGCCCGATTTGGCTGCAAGTTGTGGTGATCTTGCTGGCTGTCAGCCTGTTTCGCTACTGGATGCACCGTTTCCAACATACCAACGAATTTCTCTGGCAGCTTCACTCGTATCATCACCGCGTAACCGACTTGAAGGCGTCAAACGGGCTGGTTTCGAATCCGGTCGATTATTCGCTGCGAAATATCGTGATTTTCATTGTGCTGGGCATCATCGGCTTCAACCCGTTCGCACTTCTTATTGCCGTTCCTGCAACGCAGGTGATCGCAGTCTTCTCGCATTGCGGCGGCGATGTGAAAGGTGGTTTCCTGAACTACCTCTTCGTGACGCCGGAGGTGCACCGCTGGCATCATTCGGTAGACGTTCCGGAAGGATACAAATATTCCTGCAATTACGGCGTCGAATTCATCTTTTGGGACATCCTATTCGGGACGTTTTATTTGCCCGTAAAAAACGGTCATACGGAACAACCGGCTCGGATTGGGCATCCCAGCGGTCTCGCGGACGAGAGCAGCTATCTCAAGCTGTTGTTGGTGCCGTTGGGCCTGTACAAGCCGTTGGCCTGGTTCAAGAATGTTCCTTTGGCCAGAGGATCCTGAAAGCCCAACGCGCGCCACTCAGAAATCAGGCTTGACCGCCTGCGGGACGTCTGCGTCGTGCGGAGCATAGTATTCGTGCGTATTTTCGGCACAGACGTTTTCCACCCATTCGCCGCGCGCGCGTAGGTAAGTGGCCGTCGCCGACCATGGCGTGGTGAAGACATTCTGGTCGTCGACCGTGAACTGCACCTGCAATCCTTTGCCCCGGTAATTCGGATCGACTGTCGCAGCCTGCTCCGTCACGGGTGGACCATATTCCCGCAACCCTCGTTCCTGACTGCGCTCAGCGTCCTCGTAATCGAGCAGCCGATAGCGCTCGACGACGTGCAGTGCTTCGCTGAATGGCGTGCCGTACGTGTCCAGTATCGCCACTGGCCCAACCTTCACGCCGACGGTATCCACCACCAGCGTATCGCCTTCGTAATGGCCAACGGAATCGCCGTGCCAAGATGGCACGAAATTGGCCGGATGAGGCTGGTTCAGCCGCACTTGCCGGAATTGATGATCCTGCATGTAGATGATCGTCACCCTATCCTTCTGCTGCAGCATTTGCATGCCCTGCACGCGGAAAATATAGGGCGGCACCATCGGCCAGCATTGATTGGCGGGCGTGGGGTAATCCGCGCCGGAAAGCGTAATCTCGCCGCTTCGTTTCACCTCTGCCGCCGCTGCAGGCTTCAGAATTGGATTGTTGTAATCACCGACCGTCTTGGCCCTATCTTCCGCGCCGTCCGGCCGCCGCATCAGATTGCGGATTGGACCGGGTCCGGATTCCGGAGGCTCGAAACCGAAGGTGGCCCGCGACCACAGGCCGGAAAAGTCGGGCAGCGCGGCTGCGCCCTGCGCGCCGCTGGCCGCAACGAACAGTCCGGCCAGCGACAGCAAAAACCAGGCTGTCCGCAACATCAAGATGCCTCCCCAGAATTGCAAATGCGGACTTTAACTCGGGTTTTTTTAAAACCAGAATGGATTTCATCCGTCGAGAGATAATTGCGGCTCGCCTCGCTCTTTGCGGATGTGGCGGCTTTAGACTAGTCTATCCAGGCGCTAACGGACGAAACATCGTGGGCGATCAGGGAGGAAATTATGGCTAGGATTACGCGTTTTTCACGCATAGGACTAATGGCCGGCGCCGCTTTAGCGGTATTAGGCGTTGGCGCTTATGCGGCCCAGCAGGGTGGACCGAAACCGCCGGCTTTGACCTTTTCCGGACCCGTGCCGCCGCAATTCCTGGTCAGCCCCGAGGCTGGTTCGCGCTTTGGCGTTCATGACCATATGACGGTTTCGGCGGACGTAGCGGAGCGGCTGTCACACACCTGCGAGCAGTTTGCCAAAGCGCATAACGCCACGGCGACCATTGTAATTCTCGATCCTGCCGGACGCATCATTCACGAGCACAGGATGGACGGCCAAAGCTTCCTCAATCAGAGAGCCGCCGAGGAAAAGGCGAAGACCGCGCTCATCACCCGCGAGCCCTCGCGCGTGATAGCGGCCCGGTCCTTTGAAGACACGCAGACGCAACTCCGCATGCAACAGTTCGGATTAAATCCCCAACAGGGCGGTTTGCCGATCATCGTCAACGATCAGCTGATTGGGGCCATCGGCGTCGGCGGCGGCGCGGGCGGCGAAGAACTCTGCGCCAAAAACGCGCTGGAAACGGTGTTTGGTCCACAGCCGGCAACAGTGGCTGCGCCAGCGGGTGCGCGCGAGAGCTTTGGCGGCGTATTCGCGCCAGCCGGTGGCCGCCAGGGCGGCGGTTAAGAACGGCTCAGAAAGTCTTGCCTTCTGACAAACCCCGCCAGGTTCCGGCGGGGTTTGTGTTTGTGCCGTTGCGAAGCAGTCAAGGACGTGTGCGGGTATTGAGGCAGACCGTTTCGACGATCTTAATGTCCTCTCGCCGCGCATATTGATACGTCACTGTCCACGGCGCCTTGAAGAATTTCTTGTCGTCGATCGTCACCTGATCCTGCAAGGTTTTTCCACCCTCAATCAGCTGCATGCGCTCGCTGACGTGAAGCGCGTCTGAGTGCGGCAATCCACGCATATCCAAGAATGTGGTGGGAACAAAATTCACCGTGTCGATCGCCAGCGTGTCTCCTTCCCAATGGGCGATGGCATCGCCCATATAGGTCGGCCAATAATCCTTGCGGTGTTCGTTGCCTAAAAAAATCAGGCGCGGCTGGGCAAAGGCTTCCGAGACGACCCCGACCATTGCCGGCGTTTGTAGAACCACGAATGGCAGCGGGCCAGGAGAGAGCATCCGCGGAATACCTTGCGGCTCGCATCGCAATGCCGTGTCGATATTCGGATCGCTTGCCGCGATCCCGGCCTTGTTCCTGTCGAACGCGGCTTGTCCTTCAGGCGTGAGTTGATAACCGCTGGCTGTCGCCGCGCCGGCGCTGCGTTGGAGATAGGTACCCGAGAAGTTCGGATGCTGCTCTGCCGCAGATGCGCCGCCACCCATGAGCGCGTATGTCAAGGCCGCGCCGATTGCGCCCAAGCGGCGCATCACGGGCGCGCATTTCCGGAATATAGCGCGCGTCCGTCCGGAAACGTGACCTTCATCAACTGACCGCCTAGCGTGCCGTCTCTCATGGGATGAAGCAGCACCGTCACTTTATCTCCCGGCTTGAGCGAATCGGCATTCCAGCCGGCGCGGTAAAGCAGGCCAACAGCGAGCGATTCGAGCCCCCATTGCTGGCTTTGGCCCTTGTCGTCCATGACCGTGACATCGAGCCAGACGTGAGGATTGGACCAGGTGAATTGCTTGACGACGCCTTCGACCGTCACCTGCTTGGTGGTGTCGAACATTGCAAAGGAATGATGCGCAGACGCGGCGCCGACCGCGACCAAAGCGGTCAAAAAAGCCGCGAGCGCTCCGCTCCCGCGCATGCCACGGATCATACGCATTGAATTTCGCCTCCAGCTTCGCCTCGCAACAAACCGATTATAGCGCATTTACGTCGATTGGAAGACTAAAGGCGTCACTCGCAGGCTAGCCACGATTGAACCTTTCGATTAGGCAGGCGTTGAATCGCTCAAACTTGCCGTGCCCCTCTCGCAACGACATAGCGTTACGCCGCCCCGGCCTCGTGGAGAACGCCGGGTGAAACGACGGGCCATCATCATCTTTCTGTTTGGTATCGCCATATTAGCGGCCCTAGTCGTGTATTCCGGCATTGGCGCCGTTGAGCGGACGCTTCAGTCGTTGCGGCTTAGCGGCCTTGCGCTCATCACCCTCTTGCATGTCCCCGTGCTTGCTCTTCTCGGTATGGCCTGGTGGATGATCGGCCGCGATATTCCGAACGCCGCGAGGTTGAAATTTTTCTGGGCGCGCTGCGTGCGCGATGCCGCCGCCGAGGTTCTGCCGCTGTCCCAAATCGGCGGCTTCGTACTTGGCGTTCGTGCACTTAATTTAAGTGGCATCAATATGCTGCCGGGCGCGCTTTCGATGAGCGTCGATCTCATCCTCGAATTCGCGGCGAAATTGCCCTACGCGCTGCTGGGACTCCTGGCTTTATTGACTTTATCGCCCGGCACGGGATTCGCCGGGCTGATCTTCATCATGGTGGCATTAATCGCCGCCGGTACTGTCATCGCTGCATTGCTTCGTGGGTGGATCGAAAACCTGCTGGAAAACTCCGTGCTGGCACTTTTAAGAAGGTGGCCGGGCCTTGCGCCGGCCCCGCAAAGCGAGGTCCAGGCGTTTCTTCGTCACATCTTTGCGCGCGGCGACCGTCTCCTGTTCGGCCTCTCAATACATATCTTCTGTTGGCTGTTTGGCGCGGTTGAAATTTGGGTGATGTTTGCATTGATGAATATCCGTATTACCGGTCTCGAGGCCGTCATCATCGACAGCCTGGTATCGACGCTGCGGAGCTTGGCATTCGCCGTTCCGGCTGCTGCGGGCACGCAGGAGGCAAGTTATTTGCTGGTGTGCGGTTTTTTAGGCATCGCGCCCGCCGAAGCCGTCGCTGCGTCGCTAGTGCGGCGCGGCCGGGAGCTTGTCATTGGCGTTTTCGTGCTCGCCATTTGGCAGCTTTTGGAAATTGTTGCACCTTCACCTGGCGAACAACAGGGATCAGCCCTAACGCTCAAAAAGCGCGTGTAGGCGATGGCCCGATTTGCTGCTTACGGTTCTTGCGCGAGCGCGGGTGTCAGTGGTGGCGGGTGGCGATATTTGGTTGCCTGCTCATAATCGAAAGCGGCTTTGAGCAGCAGCCCTTCGGAGTAAGGCTGGCCAAGAAACTCCACCCCGATGGGCAGACCGTCATGAAAGAAGCCCGCCGGTACCGCGATGGCAGGAAACGCCGTCGCTGAAGCGAGAACCCGGTTGGTGCCAGGCGTCGATTGGGGAACCGGCGTAGGAGCGTGATCGTAGGTCGCATAGATGAGCGCATCCAATCGATTGTCGGCCATGACCCGAAGGATCAGCGCGCGCAATCTCTCCCGGGCGCCTTCCGCCTTCAAATAGCCGGCGTCCTGAATCGTGTGACCGAGACTTCTACCCAGTTCGGCGCGGCGTTTGGCGATCACCAACGGAGAAGCTACGATTTCGCGCAGGCTGTGCACCGGTGCGTTTGGATTTCGAGCCAGGAAGGCGTCGATTGCGCCCTCTGTCTCCGAGCCCCCACCGCCGCCCGATGCAGCCAACATCTCCTTGAGATCGGGAATTGTGATGGGATCGATGACCTTGGCGCCGCGCGCAACCAGAACAGCAACTGTCTTGGTGACCGCGATCTGGACCTCGTTGTAGTCCGCCGCGCTCGTGTCGGTGTCCCTGCTCATGGGCGCTCGAATGACGCCAAAGCGCATCCCGGCAAGCCCGTTGGGAACCAAGAAGCTGGTGTAGGTTTTCGGCCATCGGCCATAACTCCGGGCGGTGATTGGATCTTCGGGATCGTATCCGGCGATCGCATCGAGCACGATTGCGGCATCCTTAACGCTGCGGGTCATTGGCCCTAGCGTGTCGCGTGTTGGCGCAAACGGCATTAACCCAGCCCGGCTGACCAGCGGTAAGGTTGGACGCAGACCTACCAAACTGCCATGGGATGCCGGACCGCGGATCGAGCCTTCGGTGTCCTCGCCAATGCCCACTGCGGCAAAATTCGCTGCGACGCCGACGCCGGTGCCGCATGACGAGCCGCTTGGACTGCGCCCTGGATCGTAGGCATTGTGGCAATCGCCGAATGCAGATCCGGAATAGCCCTGGGCGAATTCGCCCATATTGGTCTTGGCCAGTATGACGGCGCCAGCCGCCTGCAGCCGGTTCACGATGGTCGCGTTGGTTCGCGGAACGAAGGTCTTGAACAACGCCGACCCGTACGTGGTCGGCATGAAATTCGTATCGATGTCATCCTTGAGCAACACCGGAATGCAATGCAGCGGACCGCTGAATTCACCCGACGACTTGAAACCGGCATCCAGCTCGGCAGCTCTCTTCAGCGCACCCGGATTGACGTTTTGAATCGCGTTGAGCGCCGGACCGGCCTGATCGTAGGCGGCAATGCGATTGAGATAGGATTGCACCAGTTGCACGCACGAGAGACGTCCGGAGCGAAGCTCGGCGTGAATGTCGTCAATCGTTGCTTCCTGCAAATGAAAAAGCGCACCGGTTTGGGCGTGCGGCTGGACGGGAGCGGTCGCAGCAACGCACAAGATGAGAACCGGGAGCAGGCATGATCGGAACATGAAATCTCTCACCGCGGGTCAATGCGCGACGAAATTCTGATCCGGGAAGGGATTGCCGGCCGGCACCTTGATTTCCAGAAAATCGTGTTGCGCCGTCACGTGGCAGGAATTGCACCCGGCGGTGAGCGTTCCATAGGCGGTCTTGAAATCCGCCGCGTTCTTCGCGGCGATGGCCGCATCCACCTTCTTCAGCGCCGGTTCGATGATGGCCTTGACCAGTCGAGCCACCGGCACTTTGTTCCAAGTGGCTTGATATGTCGCTATGTCGTCGAAAGTCTCGCCCAGCTCGTCCGCCTCGTAGGCCGCGAGCTTCCAATCGCCCGCGCTTCCCGCCAGCCACAATTTCGTGTGGTGCGGTTGCACATAAGCGGTCATGAAATCACCAAGACCCGGAGCGTAGGGCGGTGGACCCGCTGATTTGCTTTCGGCGGCTAGACCTGCACCCGCCAGAACCAAAAGGCTCGATGCAAGCAAGGCCACAGGAAGGGGAACATGTCGGGGCATTGCCATCTCCCAAAGTGCGGCGCCTGAATTGTGTCAAATTATGGAGCGTGCGGGCGCAACATGCAAAGCTCAAAGTCGCAATCCGCGCGTTCAGGCCTCGCCTGGATCGGATCGGTGCAATGAGATAACCTCTCATGCAGCGCCGTTCTCAAATTCGCGGGGAGGACAAATTGAGGAAATCATCCGTTCGGGCTCTCGGCATCGTCGCGCTTAGCTGCTTTTTTTGGTCTCCCGGACTGGCCCAAACCGCCAACAGCGATTGGGTAACCGCTTGGGGAACCTCGCAGCAGGGATTAAGCCAAACCAAGGTCGGAAACGCCACGGCGCGATTGATCGCCCGCGTAACGCTTCCCGGCGACAGCATCAGGATACGTCTCGACAATACATTCGGCTCGGCGCCGGTGACGTTCTCACACGCCACGATCGCGCCACGAATCCGGGGAGCAGCCGTCGCGCCGTTGATCAATACTCTCACATTTGGGGGGAAAAATTCCGTCACCATCCCGGCGGGTGGCACGGTGCAAAGCGATCCGGCCCCGCTTCATGTCGACGCTCAAGAGGACATGGCGATAAGCCTGTTTATTGCCGAGGGCAATGTGCAACCGAGCCAGCACAACAATGCGCAGGTGACGTCCTATTTGACCGAGGACGGCGCCGGCGATCAGACGGAATCGACGGACGGCAAACCGTTCACCGGCAAGACCACATCGATGTTCTGGCTGAAATCCATCGATGTTCGTCCATCATCGCCGGCAGCGACGATCATTGCCTTCGGCGACTCCATCACGGACGGTACTTGCACGACGCTTGATGCGCATGACCGCTGGGAGGATATTCTCGCCGAACGGCTCGACTTGCAGACTCCTGTCCGCCTCGGAGTGGTGAACGAAGGTATCGGCGGCAATACGGTAACCGCCAAACCCACTCCGCCCAATTCGCCGCCAGGCCAGGAGCGGCTCGACAGGGACGTTCTTTCGCATGCCGGCGTATCGCACGTCGTCCTGTTCATGGGCACCAACGACATCAGGCGCGGCGCGTCCGCGGATGACGTCATTGCCGGTATGAAAGACATCATTGCACGCGTGAAAGCGAAGCATATTCGTATCCTCGGCGCGACGATCATTCCGCGCCATAGTGTCGTTCCCGGCGTCGCCGATACGGGATGGAGCGCCGAAAAGACTATGATCCGGAATCGGGTGAACGCTTGGATTCGGAAGGATGCGGGTTTTGACGCGGTGCTCGATTTCGACGGCGTCGTACGGAGCGCCGCAAATCCCGACCTGCTGAATCCCGCCTACAATTGCGGCGATGGGATTCACCCCTCGCCCATTGGCTATTTTCTAATGGGAAAATCGGTCGACGTCGGACTTTTTGGCCGCAGATAAAACTCGGTTGAAGTCACAGAGCTTCGCGATGCCGCTGCTCGTTCGGCTATTGCAAGGCTGTCTGAGCGTAGACGATGTGACAATAGCTCGGGTCATACTCGATGCTCGCGCAGCAACTTTGCAGAGCCGGGTACCAAAGGTTCAGCGAAAGCCTGATTTCAGACCGGCAAACCCGTGAAACCACGATCCGGCGCGTGCTGTGCAAACGCTGAACGAGAGCATGATGTTATGGCGTGACAGCTGGCCAATGGTCAGCATCGATGCGGTCATAGACGCGCAAATCCTCGACTGCGCCGCTCTTGCTCATCACATTCAAATGCCGCCCGTCCGGTGAAAACATCACGCTTACTTTGTCCGCTTGACCAGACCCCTGACCGCCTTTCGAAAATGTCACTTCGAAGGCCCGACCGTTTATCTGCTTCGCCTGCACCTGCCCGGGATCGCTGCCATAGGTGGGAAAGGTCTTCGAATCCCAAGTCGCCCAATACAGCATCATGCGGGATGGCGGACCTTTACAGGCGATCGCGGTCGGGCCTTGAGCGGCACCGCATTCAACCCGCTTGACACCCTGCATCAGATCTTCCGGCTGGTATGCCCCCCCAGAGAGCTGGTTCCATATCCATCCGGACGTTCCCCAAGGGACGATGACGACTGTCTCCGCGTTCTTCGGCGGAAGCATCAGTTTCGAAGCTTGTCGATTGAGCATCCAGCCCCCGAATATTCCATCTGCCGCCGCGTCTCCGCCAGGCGCCTCAATCCGGTCGAACACCCGAATGTCATTGTAATAATGAGTCTTGCCCGGCGCGCCGTGCCGGTCGTTTCCTTCCGGGAAGTAATAGGTGACGCGCTTGCAGTCTTTGGAGAACACGACCAAAGAATAGTCAGCCTCCTTGCCCTCTCGCACTCTGATGGTCTCGACGATACGGTCCGTGATTTTGCGGGAATGTTGCAAGCTCGGATCGCCGCCGAACACCTGATAGGGCTTATTGTCGAACCGCTCGAAATGCCATTCCGCACCGTTGATCGTCGCGTTTAGATCGCCGGTGTTCATGCGCATCCAGCCGTTTGTTCCCCATGTCTCGAAGAATTGGTAAATCGGGCCGATCGGCGAGCGTGTCCGCTTTGTCAGATCTTCGTTTAATTTCCAGACCCCGGAACAGGGAATGCCTGCTGTAGTGGAAGCGGGCGACAGCGCCGCCGCCGGTTGGATCGACAGTCCGGCAGCCAACATAAGGCCCTGAGCGAGCAGCCCAGCAGCGGCAGTTCTGCTTAGCATGGGACACATCTCCATCTTTTTCTTATCCTGCCTAAATAATAAGCAACATGCCCATTCCGGGTCCAATTGCAAAATTTCTGTGCAATCCAATCCATTCATCTGGCGACCCTAACCAGACAATATTAGGCACGAATCTTGCTCACCCGTATTTGGCAGCATCGCGTAGCAGTCGATCCGGCGGCGGGGTTATCGCGCCGGGAATTGGTCGTACACAAGAGATGGGGGTCTTAACATGTTGATACCGTCACCGAAATGGCTGGATACCGGCAACAACGCTTGGCAATTGGCAGCTGCAACCTTCGTCGGTTTGCAGAGTGTGCCCGGATTGGTGATCCTCTACGGCGGGATCGTCAAAAAGAAGTGGGCGATCAATTCGGCCTTTATGGCCATGTACGCCTTTGCAGCAGTGATGATCGTCTGGGTTTTGTGGGCCTACAATATGGCCTTCGGGCCGCAGTGGTTTCCGTTCTTGGGTCACCCGCAACTGGGTTTGGGCGCGGCATACATGACCGGCCAGGCCACCATACCGGCGGCGGCTGCGGGCATGCCACCGCTGACCTTCCCAATGGCCACGATGATGTTTTTCCAATTCGTGTTTGCTGCGATCACCGTGATTATCTTGGCCGGATCGCTTCTCGGGCGGATGAACTTCAAAGCGTGGGTTATTTTTGTTCCGCTGTGGATGACGTTCATCTACACCGTCGGCGCCTTTAGCCTGTGGGGCGGTGGCTGGCTTGCGGCCAAGGGCGTGGTGGATTTCTCCGGCGGCTATGTGATCCATCTTGCAGCTGGTACCTCGGGCTTCGTGGCCGCGGCAATCATCGGGCCGCGACTGAAAAGCGACCGCGACCATTTCCCGCCCAACAGTTTGCTCATGACCTTGGCCGGCGCGGGAATTCTTTGGCTCGGATGGAACGGGTTCAACGGCGGCGACCCCTATTTCGCCAATGCCGACGCGGCAGCAGCCGTACTCAACACCAACCTCGCAACCGCTGTTGCCTTGATCGTCTGGACCTCCATGGATTCGATGGCTTACGGCAAGGCATCGGTTTTGGGCGCGGTCAACGGCATGATTGCCGGTCTGGTTGGGATCACCCCGGCAGCCGGCTATGTCGACGGTTGGGGCGCGATCGCGATTGGCGTCGGCGCGGGCATCATTCCGTGGCTCAGCATGAATTGGTTCCAGAAGACCGCGCTGATGAGCAGAGTCGACGACACGTTGAGCGTGTTTTCGACCCATGGCGTTGCGGGCCTGATGGGCGGCTTGTTCACCGGGCTGCTCGCCAATCCGGCGATGATCGAATATATCGGCACGGACAAGGACGCGCCGGGCGTCGTCGCGACCGGGCTGCTCTATGGCAATCCCACTCAGTTGCTTTTGCAGGCCGAAGGAGCGGCCTTCATCATTGTTCTCAACATCGTCGGCACAGCCATCTTATTGGGCCTGATCTCTCTGGTCGTGCCGTTGCGCATGGACAACGCCGTGCTGGCGGTTGGCGATGAGGCCATTCACGGCGAAACCGCCTACGCGTTGGACGGAGATACGGTGGGCAGCGCCATCGGAGCGGAGTAGGTAAGGTTGATCTCGTGAAAACTGGGCCTGTGAGTTCGGGCCCGGTTTTCAATTGCGGAAAGCAGCGTTCGATTTTCGGCAGGTAAACCGCCTAGACCGGCATGGAGCCCTAGCCTGAATGCGATGGGGACTGATTGCTGCCGAGCTGACGGAGAAGCGCAACGGTGCGCCCAACGTCGCCGACACATTAGCGCAGTAACGTTTCCGATCGCGCTAATGCCACAGAAGCGAGAAGAGAAGCGCCAATCCGAGCAGCGCGGCTAAGCCCTGCCAGAATTGCAGCGGCGCTCGTTCGTACAAGGTTCGCGGCCGGCGGATGACAACAGGTGTGCGCACCGGCCCAGCCTCCATCTCGACCGCGAATTCCGACATATCTTGAAACCGCTCCTTAGGGTTGGCTGAAATCGCCCGCCCGAGCACGCCCTGGAGCCACGCCGGAAGATCCGGGCGCAAGGCCGAGAGTTCTTTTGGCCGGTCACGGCGCGGCTGGCTGGTGTTATCGGAGTTGCCGTAGGGAAACTCTCCCGTGAAGGCGCGGAAGATCGTGATGCCCAACGCATAAATGTCGGTCTGCTCGTTTCCGCGTTCGCCGGCGAACATTTCCGGCGCCATATAGGCAGTTGTGCCGGGAATGTCCTCGGGCGGGGCATCCTCCAATCCGGGTATCCGTACGATTCCAAGATCGATCAGCTTCAGCGATCCGTTACTCTCCAGGATGACATTGTCCGGCTTGATATCGCGATGGATTATGCCGGCACGGTGTAGCGCCCCGGCAGCGCGCGCCAGCTTGATCGCAATATTCCGGCCTTCCTCCAGCCCGAGAAGCGGGCCGTGCGAGAGCCGTGTCTCCAAAAGCTCTCCCTGATAGAGCGGCATGACTGTGTACAGGCATGTCTGGCGTCCGGGCGGTAATTCGACGAAATGGCCAACCCACGGGCTGTTGACGCGCGCGCCGACCCAGGCTTCGCGGAGGAACGCCGCGCGGTAGGTGTCGACTGCAGCGACCTGAGGTTTGGGAAATTTCAAGACCACTTCGCCGCCTTCGAGTTCATCGGCGGCGCTGAACAGCCGGCTGTACCGGCCATCGGAGACGATGGCCTTGAGAACGAATCCGTCAATTGTTTCGCCGGTAATTGGCACAGGGATCAGCGGCAAATGCATGATGTCGCCGCCGATGTCGGCCGATTCCGCTGTCGGGAGTGCGACCACATCCAACACTAACGCCGTGCAATTGTCCGTGCTGCCGGACTGGACGGCTGCTTTGACCACAGCGCGCGCCGTATCTCCGGAGGCCGAACGTTCGCGCAAAATTTCCGCGATCTCCTCGTCCATCAGGAAGCCGTGCACACCGTCGCTGCAGAGGAGGAAACGGTCGTGTTGCGCCAGCGGCTGGGTGGCGTAATCCAGCCGCACCTCGGTTTCGACGCCTAAAGCGCGGTGGAGGATATTCGAACGGCCGAAACTATCATCCCGCACATGATCGGTCGTAAGGCAGGTCAGGCGATCGCTCCTGAGCCGGTAGACACGCGAATCTCCGACATGCACGACGTGCGCAACGCGGCCGCGCAAAATCAGCGCGGTGAAGGTGCACCCCATGCCGGACAATTTGGCGTCCTGGTGGGCTTGGGAATAAATCCAGCGGTTAAGCGCATTCAAGACTGTGGCCGATGCGCGGCGCACTTCCATGGTCTCGGGCAGGTCGCAAAATCCGTCGAGAAAACCGCGCACCGCCGTTTCGGCTGCAATGCGCCCGCCTTTTGCGCTGCCAATACCGTCGGCGATTGCCGCTACGACATCCCGGCGCGGCTCGCGCAGCTCCATGCCAAAAACGGCACCGGCGAAGTCCTCGTTGCGCTTGCGCGGCCCAATCTCCGAGAAAAACCCGACGGTCGCCTTGATAGGGGCAGAACGTTCAAGCATTGCCGCGACGATTCTGCGATGTCAGCTTCGATTCTCCGGCCGGCAATGATGATGGAGAAAATAACCGCCGGTACTCGACGCAATGACAATTGTGAGATCGCCGGATTTGCGATCGAGCGTATAATTTCCGCCATCTTTCGCATCGCGCCACGAAATCGCAGCGTCGCTGATACGGGCCGGATTGGAATCCACCGTGTTGTTTTTATAGTCGATCTTGATTGTCCAATTCGCGCCGCTGGCCGGGTTGGTGCAGATCATCGTAGCCGCGCTTAACGGCCGCTCATCGCCGTTGGCGGGAACGATCCAACCGATTGCCGACGCGACGATGACGGAAATGAGCCGGCGCATGAGAGGATCACTATTGCACGAGCGTGGCATGCTTGGATTCATAACCATATCCCGTGAGTTTGCAAAGAATTCGGCACAAGGCGGAAGCACGGCCAACCCTGGATAGTTGCGCATGACGCGGTACTATACGGCGCGGACGCTCAGTGGGACCATTCTTAGGAGGACAAGCATGCTTGGGAAGCACAATCCGAACTTCGTGTGCGCGGCCGGCGGGATCCTGCTGGCGTCGTGGTGTGCGATTTTTGCTACAAACGCAGCCCAAGCCCCAACCGGCTTTATCGTGACGTCGACCACGTTCACAGACGGCGGAATGTTGCCGATCCGCACCGCCTACACCAAGAGCGCCCAGTTTCCCAACTGTGTCGGCCAAAACATCTCGCCGGGCTTGTCGTGGGCAAAACCCTATCCGGGAGTCAAAAGCTACGCGGTCACCATGATCGATCTGGAAGACATCGCCAACGACACCGATCTGGTCGCCTATGGCATTCCCGCCAATGTGACTTCGTTCGCGGAAGGCGAGTTCAGCCACCCTTCCGACAAATTTGTCGGCGGCAAGGGCAGCCGTGGCCAAACGATTTGGCGCGGAATGTGTCCTCCGCCGGGTATGTCGCCCCACCATTACGCCTTCACGGTCAGGGGCTCCGATCTCGACCCAAAGGCGTTGCCTTCAGGGCTGACCTCAGCCGAGCTGGACGCCGCGCTCAAGGGCCATTTGAGGGGCACAGCCGTCATTGTTGGCACCTTCGTCAGACCGCAATAAAGCCAGTGCGAATTTTGGTGTAGGATCATTCCAATAAGGCCAAAGGCGCGAAGAGACGTGGGAGGTATGTTGTGGCAGGGACAGTTGACGTCGCGGATGTGATCGATTCCCAGAAGGTCAGCCCCTATCAATGCGTTGTCGCATTCATGGCGTGGCTCACTCTGTTCCTCGACGGGATCGACACGCAGTCCATGGCCTATATAGGGCCTGCCATCAGCAAGGATTGGGGCTTGGCGCGCGGAGCGCTCGGCGTGGCTTTTTCCGCCGGCATATTTGGCGTGGCGCTGGGCGCCTTGCTGGTCGGGCCCCTTGCCGATCGTTATGGACGCAAGCGCGTCATCGTCCTGACCGTGACCTATGTGGCGCTATTCTCCTTTATCGTCACGCAAGTACCCGCGATTTCTGCGCTGCTTTCGCCGATTCTTCCGCATGTCACCAACCTTAGCGTGCTGATGGTTTCCCGCTTTTTTGCTGGGCTGGGACTGGGAGCGCTTGTGCCGCTGGGTGTGGTGATCGCCAACGAATTCGCGCCCAAGCGCAGACGCGGCGCGATGGTGACGCTGATGGGATGCGGCTACGCGATTGGCTCAGCTTTAAGTGGCGTGCTCGCGTCCAATTTGATTCCGGCGTTCGGCTGGCCGTCGCAATTCTATGCGGCAACCGCGATGACGCTCGTGATGGCGGCAGCGTTAGGGATCTGGTTGCCGGAATCGATCCGTTTCTTGACCGTGCAGGGCCGCACCCAGAGCGTTATTGCGATCCTTCGCAAAATCAATCCAAACCTATCGTTCGAATCCGATACCCAGTTTGTCTTGCGGCAGGAAGCCCGCGAGCAAAGCGCGGACCGGCTGCGGCCGGCGCGCCTGTTCCTGGAAGGCCGCTCGGGAATCACGATCCTCATCTGGCTCAGCTTTTTCATGAATTTGCTCGCGCTGAACTATCTCAACAATTGGCTGCCGACACTAACCGGCGAAACCGGCCTTCCCGCGGCGCAGGCTTTGCGGGCGGCGGCGTCGCTGCAATTTGGCGGCATGCTGGGCGTGATCACGCTCGGCTTTCTCGCCGACCGTTTCGGCTTCCCCAAAGTCCTGGCCAGCGCGTTTGTCGGAGGCGGATTGTTCATCGCCGCTATCGGCTTTGCCGGCGGGGATTTCTATCCCCTCGCTGCGACCATCTTCGTCGCGGGCTTCTTCAACATCGGCAGCCAGATCACCCTCGCAGCCTTCGCCGCCACGCTTTATCCGACCGATATCCGGTCGACCGGCGTCAGTTGGGCACATGGCTTCGCGCGCATCGGCTCCATTGTCAGCGTGATGTTCGCCGGCACCATGCTGGCGCTGAACTGGCCTCTGCAGACGATGTACCTGCTGGTCTCGATACCGATGTTCTTCGGCTGCGTCTGGATTTTGCTCCTCGCGAATCTGCGCAAGGCGTCTTCGCAGGCTCACGCGGTCGGCACGCGCGGCGCAATGGTCGCTTAGCGAGAGCTGTTGCCGTACTCTTCCTTGAGCAGGCCCAAACGCGAAAAGACTTCTCGATCGGAGTAGAGGAATAATCGCGCTTTCGCGGCACCCGCGCGATGCGTGATCCAATTTCCCTGGGGCAGAGTGAACACGTCCTTCGGCCCCCAGACAAATGTCTCGTTGCCGACGGAGGACTCGCCTTGACCCTCCACGACCACGCAAATGGCGTTGCTCGTGGTGCGGAACGGCGTCGTGATCGCCTCCGGATCGAGCTGCACAAGACAGTGATCCATCAGGGCCATCGCGGGACTTCCGGTCGCCGGATTGGCGTAGCGCACCCGCCGCGATCCATCTTTGCCTATGGGCGCGGCATTAACTGCAGCGCATGCGGATGCGTATGGATAGCGGAAGACCGGCGAGTGAAGGGTGTTGTCCGACTCCGATACCGGGACCATGCCAGGCACGCCAAACGCTGCGTCGGGGATGGCATCATCGAACGGGCCCGCGGGTCCCGGTTCGAATGCGGCAGTGCCTAAATAGCGGTGAAGGGGACTGTTCAAGCCGTCGAGCCAGATCACGGGCCGCGTGCCGCGATGGATGTGCTCGTGCCAGCACCAGCCGGGCGTGAGGATCAGGTCGCCTTCGGTCATCGGATATTCTTTGCCGTTGACGATGGTGATTGCTCCTTCGCCTTCCAGGACAAAACGGATCGCATCCATCGAATGGCGGTGTGGCCGAGCGGTTTCGCCGGGAAGCAAGATCTGCAGGCCCGCGTTGAGCCCCTTCGTCGTCGTGGCCCGCCGCGATGTGTTCAGACTCGGGTCGGTGAACATCAAGACGCGGCGTTCCACGTCGCGCGGCGACACCAGCTCGATGGCACGCTCGATCAGCGGCCGCACGGCGCTCCACTGCCAAAAAAGCGGCGTTTGGGAGGCCGGCCGCTCGTTGAAAGCCACCGCGCTTTCCCATAGCGGCGACAGACGCGCATCCTGCCATGCCGCCTTTGCGGCCTCATATTCTGAGACGGAATTGTGGGCCGGCATGCCGCCTATTGCCGCGGAAACACAATGGCGTTCCGCCGCAAGTCCCGCAGGTAAGCCTGTGCGTAAAGCGACATTTGCTGGGCAACAAGCTGCTGCTGAAGCTGCTCGCGAGATGGCAATTGAACAACTCCCGCTTTCGTTGGAGCGCCGTCGCAGCGCATGATCAACTCCAGGCCGGCCGATGAAAAGAACGGTTTCACAATCTCTCCCGGACCGGTGCCCGATAAGCCTTGGCGTAAGGCGGGCTCGAGATCCTTGGGATTCATGGTGCCGAGTCGCTGGTACACGGTCCCCTGAAGCTCCTTGGCGATGATCGGCAGGTCGGCGCAACTGCGAGCGCGGTTTCGGATGTCCGTGGCCAAATTCATGGCACGGTCTTTCAGCATCGCATCCGGATTTGACGGCAAGGGAATGAGGAGCCGGTCGAGCGGCAATGGTGCGCTGGGATCGGCCGCAGCGGCAGCCTGTGGCTGGGTGACGGTGGCTCCGGCCGGTTCGCGACGGTCGCGCAGTAACAGAATGTAATAGCCGCCCTCCGCGCGTATCGGTCCGGCAACCTGTCCCGGCTGCGCTTCGGAGAGCGCATGATCAAGCTCATCGGCCAATTGCCCCTGAATCACCCAGCCGATATCGCCCCCATTGGCGGCCGATGGCGACTGGCTGAATTGGGTGGCCATGCTCTGGAAGGACGCGCCTTGTCTGGTCTGCTGCGCGATCTGTTCGGCGCCGGCGCGGACCATCGTCTCGTCCTCGGGTCTATCGACCGCAAAATAGATTTCCGAGATCAGAAATTGCGGCTTATCCGCGCCTTGCCTCAAGCGAGCCATCGCTTCGTCGACTTGCTGGTCGCTGACCCTGACATCGGCACCGTAACGGGCGGCCACCAGTTTCTGCCAAATCAGTTGGGCGCTGATCTGCTGGACGAACGTGTTGGCAGAAACGCCCGCCTGCCCAATCGTGCCCATGATCTGCTCGACCGTGAGCTTGTTGTCCGCTGCGATATTCTGAAGGGTTTTCTCGACTTCGGCTTTCGTGGCGGTGATCTTGTGCTTATTGGCCTCCTGCATCTCGATCGCTTCGTCTTCGAGCGAGCGCAGCACTTGGGCGCGGATTTGCGGCAGATCGTTGTCGCTTGGGCGCACGCCTGAGGTGGCAACGAAAAGGGCCATGCGCTGATCGAGATCGTAATTGGAAATGACCGTGTCGTTAACGGTGGCGGCCAACCCGGTTGTGCTCTGCGGCGCGACGACGGGGGCGGCTTCGCCAGGTTTGCCTGCGCTCTGTGCGTTCGCCGCCGGCGGAGCCAATGCTATGGCTGCGAAACTCAGCACTCGCAGCAGGGCACCTCGGGACGTGAATCTGACCATCTCGCGCAAAGCTTAACGAGATCGCAGGCAGCGGACAAACCGGTTTTCCAGCGTGCCACACAGTGTGACCCTTTCATTGCTGCCACGTTTGAACTGCTCAAAATTTGGGCATTGAACATAATTTTTAGGCGTTTTGTGCCATCGCGGAGTTGATCGCTATGCGCCGTAACCGATTGAAATTTGTTGCAATGCAAACCGGCCGAAACCGGACCGCGCTGGCACAATTTGTGCTCATCCCCCAAAGGGCCGCCAATCTGAGCGGCAGGTCTTAAGGGAATTTGGAACTGCTTCCGGCGCAGCGTTCGGGGAAGAAAGCCACCCTTAAGAGGTTTTTCACACCAAGAGAGCGGGGGTTTTCTCAATGAACAATTTCTTCAAATCTGTTCGTGCTGAAAAGCGCACGCGTTCCTATCTCGGCATATTCAGCGTCGCTTTCGCTCTGGCAGGTGGAATGGGACTCGCTGACGCCCAAGAGGCTATGCCTGCCACACCGCCTGCGATGATGATGATGCCGCCGATGAGCCCGGTCTCGACACCGGCCATGGCCGGCCCGCTCAGCGCAAACGTAGCTCCTCTGTCACTCGATTTAGGCCCTTTGGGAAACAAGATTTACGTCACCGGCGCAGTGACTGGACTTGGGTTCTTGCAGAATGACGCCACGCGGTTCCGTGGGGATAACTCAAGCGGCCTAGACCTCTCGAACGGTCAAATCTTCGTCCAGAAAGTCGACGGCCTCATTCAGTTTTACGTCCAGGCCGGAGTCTATTCGATACCGGCGCTTGGCACACCCTATCTTTCGATGAGCAGGACCATGGACGAGACATACGGTTTCGTGCCGCAAGCGTTCCTGAAGATCGCTCCGAGCGACACGTTTTCCATTATGGCGGGGAAACTTCCGACTCTGGTCGGCGCGGAATACACCTTCACCTTCGAGAATATGGACATCTTTCGCGGTTTGCTGTGGGCCCAGGAGCCTGCGGTCAGCCGCGGCGTGCAAGTGAACTATACCATTGGCCCACTGGCGCTCTCTGCCTCGCTGAATGACGGCTACTATTCGAATCGCTACAACTGGCTGTCAGGCTCGGCCGCCTGGACTATCGATATGGAGAATACAGTAAGCGTCGTCGGAGCGGGGAATTTCGGCCATACGGGTTATTCGAGTTTTGCCACGCCGCTCCTTCAAAACAATGGCTCGATTTTCAATCTGATCTTCACGCACACGGCTGGGCCGTGGACTATCACGCCTTACGTGCAGTATTCGCAGGTTTCGGCTGATAAGACGATCGGCATTCAACATGATGCTTCGACCACTGGCGTGGCATTGCTTGCGAGCTACGGCATCAACGATTTCATCAAGCTCGCGGGCCGCGTCGAATACATCGATTCCTCGGGCAAGGGCGCAACTCTCGCAACATCGACTAACGTACTGTATGGCCCAGGAAGCAGCGCGTGGTCGTTCACGATCACCCCGACCTATCAATACAATATCTTCTTCGCGCGCGCAGAATATTCGTACGTAACGGCGAGCTCCACGACTGCCGGTTTCGCGTTCGGTCCCACCGGCACTGCCACCTCGCAAAGCCGCTTTGCCGTGGAAGGCGGCGTATTGTTCTAGCACCGGCATTCCTCATTGTGAGCGAAGCGAAGCAATCCAGAATCGTCGATATTCTTGGATTGCTTCGCCCTTCGGGCTCGCAATGACAAGCCCAGTCTTTAGATGAGGCTGACGTCTTTCGCGGCGGTGTCCGGAAACACGTTCTGCAGGCGATCGCCTGAGAGTCCGTAGACTCGCGACATCAGGCCGCCCAGCACGGCGCGATATTCGTTCAGCACCGGATAATCGCGATCCTGGAACAGCGTCTGCTGCGCAACTTGAATCTGATCGCCCGCAATCCGCCCGCCCTTGATGCCACCGCCCAGCACCCAATAGACGCTGCCATGACCATGGTCGGTGCCGCGATTGCCGTTCTCGCGGAAGGTGCGGCCGAATTCGCTGATCACCACGACGACGGTATTCGCCCATTCCGGGCCCATACTCTCAGCAAAGGCCGCGACGCCCTTTCCGAGCTCAGTCAGCCTTCCGGCGAGATAGCCCTTGGCGTTGCCCTGATTGACATGGGTGTCCCAGCCGCCCACATCGACGAAGCCGAGATTATATTTGTCGCGCATCAGCCGAGCGATGCGCTGAGCTTCCAATTCGAAGCCTCTGGCGCTGGTGGCGCCGCGGCTTGCCTGCTGCATTTCGACGGCGATCGATTTGTAGACTTCATCCTCAACGGCAAAACCCTCGCTAACGGCCGGCGCAAGCGGCGTGTCGCGATACATGGCCTCGATCAGCTGCTCTTGGCGCGCATCGATTCCCGGTTTCGCGCCAACATTCAGCGACATATTGGGGATAGGCGAGCCACCGCGGAAGATCAGCGGAAGCTGGCCGGTGAAAGCAATCGGCGTGACCGTGGCGCCGATGCTGCCTGCCAGCCGGCTCATGAAGCCCGACTGGAAATTGCGTGTTCCGGTCAGCGGTTGGCCAAGCTCAATGGAATCCTGCGTCTCAAAATGGCTGCGGCTCAAATCGTCGGTACCGGCAAAAGCGACGAAAGCAACCTCGCCCTTCTGGTAGAGCGGATAGATGGTGTCCTTTAACGCGGGATGCAGGCCCCAATCGGCGTTCAGCTCGATCGCCGCGTTGGGGTCGGCGCCAGGTTTGGGCACCGCGATGTTCGGTCGCGCGCGGTAATAGAATTCGCTGCCGATTGGGATCACCACATTGGCGGCGTCATAGGCGCCGCGCAGAAACACCAGCAAAAGCCGGGAGCCGTTCGCGGGCGCCGCGTAAAGACGGCCGGCAAGGACCAGGGGCGAAAGCGCGGCGGCGCCGAAGAGAAGTTCGCGGCGGTTCATGACGTACTCCTTTTCACCAGTGCATGAAATCGGGCGAAGACAAGAACAGCGTGTTCCAATCCTGAGGCGAAATCGCCTGACTGAGGGTTTCGTTTGTTCCGGCGGCGAGCGTCGGTCCGACGCTGGCCAAAACCGGCCCGGCGATTTGCGGGAAGCCGGGCCGTTCGGCCGCGTCCGGCGCATCGGGCCTGAACAGCCCGGCGCCGCTTGACCCGATGGCGCGTGCGATTTCGAACCGCGTCGCCATGGCCCCCGGTCCCGACCAGGCGGCTGCTCCGAGAGCATAGCCATCCGGCGTTTCGTGGCCGTAAAGCGGCTCTGACAAGCGGTTCAGCCAGTTGCGAATCGGCTGCACGTTTAGAATCGGCTTGTCATTGTAAGCCAGCCGCAGCGCAGACATGACGTAATGCATCGGATCCTTGAACTTGGTCTTGAGCGATGCGTCGAATTCCGGCGAAGCGAATGCGGTTGCAAGCACCGAAGCGATATCGCTATCGGTCTTGCGGAAGGTTTCTGCCATGCGGTCCACCAGTGCCGGCGGCGGATCGTCGGAAACGAAAAACGTCGCAAGCTCGCGGCTGATGAAATGTGCGGTCGACGGATGGCGGGCAAGAATGTCGATCGCCTCGTCGACTTCGGCGAGCCCGCGCCCCTTGATCGCGTGACCAAGAAAGATTTTATCGCCGTAGTCGTGCCGGTTCGGATTGAACTCGAACGTGCCCGCGCGGACATATTGGCTTTGCAAGGCCGGCCTTAGCTCCGGCCGGCTTTCGGTCTCGTTGACGCCGACGCCGGTAAGAATTCGCGCGAGTTCCTGCACATCCTTCTGCGTGTAACCGCCATTCACGCCGAGCGTGTGCAGTTCCATGATCTCGCGCGCATAATTTTCATTGATGCGCTGGTTGGCATTCTGGTCGTTGTCGAGGTAGCGAAGCATCGCGGGATGATGCAGTGTGGCGGACAAGAGATCGCGGAATTTGCCCAGGGCATGCGGTCGGATCGCGCTGTTCTCGTAATCGGCGACAAACAGGCGGACGTCCTTTTTCCGAAGATCGACGTTGAAATGATTGAACCAGAACCAAGTGGTCAATTCCTGGAGCTGGTTTTGCGAATAGAGATCGCGCAAAAAGGAACGCGTGCCGGCCTCGCGCGCAACTTCGTTCAGTTTCTGCTGCAGGTCCCTCAGCCCCATCATTCTTGCTTGCGGATCGGCGGCCGCCATGACGACCTGCCGGCGCTCATTGGAAAGCTCGTGCGCCAATTGGTCGACCGGCTCATTGACCAGCGTCAGCGCGTTAAGCTGCGCCTGGATTTCGGGAGGCAGGCCATCGTTCGGCGAGGGGTGCAGTTGCTGTGCGATGAACCGCGGCATTCCTTCCGTTGCGGCGTGTTGAGCGAGCGCGGGCGACACGCCCCAACTCAAGCGATTGAGCACCGCGAGATCGTGCGCGCTTAACGTCCGGCTGGGCTGGGTTTGCGCCGGCGTGATTTGCGCCGCAATGGGAACATTGGGTTGCTGAGCCGTTTGCGTGGTGCAACTCGCAAGCAGCGCACCCATCAGGACGCCGCATCCTATTCGAATTGGAAAGGTCATCAGCCGCCTCACCACGAGTGAGCGAAAACAATACCGAGGCGCGGAGAATAATAGGTTCGGGATTTGAACGGGAGATGAACACCTCACCCGCTTGCGCCGACACTTGAATGTGATTCGATGTGAACAAAAGCAGTACAAAGAGCATTATGCGGGCCTCGTTGACGCCTTTCCTGGTCCATGCATACCGTTGGACGTGCTCGAGGAAGCGCTTTCCCTTCATCGCAAAGGCAAGCTTGCCGAAGCGGCCGTGCTTTATCGCAGAATTCTCGCGCGGAACCCCAACGATGCCGATGCTCTCCATCTTTTGGGAGTCATCGAATTTCAACGGGGAAACCCGCCCGTGGCGATCGATCTGATTAGCCGGGCAATCAAACTTGATCCGGGTAAGGCAAGCTTCTACGCGAATCTTGGCCTCGCCTACCGCGATCTCAAACGTTTCGATGAGGCGCTCGCCTGCTATGAGCGAGCGCTGGCCATCAAGCCCGACGATGCCGATACGCTGAATAACCGCGGCAATTTGCTTCGGGACTTGAAGCGCTTCGATGACGCGCTCACATCCTATGCGCGCGCGTTGGCGATAAAGCCAGATTTCGCCGACGCCTTGAACAACCGCGGCGCTACTTTAAGCGATCTGAAACGTCTCGATGACGCACTGGCAAGCTACGACCGCGCGCTCGCCGCCAAACCCGATTATGCCGAAGCGCTGAGCAACAGGGGTACGGCGCTGAACGCGTTGAGACGTTTCGATGATGCGCTGGCGAGCTTCGATCGTGCGCTTGTGCTCCATCCCGGGTTTGCTGAAGCTCTGAATAATCGAGGCAATGTCCTAAGCGAGTTGAAGCGCTTTGACGATGCGCTTGCGAGCTACGATCGAGCGCTCGCGCTCAATCCTAACTATGCCGAAGCGCTGTTCAATCGCGGCGCGGCATTGAGCGAGTTGAGACGTTTTGACGAGGCGATTAACTCCTACGACCGGGCGCTCGCGCTCAATCCCAATTACGCCGAAGTGCTCAATAGCCGGGGCGCTGCGCTCAGCGCGCTCAAGCGGTTTGAAGATGCGCTCGCCTGCTATGATCGCGCGCTATCGCTCAAACCGGGCTATGCCGAAGCCCTCTATAACCGCGGCAATGTTTTAAGCGACCTCAAGCGCCTAGATGCGGCGATTGACTCGTACGATCGCGCGCTCGCGGTCAATCCCGATTACGAGTTTCTCTTTGGCTTGCGGCTTTTTTGCCAGATGCGCATTTGCGACTGGCGCGGCATCGCCGATGATTTCGTCCGGGTGGCCGGCGGAATCGAATCGGACGAGAAAATGGCCTTGCCGGCTGTGGCACTCGCTATGCCACTGTCGGCGCCATTGCAGCGGAAATGTGCGGAAATCTTCGCCCGCGAAAAGTACACGCAAAGCTCTCTCTTGCCGCAACTCGAAGGCGGGCGCGAACACAAACGAATCCGGCTAGGCTATTTTTCCGCGGATTTCCACGACCACGCCACCGCCTACCTGATGGCCGAATTGTTCGAACGCCACGACAGAGCCAAGTTCGAAGTGATGGCGTTTTCCTTTGGCCCCACAAGCAAAGACGCAATGCGGATAAGGCTGGAGAAGGCCTTCGATCGCTTCATCGAAATTGGCGCACTTTCGGATAAGGACGCCGCTCTGCTCGCGCGCAGCCTCGAGCTCGATATCGCCATTGATCTGAAAGGCTTTACCGAAGGGAGCCGGACAGGCATTTTCGCCATGCGCGCGGCGCCGATTCAGGTGAGCTATCTCGGCTATGCCGGAACGATGGGCGCCTCGTACATCGATTATCTGATCGCCGATTCGACGCTGATCCCGCAGGATCAGCGGCGCCGCTACGCGGAAAAGATCGTCTATTTGCCTGATTCCTATCAGGTCAATGATTCCCGGCGCATCGTCGCCGGCAAGGATTTGACCCGCGCCGAATGTGGCCTTCCGGAAACCGGTTTCGTCTTTTGCTGTTTCAACGCGAGTTACAAGATTCTGCCCGATATCTTCGCCATCTGGATGCGCCTGCTGAAGCGCGTCGAAGGGAGCGTGCTATGGCTGTGGGAGGACAATCATTTTGCCGGCGAAAATCTGCGAAAGGCGGCGCAGGCTCAAGGCGTCGCACCCGAGCGGCTCATCTTCGCCAAACGAATGGATTTACCGGAGCACCTGGCGCGTCACCGGTTGGCGGATTTGTTCTTGGATACGCTCCCGTACAATGCCCATACTACGGCAAGCGATGCGCTTTGGGCTGGACTGCCGGTTTTGACTTGTTTGGGCGAAAGTTTTCCGGGGAGAGTCGCCGCGAGCCTCCTCAATGCGATTGGCCTTCCCGAGCTAATAACCAAAAACTTGGCCACCTATGAAACCCTGGCGCTAGACCTCGCCACCAATCCACAGCGATTGCAGTCGCTTCGGCAAAAATTGGCGGCAAATCGCTTGACGCAGCCGCTGTTCGACACGGCAAGTTTTACCGCGCATATTGAATCGGCTTACATCGCCATGTGGAATCGGCATCGCGCCGGGCTTCCGCCCGGCCACATCCAGGTGAGTAAGACATGAGCGATGGCCCGCCCTTCCGCGCCGATCACGTCGGCAGCCTGTTGCGCACCGTCGCAATCGCCGAAGCGCGGGCCAAACGCAGCAAAGGCGAATTGAGCGCGGCCGAGCTGAAAGAGATCGAGGATCGCGAGATCGAGAAGATCATTCGCAAGCAGGAAGCGATCGGACTCAAATCCGCCACCGATGGCGAGTTCCGCCGCGCCTGGTGGCATTTCGACTTTTTCGGGATGCTCAACGGCATAGAATTGCGCGAGGCCGCTTCCGGAATCCAGTTCCAGGGCGTGCAAACCAAGGCGCAAGCGCCGCACATTGTGGCGCCTCTCAGCTTTCCCTTCAATCATCTCATGCTCGACCATTTCCGCTTCCTGAACGCGCATGCCCAAGTAACACCGAAAATGACGATCCCGAGCCCGAACGTTTTGCATTTCCGTCTAGTCTCGGTGAATCCGAAAATCTATCCGGACCGGGATTCGTTATTTGCGGCGCTTGCGCAAACCTATCGCGATGCGGTGAAAGCGTTCTACGCGGCCGGCTGCCGATATTTGCAATTCGACGATACCGCCTGGGCCTATCTTTGCTCCAAGGACGAAGTGGAAAAAGCCAAGGCGCGCGGCACCAATGTGCAAAATCTGCCGCAGGCTTACGCGCAAATGATCAATCGTGTGCTTGAGGCGAAGCCCAAGGACATGGCTATCACCACCCATATTTGCCGCGGCAATTTCCGTTCCACTTGGATCACCTCGGGCGGTTACGAGCCGGTCGCCGAAGTCCTGTTCGGGGGCTGCAACTATGACGGCTATTTCCTGGAATACGATACCGAGCGCGCCGGGGGTTTCGAGCCGCTTCGCTTTGTGCCGAAAGGGAATAAGCGCATTGTGCTCGGATTGATCACCACAAAGACGGGAACGATCGAACATAAAGACGCGATCAAGCGCCGCATCGGCGAGGCCGAAAAATACGTCGCGCGCGATCAGCTCTGCCTCAGTCCGCAATGCGGCTTCGCCAGCACCGAAGAGGGCAATATCCTCGCCGAAAACGAGCAATGGGCGAAGCTGAAACTGATCGTCGAACTCGCCGGCGAATTATGGGGCTGAAAGGCGTTCGCCGGTTGTTGCCGCTTGTGTCCGCCGTCGCGCCGTAAGTGAAATCAGCCACGCGGTCGCCGCGATGGCGACGATAACCATCAGCCAGCGAAGACCAGTCGCAAGGCCGGTGGCCGTGATCTGCGGCCGCGGGAACTGCCTCAGCACTTCGAAACGATCGATCATCCAGTGCCACGCGGTATGGCCGACGATCACCGACAGGATGATGATCCCCATGCGTTCGGCCACCATATATTTGAAGACGATATTGAGCAGAGGAACGAGCAGCGCGAGCACGAGCAACTGGCCGAGCTCAATCCCGATATTGAAGGAAAGCAGTGACGTCAAAAGGTATGAGCCGGAGAACTGAAGCGTGTGCTGCAGGCCATAGGAGAAGCCAAACCCATGCACGAGGCCGAAGGAGAAGGCGATGATCCAGCGCCGCTTGGGATGCGTAATCACGATGTTCTCGAGCGCCATATAGAAGACAGACGCCGCAATCAAAGTCTCGATCAACGGCGGAAACCACAGGACATCCGGCGCATAGCCGTAGGCCGAACCGATCAGCGTGATGGAGTGCGCCACGGTGAACGCCGTCACAATGGGGATGAGCGGACGCACGCGCCGGAAGGGAATCAGGAGACAGAGCAGGAACAGCAGGTGATCCGTGCCGTCCAGGATGTGAAAGAAGCCGAAGCCGACGAAATTCGCCGCCGCCTGGTACCAGCGCGGATCGAGCCTCACGAGGCCCGCATCACCTTCCAACTGATAGGCGCGGACAATTTCCCCTGGGGGGAGAAAGCGAAGCGAGGTGATGACATGCAGCGCGAGCCGGTCGAACGCGGCATGGATCGAGAAATACGAACGGTCCGACTGGATCGGATATTCGAACAGCACGTCGAGTATGCCCTGCTCCCAGTAAATCGTCGTCTCCGGAGACAGAGGGGGACTCGTGACGTGGGCGAGCGCGTCCTCATAGGTGGCGAAGGAACGATCCGATTCCAGCGACATGTGCGCCGCCACGATGCGCGGGCTTGGGAGGAGCCTGTCGCCTTCATAGAGGTCCATATTGTTCGACAGAACGAGGGTAGCGGCGTCGCGCAGGGACTGATCGACGCGCGAGAGATCGACAAAGTCGCGTTCGCGGCGCGGGAATTCCACGTCCAAAGCGGACTTCAAAGGCACGCGCATCAGTACCCGCAAGACGTGCCCTTGCGGCTTGACAAAGGCCTGCACCGTCACATCGTTTGGGATGTCGTGCGCAAACGCAGGCACGGCCAAAAACAGCAGCGCCGCGAGCAACAACGCGAACCGGCCGAACGCGACCCTTAACGACACTACCGCGACCTATCTGGAGCCAGGCCAGACCGCTAAAGACCCTTGGTTCAGGCGGGTCACCGGCGCCATGCCCTTATAGAGGAAGCGCTGCAACCGTTTTCCTTCGTAGGTTTCGGTTGTGTAGAGATTTCCCTTCGAATCGATCGCGATGCTGTGCACGCCATAGAATTGCCCGGGCTGGCGGCCGCCATCGCCGAAAGTGGTCAGCTCCTGCAGCGTCTGGCGATCAACAATTTTCACCTTCTCGTTCACGCCGTCGGCCATGAAGATGTAGCGCTGCTGCGGATCTTTGGAGAACGCGATGTCCCAGACCGATCCGGCGTTCTTCGTATTGGTCTCGAAGAAGGCTTCCTTGATGAACTTGCCTTCGGGTGTGAACACCTGGAGCCGATCGCCCACGCGGTCGCAGACATAGATCAGCCGGTCGGCCGACATGTCGGCGCAGTGCACCGGGTTATGGAATTGCTGGGTCGGAGGTGCTGAAGGATCGTAGGGCGGCATCGGCGTGTCGTCTGGCTTGTTGCCATAGGCGCCCCACCACCGCTTCATCATGCCGGTGTCGGCATCGAGCACCGCAACGCGCTTATTCAGATAGCCGTCGGCGATGTAGGCCTCATTGGCCTGCCGGTCGACAAATATCTTCGCCACGCGGCCGAAATTCAGCGGGTCGTTGCTGCCGCCGGCGAATCCCGCCACTTGTCCTTCACCGGCGCCGGCCGCCGCGCCCGCAACGCGGCGCGCGCCTTTTTTACCGACCTGCAAAAGGAATTTGCCGTCTTTGGTGAATTTCAGGATTTGCGAATCCGGGCCGCCATTGCCTCCGATCCACACATTGCCTTTATAGTCGATGAAAATCCCATGATTGGAGTCCGGCCACTCATAACCTTCGCCGGGTCCGCCCCAATGCCGCAGCAGGTTGCCTGCCTGATCGAACTCGAGGACCGGTGGAGCGCCGGCGCAACATTCGCCCGTTTTCAGCTCGAGAGGCTTTTCGTTGTTGGCAAGCGTGGCGGAGCTGCGATGGATGATCCAGACGTGATCGTCCGTGTCGACGAAAACGCCGATCGTGGAGCCCAGAACCCAATGATTGGGCAGCGGTTTGGGCCATAGCGGATCGACTTCGAAGCGCGGCGCCATAACGCCGGTCGCAGCCTGTGCCGTCGCAGTTTTGTCGAGCGCCGATTGCCCAACGCCCAGCCCGATGAGGAGCGCGGCGAAGCCCGCGCCGATCAAGAGGTTTCGCGCGCGCGCCAGATTTTGCAGATTGAACCGATTGCCCATATTGCCTCCCACGACCCTTGGCGTCGTGCCCCAAGCGCCAACTGGTCAGGCGTGATCATAGCAGTTTCGCACGTTCAAACCATCAGAAATCCGGCTTCTCCGCGGCCGGAACACGAGAGTCCCTATTGTTAAAATATTCGTGCTGGTTTTCGGCGCAGATCAGTTCAATCCAGGGATCCACGGCGGGCCGATAGGTGATGGTCGCTGTCCAAGGCGTCGTGAAGACGCCTTCGTCTTCGACTGTAAAATGAAGCTGCAGCACCTTGCCCCGGTATTTGGGATCGAAGTCCCAAGCCCCACCCGCGTGGCTATTCTCTTTGTCGTTACGCTCGATCGCATCCTGGGCCGTGGCGTAATCAACGAGCCGGTAGCGTTCGACAACGTGCAGCCTATCGCTGAACGGCGTGCCATACATGTCGAGCATGGCAAACGGCCCTTTTTTGATTCCGATGGTGTCGATCACCAGCGTGCCGCCTTCATAACGGCCGACAGAATCGCCGTACCAAGAGGGCGTTACGTGGGCGGGATGGGGCGCATTCATGCGGACGTGGCGGACTTCACCACCATGGCGGTATATCATCGTGATGTGGTCCGGCCTCTGGAGCAACTCCACCAAAAAGTCCCAAAAAATATAGGGCACTCCGCCCGGCCAACATTGGTTGCTCGGCGTCGGATAGCCCACGCCTGCGCGCGACAGGTCGCCGTGCTGTTTTACGATTTCCGCGGCCTCCGGCTTTAGAACAGGATTGGTATCATCGCCGACCAGCTGCTGGAAATTGGCGACACCATCTGGCCTTCGCGCCTTGTTCGTCACCGGGCCGGGACCGGATGCGGGTGGCTCGAAACCGGTCAGGAAAGGATGGGCCCATAGGCCGGAGAAATCCGGGATGGCAGCGGCGCGTTGCTGGCCCGACGAGGGCACCGAAGAAGCCGCCAGTACGATCGCGCAGAGAAGGAGTTGCCGCCGCCGCATGACGCGCGAACTATTCAGCGGCGAACGGAGCGGCCCGCTGTACTCGTTGGGCAGCATCCAATCCCAGAATATGGCAGGCATTGCGATAGAAGAGCTTCTCCCGATCCTTTCCGGAGAGACCTATCTCTTCGATCAGCGCGAGCGCGGTTGCCGGATCCCAGCAGGGATAATCCGAGCCGTACATCACGCGGTCGATGCCGTAATAGTCGATGGCGAAGCGCATCCCCATGCTATGCGGCGAAACCGTGTCGGTGTACATGCGCCGGATATAGGTGCTGGGCGGCCGCGGCAGCTTCGCCGCCTTGCCGTTCTTGTCCATGCGCCCGGACTGATAAGGCAAGGCGCCGCCGGTATGCGACATGACGATCTTCAGATCGGGGTGCCGTTCCATGAGGCCGGAAAATACCAGCCGCGACGCTGCCACGCTCACTTCGATGACGCGGCCGAGACTCAATTGCAGCGCTCCGCCGTAGCCTTGCAAATCATCGCCGAACACCGCGTCGGTCGGATGCAGGAACAGCGGCACGCCGAGTTCCTCGATACGGGAATAAAACGGCGCCAGCCGCTCGGCATCGATGCGCGTGTCGCGGCCGATGCTGCCGGGAATATTCACCCCCATCAGCCCGAGTTTTCCGATCGCGTGATCGAGAACCTCGATGGCAATTTTCGTATCCGTCAACGGCACTGCCGCGCTCGCCCAGACCCGGCCGGGATATTTCCTCTGCGCGCCCGCCATTGCCTCGTTCCACATCAGGGCGGCGTCACGCCCCTCCTCCGGAGGCAGATCGGAAAACGAAATCGAGAATGGCCCGATGGAGCAGACCACGCCCACTTCGTGTCCGAGCCCGTCCATATGCTCCAACTGCCGGTCGAGATCGAACCATTCGGTCCAGGAATTGAGCGATGGGCGGCCCTCATGTCCGACATAATTGTAGCCGCCGCGGCCATTCTTCTCCGCGCGCGGAAAATCGCTGCGCTTGCAAAAAAATTCGAAAACCTGGCGCGGCCACCAGTGGAAATGCGAGTCGATGATCTTCATAACCTACCTTTGTGCGCAGCGCCGCGGAGGCGCCCTTCCAGCCATTGCCACAGCATAGCATGGCGCCCAGGTCCCGCACCCGCAAGATTCGAAGCGAAATCGCGGTGGTTATCTTCCGGCAGCAGGCGGCGCCATTTCTGTTGTAGCCGCTGCAAAATTTCGTTCTTGCCGGCTGGCGCATCGAAATCCATATCAATGACCGTTTCTTCCAGCTGCTCGCTGCCAATCTTGATAACGACGCGTGCGGGCCAACGATGGGGCAGATATTGGTCCAGGTCGCCTGCCGGGCTGACCGAAACGCGGCGAGCGAAATCCATCAACGGTCCAGCCGGCCCGTTCCGCTCCGGATCGTAGAGCATGCCGGGCGCGAAAGCCGCGCAAGCGAGCTGAAAACCGATATTGGCGAGGCGGCTCAGCCGGTCGCCCTCAACAAACTGCCGCTTGAGCAGCATCACGTTCATCGCCGGCACGAACACTTCGACGCTGTCTATCCGCCGCGGATCGAGGCCGGGCAACAACAAACGCTGAAAGGCGGCAACCGCATTTGCACCTTGGCGCGCGATGGGAAAGGGCTTGAAACCCACGTCCGATATATCCGCGCCGGTATCCCATATTCCGGCGTCGACGTCGCTCTGGCCTGCTTGGGCCGCGAGCCAAGCTTCGGACAGCAGCGCCAGATCTCCGCAGAAGCCGTGGCAGGCCATTTCTGCTGCGCGAATGCCCTTTCCGACGGCTTCGGCAAAAATCGCCCATCGACCGGAAAGCGTGCCTGACGGCCGGCCCAAGCGGCCGCTCGCGCCGCTGAGCGCCAATGCCATGGCGTGGGCGAGACGATCGTGGTCGTGGCCCTTGAGCAGTGATGCGGTCACCGCCGCCATCAACGGCGCCGCCAGCAGCGTCGGCCAAGCCGCGGGCAGCGCCTTCGCGCCGCTAATTGCGCCACCCAGCGTCAATCCGGCTTTGTAGCCTGCCGACACCGCGCGGTTGAATGCGTTCTCATCGCCCTTATGTGCAAAGGCGAGCGCGATCGGAATCACCACCGATCCCGCGGTTATGCATGAGCGCAAATGGATGTCGTCACATTCCGAAAGTCGCGTGATGGCAGCGGCGGCGGCCGCTAATTCCGCCGGGCGGCCGGCAAAGAATCGCGCAAGCTCCTCCCCCTCGTTTGTATCGAGCCCGCAAAGAAATGCCGCCAGAGTGTCCTCGAGATGCCGTTCGATCGCATCCGGGGCGCTAGGCACAGCCAGAAGGCGCTCAGCCCATGCCTGGAGATTCATGCAGCCTTACCGTGGAAGAGACCGGCAAGGGCCGCGCCGCACCACGGCGTGCCGCCGACATTCAATCCCAGCGTCACGACCAGAGCGGGCATGTTTTCCAGCGTTTGCGTCGCGCCGAGCGCTGCCAATGGGCGCGTGCCGATAGGTGCTTCGGCGATAAAGCCGGCAATTTCTGCGTCGCGAATATCCGCGAGCGCCGCAGCGATTTGATCGCGAAGCGGCCGGCTCACATCAATGCGCGATACGAATGCCTCGAACCACGCGTCGGCATGCTCAATCCGGCCGCGAGCTTTCTCGTCTGCCGCGTAGGTTTTTGTCTGTCGAAGCCAGCTACCCTTATAGGCGACAGTCGCGCGGATCGCGAAAATTCTTCCCAAACGCCGGTTGCCGGAGAGGCGCACGAAGCGGCGGCCGGACTCCAAATCGGGTGCTATCGCCACATACGCCTCTTCCGCGCCTTGCAGCCGCGCGATTTTTTCGACCTGACCGACGGCGTTGCCCACATCACCCGCGCTGGATTCGTCCAAGCTCTCGAGCGCCTCTTGCGCGATGTTTTTTGCCCTCGCGAGCAGACACCGTTCGGCGCTGTCCAGATGGGAACGCGCGGCAGCGAACGCTTCCGATCCGTCGACAAATTCCGCATTTGGCAATGCTGCTGCCAACTCGTCATACAAGCCCGATGGAAAAGCATCGAGCTCGAGAATGGCAACGCGCCGGATCGCTTCGTTCCCGGCCAGATGCTTGCCCAGCACCGCACCCGGTGTTGGCGAACAGACGACCTCCCCAATCGGCTTGACCGATTGAATCCATTGCCCGACGCGTTTCGACAGCGTCGTGGCAAAAACCGGCTCGCCCTCCCGCGGCACGAGAACAACGCCATCGGCCCAGTAGGGCGAAAATCCCGTCAGGTAAGAGACCGCGGCCGAGCGGATGAAATTCGTATACAGGATCATGGCGTCGTGACCGGCCGCCGCCATTGCGCCCTGCAGCCGCCGCAGCCGTTCCCGCAAAATGTCGAGGGGAAGTTCCTCCGGATTCCATGCCATGAGGCCGCGACGCATGGCTAATTCACCGGCGCCGCGAAGAGTTCGCGTGGAGTCTTGATCAGAACCTCGGCGCCTTCATCGGTCACGATCAGCGCATCGCCCAAAACCATGTAGCCGACCTCCGGATGATAGGTATTGGGATGAACGATCACCGTCATGCCCGCTTCGATCTTTGTATTCACGGTTTCCAGAATATGCGGCTTGGTATCGACAAACAGGCCAAGGCCGTGGCCGCGGACGCGCGTATAGGCGTCGGTGACGTATTCCCCAAGACCGTGAGTGCGGAAGACCTCGTTCTCGGCGCGCGCGATATCGGCGGCTGTTACGCCCGGCCGCACGGCGGCAACGCCCGCTTCCAGCGCATCCCGGTAAACTGCGAAGGCGTCGCGCTGTTCGGCGCTGGGCTCGCCCACAACCAGCGTGCGGCAAATCTGGATGTAATAACCATTGACGCAAGGCGTCAGCTCGGTCGTGACCATATCTCCCCGCCGCAATTTTCTGCCCATCGGGGGCGCCATTCCGCGCACTTCTTTGCCGCCAACTCCCATGATCATGAAATTGTCATCGACGCCGCGCGAGCGGAAAAACGCTTCGACTTCGGCGACCAATTCATAATCCGCGCGGCCCGCGCGCGCAGCGTTGCGGAAGACGGCGTAGCCTTCGTCGGCGAGATGTCCCGCCGCACGAATCGCGGCCAATTCGCACTCCAGTTTCTTCATCAGCAAGCGGTCCATCATCGCGGTCCGATCGCCAACGCCCAAATCCTTCGAACGCCGCGCGAGACGATGCGGAATCAGCCTCTTCGGCGCGCTGGCGAGCTTGCGATTTCCCGCTTGCTCAAGAACGCTTTCCACGTCGGCTAGCATGTCCGGCGCATAGCACACGGCAATCGTTTGCGTTTCGGCTTGCGCTCGTTCGGCCTCCAACGGGCTATCGAGGAACAGCGTCGTTTGCCCATCGCGCCCGACGATCACAATGCCCTCGCCTTCGAGAATGCCGTAATCGCTGGCGTAGCGGAGATAATCGCCCTGCCAAGCATTGCCATAGACGAGCAGCAAATCGACGTCTTCGTCAGCCATCGCTTGCGCAAGGTGGTGCCTGCGCGCCGCGGCAATAACGGCGGCGTCAACCATGGCGAATGCCATCCGGCGTAACAAAGCCCTCAGCGAGATCGCGTTCGATGTCCTCGCGCCGGCGTTGCGATGGATCGCCATAGCCCCCACCGCCGGCGGTGAGAAACGTCACCCGGTCCCCCGCCTTCAACTCGATCTCGGTCTCCTTATGGACCATGGTTTCCTCGCCGCCATCGCGTGCGATGATTGCGACATTGATCGCGCCCGGCCCTCCGCCGTGAAGGCCCCAGGGCGGATGCATTGTGCGCTCGAGATTGATGTTCGCCTTGCAGTTCTGAAGACAGCGATAGGTGAGCGCAAGACCCAAACCGCCGCGATAGCGGCCTGGCCCGCCGCTGTCCGCTCGCAGACTGTGCTGTTCGATCAGGAAGGGATATTTGATTTCCTGCAATTCGATCGGCGTATTGCGGACATCGCCCTGGCAGATCGAAACGCTCGCGGATTCGCCGTCTTCATCCGGCCGGCCGCCCCAGCCGCCGCCGAATATATTCATCAACAGGAAACGGCTGCCATCTTTGCGGAAGCCGAAGAAGGAACAGCCGCCCATATCGCCCTTATGCGCGGCCGGTACGCGATCGGGCATCGCCGGCGCCAGGGCTTTCAGGATGGTATCGATCACGGTGGGAAGCGGGATGCTCCACAGGCCCAAGGCGGCGGGCGGTTTTGCGCTCAACATCGTGCCTTCGGGGAGCACGATCTCCAGCGGCCGAAAACAGCCTTCATTGACGTCGAGATCGGGCGAGGTGAGCGCCTTGAAGGCGACGCGGGCCGCCGCTATGCCGCCGGAACGCCCGGAATTGAGCGGGCTCTGCACCTGTTTGTGCATCTCGCTGTAATCGACAATCATGTTCGAACCGCTGACAGCGACTTTGACCTTGATCCGCAATGGCACTTCGAGATTGCGGCCGTCATTGTCGAGAAAGCTCTCCGCCTCGTATTGGCCATCGGGAATGGCTTCGATCACCCGCCGCGCCGCGGCTTCCGCCTGATCCCAGACCATGGCGATCGCATCCTCGACCGTCTCGCGGCCATAACGCGTGAGCAACTCGGCATAACGCTCCGCCCCGATTTGGCAGGCGGCAATCTGGGCTCGTAAATCGCCGAGGCTGGCCTCGGGAAAGCGGATATTGTCGCGCAAGATCTGCCACAGCGTCTCGTTACGCTGCCCTTCTTCGTAGATTTTCAGCGAGCGGAGCTGCAAGCCCTCGCCGTAAATCTCCGTCGTCGCGCTCGAACCGAAACCCTGCCGCACGCCGCCAATATCCACCCAATGGGCGCGCGTGGCGGCAAAACCGGCGACCTCGCCTTTGTGAAAGCAAGGGGCGTAGATCACCACATTGTTGAGATGCTGGCCGCATACCCCACCGTGATTCATCACCACGATGTCACCCGGTTTGAAGCCATCGAGACCATAGCGGCTGATGCCGTCCTCCACCACCGGTCCAAGGTCGGCAAGAAAAATCGGCAACCCGCCGCGATTCTGCGCGATCATGCGGGCTTTGCTGTCGAGAAGGCCGCAACAATAATCCCGCACCTCATAGATCATCATGTTGTAGGCGGATTTCGCCAGCACATTCGCCATCTCGTCGGCATAGGCGACCACCGCATTGCGCACGACTTCGACCGTGATCGGATGGACCTTGTTCACGTGTGGCGCTCCTGCGAAATAGCGATGACGAGATGGCCCGCATCCGTCACTCTCGCCACATCGCCGGGATGGATGAGAGTTGTCGCGTTGGCTTCTTCGATGACCGCGGGGCCTTCGATAGACATGCCTGCCGGGAGAGATGGCCGCCAAAGAATACGTGTCTTAAGCGGCCGCTCGGCATCGTCGAAAACGACATCGCGGACCGATTCCTCGACCGGCGATTCGGCCCGATGCGGTTCATTCAACCAGCGTTCCGCCAAATCATCCTGACGCGGCGCAGTCACTACCAGCCTGACACTGACGATTTCCATCCCTTCATCCGGGGCCGACTGGCTATAGCGCTTGGCGTGCTCGGCGTGGAACCTCCGGCGCAGGGGATCGAGATTCCCGCTGAGCAAATGCGGTCCGCTGACGGGGATGGGAATCGTGTGTTCCTGACCGACATAGCGAAGATGGGCGTAAAACTCGAAACGGGCCGCATCGGCGGTAATCCGGTCGCGCGCAATCTGATCTTTGCCGGCCTCGGCAAGCTCGGCGAAGACGGTTTCGACGGCGCCCGAATCGAGCAGGCCAAGCCTTCCGATCAGAGTACGGACGAAATCCTGCCGCCAGGCCGCCATCAGCATACCGAGCGCCGAAAAGGTCCCGGGAAGCTTGGGAATCACCACGGTGGGAACGAAAATCTCGCGCGCGATCGCACCGGCATGCAGCGGCCCAGCACCGCCAAAGGCGATGATCGCGGTGTCGCGCGGATCGACTCCCTTGTTGACGGAAACCGCGCGCAGAGCGAGTGACATCGCGCTATCCGCAATCCGCACGATCCCAAGCGCGGCATCGCGCCCGCTCAAATGCAGCGGCCGGGCGATCTTCTCGGCAATCGCGCGCTCGGCAGCCGCGCCGTCAAGCCGCATAGCGCCGTTGAGGAAGCGCCGCGGATTGATGCGGCCGAGCACCAGATTTGCATCAGTCACGACCGGATCGGGATTGCCCTTGCCGTAGCAGGCAGGCCCGGGATCGGCGCCGGCGCTTTGCGGACCGACATGGATTCCGCCGTCCGGGTCGATCCATGCGATCGATCCGCCGCCGGCTCCCACTTCGACAATATCCACCACCGGAAGCTGCATCGGCTGGCCGCTCGCTTGACCCCCGATGACGTAGCCTTCCTCGATGGCGGGCGCGCCGTTGACGATCAGGCTGGTCTTAGCGGTGGTGCCACCCATGTCGAAGCCGATGCAGCGCGTAAGGCCCAATAGCGACGCCAACCGTCCGGCGCCGATCATGCCCGCGACGGGACCCGATTCCATCATCGCGACCGGCTGTTCCTGCGCGAGCCCTATGGACATGATCCCGCCATTGGAGCGCATGATCTGAATGGCGCCGCCGAAGCGCTCTTTGCGCAAATGATTTTCCAGCCGGCGAAGATAGGTCTGCACCCGCGGGCCGACATAGGCGTTGAGCGCGGTCGTCGAGGTCCGCTCATATTCGCGGTATTCGCGCAGGATTTCATGCGACAGCGTGACGAAGACATCGGGCAGCATCTGGCGCATGATTTCGCCGATGCGCCGCTCATGCGCCGGGTTCGCATAGGAATGAAGCAAGCAAACGGCCACCGCTTTGACCCGGCGCTCACGTATTGCGGCCGCCAATTCCTCGACTTCGACCCGATCGAACGGGATCAGCACTTCGCCCTTGGCATTGATCCGCTCGCGAATCTCGAATGTCAGGTCGCGCGCGACCAAAGGTTTCGGGCGATGGAAAAACAAATTGAACGACTCGATGCGGTTGCCACGTCCGAT
>Ga0307477_10000561_pt1 | contig 40037 bp, 30 predicted proteins | sample atmos_gasesECM2C_FD_203316 | JGI IMG/M metagenome (GOLD analysis project Ga0307477, IMG submission 203316) | Hardwood forest soil microbial communities from Morgan-Monroe State Forest, Indiana, United States - atmos_gasesECM2C_515 | ecosystem: Environmental > Terrestrial > Soil > Temperate... | reverse complement strand
ATTTCACCTACACGCTACCGGGATATACGGCGGGAGCCAGCCACACGGTGCGGCTGCACTTTGCCGAGACGTATTTCAGCACGGCGGGCAGCCGGAAGTTCAACGTGACCATCAACGGGACGCAGGTCTTGGGGGCCTTCGATATCTTCGCGGCGGCGGGGGCGAAGAATAAGGCCATCATCGAGCAGTTCCCGGTGAAAGCGAATGTCGGCGGCCAATACATCATCCAGTTCACATCGGTAGTGAACCAGTCCCTGCTCAGCGGGATCGAAGTGCAGTAACAACAACGGGATTCTGGATGGGGAGACCCTCAAATCCCCATCCAGACAGAGGTGGCGAACTGCATAGCTGTGGGCAGCTCGTCACATCGACCAATCGTCCCTGGGTGTTCTCACCAGGCGTGCTCTACCTACAGAAAGGGATTCTGATGAAAATCTCAGAAGGAGTGCTGATGAGAAACTCATGTTTGATTTTGTTGATGCTCTTGTCGTTGGGAGTCGGCACGGCGATGGCTGGGCCCTGCCCCCCAGGACCACCGGCATCACGCGGGGACGGCACCGTCGCCGGGATAGCCGTACCGGGAGGAACGCAGTATTACTTCACGGATGCGTTGCTCGCAGGGTTCGATTGTTTCGAGCAGTTAAGCGCCTGGTTTCCTTCCTATATCCACTCGACGAACTCGGTCAATCCGGCTCATGAAGTCGTAGACATGGCTTATGCGGTTGAGGGAACGGCCACATTTTTCAATGTGGTAGTACCGACGAGCGGCAATTACACCTTGACGGTCCGCTATGGCTTCGCTTCCGGTCTTTTCCCCGGAGTGAAAGACCGGCCAGAAGGGATCAAGGTGAACGGCGTTGTCATCACCAACGACATGCACTTTCCCATTACAGGTAATTTCGAGACTTTTGAAAACTCGAGCATCCCGGTGCCTCTCAACGCTGGCAAAAACATCATACAGATGTTCAACATCGCCAGCGCCAGTATTTCCCGCGCCGATACCCTGACGATAACAGCGGCCGGAAGCAGCACCTGTGGTGGCGTGCCCACGGCACCCGGCAGTTTGAGCGCACTGACGGTGTCCGGCAACCAGATCAATCTGAATTGGTCGTCGAGCGCAGCGCCGTCCGGCTGCACCGTTGGCTCATATAGTGTGTTCCGGAGCACGACATCCGGGTTCACGCCCTCGGGCAGCAATCAGATCGCGAGCGGCATTGCCGGCACGTCGTACGACGATACGACGGCGTTGTGTAACACGACGTACCACTATGTGGTGGAAGCCCTCGATTCCGCAGGATCATCAGCAGGTTCCACGCAGGCGACCGCCACAACCAGCGCGTGTCCCGTGACAACCGGGGTTCAGATCAACTCCGGCGGCCCTGCAGTGGCCCCATTCATCGCCGACACGGACTTCGCTGGCGGGGGAATGATTAATCACGCCAACGTTATCAGTCTGAGCGGCGTCACCAATCCGGCTCCCATGGCCGTGTACCAAAGCGCGCGGGTAGGTAATTTCTCCTACACCGTTTCGGGCTTTACCCCTGGCTCGAGCCACGCCGTGCGCCTGCACTTTGCAGAAACCTTTTTCAAAACAACCGGTTCACGGACGTTCAACGTGAGCATCAATGGCACGGCCGTCTTAACCAACTTCGATATCGTTGCCACCACTGGAACCATAAACAAAGCCGTGATCGAGCAGTTCACGGAGGCAGCGAGTTCTACTGGAAATTATGTCATCACCTTCACTTCCGTGATCAACCAGTCGCTGCTGAGCGGGCTGGAGATCCAGTAGCAGTTTGGAGAAGAGTGGACATGAGAGCAGCGCGTAGGACCGTGCTGGGCGGGGCGTGTATAGGTGTTGCGCTGGGTCTGCTGCTGTGGTCACTTTCAGCAGCAGCCCCGACTCGCCAGTTCACCATCAAGAATAACTGTACAGAGACCGTTTGGTTGGCCGGGGCCGGCAGTCCGACCCCGGTCTTCAACGGCTCGCCCGGAGGTCTGGAACTGGGCCCCGGAGCAGCCGTAACCACGTCCGTCCCGGTTCCCTGGGTTGCAGGCCGGTTCTGGGGACGCCGGAACTGCATTTTCGACAGCTCCGGTCACGGGACATGCGCGACCGGCGATTGCGGCGGGCTGTTGCAGTGTACTCACGCTGGCGCAGGGACAACTTCCCTGGCGGAGTTTACCCTGACAGGCTCCTCAACCGGCAGCGACAATTACGATATCAGCCTGGTGGATGCCTTCGATTTCCCGATTTCGATTCAACTCGACGATCCCAATCCAAATCACTGTGTTAATCCCGCCTGCCAGGCCGATTTGCGCAATTTCTGCCCCCCAGATATGCAAATCAAGGATGCGGCGGGAAACGTAGTCGGGTGCCAGAGCTTGTGCGCGAAATTCGGCACGCCCAACTACTGCTGTGCTGGTCCGTACGGCGTGCCCGGAGCGTGCAACAACGTCGCCTGGAACTCGAATTTCCGCGCGACCGGGGTCAAGAGTCACTGCCCCTCCGTCTACGGTTATGCGTACGACGATCCTTCGAGCGACTTCAACTGCCACCCACCAGCGCAACCGGGTTATACCATTACGTTTTGCCCCGCCCTGAGCGTCCCCAATGCAGATCCGAATACAAATCCTGCTTTCACCATCTCGGCCACTGATAACAACCAAACCGTGGTCCCAGGCGCCGCTGTCACATACCATTTGAATGTTACAGCTAGCAGCACTTTCAGTGGAACGGTCGCTCTCGGCGTCGCCCATTTGCCTCAAAGCTGCACTTGGGATGCAACGGGCAAGGTCAGTTGTAGCGCAGCTGCATCCAGGGCAAGTTTCGATAAGCCTTCCGTTTTACTTGCTGGCGGCGCTACCGTTCCGGTTTCCATGACTATTCAAACTGCCGCCAACCCAGCGCCGATTTTAGGTACCGCTGCCATCGAAGTGCTCGGGCAGAGCGGGGGCATTGAAAATGTCTGGGAAGGGTCCTTGACAGTAGCGGATGCTTCAGCGCCCGATTACACGCTGGAGGTTTCTCCGGCGACCTCGCAAACCGCGACGCCGGGTAGCTCTGTAACTTATGACCTGACCCTTACGCCCAAGAACGGCTTCACGGGGACCGTGGCATTGGCCTCTTTCGGCGCTCCTCCGGGCAGCAGCGCGTTTACTCCGGGGCAGATCAGCTTTTCCGGAACGTCCCAGGCGCAAACGGCCACACTTACGCTCAAGACTTCAACGACAGCCAATCTCAAGACCTACTTTCCATTGATCACCACGTTCAGCGCAAATCGGCTTCATGATTTCCAAGGCACGCTGACGCTGTCCAATTCTGCTGGCCCGGACTTCGCCATCTCGGCCACGCCGGGTTCGCGGACGGTAGCCCCTGGGGGCACTACCAGCTACTCGATATCGGTGACTCCTCAAAACGGGTTCACCGGGACGGTGGCCTTGAGCGTAAGTGGTTTGCCTTCCGGCGCGTCTGCCAGTTTCAATCCAGCTTCCCTCAGCGGCTCCGGTTCCTCCACCCTGACTGTTACTACCGCCAGCTCGACTCCGCCAGGAAGCAATACCCTCAGCGTTACGGGCACCAGTGGCAGCTTGTCGCATTCTGCCAGTGTGGTCCTGACGGTCAGTGCAGCCGTGCCGCAACCGCCTTCCAATCTCGCGGCCACGGCAGCGTCTAGCTCGGCCATCAACTTGACTTGGACGGCATCGCCGACCGCGGGCGTTACGTATGACGTCTTCCGCAGCACGACTTCCGGCTTCACACCTTCCGGCAGCAACCAGATTGCGAGTGGGGGCGCGGGCACGTCGTTTGCGGACTCCGGGCTGACCTGTAACACCACCTATTTCTATGTGGTGGAAGCGGCCAATGGGGGCGGAACCTCGGCGGCTTCGAACCAGGCGAGCGCCACCACGCAGGCGTGCGTCTCGCCGGTCGTGCAGATCAATGCGGGCGGTCCGGCGGTCTCTCCGTTCGTGGCCGATAAGGACTTCACCGGTGGAACCACCATCCACCATGCCAACACCATTGACGTAAGCGGCGTAACCAATCCTGCGCCCATGGCCGTGTACCAGACGGCGCGGGTGGGGAATTTCACCTACACGCTACCGGGATATACGGCGGGAGCCAGCCACACGGTGCGGCTGCACTTTGCCGAGACGTATTTCAGCACGGCGGGCAGCCGGAAGTTCAACGTGACCATCAACGGGACGCAGGTTTTGGGGGCCTTCGATATCTTCGCGGCGGCGGGGGCGAAGAATAAGGCCATCATCGAGCAGTTCCCGGTGGAAGCGAATGCCGGCGGCCAATACATCATCCAGTTCACATCGGTAGTGAACCAGTCCCTGCTCAGCGGGATCGAAGTGCAGTAGCCCAAGGGGGAATCGAGTGAGAAACATTTCATGAAATGGAATAAGGTGTTCTTCGCGCTTGTTTTCTGCGCCGCGTCGGCTCGGGGTGCAGCGCCCGGGAGTCCGTTGGCCGACGCACCTAAAGAACCTCCGCTGGTGCGCGATCTGCGGGCCGTTCGTAAAGGTGACAAGGTCGCTCTCACGTGGAGCAACCCACGTGACGCAGAGAATCAGGGATCATTTCCGGGACATTTGGCGGTTGCCAGAATATGCCGAACTATCTCGTCGACAATTTCAGACTCCCGCTCAGGCTGCGCGCACCCCGTCCGCCAGGTTAATCTTGAAAACTCGGCGGCCATCGCTCCGATTGCCGTCCAAGGGAAGCTTATTGCGAAAACTACGGTTCGGGTGATTGACGTATTGCAGGAAGGCCAGGACCACGCCGACCAGCTGCAGTTTGCCGTCTATAAACTTGAGTTGCTCGACGATCACGGACGCAGCGCCGGATTTTCCAATTCTGCAGCAGTTCCGCTGGCGCCAGTCCTGCCGGCGAAAGGGCTGCATTCTGAGCTCGACGCGCGTGGGGTATATCTGATTTGGGAAGAAGAAGCCGAAAGCAGCTCTTCGTTATTGAAGTTCGATTACCGGATTTGCCGGCGCGAAAAGGGCTCCACGAAGCGGGTTGTTGTTCCATATCTGCGCGCAGTCGTTCACACGCGGGAAGGGGAGCGTTGGAGCGGGGTAGATAGGGATATCGAATGGGAGAAAACCTATTTGTATTCGGTTACACCTGTGACCCGGGTCTACTCGCAGGAAGGCCACCTGATTGGCGAGATTGAGGGCGACGATTCTGCGCCTCTCGAAGTATTCACACATGACGTCTTTCCGCCCGCCGTGCCGGAAAGACTATTGCCGTTCGTCGGCCACATTCCCGGGCAAAAATTCGTTGACCTCCTCTGGGCTCCAAATACGGAGAACGATATTTCCGGCTACAACGTATATCGTCGGGAAGAGAATAGTCCGCCGGTGCGCATGAACTCCGTTCCAATTACCATGCTGTCTTTCCAGGATGTCAACGTTTTGGCCGGGCACAAGTACCTCTACTGCATTTCCGCCGTTGATGTTCATGGAAATGAGAGCGCCAGGTCACCGGAAACAACCGCGGAACTCCCCTGAGGAAAACGGTGGCAGCAAAGAGGGTATGCAACAAGAGCAAAAACGTGAACCGGGAACGACGAGGGCGCGAGGAGTACCGGGAAAAATCTAGCCCGGATTAATCGGCCCTGGTCGGGGACCTTACTTGCCGGCTGCAGCTATTCGAGTAAAATTGCATCGATGACGGCGGCGGCAAATTCCCGGTTGCGCGCCGTACTGGCGCTCGGTTTCGGCGGACTACTCGCGCTTCTTGTTTACTCGGGAGCGAGCGCGCTAAACACGCTGGGCCTGCTCCACGAAGCCGAGGAAGCAGTCCGTGCCCGATCACTGGAGCGCCGACGCATTCTTGCGACCGTGGTCCTGTCCGCAAGCATTTATTCCGACCGTCTCGAAGAAATTCTGCTGAGCTACAAGACTCCCGACGTCCCGAACGCCGCGGAAGAGACCTCGAAGAGAGCGGAAGCGGCGCGTGCTGCGCTGCAAGCCTATCCCGCGGACCGCACTCCTGAAGAACAAACGCTCTGCGGGCAACTCCAGGCGTTCTTGCTCGAGCAAGACAATCTGATGCGGACGGCCAGCGCCTGGACGCCCCTGGAACGTCGCGGACGCGCGCAACACCTCGTCAGCGATGAACTCCTTCCACGCAAGCAGCGCTTTGTCACTATCGTGCAAAGGATGGAGTTGCTGAACGACAACCAGGTCGCGGCGGCGAACCAATCCATTTCCCTTCAATTTAGCGGATTGCAGAACCGCCTGGCGAAATCGCTAATCGTCATGCTTACGTCGGGCCTGCTGCTGGCCATTGGCAGCGCACTCTATATTCTGCGGCTGGAACGCCAGGCGCGCGTGCGCTATGCCGAGCTAGCTCTCCACCGCCGCGAGCTCCAACAGCTATCCGCCAGGCTCGTGGATGCACAGGAGGCTGAGCGCCGTTCGATTTCGCGCGAGCTTCACGACGAAGTGGGTCAATCGCTCGGATTGCTGCTCATGGACGTCGGGCGGCTTTCGAACCGTTTGGCAAGCAGCGATGAAAAAAGCCGGGAACTGCTGGAACACGTCAAAGTATTGGCGGAGCGTATCGTCCAGACGGTCCGCAACATGGCGCTGCTGCTGCGGCCTTCGATGCTCGATGATCTGGGGCTGGTGCCTGCCGTGGAATGGTACGCGCGGGAGCTTTCGCGGCAGGGGAACATCGAAGTCAAGGTTCATGCGGAAAGCGTTCCGGAAAGCCTGACGGATGAAGTGAAAGTATGCGTGTACCGGGTGATTCAAGAGGGTTTGCATAACGCGAAGCGCCATGCTCACGCCAAGAATGTGCTTGTGGAATTGACGCAGTCCAGGGATGCCATTCACGTTGAGATCAAGGACGATGGAAGCGGCTTCGACGCGAAACGCACGCGGGGGATGGGGCTTCTCGGGATGGAGGAGCGGGTGAAGCGGCTTGGCGGCACGATTACCATCGATTCACAGGCGAATGCGGGGACAACCATTCACGTCGAGTTGCCACTGCCAGTGGGAAGCGTCGCCGGAAACCCATGAAGAAAATCAGAGTCCTGCTGGCCGACGATCACACGCTCATGCGGCGTGGGCTGCGGCTCATCATCGAACAACAGCAGGATCTCGTGGTCGTAGGGGAGGCCGAGGACGGGCGGCAGGCAGTGAGCTTGGCGGCCTCGCTCAAGCCGGAAGTTGCCGTCCTCGACATCGGGATGCCGAATCTGAATGGCATCGAAGCGGCGAAGCAAATCACGGATGGCAAATCCGGCGCCGCTATCATCATTTTAAGCATGCATGCGGATGAAGCCTATATCCTGCGGGCGCTGAAAGCGGGAGCGCGTGGTTACCTTCTGAAGGATTCCGCGGAATCCGATCTGGTTCGCGCCATTCGATCGGTGGCAGAGGGCAAGTCATTTTTCAGCCCGGCGGTCAGCAAGGTGCTCCTGGAAGACTATGTGAAGAAGCTGCAGCGCACCGGGAGCGAGGATTCCTACGATTTGCTGACGCCGCGCGAACGAGAGATCCTCCAACTAGTCGCGGAAGGGAAGTCCAACAAAGATGTCGCCAATCTCCTCCATTTGAGCGTCTACACGGTGGAAACGCACCGCGCCAACCTCATGGAAAAATTGAAGTTGAAAAGCGTGCCGGAGTTGACTCTTTACGCCGTGCGTAAGGGAATCATCTCCTGAAATTTGTCGGAGCTCCGCCCACTCGAATCCCTCCAAGGCCCGCCGCCGAGGCTGCCTGGCGGATACCCCATCGACGGGACCCCATCTACCGACTTGCCGGGGGGCGCGCGGACGCGGCAGCGGCCGTCTAATCAAGAAGCAATGAAGCTGGCAAATCAAGTCAACTTGAATTGTCTTCAGGGAGGAAACATGAAAGGTATTCAAAATTCGCGCAGGCTCCTAGCGTTCGCGCTGGCGCTTGCGCTGTGCGGAGGAGTGGCGGGCTATGCCGTGGGGCACACCAGTCAGGTCGGGCACGTTCGCGCAACGCTGAAAATCGCGGATCCAAGCGAGGGAGCCAGCAAAACGGGCTTCGCGCCGATCGTGAAGCTGGTTTTGCCGAACGTCGTGAACATTTCTTCGTCCAGAGTGGTGCGCACTCCGAATCAAATCGGAGAAGGCATGCAGATGGATCCATTTTTTCGGCAGTTCTTTGGGCACGGTTTCGGAAATGGCCCGCAAATGCCGAAAGGTCAGCGTGAGCATAGCCTTGGCTCCGGTGTCATCGTCAGCCCGGAAGGCTATGTGCTAACTAACAATCACGTTGTGGAAGGCGCGACGGACATCAAGGTGACGCTCTCCGACAAGCGCGAACTAAAAGCGGCAGTCGTAGGGATCGATCCGAAGACGGACGTGGCCGTTCTGAGGCTGGAAGGATCTAATTTTCCGGCGATTACTCTGGGAGATTCTTCCAAGGTGCAAGTCGGGGACTATGCGCTGGCCATCGGCGATCCGTTCGGCGTCGGCCAGACGGTCACGATGGGCATTGTGAGCGCCAAGGGACGCGGTAACCTCGGAATCGAGGACTACGAGGATTTCATCCAGACGGATGCCCCGATCAATCCGGGAAACTCCGGTGGGGCGCTAATCAACGATCGCGGCGAACTCATTGGAATCAATACCGCGATTCTCTCGCACGGCTCCGGAGGCAATGAGGGAATCGGATTTGCCATTCCGGTCAACTTGGCGCATCAAGTCATGAACCAGATTTTGGATCATGGCAAGGTGACGCGCGGCTACCTCGGTGTAGTGGTGCAGCCGATCTCTCCGGCTATGGCCAAGGCGCTGGGGCAGAGTGAGCCGAAGGGCGCTCTCGTAGGGGACGTCAGCGCGAAAGGTCCCGCGCAAGCGGCAGGCGTGGAACGTGGCGACATCCTTCTTGAGCTCAACGGTAAATCGGTGAACGACGCCAACGAGCTGCGGAATACTGTTTCCATGATGCAGCCGGGCGATTCCGTCAAATTGAAGATCTCCCGGAATGGCAGTTTGCGCGATCTCTCCGTGAAACTCGGCGAACTACCGGCCTCGAAAGAGGAAGCCCAGAACCGGAAAGAAGGGGCGTCGAAGGAGGCATTGGAAGGCGTGAGCGTTGAGAATCTGGATGCCGATACGGCTAAGGAACTCGGACTGCCGGCTTCTACCAAGGGCGTAGTTGTCACGAATATCGACCCATCCAGCCCCAAGGCGGATTCCGGCTTGCGCAAAGGTGACGTGATTCAGGAAGTGAATCACCAGCCGGTGCGCAACGTCGCTGAATTCGAGCAAGCCATGCACAAGGCAGGAAAGGAGGAAGCTCTCTTGCTCGTGAATCGCGGTGGAACCACGCTCTTCATTGCCGGGTAATCGCCAAACACGCTTAGAAAGGCCCAATCACCGGCTGCGTCGCAAGGCGCAGCCGGGTTTTTTCTATTTTGCGACGTTGCCACGAATAGCCGAGGAAGCGTGACCGAGGGAAAGGAAGCCAATATGTTCCAAAACCTTCCCAAGCGTTCTGGGTGGGGTCGAGTTCCATCGCCTGCTCGATAAAGCTCGTTGATTCGATTGCTAGTGCGCTGCAAACAGCAAAATGAGGTTTTTCAGGCGTGAGTTCTGATATGCGGTGGGTGCCAATTCTGCCGGCGTGAGGAGATTCACCTTGGCTTCCCTCACACTGCAAACAGCCAGTACCTTATAAACGCCCACACGAGCGGTCCCATCAAGCAAAGGCCCGTCGCCATGGCCAGCAGCACCTGAGTGGCGGAGATATCGAGTTCACGGGTCCGTTCGTCACGCTGGGGATGCAGGAGAGCGTTGAATCCCGGAAGACGGAGCTTGGCGAGGTTGTGGAGGTTGCCGACACTGATCGTTGTTGCGCGGCTACGGTACATACGTCTTGAAATTTCACTCATTTGCTGGCCCCCCCCCGGAAACTTGAATCCGGGTATTGTTCGCATCACTCCCACTCGCCCGCGTAGCAGTCTTACTCCACATAACGCATGAGAAGGAGACCAAGTACGATCATCAGAACGGGCCAGAGCCGCGCGAACAAGATCTGCCACCGCGTGGACAACTCCGACAATCCTTTGAAAACCCCGATACCGAATCCCGTGGCGGCAAAATTACGATGCTCGGCCTGGATGCGGGCCATTACCGTCATGTGCTCGGCACTGTGCATCCCGGTGTGGTGCTCATGAAAAAGGAGCAGCACGGAACCGCAGCATGCGAGTGCTGGAAATAGCCATCCGGCCCAGGCCGATTTAAGAACGCCGCGGGCGCGTTGGATCTCGAAGATCCCGAGAGCGAGGAGAATCAGAGCAAACGACTTGTGCTGTAAATCTTCGGGATTGTGGCTGAGGCCGTACCACCAACTCTGGGGACCGAACGGCCACAGCTCCGTGTCGCTGAATATGAGCAGGAACAGTCCCGAAAGCAGAAAACAAGATGGCCAGGCATAGCGGAGAATGGACCAGCGTTGAAGAAGCGTGCGCTCGGCGACAATGAACACACCGGCGAGAATCAGAAACAGCCCCGCCAAATGGTGGTTGAATTCACTTTCTTTCTTATCGGCCAGGAGCTTGCTCTGCTCTGCAGGGTCCGTATGGGTAGGATCGTCCATAGGCATGGACATGCCTTCGTGTCCGGTGTGGTCCGCAGGGATGCCGTGGTCTTGTGCTGAGGCGCGCGGCGCGTTCGAAACGAGCAGAAATGCGAAGACGGCCAAGACGAGGAAGAAGCTTGAATGCCTCAGCAATTTCCGGAAAATCATTGCATGCTCCATAACAATATTTCTAACGGCACTGTTTGCGCGGATTCTCGTTTCCCGGCGCACAAGGAAAATTCGTTAAACCCGAGGTCATGAAGCCCGAGTACAAGACCGCGCATCATGCCCTCGACATCTTTGCGACCAGGCGGGGGACCAGTTTTCGTGGAATGAGGCGCTGCGCAAAGACGCTGAATTTATTGAGCGCACCGGGAACCGTCAGGCCTCCGCCGTTGGCGAGGACTCGCAAGGCGTCGTCAACGACCTCCTCTGGAGCCTGATAAATGCCGGCCCATTTGCCTTTGGCCGGCTGAGCTGAATCTCCGTTCTGTTTGTTACGCAGCCTTCCGGGGCAGACGGTTACGACGGCTACTCCTGTGCCGCGTAGCTCCTGTTCCAAAGATAGGGAAAACGTGGTCAAAAAGGCCTTCGTTGCGGAATAAGCACTGGCAAAAGGAATGGGCTGAAAACCTGCCGTCGAGGAAATATTGATGATGCCCTTTTGCGGTCGCTCCAACATTCGCGGAAGAAGGCTGTAGGTGAGTTCAACGATGGCTTGGTTGTTGAGACGGAGCATTTCCAGCTGTCGCGGAAGAGAGAGGTCACGGAATTCTCCGCGCAGACCAAAGCCGGCGTTATTGACAAGCAGGTCGATGGGAACATCGCCGGTCGGGAGTTGTTCCGCCAGGATTTGGCCCGCTGCGGGGGCAGATAGATCCACCTGAATAGCGAGTACCGAAATCGGGTAGGAGCGGCGCAATTCGGAAGCGAATGAATGGAGAGGTTCCGCGGACCGAGCAACGAGAACCAGATTGTAATGACGGTCCGCGAGCGCGCGGGCAAACGCCATTCCGAGTCCGCGGGAGGCACCAGTTATGAGAGCGTAGCCGTCGTGTTTCATATCAGTTCTTGCTCAGGGAGCGGCGCACGGCTTCGGGGAATCGAGTACCGAACACGCCGTCCCAGATGCGTGTGGTGATGCCGTAGCCCTTGCTGATCCCGCGAGGGCTGTGGTGATACAGGTGATATTTCTTCAACCGCCGAAAGAGCGGAAAGCGGGAGTTAGAAAAGTGCAGCGCGTAGTGCAGCCATTCTTCGCTGACGTAGCTCTGTACGACGCCGGCGAGCAGAGCGGGCGCGGTATAGACAGGGAACAGGAAGCTGACGGGCGCTGCGACAAAAAACAACGGCAGAATGTCCTTCAGTTCTCCGCTGATGTGACTTCCATCAAACGGACGCGCATGATGATCCCAATGGAGCGGGTCGAGCCGCTCATGCAAAAACTTGCGGACGAAACCTTTGCCAGGGGGAAAACGGCCGTGCAAGACGTACCGGTGGAAGAGATATTCGACGAAAGTCCAAGTCACGCAGCCCGCGGAGAAGAAGGCTACAGCGATCCAGGGATGCGTTGTCGTAAACGCGATGATCAACACAAGAATCGCGTACACGGTATAGAAAACCGTCAACGGATAAAGACGATAGCGGGCGAAAGCAGCCTGACGCCGCTTGTACGTTTGAAAGGGAATTTCCGCAGTTCGGTACAATGGCAATGAAATCAGCGTGGTTTCCGACATCGGAATCTTCATCCCTCCTTTGCATGCCTGGCGCGAACTATTCAAAGCTTCCCGTGACGCCCTGAAAGCCGTTCATTGCTTGCTTCCACAGCCACTTCATCACGCGAGCCGCGCTGTAGCAGTAGGCGACGTTGTAGCCAAGGGTCGAAAAGCAATTCGGCTCGCAGCCTTTTTTCATTTCGGAAAGCTGCTTGACGTCGAACTTCTGATTCTCGACGGTCCCCCAGTCGTACGACGCGTTGTACATCGGAAAGCACGGAGCGAGCGTCCCGTTGGTTCGAATGATCAACCAGTTCTGGCCGGCGCGGCATCCCCAGTGTTCGCCGACGCCGCGCATGAAGCCTTTCATGTTCTGCAGGCGGGGAATGGAATCGACCATCTTCCAGCCCTGACGCTGCTTGTCGATGAGCCAGTCCAGAAGATCGTCCACCACCGGAAAGTCTTCGGGCCGGATGTACGTGTCGTTTTCATGCAAATGCTTGAAGTGGCCCTGCTCCATCATCGGAGCTTCGTTGATGTGGAAGGTGATGGAGATGCCGTTTTCGTGGGCGATGGTGGCGAGCTCCTTCACATCATCAATGTTGGTACGGCAGATGTTGGTGTTGAAAAACACGGTATAGCCGTACCGGTATTGCCGCCGCACGAGGTAGTCGAAGTTCGAACGCACGTGCTCAAACGCTTTCGGGAGCCCCGGCTTTTCCTTGATCGTGTCCACGGCAAAATTGACCGTGGCAATGCCGGCGTCGGCGAGACGGTCCGTAACTTCCGGGCGAAGCAGCCGAGCGTTTGTCGCTAGGTACACCCAGAAGTCTTTCTTGGCCGCGTAATAGATCACTTTGTGAACGAAGTCCGGACGGATGAGCGGCTCGCCGCCGGTGGGGGCGAGCACGCGGCACGGCGTGGATTCGAGCCAGTCGATGGCGCGCCGGGCCGTGTCCTCTGTCATGCCTTTGACACGATTGTCATACGACCAACAGTAGTGACAGTCGAGATTGCATTTCCACTCGGTGAAGAGGTAGGCAATGATCGGCTGAAACTCCCCCGGCAAGACGCGAGACTTGAAGTACGGAAACATCCAGCCGCGCATGGTCTTCACGACTTTGGAGGCAGGCCAGTGCCGCTTGCCCGTTTGGAGAACCGCATCGTGCGCCGCAATATCACTCTCATCCAGATCGTGAAATAACTCCGGATATTGCGGAAATATAGCTGGAGGCAATGTCTTCTGATCCTTCAACGTCGGCGGGCGAGGCGAAGGATCGTTCGAAGGTTGTTGCAGGAGATCATGCAAGGGCACATCGAGGCGGAACGGCTGACTCGGTAAAGTAGGAAAATGCTGCAATTCAGACATACGGCCTCCTTAGTGTCTTGACCCTCCGGGCGGCGCTCCGGAGGACCGAAAGTATTACGTTTCGTACGTCACCCTCGCGAAATTCGATGCACAACCAGGGCCAAGAGGCACAAAAAAATCTTAGCCCGGCCGATCTCGTCGGGAGGCACAAGCGGGAGAACCGTGGTCCTTGCGAAAGATTTGTGACCTCTTCTTTGCATCGGGCATCTAATTGCGAAAGAAGGACTCCAATTCAGTGCGCCCCTTGGGCGCACGGGAGTGTGACCTTGGCTCTTCGCCGGCTCAATCCGCTTGCCGCCCTTTTTGCCCCGTGCTCCGTCTATTCCTGCGCTTCACAAGAAAGTCGACGCTCACCGGGAAGTGGAAAATCGGCGGTGTGGAATGAGCGTCGGTAGGCCAGCGAAGAACGCTGACTCGTGTGCGAGATCAGCTCGATCTCAGAGTTCAGTGGGTGGCGACATTCTCTGCAATCGCAGGGGAAGGTAAGAAGCTGAAGGCGTTATGGTCCGTGAAACGCACGAATTCTCCGGTACAACTCCTCGCATCGTGGGCATTTGTCTACTGGGAGCCCTGTTGGCGTGCCCCGGACGCTTGCCGGCCCAGGAAACGACGCAGAAGCGCGGAGCGGTCAAAGGCACGGTGTCGCTGGTTAACGCATCCAACGAGCGCTCCATGCCGGAAGGTCTTGCGCTTGAGCTGAAGCCTCTAACTGGGGATTCGCCGTCGCTGACGGCGGCGACAGATGCGGCGGGGAACTATGAATTCAAAGACGTACCGGATGGCGAGTACTTTCTGAGGCTCGAGGGAGATGGTTTCGAACCATTTACCGCTACGATTCAGGTCCGGGATCGAGCAACCGTCGTCCAAGACGTTGCAGTTAAGTTGACCGGGCTCACGCAAAAAATCGAAGTAAAGGAAAAAGTTGAGCCGCTCTCGACCACTTCTTCCACTGCTCCAAAACTTAGCGAAAAACAGCTCTCCGGTCTGCCCCTTACGGAAGAAAATTTCAAGGAGGCGCTCCCTCTGACTCCCGGAGTGGTTCGCACCCCCGAAGGAAAACTGAATTTCCGCGGCTCCAGCGAAGATCAGTCCATGCTTCAGGTGAACGACGCCAAGATGACAGACCCCGTAACGGGTTCATTTTCAATTCCAGTTCCTCTCGACGCGGTGCAGTCAGTGCGCGTGGAGCAGACTCCCTACAGCGCCGAGAACGGAGGATTTTCCGGCGGGCTGACACAGGTGGAAACCGTGCCTCCGCCGGAAAGTTGGAAGTTCGGCGTGCGCGACCTAAACGTCAGCGTGCGAGGGAAAAACGACCACGTCGTCGGCATCTCGCGGGCGACGCCGCGGGTGGTCTTTGGCGGTCCGCTGTTGAAGGACAAAATAAGCTTCTCCGAAGTCTTCGAATACGACGTGATCCGGTATCCGGTGCGAGGGCTGGCCTGGCCGGTTAACGAAATCAAGAAGCAGGGGTTCACTTCCTACAGCACGCTTCAGGCAATCCTTTCACCGCGCCAGGTGGCAACGGTGACGTTGAACGTTTTTCCGCTGAGAACGCAATTCGCCGACGTCACCGCGCTGATTCCTCAAACTGCTTCTTCCGACTACGACAGGAAAGGCGCCTCCGCAAGCCTCTCCGATGTGTACAGCCTCCCTTCGGGTGCACTGTTCCGCATGGCAGTGACTTATACAAGGTTTGACAGCAACGCGCATGGACAGGGGAACGACGCGATGCTGCTCACGCCAGAAAGCTGGGGAGGGAATTTCTTCAATGCGTGGGCGCGCTCCGCCAACCAGATCGAAGCTGCCCCCAATTTCCAATTTGCGTCGAAGAAATTTCTTGGACGGCACGAAATCAAGATTGGGGCCGACGTGACGCACCGGTCTTTTCGTGGCAGCAGTGATTCACACGATGTGCGCTTGCTGCGCGAGGACGGAAGTCTCGCCGAGCAGATCGGGTTTGCCGGCCCCGGTTTGCTGAACGCGTCAGTAACGGAAGTAGAGGAGTTCGTCGCAGACCGCTGGATGTTCAACGATCACCTGGCTGCGGACTTTGGAGGACGATTCACCAGCCAAAGCATAGGCCGCACGGCGGCATTTGCGCCGCGGTTTGGGATCGCATATTCACCGGGGAAAAACCAAAAGACCATCCTGCGCGCCGGCACGGGACTCTTCTACGATCGCGTTCCGTTGCTGGCGGCGGACTTCGCCGGAAATCCGACGCGGCTCCTCAGCGAATACGACTCGGCAGGACAGATAATCGGCAGTGAAACCGCGCTCAACAGCGAGTACGTCTCGAATGGGAGCGGTCCGCTGGCATCGCGAATCCGCCATTCGCCGAACACCAGCGCCCGAAGTTTCGTCAGCAACGCGGAGATCGACCGGGCGCTGTGGAGCGGCGCGGTCCTAAAACTGGGCTACCTTCACAGTCTTACAACCAACCTGTTCGTCGTCAATCCCCTCACAGGAGCCGGCATCGCCGGAGCAGGCAATCCGACGGCCGTGTTGGGCCTGTTCAGTACCGGCAGAGAAAACTACAGTCAAGCGGAAGCGACGCTGCGATTCCATCCGATCAAGCAGAGTGAACTGAACATTTCCTACATATGGAGCCGCTCGCGGGGGGATCTGAACAGCCTGGGTGACGTCTTCATCCCGTTCGAACAGCCGGTCATCCGGCCCAACGTTTACGGAATTCGTCCCTCGGACATTCCGAACCGCGTAGTCGCCTGGGGATTGTTCCAACTTCCGTATGGGCTGGCTTTTGGGCCGGTCGTTGACGTCCATAAAGGTTTTCCGTACTCCAAGGTGGACGATCAGCAGAACTACGTTGGACAGCCGAACGCGCAGCGGTTTCCGATGTTCTTCTCCTTCGATTTCCAGGTGTACAGGGACTTTCGCTTTCCGATTAAGAACCACAGCGGCTCGCGCAAAGTTCGTCTCGGACTGTACATGATAAACGTGACGAATCATGGCAATTTTAACGCCGTCTACAACAACGTCACCTCGCCGCAGTTCGGCCAGTTCACGGGATTCGAACGACAGAAAACCGCATTTCTCTTGAGCGTAGTAAACTGAGTGTGTTGTACGAAGTTCGCTTCCGAGATTGATTCCGTTGAAGGGAGTTCCGGATCATGAATAATCTTTCGGCAAGGCTCAGACGCTCCACGGTACTACTCCTGGCGCTGGTGCTTTATGTCGCGCCGTCGCCTGCGAGAGCGCAACAGGCTACTTTTGCCGCAAGCGGCGATGTCCCGGTGGTCGTGAGCCCCGTGGTTTTGGGTGAGCCAGCCGCGAACGAAATCGTCTCGAAAGTCCTGGCGGAAAACAAACGGCGCAATGAGCTTCTCCAGAGGTACACGGTGGTTCGCACGTACGAAATCCGCACTCACGAAGGGAAGTTAGCCGCTCAGTCGGTAGTGCGCATGGAGTATCGAGCACCCGATGCTAAGACGTTCGAAAAGACTTCGGAAAAAGGATCGGGAATCGTCCGGCGCCTGGTGTTCGACCGGCTGATGGACAGCGAAAAAGAATCGGCAACCGGCAAGCAGCACCAGGACAGCGCGCTGACCCCAGCGAACTATGAATTCCATCTAGCGGGGGAAGACGAGGTAGGTCCCTACCATTGTTTCTTGCTCGAGGTGACGCCGAGACGGAAGGACAAATACTTGTTTGAAGGAAGAATCTGGATTGAGAGTCACGACTTTGCCGTCGTGAAGATCGAAGGCCATCCCGCCAGGAAACCGTCGTTCTGGATTAACCGGGCGGACTTTGTCCGAGAGTACCAGAAAGTCGACGAATTCTGGCTGCCGCTCCGTGACGAGACGCAGGTTGATGTGAAGGTCTACGGCAAACGGGTTCTGACGATTGAACACGGTCCGTACGTGATTCCCGATAAACCGGAACTCAGAACGGAGTCCACAAATTAGCGCAAGGGGTTGGCACCATCGGAGGATGCGGACGGTAACGTGGCTGTGTTCGACAAAGTTGTTTGAGACGCCAAACCTGGCTGCGGTGTCACCCAGCTTTTTGAATCGCAACAATTTAGAGAAGGCAAAGAAGTCCCACAGCTCCGAGCTTACGGGTCTGCCGGCCGTCCTTGAATTGGCATTCCTCCATTGGTGGATCCTCGCTTTTTTCCTGGGGCGTTTTTGCCCGGCAGGAGACAGTTGTCGCCAGCCGAATTGCGTGTATCATCTGTGAGCTGTTCATTCGCCAACGAAGTCCCCATAGTTTTTAGAGATCCTCGAACGGAACGCTCGACTTTTCATTGACCCTGTTCCGGGAAGATGGCGGAGCTTACTGTGGTTGGCGACCGGCGAATGACAGCTGTGGAGGCAGTGATGAGAGTGCCGTCAAATAAAGTTACGATCGGATTCCTGTTCTTGCTGTTCAGTCCACTGACACTTCCGAGTTTCGCGCAACAGCCGGCCGATGCCGTGAACGTTGTCCAGGTCATGGGTTTCGCGGACGTCAAGCCGAACGCCAAAGGGAGCCTGAAGCTTGAGAACGGCAATCTTCAGTTTTCCAACTCGAAGGCGAAAACCGGAGTGGCCATCAGTTCGCTGGATGACGTCATTACGGGAAATGACAGTCAGCGCGTGTTTCGAGGAACGTTTGGAACGTTGACGTTGTTGGCGCCTTACGGCGGCGGGAGATTTCTGAGCCTGTTCCGCGCGAAACTCGACACGCTGACCATCCGATATCGCGATGCGGGCGGCGGTTTGCACGGCGCCATTTTTACGATGGCCGTGGGGAAAGCGGATCCGTTCAAGAAACTGCTGGTCGCGCAGGGAGCGCGCACGAGCATCCCGGTCCAGGATGATTCCAACAGCGCTGCTCCGAAACCGGACGCGGCAAAGGAGCAGAAGCCATGAAGCGCCTGCCTGTCATCACTGTTTCATTGCTCTTGCTGTTCGGTATCTGCACCGGAGTGACGGAATTTCATGCCCAGACTGCCCCGCCTCCGGCGAAGAAGGTATCGGCGATTCAAGTTCTCATGATCCAGTCCGAGGAGGTCAAGCTGCCGGCGGAATTCCAAGTTTCGCTTTACGAAAATTTGATCCAGCAATTGCAGAAGCAGGGCGGCTTCGAGCACGTTTACCGCGACGGCGACCACAGCGCCACCGGTGATGTCGTCATCCTTCACAGCACCGTCCGCGGATTCCAGAAGGGCAGCGAAATGGCTCGGCAGGTAACCACCGTCTCTGGCAAAACTTCGATTGATGTGCACTGCCAGTTTACGGACAGGGATGGCGCGACGGTTCTGGAACATGACTTGAACGGCAAGGTTCGCTTTTTAGGCGGAAATTTGCGCGCGACTCTGGATTTTGCAAAGAAGGCAGCCAAACTCGCGCGCGACAACTTCGCGGTGAAATCAGGTTCCTGATACCGGGGGAGCATCCACGTGGGCAGGAGCAGTTTGCTGCTGAAGATGGAGCTGCTGAGCAATCCTGAAACGCTTTGCGCGGTGCGCGGCGCTTTGGGACAGCTCGCCGAGAAGCTCGGATTTCCCGAGCCAGAATGCCGCGCGATTGTTCTCGCCGTTGACGAAGCGCTGACCAATATCATTCGCCATGCCTATCGCGGAGACGTCGAAAAGCCCATCGAAGCCTACTTCCGCCGTGTGCAGGTGTCGCGCAATGGCGCTCTGAGTGATGCGCTCGAAATCGTGCTGGAGGATCGCGGCGTCACGGTGGAGGGAGCAAAATTGTGCGGACGCGCTCTGGAGGACGTGAAGCCCGGCGGCTTGGGGCTGCACTTTATACACCAGAGCATGGATAAGGTAGAATTCCGCCGCAAGATCGGCCGGAACCAGCTTCGCCTCGTGAAATTTTTGCACGTGCCAGGGCCCCCTAAGGGCTCTTGAGGAGAATTCATTTTGAAGATTGCCGCGCGCCATTTGGACAAGATGACCATTTTCGACGTTTCCGGAGACATTGACCTCGCAAATTCGCCGGAGTTGCGGAAGGCTCTTTTGCGTGAGCTGCGCGAACTTCGAACGCCGCGCGTCATTCTTAGTCTCAAGGCCGTTCGCTACATTGACAGCTCAGGGGTAGCTTCTCTGGTAGAGGGCCTGAAGGCTTCGCGCGACGTCGGCGCGCGTTTCATCCTGTTCGGACTGAACAACACCGTCCGAGAGGTTCTACAGCTTTCCAAATTGGTCAAGATTTTTGAAATCTACGAAACCGAAGAGCAGGCCGTCGCCCCCTGAGCCTGCCGGAATCGCAAGCCGTAGCGGTGTGTCGAGAGGACAGTGGAACTAGCGACGCAAATTGGCGGAGCGGTCACGGACGGGCTTGCGTACTTGGGAGCGCTGGCCACGCTGGGGGGCCGCGCCGCGTATTTTACGTTTGTCGCGCCGTTACGAGGCAAGCCGCTGCGATTGCAGCGCGCCGTTTCGCAGGCCATGCAAGTGGGCGTCGGGGCGCTGCCGATTCTTTCCCTCATCACATTCTTTATTGGGTTGATCCTTGCGCTGCAGGCCGCTTACGAGCTGCGCAAGTTCGGGGCGATGAATTATGTCGCCAGCGCCGTGGCCATCTCGATGACCCGCGAACTCGGGCCTTTGATTACTGCGATCGTGGTCATCGGAAGATCCGGTTCCGCCTTCGCCGCGGAGATTGGCACGATGAAGGTGACGGAAGAAATCGACGCGCTGGAAACGATGGCCATCAACCCGATTCATTTTCTGGTCACGCCGAAATTTCTTGCCATGATCGTCATGCTTCCGTGCCTGACCATCTGGGCGAACTTCATGGGCGTTCTTGGCGGATCGCTGTTTGGCGTGGCGCAGGCAAATTTTGTGTTCAGCGGATACATCCGGGCCTCGCTGGACGCGCTGTTTCTGCGCGACATCGTGACCGGACTGATCAAGAGCGTCATGTTTGGAATTACCATCACTGCGGTGGGATGCCATGAAGGCCTTTCGACCGGAGCCGGCGCGGAGCAGGTGGGCCGCTCGACGACGCGGGCCGTGGTGGTTTCGATTTTCCTGGTGATCCTGGTGGACCTGGTTTTCACGACACTCTTTTTCTTTGTGAGCGCCGCGTAGAGTTCGAACTATGGCGATGGAAGAGACCAGCAATCCGGTGCTGCAAGATGAGGCGATGATCTCGCTGCGAAATCTTCGCGTGAGCTATGGCGAGCGCGAGATTCTCCACGGCATTAGCTTTGACGTGATGCGCGGCGAGACCATGGTCATCCTGGGCGGCTCCGGATCCGGGAAGAGCACGTTGCTGCGTACGCTGGTGGGCCTGGAAAAACCGAGCTCGGGCGAAATCTGGCTCAAGGGACAGAATATCGCCGCGATTTCCGACGACGAAATGGATGAGATTCGCAAAAAAATCGGAATGTCGTTCCAAGGCGGTGCGCTGTTTGGCTCGATGACCGTCGGGGAAAACGTCGCGCTCCCGCTGCGCGAGCACACCAGGCTGGAAGATTCGACCATCGAGATTATCTTGCGCCTGAAGCTGGATCAGGTGGGCTTAGCCGGGTTTGAGAACTACATGCCGTCGCAGCTGAGCGGCGGAATGAAAAAACGCGCCGCGGTGGCCCGCGCGCTGGCCATGGATCCGGAGATTCTTTTCTTCGACGAGCCTTCCGCGGGACTGGACCCCATTATCGCCGCCGGCGTGGATGAATTGATCCTCGATCTCAAAAAGGCTTTCCACATGACCATCATCGTGGTGACCCACGAACTGGCCAGCGCATTCCTGATCGCGGACCGCATGGTGCTGATTGACAAGGGAAACGTGGTGGCCCTCGGAACTCCCGAGGAGATGCACAAGAGCACGCACCCGCGCGTGCGGCAATTCTTCGACCGCATTGCAGAGCCGGCCGTCTCCGAAGAACTGGACTATCTGCAGATGTTGACGGAAGATAACCGCCCGAAACGTGCGGTGGCGGGCAAGAGAGGTGCATGATGGACTCAAAAAGTGAGCAAGCCATGGTGGGTTTTTTCGTGCTAGTCGCGAGTGCCGTGCTGATCGCCACCGTCTTCGTTCTGAGCGGCGCGTTTGGCGGCTCCGCGGCAACCTATCGCGCGTACTTCCCGTTTGCAGGCGGACTGGAGCCCGGCGCCGCGGTGCGTTACTCCGGTGGGCCAAAGGTCGGGCGCGTGGAAAAACTGCAGCTGGATCCCAAAGATCCTTCACGGATCGAAATTACGTTCAGTGTGCGATCCGGCTTGCCCATAAAGACGGACAGCCATGTGAAGATCATGAGCTTGAGCCCGCTCGGGGACAATCATATGGAGATCGTTCCGGGAAGCGAACGAGCTGCGACGGCCCCGGCGGGAACGGTGCTAACGGCAGATCCGTACGTGGACTTCAACGCGCTGACGGCCCGACTGAACGACATCGCGCCGCAGGCACAGCAACTTCTCAAGACGCTAAACGATCGCGCCACCGAATTGAAAGTGACCGTGGATCGCGTGAACGATCTGCTCAGCGACCAGAATCGTGCCAATCTTTCCGGCGTGTTGGCCGATACGCGCGGCATGATCGCGGAAAACAGGCCGGCCGTAAAATCTACCCTTCAAAATGTGAACTCCGCCACGCAGAAACTGGAACCTCTCCTTGAGGATTTGAGGAAGACCTCGGCGCAGGCCAATGAGACGTTGAATCATGTTGATTCCCTGATCGGTGACAATCGCGATGACGTCCGCCTGGCCGTGATTGAGCTGCGCAAGTCGCTCACAACGTTAACCGATCTTACCGGGCGGCTGGACCAGACACTGGACGTAAATTCCGACAACATTGATGAATTGCTTGAGAACCTCCGCCACGTAAGCCAGAACCTCAAGGAATTTACGAACACCATCAAGACAAGACCCTACACGCTCATCCGGTCAACCAACCCGCGCGAACACAAACCGGGAGGATCACAATGATTCGAACGCCAGGAGAGGTGCGATTGCGAGCCGCGGAGAAAGTGGCGCGAGAACGCCAGGCCGCAAGCTTTCAGGCGCTCCGAAAAGCTCGAATCCCCGCTTTCGTGGTGCTGGTTGGATTGCTGAGCGGCTGCGGCGCCACGCGGCCGAGCAAGTATTATCAGCTCACTGTTCCGGCGGAAGCCGCCACGGCCGCGGTCGAGAGACCAGATGCGGTTCCCGTGACACTGCTCTTAGGCGCACTGTTCACTACACATCTCTATCGTGAGGACCGCATCGTCTACGGCAACGGTCCCGAGGAAATGGGCACCTATGAGTATCAGCGTTGGGCGGAACCGCCCGCAGAAATGATCGAAGAAGTCCTTCTTCGAGAATTGCGAGCGTCGGGACACTACCGGGCGGTCTCTTACCGGCGCAGCAATATGCGGGGAGACTTTGCGATCCGCGGGCGCCTGTATGATTTCAAAGAAGTGGATGGGCGCCCAATTTCAGCGAGGGTCACCTGGGAACTGGAAATGCGCGACTTGAAGACCGGGGCGACCGTCTGGACGCAATATTACACACACGATGAACCGATAAGCGGCAAAGATGTGCCCGACATCGTGGCCGGTTTGGATAGGAATGTTCAAGCAGGAGTCAAACAGGTTGTCGCCAGCCTCGACCAATACTTTGCGTCGCACTCGGTGAAGTAACGCTCAGAGTTTCTTAAGACGGCTGCATGGTGTCGCATGCCTCCCAGCTAAGCAACGCGGCGCAAAGTAAGCAGCGTAATGTCGTCATCCAACTCGCCTTGCGCGCCACGATAGCGATGCACTTCCTGCAGCAGCGATTCCGAGAAGTCATGGAGTATGTGCGGCGGGGTAAGTCTGTCCAGAGTTTTTCCCGCCAACTCCAAAAATCCTTTTGACGTAAGTTGCTCTCCCGACTGCGAGCGGACCTCCGTCGCGCCATCGGAAAACGCCAGAATCATATCGCCGTGGTTCAGCCGCACGCTCTGCTGGTTGTACGTTTCTCCGGTGATGTATCCGAGTGGGAATCCCTCTAGCCCCTCGCCTAATTCAAGGAATTTTCTCTCACGATCACGCCACAGAAGCATCCTGGGATGCGCCGCATAGGCAAAATTGAACTCACCCGTTGTTCCATCAAACGTCCCCGTGACGACCGTCGTCAGCCGGAGTGGGCCACTCGAGTCTTCATTGGAAAGGGTGAAGGCATCATTCAGCGCGGCCAGCAAACCAGCTGTATCTCGAATGTCCTGAAATTTGTGCAGTAGATGGTGGACGTGACGGGCCACCCCGCTGGCGGTATAGCCGTGGCCGACGCAATCGGCGAGAACCACGCGAGCAAGATTGTCGCTGCAGGAAAACACGGCGGAAAGATCGCCCCCCTTGTCGCCTCCGGCGGGCACCGCAATCACGTCACTTTCCAGGCCGGCCAGTTCCAAAGAGCGGTGCGCCTTCTCGTTGCCGGCCCAGAGTTCCATGCAGCCGAATGGGCGCATTACCGTCTTGGTGCAATCCAACTGCTCGGGATCGAGTTTCTTGAATTTCATCACTTATTCGATGCGTGAGAATCGATCTTCGGCGCATCCCTGCCGTGAAATCAAGTTCCAAATGCATCCCGCCAGACTGATTCCGGCCGAACGATGGCAGGAGTCTGCATCCCTCGCGGACCGCAGGAATCTCACTTTTCTGCCCATCTGCCGTATGATGCTCGCATGCGACTGCTGCTGATCGAAGACGATGCGCGCATTGCACGATTTGTGGCCAAGGGCCTGCGCGAGCAGGCTTACGCCGTGGATGTATCCGCGACCGGCGACGACGCACTATATCAGGCGGCAATCAATACCTACGACCTGGTCATCCTGGACGTCATGATCCCTGGCCGCGATGGTTTTGCCGTATGTCGCGAGCTCCGCAAATCCGGCCAGCGCATGCCGATTCTCATGTTGACCGCGCGCGATGCCGTGGAAGATCGGATCAATGGCCTGGACAGTGGCGCTGACGATTATCTCACCAAGCCCTTCGAATTCCGCGAACTGCTCGCGCGGCTTCGCGCGCTGCTGCGCCGTTCCGGTGAGCTGCGGCCGGCGAAGATTGCCGTTGCCGATCTGGTTCTGGACACTGCGGCGCAAACCGTTTCGCGCAATGGGCAAACGGTGCCGCTCACGGCGAAAGAGTATGCGCTGCTGGAGTTTCTTGCACGCAACGCCGGCCGCGTCGTAGGGCGCGCGGAAATCGCAGAGCATGTGTGGGATGAGACCTTCGATCCTTTCTCGAACCTGATCGAGGTGTACATCAACCGCGTGAGGCGGAAAATTGATGCGGATTCCGCGAAGCCGCTGCTTCAAACGCGGCGAGGCGCCGGCTATTTACTCGGTTCTGCCGCTGATTTGCCCGCATCCGACGCCGCCGAGGATGTCGCTTCCGCGCGCACTCGATCGAAAGCGAATTCCCCGATTCGGAAGAGCCATGCTTGATTCCGTCCGCTCCAGGCTCACACTCTGGTACACCGCGGTGCTTGCGATCGTGCTGGTCATTTTATCGCTGGTCACTTATTTCATTTTCTGGCGCAGCACGGTGCGGCGTGCCGATGCGAATCTGGCGGAACTTTCCGAAGCGTTTCTCGTCACGCTCCACGCCGAGATGGAGGATCAAAGAGGTCCCGATGCGTTCAAACTCGCCGCGCAGGTAGCAATTAACGAGCACCTTTTCCGCGACCATTTTTATGCCATCACGGATGACACGGGGAAAGTAATTGTCAGCTCACTGGAAACTCCAGCAGCGAATCTTGAGCCCGATTCCTCAGCGGCCGGACTGTTGTCGTCGCTTTCGTTTCAGGTATTTCTCGAAGCCTCTTCGCGTTCCGACCGTCTTTTCGGTGAGATCAAAGGAAACAAAGGCGGATATCGTGGATTCGCGCGGCATTTTTCCGCCCGAGGCCGGAACTATACCCTGTTCATACTGCAATCGCTGCATGCGCAAAAGGAAATGCTCGAAGGAGTCACCTCGACGTTCGAGTGGGTTATCCCCATTGCCATCCTGCTCGCCAGCGTCGGCGGCTATTTCCTCGCGCGCAAAAGCCTCGCTCCCGTCGTGGCCATGAGCAGTCATGCCGGCCGTATCGGTGCCGCCAACCTACACGAAAGGCTGGCGGTCCAAAACGAAAAAGATGAGCTGGGCCACCTGGCGCGCTCCTTCAACAGCCTGCTGGACCGGCTCAGCCAATCGTTCGAGCGCCAGCAGCGGTTCATGGCGGATGCCTCGCACGAATTGCGCACCCCGGTTGCGATCCTGCGCGGCGAATCGGAAGTCGCTCTATCGCAGCAGGGACGTTCTGCCGGCGAATATCGCGAATCGCTGGGAGTTCTGCATCAGGAGGCCGCGCGCCTGACGCGCATCGTCGAGGACCTTTTCACGCTCACGCGAGCAGACGCTGGGCAATATCCGCTCCAATCGCACGATTTTTATCTCGACGAACTCGTCGCCGAATGTGTGCATTCGGCGCGCACGCTGGCCCTGGCAAAAGATATCTCCCTGAAATTGGAAGAATTATCTGAATTTGCGGTCCACGCCGACGAATCTCTCCTGCGTCGCATGATCATGAATTTGCTCGATAACGCCATCAAGTACACGCCCGCGCGTGGAAGTGTCACCGTGTCTTGCCAGCGCGTCGGCGCTGAATATGTGCTGAGCATCGCGGATACGGGCGGTGGCATCCCCAGAGACTTGCAGCCGCGCATTTTCGAACGCTTTTTCCGTGCGGACAAAGCCCGTTCCCGAGCGGAAAACGACGGCGGCGGCGCCGGGCTTGGTCTCTCCATTTCCCGCTGGATCGCGGAGGCCCATCACGGACGCTTGGAGTTGACGCGCTCGGATGCGGCTGGAAGCACCTTTACGGCTTATCTTCCGGCGCCTACATCTCCCACTGCGTCAACCAGTTAATGCTGCGTTTATCTTTGCTTGGTTAGGTTAGATTATTCCTTGCCAGGTGCGATTCTTGCCCGGCCCGGGAGTTAAGATCTTATGAAATCGCCAGGTATTCTCGTTATCTCGTGGACCTCAGTCGCCGCCGGTTTGCTCTGCTGCGCAGGCATTGCCGCGGCACAGGACACGGGGACGCCCGCCACTGTTGCCCCGTCGAATGCCGCACAGCAGGCAGTGCCTCTTGCCTCGGCCACGCTGCGCTTGACGCTGGAGGACGCACTGGCGCGTGCCAGGAAAAACAGCACGCAATTCCAGGCAGCGCAGACCGACGCTGCGATTGCGCGACAGGATCGTTATCAGGCGGCGGCCGCGCTGCTACCCAGTGTCACTTACAACAATCAGGCGCTGTACACGCAGAGCAACGGTCCGGGTAACCCCGTGAGGTTCATCGCCAACAACGCTGTTCACGAATACGTCAGCCAGGCCAACGTGCACGAGTCCATCGATCTCCTCTCGATTTCCAATTTCCGCCGCGTTTCTGCAGCAGCTGCGCTTGCCAAAGCACGCGCCGAGATCGCTTCGCGCGGGCTGGTGGTCACCGTTGTGCAGAGCTACTACGCCGTCGCCGCCGCACAGCAGAAGCTGGAAAGTGCGAAGAAGAATGCGGAAGAGGGCGATCGCTTCTTGGATTTAACGCAAAATCTTGAGAAGGGTGGGGAAGTCGCCCATTCCGACGTCATCAAGGCAGAGTTACAGATGCAGGATCGCCGCCGGCAACTGTTGGAAGCGCAGCTCGGCCTCCTCAACGCGCGGCTCGATTTTGCGGTGTTGATCTTCCCTGACTTCAACGACAATTTTGAGCTTGCCGAAGATCTTCACGCGAATGTACCTCTTCCAACCCTCGAAGAAGTCCAGCAGCGCGCCGCCCGCGACAATCCGGACCTTCGAGCGGCCTTGGCCGCCGTGCAACAAGCCGGGCATGAAGTGACCGGAGCGCGCGCGGGATACCTGCCTTCGCTCAGTTTCGACTATTTCTACGGCATTGATGCCACTCGCTTTGCCGTGAACAACGAGAATGGCTTTTCCAATCTAGGAAGTTCCGTGCTGGCGACCGTAAACATACCGATCTGGAACTGGGGCGCCACGCAAAGCCGCATCAAACAAGCCGAGCTGCGCCGCACACAGGCCCAACGCGAACTCTCCCTCGCCCAGCGCAAGCTCCTCGCGGAAATACGATCTCTCTACGCCGAAGCGGACACTGCCTCGAACGAGCTAAGCGGCCTCAGCCGTTCAGCGGAACTGTCCGCGGAGAGCCTGCGCCTCATCACCCTTCGTTACAAAGGCGGCGAAGCGACTGTTCTAGAAGTCGTGGACGCGCAAACCACCTTTGCGCAAGCCAATACCGCGTATCAAGACGGCGCCGTGCGTTATCGAGTGGCTCTCGCAAATTTGCAAACTCTAACGGGAGTGCTGACAACTCCATGAAGCCTACAATGAACGGAAATCAAACTTCTCTCCACCGGACGATAGCTGTTTTCGGCGTCCTGACTCTACTGTTCTACGTTGCCGGCGGCTGCAGCGCTGCAGTAAAAGAAAAGGAGCCGGTGGTCTCCGTGCAGACCACGCCTGCAGAGCGCGGTCCCATTTCGCAGATTATTTCGGCAGATGCGGTCGTGTATCCGCTGGAACAAGCAACAGTCGCCCCGAAAATCAGCTCGCCTATCAAGAAATTTTATGTGCAGCGCGGCACCCGCGTCAAAAAAGGGCAGTTGCTCGTCCAACTCGAAAACAGCGATTTGTCCGCCGCTGCGGAGTCCAGCAAGGGCGATCTCGAACTAGCGGAAGCCAACTATGCAACGACAGTGGGCTCCAGCCTACCGCAACAAATTCAAAAGGCGGAACTCGACGCTGTCTCCGCCAAGTCGAACTTCGAAGCGCAACAAAAAGTCTACGAGAGCCGCAAGGAATTGTTCCAGCAAGGCGCTATTCCCCGGAAAGACCTGGACTCCGCCGAAGTCGCCTTTCTTCAAGCCCGCAGCCAGAACGAACAAGCGCAAAAGCAACTCGTCGACTTGCAGCGCAGCGGAAAGGAGCAAACGCTGAAGTCCGCCCAAGGCTCGCGCTTGTCGGCCGAAGGCCACTTGAAAGGCGCCCAAGCGCTGCTCAGCTATTCGAGAATCACCAGTCCCATCGATGGGGTAGTCACCGATCGCCCGCTCTATGAAGGTGACGTCGCCACTGCCAATCAACCCATCCTTACCGTGATGAACACCTCCAGGCTCATTGCCAAGGCTCACATCCCCGAATCCGAAGCGGCGGTGTTGAAAGTTGGAAATCCGGCGCAATTGAAGATTCCGGGCCTGGAAGAACCCGTCAAGGGAAAAGTCAGTTTGGTGAGCCCCGCACTCGATCCAGGGAGCACGACCATCGAAGTATGGGTGGAGGCATCCAAGCCCGATCCGGCGCTGAAGCCGGGCATGACCGTACAAGCGGAAATGACGGCGAAGACGGTTAAAGACGCGCTTGTTGTTCCCACGGCCGCTGTGTTCAAAAACGCGGAAGGAGCCGATTACGTCCTGCTCGCGGGCACGGATGAAAAAGCTCATCAGAAGACGGTCCAGCTGGGCATTCGAAGTTCGGAGGTCACGCAAATCGCGAGTGGCATCAATCCCGGCGATCCAGTCATTACCACTGGCGGGTACGCCGTCCCTGACGGCACGCAAATCAAAATTGAGAAGCCCGGGGCAGAGGATAAAGAAGCAGCGGACAAAGACGAGAAGGACGCCAGCAAAGGCGCAAAGGATGACAAGGCCGACGCGGCTAAACAGCCCGGCAAGGTCAATGAGAAGGCAGCTCCCGCAAAGAAGCCGGCTGCGGCTGGCAAGGAGTAACTGCGCATGGATTCTCTCCCCATCGAGAACGGCGCAGGGTTGTCCGATAAGCAGACCAATTCACGCACGCCGTGGTTCCACCGGCTCTCCCGCCCCGTGTTGTTCCTGACGATCAGCCTGGCGCTGGTAGGTGGCTATCTCGCTCTGAGCATCCCGATTTCAGTTTTCCCGAACACCGATTTCCCGCGCATCGTTGTGGGAGTGGACAACGGAGTCATGCCAATCGACCAGATGCTGGTCACCATCACGCGTCCGATCGAAGAAGCAGTGAACAGCGTGCCGGGCCTTCTGAAGGTTACTTCTATCACCAGCCGTGGTTCCGCCGAAGTGGATCTGTTCTTCGATTGGAATTCCGACATGATTTTAACGCTGCAGCGCGTGGACGCGGTCATCGCTCGTCTGCAGGCGGAACTTCCCCCAACGGCAAAAGTAGAAACGCACCGTATGACCTTCGCGATCTTTCCGATTATTGGTTACAGCCTGACCTCCGACACCGTGCCGCCGGAAAAACTGTGGGAGATTGCGACCTACGATCTTAAGCCGCGCCTCAACCGGCTGGATGGCGTTGCGACCGTCATCATACAAGGCGGCCGCGTTCCCGAATTTCAAGTGACGCCTGATCCGGCGCGTCTCCTTGCTGCAGGGGTTACCGTGCCAGACATTCTGGAGGCCATCAAACGCACGAATCTCATCGATTCGCCTGGGTTGATTGAGCATAGTCATCAACTCGTGTTGGGCCTCATCAGTGGGCAGGTGCGCACTCCGGAACAGATCGGCCAAATTGTTGTGAAGAACTCCACTGCGGGTGTCCCCATACGTCTCGGTGACATCGCCAAAATCGCCCCATCGGTCGCGCCCGTTTACACAATGGTGACCGCCAATGGCAAACCGGCAGTGCTTCTCAACGTGGATCGCCAGCCGGAAACCAACTCGCTGGATGTCGCGAACGAAGTGCATGCGCTCATACAGCAGCTCACACCGAGTTTGCCTCCGGGAGTTCATCTCGAGCCGTTTTACGATCAATCCACGATCGTTCACGACTCCATCGCCAGTGTGCGCGATGCCGTGCTTCTTGGAATTTTGCTTTCTTCGATCATCCTGGTGTTGTTCCTGCGCGATTGGGGAACATCACTCGTGGCTGGCTTGGTCATACCGATAACTCTGCTCATCACGTTCATCGTCTTGAAAATGACGAATCAGAGTTTCAACCTCATGACTCTGGGTGGATTGGCAGCGGCTGTCGGGTTGGTAATCGACGATGCCATCGTGGTCCTCGAAAACATCGTTTTGCATCGCGACGCCGGCCAAAGCCGCTTTCAGGCCATTCAAAGCGCTTTGCGGGAATTGACGGTACCGCTCATCGGCTCGACCATCACCCCGATCGTCGTATTTCTTCCGCTGATTTCCATTACCGGCGTGACCGGGACCTTCTTCCGAGCGCTGGCCGTCACCATGACCGTCTCGCTGGGCACCTCGTTGCTGCTCGCGCTGACTTGGACGCCTACGCTCAGCCAATACCTCGTCCGCCGGAAAGAAACCGCCGAACCTGCGTCTGGCTCCGCTGGACCTGACATGGCTGCTCTCCTCGCCGCGGAAGAAGCACATCTCTCCGGTTTTTTCGGACGCATTGTGGAGTTTTATGCGCGTACGATGCGAGCCATTTTGAAGCGGCCCTGGGTGCTGGCTGCCGGCTCGGTCTTAGTCATCGCCCTTTCGGCGTTGTGCTACAGCTTTCTCGGCACGGACTTTCTCCCCGCCATGGACGAAGGGGGATTCATTCTGGATTACTTCACGCCGCCGGGGAGCTCGCTCGCCGAATCCAACCGCATCCTCCTGCACATTGAGGAAATTCTGAAGTCCACGCCGGAAGTCGAGAACACCTCCCGCCGCACGGGCCTGCAACTTGGGCTCGCTGCGGTCACCGAAGCAAACAATGGAGATTTCACTGTCAGGCTGAAGAAGAATCGCAAACGAGACATTGACGACATCGTCGCAGACATCCGATCCGAGATCGAAACGAGCGAGCCGGCCACAAAAGTCGAGTTCATTCAGCTTCTACAAGACATGATCGGCGACTTGACCAGCGCTCCTGAGCCCGTTGTCATCAAGCTGTTTGCTCCCGACGGCAAGCTCCTCAATGACACCGCGCCGCGCGTTGCCGACGCCATCGGCAAGATTCAAATCGGGAAAGCTCAACCCGTCGTGGACGTTTTGAACGGCGTCGAAAATACCATCAGCGGGCCGTCCGTGACCTATCAAGTGAATTCCACAGTGGCTGCACGCGCTGGTTTCACTCCCGAAGAAGTGGCCCTGGATGCCACTGCGGTTTTGGAAGGTGAGCCCGCGGCAACTCCGGTCATTCTCAACGACCGCGCCTATACTATTCGCGTTCGCTTCCCCGAACAAAGCCGCGCTTCGCTCGACAACATGAGTAACGCTCTGCTGACGAGTTCGACTGGCCGCACAGCAACACTCGGCTCCCTAGCGACCATCACCATGGATCCCGGCCAGACGGAAATTCGCCGGGAAAATCTGCAGCGTCTTGTGCAAGTCACCGCGCGCTTCGAAGGAGTGGATCTTGGCACCGGCATCGCCGCAGTTCAGAAAGCGGTCACCAATTTGCATTTGCCCTCTTCGATCCGCGTCGAATATGGCGGCCTCTACGCCGAAGAGCAGAAATCGTCCAGCGATTTGTTGGTGGTTTTATTCATGGCGTTGCTTCTTCTATTTGCCGTTCTGCTTTTCGAATTTCGCACATTCTCCGCGCCTACGGCAATTCTTGCCTCCGCATTGCTATCCAGCTTCGGCGGATTCCTGGCACTCTTGATTACGAACACCACGTTCAACGTCGCTTCCCGCATGGGCATGATCATGGTGATCGGCATCGTAGCGAAAAACGGCATCCTTCTCCTGGACGCCGAACACCGTTTCCGTGAACTTGGCTTTTCCTCCGAAGAGGCCATGATCCAAGCTGGCCGCCGCCGTCTGCGTCCTATTGCCATGACGGCGCTGGCCACCGTCGCCGGCATGCTTCCTTTGGCCTTCGGTATCGGCGCGGGTTCTGCCATGCTGAAACCGCTGGCCATCGCGGTCGTCGGCGGCATCTTGAGTTCTATGGTGCTCTCGCTTATCTTCACCCCGGCGATCCATTTTTACCTCCAGCCTCGCAAACCCGCTGGCGCTTGATTTCCAGCGCTGCGAGCGGATGATAGTTAGGTTTTCCAAAAGGCCGTAGCCCCACATGAAGATCCTGGTGGTCGAAGACGAAAAGGGAATGGCGCAGGTGCTTAGACGGGGCCTGGAAGAAGAGAGCCATGTCGTGAGTCTCGCGCACGACGGGGTCTCGGCTCTTTCGCTGGCGCAAAACATGCCGTTCGATATGGTGTTGCTCGACGTGATGCTGCCCGGCATCGATGGCCTTCAAGTTGCTCGGCAACTCCGCCACGCTCGAGAGAACATTCCCATACTTATGCTGACGGCACGGGACTCCGTTCCCGATGTCGTGAAAGGGCTTGATTCCGGAGCCGACGACTACCTGACGAAGCCTTTCTCCTTTGCCGTATTGCTGGCCCGCATTCGCGCGCTGGAGCGCCGAACTGCCGAGCCTCGGACTCGCACTCTGCGCGTATCCGACCTCGCGCTCGACATCACGCAGCGCCGCGTGTTCCGCGGCAGCCGTGAAATCCATCTCACACCCACGGAATTTCGATTGCTTGAATTCCTCATGCGCAACCAAGGACGCGTCGCCACGCGTCAAGCAATACTGGAGGCCGTCTGGGGACAAGCGGAAAACGTCGAGGAGAACACGTTGGATGCCTTTGTGCGCTTGCTCCGCCGCAAGGTGGACGAGAGTGAGCCGGTAAAACTGATTCACACCCTGCGCGGTTTCGGATACTCTCTTGGACCCGAGCCTCAACCATGAAACTTCCCCTGCGCGCTCGCATCACCGCTTGGTACTTCGCCGTTCTGGTGGTGGCGTTTGCGTCGTTTGCCTGGATCAGCGATTTGGGATTTCAACACAGCATCGAAGCAACGGTGAACGATGCTTCCCGGGCAAACCTCGAGAGTATTCAAAGCGTGCTGGAGCGCACAGCGCCCGAAGGCGCAGCGAGAGTCAAAAACGAATTGGAGGAACTTGGGGGATTGTGGGCGGACGCGGCTCTACTCGAAGTCACAGACGCTGACGGCAAGATCATTTTCCAATCCCAATTGTTTGCAAAGCCCTACAAGCCCATTCCACCTGTAGAGAAAAAGGATGTCACGTTTTTTACCACCAATCTCGACATCGTTCAGTACCGCGTCGCCATGCGTGTGGTCGAAGCAGGCGGCCAGACATTTCGCGTGCGCGCCGCCATTCCAACGGAGCCTTTCGATCAGGCGCTCGATCGCTTCCGTCTTATTCTCGAGGAAACTTTGCCGATTCTCGTCATTCTTGCTTCGCTCGCAGGTTACTGGCTTAGCGGGCGGGCGCTCGCACCGGTCAATGAAATCATCAAGACTGCCCGCAACATCGGTGTGCAAAATCTGTCTGGTCGCCTCGCTGTTCCCCCTGCCAACGATGAATTGCGGCGCCTCTCGGAAACGTTGAATGAAATGCTCGGCCGCATCGAAGCTTCCGTAAAACGCATCACTCAATTTACGGCCGACGCCTCTCACGATTTGCGCACGCCCGTTGCGCTGATTCGCACGAGCGCCGAGCTGGCGCTCCGCCGCCCGCGCATGGATGAAGAGTATCGCGAGACGCTCTCGCGCATCCTGACGACCGCGGAAGAGACCACTCACCTCATAGAGAATCTGCTCACCTTAGCCCGTGCGGACGCCGGAGCGGCCGATCTCCAGTTTCGCGACATCGATCTCGTTCCGCACCTGGAAAAGATTTCAGAGGAGGCTGGCATTCTTGCGGCGGGCAAGGGAATCCAGGTCACCATGGAGCTTGCACCTGGCCCCGTTCGGATTTCCGGAGACCCGGCGGCGATCGAGCGTCTTCTGCTGATCGTTCTTGAAAACGCCGTGAAGTACACGCCCGCGGGCGGCAACATTCGAATGAACCTTTCCAATGGGTCCGGAACTGCCCGCATCGAGATTCGCGACAGCGGAATCGGCATCAGCGAAAAGGATTTGCCGCACATCTTCGAGCGCTTTTTTCGAGCGGATCAGGCTCGCTCCCGCGAATCCGGCGGCTCTGGCCTGGGCCTCGCAATCGCTCATTGGATTGTGGACCTGCATGGCGGCTCAATCGAGGCGCATAGCACACTCGGCAGCGGTTCTGTTTTTCGAATTGCGTTACCCGTTGCTACACACAGCTAACCCCGTCCAGTGATCTCCAAAACCGGCTGAAGTTGTTCTTCCCCCTCCACTTCGAATCTGAATGTCCTTTCAGTTTCATTTCAAAGTTTCGTGAATTGCCATTCATCTCCCAGTAGCATTCCGCGCCCTAAATAGACGCCAAGGACGGGGCGCGTCTTATCCAAAGTGTTGATCCCGTACTAGTGTTTTAACTACTGGCGTTTCAAAGACGTAGTGGTTTCAGGCGCGGAGGGTGTGTCGATGTCCAATGGAAAAAAGCTTCTATTTGCGTTAATCGCCTTGGTCGCTCTTGCGCTGCCGGTTCGCGCGCAATCGGGCAAGGGCGCCATCACCGGAACTATAACGGATTCAGGCAATTCCGCCCTGCAGGGTGCGCTCGTCGAACTTTTGCCACTGGGCAGAAAGGTCGTCACCGACGACCATGGACAGTTCCGAATCACGGACGTGCCTGCGGGCGAATATACCCTCAGCGTTTCCTATGTCGGGTTGGCCGCCTCCAGCGTCCCGGTAACCGTCCAGGCAGGTCCGGAAGTCACCGCCAATGCCGTCTTGCAGGTTGCCTCCCAAGCCGATCAGGTTGTGGTTACGGCGGAGCGCCTTCAGGGTGAAGCGGAAGCCATCAACATCGAGCGTACTTCCGACAACATCGTGCAGGTGCTGCCCGAAAGAGTCATAAACAGCCTGCCAAACACGAATATCGCCGACGCCGTCGGCCGCGTACCCAGCGTTTCGCTGGAACGCGACGAAGGGGAAGGCAAGTACGTCCAGATCCGCGGCACGGAACCGCGTCTGAGCGATGTCACCATCAACGGCGTGAACGTGCCTTCTGTCGAGGGTGTCGTCCGCAACATCAAGCTGGACGCTGTTCCGGCCGATTTGGTGGAGCGCATTGAAGTCTTCAAAACACTCTCCGCCGACCAGGACGCCGATGGCATCGGCGGCACCGTCAACCTGGTCACCCGGACCGCCGGGGAAAGGCCGATCTATGCTCTTGGAGGCACGGGCGGTTACAATCCTATTCAAAACGGCTACTGGCGAGGAGGGCTCAACGGAGTCTTCGGCAAGCGCTTTGGCGTTAGCAAAAAATTTGGCTTCTTGCTGAACGGTACTTTCGATAAGACCAACCGTGGTATCGACGACCTCGAACCGGGACAGACAACCGGAACCTTCGGCGGCCGCAATATAGCGTTCGCAAACACTGAGGATCGTCGCTCCTACGACTACTACCGTACACGCTATGGCTTTTCAACCGGGATCGACTACAACATCAAGCCCGGGACTAGCGTGTACGCCAAGGGTCTCTACTCCGACTTCCACGACTACGGCGAAACTTGGGTTTATACGCCAAACGCGGGTAACACGATTAAGTCTGTATCTCCGGACGGTTCGCAAATCACGTTCGATAATGCAGCAGATTGCGCCTTGCCCGGTGCTCCATCTGGCTGCGCACCAGGGTCGTATCAGTATAGGCATTACGTTCGTCGGCCCGATCAGCAGGTCTACAGCTTCTTGACCGGCGCAAGGCACGATCTTTCGTCCACCTTGATTGTCTACGAGTTCGCGGCCTCGCGCTCACATAACATCGGTGGGCAGGATTTTGCGACCACAAACTTCAACGGCAACCAATCGGTCGACATCGCTGTGAATCAGAAAAATCCACTTGGCCCGAAACTCTTTGCCCTCGATAACACCAATCTCTATGATCCGACACAGTACTTCATAACGAACAGTTCGCTTACGAGCTATATCGCCCAGCAGCTCAATTTCCAGGGTGCGGCATCCGTGGCTCGGCGCTATAACGCACATTCACATCTCGGAACCTTCGAGATCGGGATCAAAATACGCAACTCGCATTCCATCCAACACGAAAACGATACACTTTTTAAGGCCACGGACCCCAGCGGCAACAGCACCATCGGTCTCAGTTCCGTCCTGGGAACCTACACCAACCCCAGTTATTACAACAACTACTTCCAGATTGGCTCGCAAGCCTATGGGCCAGCGTCTAATTACAGTTTAATTACGAATGCCGTCCTTGGCAATCTGGGTCAATTCGCGCCGGATGTAGCGACAGACATCCGCCGTTCCGCGGGGGCCTTCTTTGACGCCAATGAACGCATCTATGCCGGCTACTTGCAGAACGTGATCTCCTTTGGCAAATTGCGATTGCAAACCGGCGTTCGCTTTGACGCCGCCGATACGGGCTTCCTGGCAAATACGATCGTCACAAGCGATCCGGCCGACCCCACTGTTACCCCGACCAACCCTAGAATCACGCCGAATCGGCAAAGTTCGGGCTACTTCAACGCCTTGCCCAGCGTGCAAGCCCAGTATCAGCTCGCCAAAAACACCAACTTGCGCGCCAACTACAGCCAAGGCATCGCCCGGCCCAACATCGGCGACCTAGTGCCGACCACCGTCGTCGATCCTAATGCCAATCCCGCTCCTGGTGTGGTGACAGAGGGCAATCCCAATTTGAAACCGACCAAGGCCAACAATTACGACATCTTGATCGAACACTTCTTCCAGCCTCTTGGCATCCTGCAAGCAGGGTACTTTTACAAACAGTTGTCGGACCCGATTTACCCGACAGCCAGCACGATTGCGGTCGGCCAGCCTAACGCTGGACTCCGACTCCTGCAGTCCATCAACGGCCCCAGCGCTCATATCCAGGGCATCGAAGTATCCTGGGAACAGCGTTTCTCGTTCCTCCCCGGGCTTCTCAGCGGATTCGGTGTGTCCGCGAACTACAGCTACACGCAATCCGCCGTGACGTTCCCGTCCACCTTTGACGGTGGGCGCATTGATAACGCTCCCCTGGCACGCCAGGCTCCGAATACCTGGAACGCTGGCTTTACCTACGACAAGTCACGCTTCTCCATGCGCTTTGCGGCGAGCCATAACGACGCCAACATTCAGTTCTACAACTACACGCACGTCGACGCGGTAACGGACAAGGACCCCATCCTTGGACTCCGAGGTCCGGGCGGCGACGTCTACTTCTACGCGCACACGCAATTTGACATTCAGGGTACTTATCTCATCTGCAAAGGTCTTCGCTTTGAGGCTTCCGGGTTAAACCTCAGTAACGAGGCCTTCGGCTTCTACCAGGGCAGCCCCATCTACCCCATCCAGCGCGAATTCTATAAGCCTACCGTTTCGTTTGGCATCCGCTGGACATCCTCCGCCGAGTAGAACTTTGCGTGGTGCTTCGGCCATTCACCAATCCAGATTCAACCACCACCCCAAGCTGTGGGGCGCGATCGAAATCAGATCGCGCCCTTCACAGCTTTAGGCCAAGAATGTTTCGCTGGACAAAACTCATCTGCATCGCGTGTCGCATCGTGGGTAATTCCGTATGCTGGCTCGATGGAGGCGCTTAGCACGCTCGGCAGCAGCTCCGTTTTCTAATTGCTCTACCAGTCGCTCCCGATGTCTGCTCTCGTCCCATGACCCCAAAATCAGTGTTAGTTATTCTTCGGTTCTTGCTCCGAATCTGAACGTCCCTTCAGTTTCAATTCAAAATCTCGTGAATCGTCATTCATCTGCCGTTAGCAATTTGGCCCCCTAATACTCCCCAGGATTCGGTTCGATTGCCCGGCTCTGCGTGGCGGCTTGGGCTCATGGCTGCCATTACGTCAGGAATGTTGAAGGTGTTTCCGTGGAGGTGTGTAGATGTCCGATTGGAAAAAGATCCTTCTCTCTTGCACCGCATTGTTCGTCCTGGCGTGGCCGTCCTATGCGCAAACCGACCGCGCCACGCTCGAAGGCACGGTGACCGACCCAAGCGGCGGCGCCATCAGCGGCGCCAGGGTCCAAGTCTTGGCAATTGCTACCGGGATTTCCGAGGAGAAGAGAGCGAATTCCAATGGCTACTATCGCTTCCCGGGGCTAGCCGTTGGCGAGTATCGCGTCACGGTCAGCAATGCCAGCTTCAAAACGAAAGTTCTAGACGGCGTTGTCTTGGAAGTGGGTCAGACACGCACCCTGGATGTACATCTGGAAATCGGTGCCATTGAGGACAAGGTGGAAATCAATTCGGAAACCGGTCCCGCGGAGCGCAGTTCGGCCGAGCAGGCGACCGTGATTCGATCCTATCAAATTGAAAATCTCCCGGTGAACGGGCGCGACTGGTCCGGTTTGACTCTCCTCGCGCCCTTTGCGCAGGACGACGGCGGAGGCGACCAGCGCACCATTCGTTTTGCTGGCCGCGCTCGCGATGACAATAACTTCAGTTTCGACGGTGTGGATGCCGGCGGTATTCAGGAGCAAGCGCAGAAGTCCCAGGTCCGTTTGCAAATTTCCGAAGATGCCGTCGAGGAATACCGGGTCAACAGCGCGCTATACGATGCTGAGTATGGGACCCAGGCGGGCGGCCAGATTAACGTCGTCACCAAGTCCGGAACAAATGATTATCACGGAACCGCCTTTGGCTATTTGAGGAATTCCGTTTTCGACGCGCGCAATTTCAACGATTTCGCGCCAGATGCCGCCGGTAACCCCACCATTCCCGCTATTCTGCCTTTTCGGATGGGCCAGTACGGACTGACGGTTGGCGGACCCATCAAGAAGGATAAAACATTTTTCTTCCTGAGCTACGAGGGTCTTCGGCAATTGCAGGAGTCCACGTCCTCAGGAACTATCTTTGTTCCAAGCGCCAGTTTTGTGAAAGATATTCTCGTAAACGGCAGAAACGATGCCACACAACCTACGCCGACACAGGTGGGGCCTTCGCCCCAAATGTGCACGATCCTCCAGGGCTTTCCTTGGCGCGCATCCACCGGCCCCATCGGCGGATGTGCTCCGAAGATCGTTTTCCCTGACAGTGCCTTTCGGGCACTAACTCCGAATGAACTCGCAGGAGAAACCATTGATGCCAACAATCTTTCGACCGACATTGAAGCCTTCACGCACCCTATACAGACAACCGTGCACGAAGACACTTGGCTGGTGCGCGTCGACCATCGGTTCAGCGACAAGACCACCCTCTACGGCCGCGCCCAACGCGACATCAGCTTGGTGGACGCCCAAATTGGAGTGACCGTTGGCCTGGACAAAGCGCAAACTATCAATCACCCCGCCAACTACCTCCTGGCGCTCCAGCATGTACTCACCCCCAGTCTCTTTAACGAAGCGAAGGTCTACATCAACCGCTCGCCGTTTCACAATCCGCAGGCAAGTACGCTCACCTTTGGCGTGAACTCCAACAACTTCACCGGAATTCCCAACGAATCGGCGGACATCGAAGTTGGTACGACGTATGGCGTGGTCGACAACATGACTTGGACTCACGGTCGTCACGCCTTCAAAACGGGCTTGGAAATCCGGCGGGTCCGGCTCAATCAGGGTCAGACA
>Ga0307477_10000560_pt1 | contig 40199 bp, 52 predicted proteins | sample atmos_gasesECM2C_FD_203316 | JGI IMG/M metagenome (GOLD analysis project Ga0307477, IMG submission 203316) | Hardwood forest soil microbial communities from Morgan-Monroe State Forest, Indiana, United States - atmos_gasesECM2C_515 | ecosystem: Environmental > Terrestrial > Soil > Temperate... | reverse complement strand
TTGAGGCGACAGAGACCTACGAGAACTCGAGGAAGAAGGTGGCGGGGTTCATCAACTCTCCCACCCCACAGGAGATAGTCTTCACGAGAGGGACTACCGAGTCGATAAACCTCGTGCGCTACGCCTGGGGCTCAAAGTCCATCAAGAAGGGAGACCTCATCGTCCTCACCCTCATGGAGCACCACAGCAACATCGTCCCGTGGCAGCTCCTAGCGAAGGAGAAAGGCGCTACAATCGAGTACGCTCCCCTTACCTCCGACGGGAAGATCGACGGAGAGGCGTTCGAGGAGCTCATGGAGCGTTCGCCTTCCCTCGTCGCGTTCACCCATTGTTCTAACGTCCTAGGGACAATAACCGACGCCCAAAGGCTCTGCTCCCTCGCCAAGCGGGCCGGTGCCACGACCCTCGTCGACGCCGCCCAGTCGGTCCCCAACATGCCGGTCGACGTCCAGTCGATGGGCTGCGACTTCTTGGCGTTCTCCGGTCACAAGATGCTGGGCCCGACGGGGATAGGCGTGCTCTACGGGCGGAGGGAGATTCTCGATTCGATGGAACCGTTCCACGGAGGGGGCGACATGATCAAGGAGGTCCACATCGACGGGGCCCGCTGGAACGACGTCCCATACAAGTTCGAGGCAGGGACCTCTAGCATAGCGGATGCCATCGGCCTGGGGGTGGCTGTCGACTACCTCGAGGAGATCGGGATGGAGAACGTGATGAACCACGAACGGGCGGTGACCCGTTATGCTCTCGAGAAGATGCTGGCCATCAAGAGCATGGTGGTATACGGCCCGAGGAGCGCCGACGAGCGCGCGGGGGTCATCTCGTTCAACCTGGCCGACATCCATCCGCACGACATGGCTTCGCTGCTGGACGAGGAAGGCGTCGCCATACGTTCCGGTCACCACTGCGCCCAGCCGCTGATGGACCACCTCAAGCTCCCAGGGACGAGCAGGGTGAGCTTCAGCGTCTACAACTCCCGAGACGACGTAGACGTACTCATCGGGGCCCTCCTGAGGGCGAGGAGCGTCTTCTGTCCTTGAGCAGCGATATCTACCGGGAGGTCATACTAGACTACTACCGCAACCCGCGGAACTTCGGGAAGCTCGACCCGCACGACATCGAGGCGAGGGACCTCAACCCCCTCTGCGGCGACGAGATCGAGATGCAGGTCAGGGTCTCGCCCGACAAGAAGATAGAGGACATCAGGTTCATCGGAAAGGGCTGCGCGATAAGCCAGGCGTCCGCCTCGATGCTCACCGAGCTCGCCAAGGGGAAGCCGCTCGAGTGGGCAAGGGAGCTGAACAAGGGGGACATCCTCAAGATGCTCGGTACCTCCGAACTAGGTCCTGCTAGGATAAAGTGCGCCCTGCTCTCCATGAAAGTCCTGAAGACCGGCGTCTACACCTACCTCGGCTCGAAATACTCGGAAAATCTCGACTAGACGAGAGCTTTGTTGGGGTTGGGGAAGACCTTCGAACCTTCCTTCCGCTGCCGCTTCCCGGCCATTACATGCCTCTTCAGCAGCTGGATGCCGAGCGCCGGGTCGACGCCCTTGGGGCAGACCGCGGAGCAGGTCCCGGCGAAATGACATCTCCAGACCCCGTGGTCCTTGTCGACAAGGTCCAACCGCTTCTCAGCTCCCTCGTCCCTGGGGTCCTCAAGATAGCGGTACTCCTGCGCCAGGGCCTGGGGGCCTGGGAACTTCGAGTCCGTGGCGCCCGTGGGGCAGGCGGAGGAGCAGAGCCCGCACTTGATGCAGTAGGTGAACTGCACAAGCGAGTCGAGCTGTCCCTGGGTCATCAGGTACTCACCTGTGGGGCCTTCTTGCTCCACAGTATCCTTTCTCTCCAGCCCGGGCATTAGGGCAGCGTGCCTTGAGAAGAACGGCTCGAGGTCGACGACCAGGTCCCGGACAATGAGGAAGTTGTCCATCGGCTGAAGTGTGATCGCCCCGCCCCGCAGCTCCGAGACACGGGTCTCGCATGCGAGCCGAGGCCTCCCGTTGATCTTCATCCCGCACGAGCCGCACGAAGACATCCTGCACGAGGCCCGGAAGGCTATCCCGTGGTCGACGCGATTCTTCACCAAGTAGAGAGCCTCCAGCACCGTCGAGTCCTCCTCCGATGGGACCTCGTACTCCTGGAAACTGGGCCTGGCCTCCACCGACGGGTCGAACCTCTGGATCCTCAGGGTGACCCCCAGTCCTATCCCACCGCTCCCGTGGTCGCGAGCACCACCGTCCTCGTCCCGTAGGCGATCATCGCCAGTGTCATGCCCAGGGTCCCCCAGTTCACGCTCCTCGTCCAGGCCGCGCCCTGCCGCCATTCGAGCAAGATTATCCTCAGCCCGTTGAACCCGTGCGCGAGGACCACCACCAGCAGGAGCTCGAGCAACGAGGCGTCGACCGCGCTGCGATACACCGCGAGGACCCGCTGGAACAAGAGCGCCTCCTTGTAAGGGACCAGTACTCCCTGCATGAGGAGGTGGACCGCGACGAGGACCAGCGCAAGGAGAGCTGTGGCATACTGGAGCCGCATCAGCGTCGACTCTCTCATCTTATCACCCCGACATCGTTCCCCCTGCGTACAGGGCCGCGAGCACGGCGGCGACGATCGCAACCCAGATGAGGTGCCTCTGCATCGAGACCAGGGACTTGGCCCTATACGGGTACTCCGGCCTCGACGACCTCTGAAAAAGAATTCCGTACTCCGCGAGGATGAGCCTGATCCCGTTGATCCCGTGGTAGACCACTATGAGCACAACCATCGCCAGAACTACGTGACCCGCGAGGTTCTCAAAGAGCGCAAGGTCGAAGGACCATGACGCGGACGAAGGGCCCGACCCGAATGGGCCGCCAACGAAGAAGCTCGTGTCCCCGATGTGGCCCACGACGTAGGCGAGTATCCCCAGACCCGTCACCCGCTGGAAGACGTACGCCCACCTCTCGGCGTTCGTGTGGGCGGGGTTCAACCACCCCATCACTCCCCTCTTGTTCGCCGTCTCCTTCGTCAGACGCTGACCTCCGTCCTCTTCCCGCTCGCTTTCGGCTATTAAGACAGCGGTCAGTATCGCCGTTCCGCGGGTTGGTACTTTGTTATCCTAACTGGGGAGTATCCGAGCCTGATTCCCTCGTGGGACTGCGAGGCGAGCGTATGCCTCAGCCAATGCTCGTCGTCTCTCTTTGGGAAGTCCCTCCTAGCATGCGCGCCCCGGGACTCTGTCCTCGCGAGAGCCGACGCCAGTGTAACCTCCGAGGCCAAGAGAAGCGCCTCAACCTCGAGGACGTTGGTAAGGTTCGTGTTGTACCGGCTGCTCTTGTCGTCGCAGTGGAGGAAGTCGCTGGCCCTGATTTCCCTGATCCTCCTTAGCCCCTCCGAGAGCCCCTCCCCAGTGCGAAAGACGAACGCGCTCCTACCCATCACCTTCTGGGAAGCTTCCCTCACCTCGTAGGGGTCAGTCCCCCCGCGCCCGTGGAAGATCCCATCGAAGATCCTCTCCTCTTCCCCTTCCACGCCCTCCCCCGGCGGAGGGACGGGGCTGCGCGCCTCCGCGTACCTCGCGGCCGCCCCTCCAGCGATCGAGCCCCAGACAAGGCACTCTGCGGTGGAGTTCGCCCCGAGCCTGTTCGCCCCGTGGACACTGATGCACGCGGCCTCCCCCGCGACCCACAAGCCCTTCACGGAGGTGGCGCCTTCAGTGTTGGCGTCCACCCCTCCCATCATGTAGTGGCACGCGGGATACACGGGGAGGGGCGCATCGACCGGGTCGATCCCCCCGAACTTCATCGCGATCTCCCGTATCCCTGCTAGCCTCTCCTTGACCTTCTCTCCTCCCACCTTGGTGAGGTCGAGCTGGAGGTACTCGCGACCCGTCTTCTCGTGCTTGAACCCCCTCCCCTCCTCCATCTCTGTCACCATCGCCCTCGAGACGACGTCCCTCGAGGCGAGCTCCTTCTTTTCGGGGGCGTATCGCCCCATGAACTCCTCGCCGTCCTTGTTGACGAGCTTCGCTCCCTCCGCTCTCGCCGCCTCGGTGATGAGTATCCCCGACGGGACCAGGCCCGACGGGTGGAACTGCACGAACTCCATGTCCTTGAGGGCGATCCCCGCCCTGAACGCCATCGCGACGCCGTCCGGGGTCGACGAGTGCCCATAGGTCGAGAACCCGTACATGCCGCCCGCCCCGCCGGTCGCGAGTATCCCGGCCTTCGCTGCGACCACCCCGAACTCGCCGCTCTTCATCTCTATCCCTGTCACGCCCCTGAACTCCCCCTGCTCGACGAGTATCGAGGTCGCATACCACTCTTGGCGGAAGGATATGTCATCGTGCCGCGTGCAGGTGTCGTAGAGGGTCTGCATCTCGTGGAACCCCACCCGGTCCTCCGCAAAGGTGGCTCGAGGAAAACTGTAGCCCCCGAACCAGCGCTGGGCTATCCTCCCGTCCTCCCTCCGTGACCACGGCATCCCCCAGTGCTCGAGCTGGTAGATCTCCCGCGGGATCGTCTTGACCAGCAGCTCGATCGCGTCCTGATCTCCGAGATAGTCGGAACCCTTCACCGTGTCGAAGACGTGCGAATCCAGCGAGTCACCGAGCTCCGGATAGAGCACAGCCGCGGTCCCTCCCTCTGCGCTGACAGAGTGAGAGCGCATCGCCTGGACCTTGGTCACGACCAGGACATCCGCCTTTCCCTTCGTGGTTCTGGCCGCCTCTATGGCGGCGCGGAGGCCCGCTATCCCCGAACCGATAATCACGATATCGCAGTCGAGGCGCTCCAATGTGAGAGACTGAGTCTGGAGCGAAGATTAAGTTTTGGAACTTGGTCCGGTGGCATAGCAATGGCTAGGAAGATTGCTACCTCCATGCTCTAATCGAGTTATCTTTATATGCACTACGCCGGTCGGCGGAGTTCACAATAGTTGCCTGTGTTCGCATACGCTTTCGAGGGTTACGACCCTGCGATTCACGTCAGGGCTAGCGGGAGGGAGGTCAACATCTCGCCAAAGGCTGCCAGAGAAATCTGCCTGACCGTGAATGGGATGGTGCTAACAAAGGCGATATCGCTTCTCGAGGACGTCGAAGAGATGAAGACGCCCATCGCGTTCAGGCGTCACAAGCTCAAAGTAGGGCACAGGAGCGAGCTCGTGGGCTTCCCCACAGGCTCCTACCCGGTGAAGGCTGCCAAGGAGATCCGGGCAATCCTAAAGAACCTCGAGGGTAACTGTGAGTTCAAGGGGCTCGACCCAGAGCGGGTCAAGCTCATCCACGCGTCGGCGAGGGCGGGCCGGAGGATCAAGGACTATGTCCAGAGGGCGCACGGGAGGAGCAGCCCGAACTTCCATGTCCTGACCCATGTCGAGTTCGTAGGGAGAGAGGCATAGATGTCGGTCGGGGAGAAGAGCGCCGTCAAGAGCCTCCTTGCCATGCACAGGACTTACGCCGACTTGGACGAATTCCTCGAGTTACAGCTGAAGGAGGCTGGCTACGCCGGGGTCGACGTCCAGAGGAACCCTGTCGGGACCAGGCTCACCGTCTTCGTGACCCGGCCGGGACTCGCGATCGGGAGGAGAGGGACGGGCATAAAGGACCTGACCGACAGGGTGGCGCAGAAGTTCAACCTCCCCAACCCGCAGATAGCCGTCTCGGAGGTCGAGAAGCCCGAGCTAAACCCGAGGATAATGGCACAGCGCACCGCCCAGATAGTCGCCAGGGGCACCGCCTTCAGGAGGGCCGCCAACTGGACGATGATGTCGATAATGGAGGCTGGGGCGATGGGCGTCGAGATAGGCGTTGCGGGGAAGCTGAGGAGCGACAGGGCCCACAGCGAAAAGTACAGGATGGGCATCGTCCCCAAGAGCGGCGAGACCGCCGACAGGATAGTCAGGTCGGCCACCACGGATGTTCTTTTGAAGCTTGGTCTGTTCGGGATCCAGGTCAAGATTGCGATAAAAGATTCTATTCCTCCCCCGGTCGAGTTCATAGAGACGAAGGAGGAGGAGAAGGCCGCCGAACCAGCTGAAAAGCCTGCGACCGAATCTAAGGAAAAGAAGGTGGAGCAAGTTGCCAAGAGTGAAAGCCAAGGCGTTGAGACAGCAGGACCCCGAGCAGCTTAGGGACAGGCTCTTCGCGCTCCGCGGAGAGTTGGCGAACCTAAAGAGCAAGTCGGCGAGGGGTATGATTCAGAAGAGGAGCGGTGAGGTCCAGCGGGTGAGGCGCGACATCGCCCGCCTTCTCACGGTCATGAAAGAGGTAGGCGCGGTCGAATGATCTTCCTGCTAGGCGAGTACGTCAGGGTAGCAGCCGCCAAAGATTCGCTGATGATAGGGCTCAGGGGCAAGGTCGTCATCGAGACCATGCACACGATCACTGTCGCCGTCGACCAGAGGAAAGTCACCCTCCCTAAGCTCGGCACCGCCTTCGAACTGGCAGGAGGTAAGGTCGTCCTCGGTGACGACCTTGAGGGCAGGGTCGAGGACAGGTTACTCGGAGGCCGTAAACGATGAGCTCAGCCGGTCTCGACCTCGCGCCTCCAAAGCGCAGCTGCGACGACGTGCGGTGCCCCTTTCACGGCCACCTGAAGGTCAGGGGGAAGATGTTGGACGGCCGGATAGTCTCGATCTCCAGGCAGACTGTCGTGCTCCAGAGAGAGTACCTCCACCACATCGCAAAGTACAACAGGTACGAGAGGCGCAGAAGCAAGGTCCACGCCCATCTCCCGGCCTGCGTCGACGCGAAAGAGGGGGACACCGCCTCGATAGCAGAGTGCAGGCCGCTCGCTAAGACGGTCTCCTTCGTCGTAGTCCAGTCGAGGAGGGCGGCATAGTTTGTCTACCAAGTCCCGTGCGGTCTCGGCCAAAGGGGTCGAGGAGTTCAAGACCTACATCACGCGGGCCCTCCCGACCAACGCAGTCATCGTCTGCGCCGATAACACGGGAGCAAAGACTCTCAAGGTGATAATGGTAACCAGGGCGAAGACCAGGTTAGCGCGCTACCCAGCCGCCTCCGTCGGCGACCACATCCAGTGTACGGTGAAGCGGGGTCCCCCCGACCTGAGGAACCAGGTCTGGGGAGCAGTCATAATCCGCCAAAAGTATCCAGTCCGGAGGGTGAGCGGGCTCCGAGTCTCCTTCGAAGACAACGCCGCCGTACTGGTAACGCCCGAGGGCGAGATGAAGGGGACCGACATCAAGGGGCCGGTCGCGAGCGAGGCTGCGGAGAAGTGGCCGAGGATCGCCAACCTGGCGTCGATAGTGGTATAGGTGTCATGATGAGATTCAGCACGCCCCTCTCCAAAGACCTGCGCATGAAACACAAGCGGAGGAGCGCCAGGCCCGTGAAGGGCGACGGCGTGAAGATCGTCAGGGGAGGGTTCAAAGGGATCGAGGGAAAGGTCACGAGGGTCGACGCCGAGATCGGGAAGGTCTTCGTCGAGGGCGTGACCCGAGAGAAGATAGTCGGAGGCAAAGTGAGGCCCATCCCGATCGACTCATCGAAGGTAATGATCACGAGCCTCAACCTCGAGGACAAGCTGAGGAAGAAGAAGCTGGAGGTAGAGTGACCTGGGCAAGAAAGGTGGAAGGAACAAGCTAAAGCGCCTCTCCGCGCCCCGCTCCTGGGACATTCCCCGCAAGGAGCATCGTTTCGCCACAAAGCCCAGCCCAGGCCCCCACGGCCTCGCGAAGAGCTACTCCCTGTCTGTGGTCATCCGTGACATACTCGGGATGGTCGGGACTCAGAAGGAGGCGAACCACGTCGTCTACAATGGCGAGGTCCTCGTTGACGGAGTCGCCAGGCACGACCCGGCATTTCCCGTCGGGCTCTTCGACGTCGTCACCTTCCCGAAGGAGAAGACGTCGTACAGGTTCGTCCCGTCGCCCGACGGCCTCGTCCCGAGAGACATCACGAGCGCGGAGGCGAACCTCAAGCTGTGCCGCGTAAGGTCCAAGGTCAAGGTAACCGGAGGGCACATCCAGTTCGGGTTCCACGACGGGAGGTCCCTCCTCGACGACAAGCTGGCGCTCTCCTGCGGTGACAGCGTCGTCATGAAGCTCCCAGAGCAAGAGGTAGTGACCCCGCTCAAGCTCGGAAAGGGGGCGACCGCTCTCGTACTCTCCGGCGAGAGGGCAGGCCAACTGGGGAAGGTCTCGAACGTGAAGAAAGGGATGAGCAGCCGTGAGAAGATGGTGACCATCGCCCTCCCAAGCGGCGAGACGGAGCTGCCCGAGCGCCTGATATTCACGGTTGGAGCGGACAAGCCGGCACTGGAGGTCCAGGTCAAGGCATGACCGCACAGCGGCAAGTCCTCGCAAGCCCGATGAAGGAGATCTTCGTCGGAAAGGTCGTGCTCAACGTGGGGGTCGGCAAGTCGGGAGAGGCGATAGAGAGGGCGAGCAAGGTCCTCGAGCAGGTCACCGGGCAAAAGCCGGCACCGAGGAAGGCCAGGGACTCGATCAGAGACTTTGGGACCCACCAAGGGGAGCCGATAGGCGTCGTGGTGACGGTCCGCGGTCGCGCAAAGTGCAAGGAGCTGATCAACAAGCTAATGGTCGCCCGGGAGAACAAGCTCAACGCCTCATGCTTCGACTCTAGAGGGAGCGTCTCCTTCGGCCTGAAGGAGCACATCGAGATCCCAGGCACGCGCTACGACCCGGAGATTGGCATCTGGGGGATGAACGTCTCAGTTCTCCTCGAGAGGCCAGGCTACAGGGTGTCGAGGAAGCTGCGCCGCGCGGCGAGGGTCGGGAAGGACCACGTCGTGACCAAGGACGAGGCCATCGAGTTTTTCAAGGGTCAGTTTGGGGCCGTTGTGGAGTGAAAGAGAGACACCCAAAGCCACGCAAGTACGGCAAGTCCACGAGGTACTGCCGGAGGTGCGGCCAGTACGGCGCGGTGATAAGGAGCTACGACCTCTTCCTCTGTCGTCAGTGTTTCAGGGAAGTCGCAGAGAAGCTGGGCTTCAGGAAGTACGACTAGGTGAGACCAAGATGCCCGTGACAAACATCCTCGCCAACCTGTTCATCTCCCTCCAGAACGCCGAGATGAGGCACAAGAAAGAGTGCGTCGTGATACCCGCCTCGAACCTCGCGAACGAGGTCATGAGGGTCCTCCAGAAGAGGAGGTACATCGGCGAGTTCGAGTTCATCGACGACGGGGTCGCGGGCAAGCTCCGCGTGCAGCTCCTCGGCAGGATAAACAAGTGCGGGGCGGTCTCCCCACGTTTCCCGATCAAGGCGAAGAAGTACCAGAACTGGGAGTCGCGTTTCCTCCCCGCGGTGGGGGTGGGGATGCTGGTGATCTCGACGCCAAAGGGAGTGATGTCCCACACGGAGGCCCAGGGCCAGAACCTGGGCGGGAGATTGTTGGGATATGTCTATTGACAATACGAAGAAGGTCGAGCTCCCCGCGGGAGTGACAGCGAAGGTCGACGGGAGGGCGTTCACGATCAAGGGCCCCCAGGGCTCAGCCACGAAGGACTTCCAGAGGATCCCGGTCGACATCAAGGTCCAGGGCAAAGAGGTCCAGGTGATCCCCTTCACCAAGAAGAAGAAGGACGTGATCTCAGCGAACACCGTGGGCTCCATAGTGAAGAACCTGGTCCACGGTGTGACAAAGGGGTTCGAGTACAAGATGAAGGTGGTCTTCGCTCACTTCCCGGTGACGGTGAAGATCAAGGGCGACACCGTCGTGATCGAGAACTTCGTCGGGGAGAGGTCGCCCAGGCTCGCGAAGATAGTCGGCGACTGCAAACTTTCCATCGACGGCGACGACATCATTATTAAGGGAGTCTCGCTCGAGCAGATCGGACAGACCTCTGCGAACATAGAGCTGGCCACGAGGATCAAGCGCAAAGACCAGCGAATCTTCTTGGACGGGATCTACGTCTACGAGAAAAAGAGGAACTAGAAAATGCCAAAGAAAACGACTTCCAGCCGCGCCGAGCTCAAGAAACTCCTCGAGTTGAGGAAGGCCATAGCGGCGCAGAGGCCGAGGTTCGTCCGCCCGGAGAGCTGGAGGTACGTCAGGATCCATCCCGAGTGGAGGAAGCCGAAGGGTCTCGACAACAAGATCCGCAAGTCGTTCAAGGGGTACCCGAAGAGGGTCAAGATTGGATACGGAGGTCCAGCCGCGGTCCGGGGATACCACCCGAGCGGGCACCTCGAGGTCCTTGTCCACAACCCTCACGACCTCGCCGACCTGGTCCCAGAGAGGGACGCGGTCAGGATAGGCAGGCGGGTCGGGGCCCGGACTAGGGGGCTGATCATGAAGAGGGCGACCGAGCTGGGGCTGAGGGTACTGAACCCCACGGGGTTGAGGTTCATTGAATCTGAGAAGTAAGCGGCGCCTCGCGGCTGACGTCCTCGGGGTCGGGGAGGAGAGGATCAGGTTCGACCCGGAGGCCGAGGACTTTATCCAGGACGCCATCACCAGGAGTACCATCCGCGGGCTGGTCGGGATGGGAGCCATCAAGGTGGCCCCCGAGAAAGGCGTCTCAAAGGGCAGGTGGAGGGAGCGCCGAAGGCACAGGAAGCAGAGGCACCAGGGATCCTTCACCGGGTCCAAGACCTCGCGGACCCCGAAGAAGCAGGCGTGGGTGAAGAAGGTCCGCGCCCTCAGGTGGAGGCTCGAGGTCGCCAGGGGCAGGAACGAGGTCTCGAAGGGCTCGTACAAGCGGCTCTACACCCAGATAAAGGGCGGGCAGGTCAGGGACGTCAAGCGCCTCCTCGAGATGATAAAGGAGTCGAGGAAATGACCAAGCATCCATACGTCAAGATCAACAGGAGACGGAGGTCCAGCTCCACCGACTACAAGGCAAGGCGCAAGATGATCGCCGGGTCCTCTCCGCTGCTCGCAGTCAGGATTTCCACGAAGAACGCCTCCGTCCAGTTCATCAGCCCCAAGGTCGAGGGCGACCACGTGCTGGCGTCCGCTCACTCTAGGGCCCTCCGGAAGCTCGGATGGAAAGGGCCGCTAAAGTCCATCCCCGCTTGCTACCTCCTAGGCCTCCTCGCGGGCAAGACCGCAAAGGGGAAGGGGGTGACCGAGGCGCACCTGTACAACGGCCTCTCACGTTTCACGAACGGCTCTCGCGTCTCGGCCTTGGTCAAGGGCGTCAGGGAAGCCGGGGTCGCAGTCCCCATGTCGGACGAGGCCCTCCCTCCAGAGGACAAGGTCTCAGGGAAAGCGATCGCCGACTACGCCTCGGTCCTTCTCAAGGACGACAAGGAGAAGTACTCCAGGCTCTTCTCCGGGCTCCTGCGCTCGGGGTTCAAGCCCGAGGAGTACACCCGGCACACCACCGCCCTGAAGCGGGCCATAACGGAGTCGAGATAGATGTCCCAGGGCCGATATCGGAGAAGGGAGGAGGAGAGGCAGGCGCCCTGGGTCCCGCGCACCAAGCTCGGGAAGATGGTTACCGAGGGGAAGATAACATCTCTCGAGGAGATATTCCAGCAGGGCTGGAAGATACGCGAGCCAGAGATGGTCAAGACGCTCGTCCCGGAGCTGACCTCCGAGGTGGTGACCGTGGGCATCGTCCAGAAGCAGACCGACGCAGGCGAGCTCACGAGGTTCGGAGCCGTCGTCGCCGTGGGCAACGGGAACGGATGGTTCGGAGTGGGGCGGGGCAAGGCCGCCCAGATGAAATCGGCCATCGACAAGGCGACGAACGACGCGCTGATCAACGTCATCCCTGTGAGGCTGGGATGCGGGAGCTGGGAGTGCAAATGCGGTAGGAGGCACTCCGTCCCATACAGGATCACCGGCAAGGCGGGGAGCGTGAGGGTCGAGCTCCTCCCCGGTCCGTGGGCCCTCGGGACTGTAGCCGGGCCTGCTTTGACCAAGCTACTGGCGCTGGCTGGCGTCAAGGACGTCTGGGTGAGGACCTTCGGCTCGACGAGCACACTCTCGTCCCTCGCCAACGCGGTGTACGACGCGTTCTCAAAGTCGCACGGGTTGAACGTCTGAGGCGATTGGCATGGCCAAGATACTAGTCGTGAACCTTCACGGGATGATAAACGTCCCACGTGCGACCAAAGAGACCCTCGCACAGCTCGGCGTTGGCCGCAGGTTCGCAGCTACCGTGGTTGGCGACGACTCCGTCAGCAAAGGGTCGCTCGCCCTCTGCAAGGACTACGTGGCGTGGGCTCCCATCGACCCGGCCCTTCTAGAGGCGATGCTAAAGTCGCGGGGCCGCGTGAGCAACTCAAAGGCGCTGGACGAAAAAGCCTTGAAGGGCATGGGGTACAAGACCTACGCGGACTTGGCGGACAAGATAATCAAAGGGGGCTCCAGGCTCTCCTCGGTCAAGGGCATGAAACCTTTCTTCGGCCTCTCCCCGCCCAAGGGCGGGTTCAGGCGCTCCTCCAGGCGCCAGTTCGGGGAGGGGGGCATCCTGGGCGAGAACCCCCAACTGGCCGAGATAGTGAGGAGGATGCTCTGATGCCGACCAGGCTCAGGAAGATACGGAGGATGAGGGGTTCCAGGACCCACGGGTACGGCCAGATAGGGCAGCACAGGCACTCCGGGAAGCAGGGAGGGCACGGCAACGCCGGCCTCCACAAACACAAGTGGTCCTGGCTGAATATCAACGACCCGGACCACTTCGGGAGAGACCCGTTCAGGCCTCCGAGCTACCATAAGGTCTCAAAGTGGGCGAACGTCGGCGACCTCAGCTCCTTCAGCGAGGGCGGCGAAACCAAGGGCGGGCCGGTCTCGATCGACCTAAAATCGATGGGCGTCGAGAAGCTCTTGGGAGGCGGGGACGTGACCCGCGCCTTCAACGTCAAGGTCTCCGCCTACACCGAGAGGGCTAAGAAGAAGCTAGAGGAAGCCGGTGGCAAGATAGAAAGCTAGCGGAGTTAGAGATTGGCCTCATTCCGCAACTTTGTGAAAAGCGCCGCCACCGTCCTGCCAGAGATACCCAAGCCGATGCAGAAGCGAACTCTCAGTGAGAAGTTCATCTGGACGGGCCTCGCGCTCATCGTCTACATGCTGATGTCGATCACCCCACTCTACCACTTTGGGAACCAGCAGGACCAGTTCGCGTTCCTGCGGATCATCTTCGCCTCCTCCCAGGGGACGCTCACGGAGCTCGGGATAGGCCCGATAGTGACCGCGGGGCTCATACTCCAGTTGCTCCAGGGCAGCGACATACTCAGGCTGAACCTCGGGGACACTGCGGACCGCGCCCTCTTCGGGACGGCCACCAAGCTCCTCACCTTCATCGTGATAGCGGTCGAGTCGGGGGCCTACATACTCGGCGGGGCCCTGGGCACCCTGCAGTCGAACCAGGCGATCATCATCTTCTTCCAGCTCTTCTTCTCGAGCGTAGTGATACTCCTCCTCGACGAGATGATCCAGAAAGGCTGGGGGATCGGCAGCGGGATCAGCCTCTTCATCCTCGCGGGGGTCGCCCAGACACTCTGGTGGGACACCTTCTCGCCTTACCCGGCCACGCTCGTCCAGGGACAGCCCCCGGTCATCTACGGGTTCATCCCTGCCCTCGTGAACGGGCTGGCAAGCGGGACGGCCGGGAACGTGATGATCCGGGCCAGCCAGTTCCCCAGCGCCTTCACATTCGTCATGACCGTGGCGGTCATGCTCTTCATCACGTACATCGAGGGGATCCGGGTCGAGGTGCCGATCACTTCGGTAAAGTACCGTGGGTTCCAAGGCGTCTACCCGATCAAGCTCCTCTACGTCTCGAACATCCCCGTCATCCTTGTCTCGGCGCTTACCGCGAACATCTCCTTCTTCTCGCGCCTCCTGCACAACTACGTCGGGAGCAACCCGTCGGGATGGCTAAAGTACCTCGTGACCTACGACACGCAGAACAACCCTACGGGCGGGCTCGTCTACTACATCACCCCTCCCAACGGCATCGAGCAGACCGTCTCTGACTGGCCGCATGCCATCATCTACTGCGCGTTCCTCATCACGTTCGCCGTCATGTTCGCCCGGATTTGGGTCGAGATAGGCGGCCTCTCCCCGCGGACGGTGGCCAAGAACCTCATGAACGCCGACGTCCAGGTACCCGGATTCAGGAGGGCCGGGCTCTCGATCGAGCAGGTGCTCAACCGCTATATCCCTCCCATCACGATGATCGGGGGGCTCCTCATCGGGAGCATAGCTGCGATCTCGGACCTCTTCGGGGTCTTCGGGACTGGCATAGGCCTCCTCCTCGGCGTCGACATAGTGCTACAATACTACCAGATGCTCGTGAAGGAGCAGCTCGAGGAGTTCTCGCCGAGACTCGCGAGCGTGCTCGGCCAGGCGTGAGATCGGATTGGGGCTGAGGATCGTCGTCGTCGGCATACCCGGAGTGGGCAAGAGCACCGTCGTCGAGAAGACAAAGGTGGCCGTGAAGGGGTCCACGGTCCTTGTCTTCGGGACAGCGATGTTCGAGGAGGCGAAGAAGCTCAAGTGGGTCAAGCACAGGGACGAGATGAGGACGCTTCCGGTGGAGAAGCAGAGGAAGCTCCAGAGGGCCGCGGCCCTGAGGATAAGCAGAGGGAAGGGGAAGGTGGTCTTCATCGACACCCACCTCTTCATCCGGACCCCCGAGGGGTTCTGGCCTGGCCTGCCCTACCACGTCATCGAGTCGCTCAAGCCCACACACCTCCTCCTCGTCGAGGCGAGCCCCGCAGAGATCCTCTCCCGCCGGGCCGCGGACACCACCAGGAAGAGAGACATGGTGACCGAGGAAGAGGTAAGGGCGGAGCTGAACCTCGGCCGGAGCTTCCTCAGCGCGGCTTCCCTGGTGAGCGGTGCCCCGATGGCCTTCATCCAGAACAGCGAAGGTAGGTCGGACGCCGCCGCCGAGAGCATAGCAAACCTCGTGAGGGGTGCCAAGGCCTGACCATCGGCCCTCCCGAGTCCACCCTCATCATAACGCTCACAGCTGTCTGCGTGGGGCTCTCCTCAAACATAGCCACGCGCCTCCTCGTCGACCTCAAGACCGAGAAGCGGCTCCGGGCCGAGGTGGCCGCCTTCGACAAGGAGCTGAAGGCCGCGGTCGCGAAGAAGGAGAAGGACAAGGAGGATAAGCTGAAGAAGAAGAAGCCGCAGATGGACCAGATGAGGCTGAAGGCGTCTTCGGGGAGGATGAAGGTTACCCTCGTGACCTTCGTCCCGTTCATCCTGATCTACTACCTCATAGCCGGGGCCCTCGGCGGGCTATCCGTCATCGTGGCCTTCAGCCCTATCCCCATCCCTTACATCACGACGCCGAACGCCGCCCACATCGGGACGATGCCGCTGTTCTGGTGGTACTCGCTCTCCTCATTCTCGTTCACGTTCATCTTGCAGAAGCTCCTTGGAACCTCCCCCACGTGACCCCCTTGAAGGCCGTGATCTTGTGCGGGATGCCCGCCGTCGGGAAGACCACTGTGGCTAGGCTGGTCGCGAAGAAGATGGGAGTCGACCTTGTCGGCGGGGGAGACATACTGAAGGAGATCGCCAGGGAGGAGGGGTACGACGCCGTCGGAGACGACTGGTGGGACACGAAGGAAGGGATGCGGTTCTTGAAGGAGAGGCAGAGCTCTCCCGAGTTCGACAAGGAGGTCGACAGGAGGCTCCTCGAGAAGACGAAGCGGGGAGACGTCGTCATAACAAGCTACACCCTCCCGTGGCTCGCGAAGGACGGGACCAAGATCTGGCTGGCCGGGACCGACCTCAGCAGGGCGGAGAGGATGGCGAAGCGGGACGGGACGACTCGTCCGGAGGCCGCGAAGGTGATCAAGGCGAGGGACAGCAGGAACTTCGCCCTCTACAAGAACCTCTACGGGATCGAGTTCGGGAAGGACCTCTCTCCCTTCGACTTCGTTGTGGGGACGGACGGGATCCCTGCGTCGAAGGTCGCGACAACCGTACTCCGCCACGTAAAGTCGAGAAAGGCTTGACCACCGAAGAACTGGTCAAGATCAGCGAAGAGCCTACCGATCCCAAATACGGCTGGGAGCCGACGAAGCGGCCGATAGAGACGCTCCTAAAGTACGGGCTCATCCCGTTGGACAAGACGCGAGGCCCGACCAGCCACGAGGAGGTAGCGTGGGTTAGGAGGCTCCTCTCCGTGGACAAAGCGGGGCACAGCGGGACCCTTGACCCCGGGGTCTCGGGGGTCCTGCCCATTGGCATCGGGAACTCGACAAAGGCGCTCACTCTCCTCCTCATGTTTCCCAAGGAGTACGTCGGGGTCCTCCGCCTGCACTCCTCCGTCCCCCGCGAATCCGTCGACAGGGTCGTCGCCGAGTTCACCGACGAGATCTACCAGCGCCCTCCCCAGCGCTCTTCTGTCAAGAGGGAGACGAGGACTAGGAGGATCTACGAGCTCGAGGTCCTCGAGCAGAAGGGGAACCTCTACCTTCTTAGGATCCTCTGCCAGGCTGGCACGTACATCAGGAAGCTGTTCTACGACATGGGCGAGGTGCTAGCCGTCGGGGCGACGATGGTCGAGCTGAGGAGGACGAAGGTAGGCCCCATCGACGAGAAGCAGGGCCTCGTGACCCTCCACGAGCTCGACATCGCGATCCATCGCTGGAAGGAGGGTGCTGACGAGAGCGGCCTCCGCCACTCGATAAGGCCGATCGAGACTTGCCTCGACGGGATAAGGAAGGTCGTCGTAAAGGACTCCGCCGTCGACGCGGTCTGCCACGGCGCGCTGCTGGCTATCCCGGGCGTGATCTCTCTCTCGAAGGGGATCTCCAAGGGCGAGACCGTGGTCCTGCTGACATCGAAGGGTGAGCTTCTGGCCATCGGCGAGGCCTCGATGACCACGGAGGAGGTCCAAGCAAACCCAAAGGGGATCGCCTTCGCCGTGAAAAGGGTAATCTTGGACCAGGGTACCTACCCGAAGATGTGGAAGAAGAAGGAAGCCGCCACCCCTGCCGCTGATGCGGCCTGACATGATCTTGAGGGAGTGTTCGATTCCCCATGAATCCGAGATACTAATTGTAACTTCACACCTGCTATTAACTCAGGACGGACAATATGATCGGTAGTTTGAGTGAGCCGGGCTTTCGATTCAGGCTTTCCGGCTTGCTGGGATGTGGGTACAAAGGCGCACTTACGTCCAAAGGGCATTCAAGCTCCGAGTAGGATAGCTCCTAGAACCAATCACCTCGCATCTCTCCCTAGCCCACATTCCCGGGCACATTCTCTAGAGATTATGGAACCATCTCGGAAATCGACCATATACTCTCGCCCGTTTGAGCAATGCTTGAGGCAAAATGAACGGCAAGACAACCAACACCCAGCCACTAACACCCATCGCCCTTCAGAAGAATCGTCCATTCGCCTTTTGGCATTAGTCGGCCTCGAACAGGGTTGATGACAAGGGAGGTGGACAAGTCTAATGGCAGGGATTCCCGGTAGAAATTGGCGTCGAACTGGCGCCATACTCCTCACGTTGGCTGTGACTCTTTCGGCATTCGTTGCATACTCAAACCCGACTCTGGCAGACTTGCAGACGACGACTTCGACTCCGGCGTCGCCCGGAACTGGAGTTGGGGTAGACGCGCCACAAACCCTCGGTCCGACCATAACGGTTACCTCGACCGAGGTCGTGACCTCAACCGCGGTTTCAACCACCACCGCGACGCTTTCCACAACTGTTACTTCACCGGTTCTCCTAACGACGACTTCCACTTCCTATGCGACAGCAACAACCACCGCGACCTCTGTTTCCACCTACACCTCCGTATCTACACAGACGGTCACTTCGACAGTTACCTCAACGTCCACCTCGGTGTCTACCTATGTCCCTGGGACTGTCACCACGTGCTCGCCCAATGGCCAATTGTGTAAGGCTTTCGCGTCGAACGCGACCATCAGCCTGAACTATAAGGCTCCGTCCTTGCCGAACTGCTTCACCATCCAACTCAACGGTAACCAGGTGGGCACCACGTGGACTCAGTTCGTCGTCGTCGTCTCGAACGGCACCGTGACCGAGGGTTGGGAGTACTGGGATTTCTCTGGGGGCCAACTCAACTGCCCAGGGAGCACCTCGTATGGCACTATGACCTACTGCTGGGTTGACTCTGGCGGCCCCAAGCCTTTCAGCAAGAACATGACGCTCTCGCCCGCTGATCGCTCGCCCCCAGTGCCCGCGCCGAAATCATACATTCTGAACGTCGTTGGATGCGAGCCCGGTCAGCCCGTGAGCTTTGCGAATGGGACCGATATCACTGCGACAATCACTCCTGCCAACTGGATCGCCCCTAATTCTCTCTATCCTGCCACCGCCGAGTCGTCCAACTTGAGGGCCATCATTGTTGGCGAAACTGTAACCTTCGTCGCATAGACGTCGATATCCACGCTGTCTTGCCTTCCGATGCCGCAGGATTTGCTCGCGTTGAAGATTGTCCGGATCGTTTCAGGCACAAGTATCCAGTCTATCGATGTGCACGCACTGAGGTATGAAGAGTTTCCGAAGACACAACAAAATGACTTAAGTTGCCGGAATATCCTAAGCCGGTCCGGCCTGTAGAAATTTTATATAGTGAAAAGTCCGTATTAAAGATTATGAATTTCGAGCACGTGGCGCAGGCACCTAAGGCGTTGTTCCAGCTCGGGACTGGCAGGAGTCTCAAAGGCGTTCTCGCATTGGCCGTCCTGTCAACACTAATGTTCGTCTCGCTCGTACCTGTTCATACTTTCGCATCGCAGACTTCGTCGCAGAGTCCTTTCGCTCCCAACGTGACGAGCTTGGCAACCACTACTGCCACTGTCAACAACGGAGAGGCTTTCATAGACAATCATGGTAGCACGGGTGTGTTCCTGGTCGTGACAAGACTCAGCGGAATAAACAGCATATCGGCGGCCACGATGGTTCTCAGTTCGCCTTCTCCTGGGGTCACGGCAGCTACTGGAAGCAGCGTCTTCTATTTCGGTTTCAACATCGCGGTGAATAGCGGGAATCCCGTACCGGCAGGAGCCACGACCGAGGTCATCATAACGAGCTCTGCCATCAAATCGGGGTACACGATGGAGTTCTGGAACGGGAACGCTTGGGTGGCCGCCAGTCACGGGTTCTACAACGGCGCAGCCTACGGAGGAATCGTCCCGTTCAGCATGTGGGTCCCCGGGACCGACCTAGCTCTGGTCAAGGCCTAAACAACCGAAGCACCTCGTTAGGTTCCGCGATCGGCAGTGGCGCTAGCTAGCCCTAGCGTCCGGCTCCCTTTGGACTTTTGGTTCCAGACCGTTGCCCGTCATCGAATTTAACGACGCCCAATGAAACGTCGTGCGACCACCGCACGATGTCTAGGCCTGCTCGATGAGGACCGAGCGGGCCGGATGTCTCTCATGCCTTCCCATGTGGATGTAGCAATAGGAAGCTCCACAGGTATGGCAAGTGAAGTGCATACCAAACCGAGGAAGAGCGCCCTTGCAAAACGCGCAGCTGCCCCTCTCGGTCTGCTGTTGCCGCGATCTAGTCATCGCAACTCTTGCACCGGTTGAGACAGGAAGAAGTGGCTAAACGATATTCATTATGAAGCCCGTCTCTGAGTCCAGAATCAGTTTTCTAATGTTGAAAGAAATTAGTAGAAGAATGACCCTGTATCTGTCCAGAACGCTCAGCAGAGCGCGATTCTATGACCGCATTGGCTGAGAGCAATCCGAATGGGGAGAAGTCTGTGTAGGCCTTAGGCCTGACCCTTTCTAGGAGTTCCCCGACTCTGAAACCTCCTTCGAAGGCCGCTGAAACAAAAATTTTGTCCCGTGCCGTTGATGCGGTATCCACGATGAGCTTCCCATTTCCCTCCCTGTTGGGCGCCATCAAATGAGCGGAGGCGCCGGCGGCAAGATTTGAACTTGCAAGTCCTTTCGGACGGCAGCTCCCTCGGTTTCTTTCCAGGCTGCTGGGTTACCAGGTTACCCATACGCCGGCCAGAAAGCTCTCCTGAACCCAGCGCATATATCGGTTGCCCGGCCGAGTCCCGCCCAACAGTTAAATGCCTTCTGGGCATGGTGGCTCGGTTTGCCCAACCTTTGCATCGTCGGGCTACAGTGGGGAGACGAAGGCAAGGGGAAGATAGTAGACTACTACGCAGAGAAATTCGACGGCGTTGTCCGCTACAACGGCGGTAGCAACGCAGGGCACACGATAGTAATAGGCACCAAGACCTACGTCTTCCACCTCCTCCCGTCCGGCTGCCTCCAGAGGAAGAAGCTCTACATCGGCCCCGGAGTCGCGGTCGACCCCCAGACGCTGAGCGAGGAGGTCAAGATGCTCAAGAAGCAGGGCTTCGACCCCAAGGTCCTCGTCGACGGAAGGTGCACCGTCGTCACCCCTTTGGAGAAGGAGATGGACTCCCTCATCGAGGGGCTCAGGGGGAAGAACGCCATCGGGACCACCAAGAGGGGGATCGGTCCCTCATACGCGATGCGCGCCCTCCGGCTCACCCCCCGAGCGGGCGATCTGGAGAGGGGGACTTTCGATTTCAGCTCGGCCCTCTCGTTCTACCGCCGCCTCATGGACAACATCCCTTCCCTCGACGGCTGGACGAAGCAGGCCCGGGAGGCCCTGCGAGGCATTGTAGGTGACGTCGGAGAGCGGATAATGGAGGCGAACGAGGACGGCGAGTCCGTGCTCTTCGAGGGCGCGCAGGGCGTCCTCCTTGACCTCATCCACGGCACCTATCCCTACGTCACCGGGACGCACACCTTGGCGAGCTATGTCCCGGCCAGTCTGGGCATCCCCACAAGGTCGCTGGGGGAGGTGATGGGGGTGGCGAAGGCCTACACGACCAGGGTAGGCGAGGGCCCGTTCCCCACCGAGATCCACGGCCCCCTGGAGAAAGAGATCCGAGAGAAGGGGAAGGAGTACGGGGCGACGACAGGCAGGCCTCGCAGGGTAGGGTGGCTCGACCTCGTCGCGCTCAGGTACGCGGTCAAGATAAACGGCGTCTCCGAGCTGGCGCTCACGAAACTCGACATCCTCACCAGAGTGAAAGAAATGAAGGCGTGCACGGCTTACAAGATGAACGGGAAGACGACCTCCGAGTTCTCCGAGGCCCTCCCCGTGCTCGGCTCCGTCGTCCCCGTCTACGAGGAGCTCCCTGACTTTTACGGCGAGGAGCTGAGCTCGAAACGCCTCTCCAGGCGCGTCGAGAAGTTCCTCGAGTTCCTCGAGGACAGGCTCAAGGTCAGAGTGACCCTCGTCTCGATGGGCGAGGAGAGGACCGCGACCCATATCCGGGCCAGTTAGCCCCAGAAAGTTTGATTACTTCCCTGGCGCGAGCACCCCCATGCCCTCGGCAAAGCTCGCGACCGCGCAGGAGCAAAAATACTTCGGCCGGCCGATGAGGCGGATCGAGGACCCAAAGTACCTCACGGGGAACGCCTCCTTCCTCGACGACATCAGGCTCGACGGGATGCTCCACGCGGTCTTCGTCCGCAGTCCCCAGGCGCACGCTAAGATACTCCGCGTGGACGTCTCGAAGGCACTCTCCCAGCCCGGCGTGGTGGCGGTCCTCACAGGGAAGGACTTGGATGGCAAGGTCGGCAGCATGCCCGGCCTCGAGGAGGGGGAACCCGGGGCCACCGTCTGGAGGCCTATCGCCAAAGACATGGTGAACTACGTGGGGGAGGCCGTCGCCGTCGTGCTGGCCGAGGACGTCTACTCCGGCCAAGACGGGGCGGAGTTGGTCGAGGTCGAGTACGACCCACTCCCGGTGATAATCGACCCCGAGCTGGCGTTGAGCGAGGACAGCCCCAAAGTCCACGCCCACCTGGCCGACAACGTCGCCTTCCACTCCAAGTTCACGACCGGAGACGTCCGCTCCGCGTTCAAGAAGGCGGGCCAGGTCGTGAAGCTGAAGCTCTACAACCAGCGCCTGAGCCCGGCCCCGATGGAGCCGAGGGGCTCCATCGCGGAGTTCGACGCCGGGGCGGGAGCCCTCACCTTCCGGGTCTCGACCCAGGACCCCCACGGCATCCGCGACGAGCTGGCAGACACCCTCTCAATGAGCAAGGAGAGCGTCCGAGTGATAGCCCCCGACGTAGGCGGGGGCTTCGGGGGGAAGGCGGGGATGTACCCCGAGGACATCGTGGTCGCCCACGCAGCGCGGACCCTCCGCCGTCCCGTCAAGTGGGTCGAGGGAAGGAGGGAGAACCTCATGACGATGAAGCAGGGGAGGGGCCAGGTCCAGTTCGTCGAGATGGCCGTGAGGAGGGACGGGCGGATACTGGGGCTCAAGGCCAGGATAATCATCGACGCCGGGGCCTACTCGGGCCCGGAGATCTGGCTCGGCAAGATATCCCTCGAGATGGCGACAGGGGTCTACGACATCCCCGCGTTCCAGGGGGAGGTCAGCTCCGTGCTCACCAACAAGATCCCCCAAGGAGCCTACAGGGGCGCCGGGAGACCCGAGGCCTCGACCCTCATCGAGAGGACCATCAACGTGGTCGCGGCCAGGCTGAAGCTCGACCCTGTGAAGGTCAGAGAGATCAACTTCATCAAGAAGGAGAGCTTCCCGTTCGAGACGGCCGGGGGCAACGTCTACGACAGCGGGGATTATCACGCTAACCTCAAAAAGGCCCTCAAGGTCTCCGACTACGACGGCCTCCTCGCCGAGCGAAGACGGGCCCAGCTGGAGGGAAGGCTCGTGGGCATCGGGATCGCGACCTACGTCGAGGTCTGCGCCTTCGGCCCCGGGTGGCCCCAGACAGCGTCGATGCTCGTCACTGACGAGGGACGGGTCGAGGTCCACGCGGGAGGGCACTCGCACGGCCAGGGCCACGTCACGACCTTCACCCAGATCGCGGCCGACGAGCTCGGGATTGCGCCCGACGCGATCACGGTCAAGCACGGCGACACTGCGATGCTCCCGTGGAGCAGCCTGACCGCGGGGAGCAGGTCGGGCGCCCTCACCGGGACCGCGGTCCTCCTGTGCGCTCGCAAGATCAAGGAGAAGATGTCCATCATCGCGGCGAACAAGCTGGGGACCCGCTCGAAGATGGTCTTCGAGCAGGGGAGGGTGTACCCCGAGAGGGAGCCGTCCAAGGCCGTGCCCTTCGCGGAGGTCGCAGCCCTCGCATACGACCCCGAGGAGCTCCCTCCGGGGATGGAGGCAACCCTCTTCGCGTACACCGCCTTCGCCCCGCCAGGCAACGCCTTCCCCTTCGGGACCCAGGTCGCCATGGTTGAGGTGGACAGAGAGACGGGGATCGCGAGGCTCCTGAATTACACCGCCGTCGACGACTGCGGCCGGATAATCAACCCCCTCATCGTCGAGGGGCAGGTCCAGGGTGGGATCGTCCAAGGGATCGCTCAGGCGCTCCTCGAGGAAGTCGTCTATGACGACGCCGGCCAGCTCCTCACGTCGACCTTCTCGGACTACCTCATCCCGTCGGCCGACATGTTCCCCAACTTCGTCTGGAGCAACACTGAGACCCCGACCCCCGCGAACCCGCTCGGGGTGAAGGGGGTGGGCGAGGCCGGCACGATCGGCTCAACCCCAACAATAATGAACGCCGTCGAGGACGCGATGTCTGAGTTCGGTGTGACCTTGGAGAAGATGCCGGCGAGCCCCAGCTACCTAAAGTCCCTGATGACCAAGCCTTAGGCGAGCTTCGCCTTTAGCGAGGCGATTATCTCCTTGACATATCTCTCGGAGGCCGCATCCATCAGCCTGGACCCGACGCTCGCCATCAGGCCTCCCACCCTCGCGTCCGCGGTCCACTTTACGAGCGTCCCGCCCTCGGTCTCTTCGAGTGTGAACGAGTTGTCGAGCTCGACCGTGCTGCTCATCCCGCTCCCCCTCGCCTTCATCTTCGCGTAGTTCGGGGGCTTCCTCTCCGCGACGGTCATCTTGACGTCCATCATCCCCCTGACAAGGGAGATTCCGACCTTCGCCTTCAACGAGAAGTTGTCGTGGTCGATCACCTTGACCTCCTGGACGTCGGGGAAGATCGATGCGACGTTGGCGGGGTCTGTGACGAAAGAGTATACCCTCTCCTTGGGCGCCGGGACCTCGAACGAGCCCTCATAATGCATCGGCGGCCGCCCCCTGGAGCGCTACTTTAGCTTGAAGACCCATCTCAGGTCCGGCGGGTCGGTCCGCCCCTTCACCTTCTCGTTCATCGCGTGCGCGATGAGGGGCAGGGCGATTGTCGCGTCGCTGTACACCACGCTCCTCTTCGAGTCCCGCGCGATCTTCCCCCAACTAATCGCCTCCTCGAGTGTGCATCCTGAGAGCCCTCCCCACTGGGGGGAGTCGGTCGTGATCTGGATGGCGAACTCGTGGGGGGTCTCCTCCTCGCCCCCGCTCGATAGCGACTTGATTATCGTCGCGAGCTGGATCGTGTCCTTGGGGACGCCTCCCCCGATATAGACCACCGCCGTCCTCTTCGTCCTCTCGGCTATCTGGCCGAGCTCCTCCATGTCCTGGGTCTGGTCCAGCCTGATGAGCTTCCCCTCGCGCTTGAGGAGGCTCAGCGCCACACCGTAGCCGCTGTCGATCAGTCCCGGCGAGTACACTGGCACGCCGTGCTTCCACGCGGTGGCGGTGATGCTCTTTATCCCCTTCTTCCACTGGTACTCCCCGAACCTGCTGAGGAACTCCCTGGTGGAGTAGGGCCGCTTCGGGTCGAGGGTGCCTGCGAACTTCTTGATCAGCCCCTCGAGCTCCCTATAGTCGTACTCGTCAGCATAGACATCGTAGAACCTGTCGATCTTCGCCTCGAGGAGCTCCTCGTCGTTCGCCATCCAGGTCCCCTGGTAGTACTTGTTGCCCATCGCCTCGAAGATGTCCTCCGAGACGTTAGCCCCGGTGCTGACCAAGACGTCGATGTACCTGTTCTCGATGAGCCACCTGACTATCTTCCACTGCCCCGTCGTGCTCATCGAGCCAGCGTACCCCATGAAGATCGTGACCCCCTTCTGCCGGACCATGTCTGCCCAGATCCTCGCAGCCTCGCCGAGCCTCTTGCCCTGGAAGCCCGTCTGGCTCATCTCGTCCAGGAGCTGGGAGATGCTCTTCGGTCCGACCTCGATCGTCTTCTCGGGGTGTCTCAGATACTTCTTTCTGTCTTGCACAGGCCGGCTTGGGAGGGAACGATAATAATCGTTCTTATCCTTATTTGACGGTGACGGACTTCGCCAGGTTCCTCGGGTAGTCGGGGTTGTTCTTCCTCTCCGTCGACATCCAATAAGCCAGAAGCTGCAAGGGGACGACCTCGAGGACGGGAGAGACGCTCTCGTTGGACGCCGGGATAAGGATCGTGTGCTTGAACACCGGGTGCGGCCTGGAAGTGACGCCGATCAGCTCCGCGCCCCTCGCCTCGAGCTCCTTTGCGTTCGAGATAACCTCGTCGAACCCCTTCCCCGTAGGGGCGATCACGACGACCGGGGTCCCTTTCTCGATTAGGGCGAGCGTCCCGTGCTTGAGCTCGCTCGCGGGCATCCCCTCCGCGTGGATGTACGAGAGCTCCTTGAGCTTGAGCGCCCCCTCTTGGGCGATAGGATAGTTGTGCCCTCTCGCTATGAAGTAGAAATCCGGCCGATCCTTGTAAGTGCTCGCGAGCCCCTTCACCAGTGGCTCTGATTGGAGCGCCTTCTCGACCAGGGCCCCGACGTGGCGCCCTCCTCCCAGCGTGTCCTTCCCCATGATCGAGTCGACGATGACGTCGCCTACGATCACCTGCGCGGTGAAGCTCTTTGTGGCGGCGACGCCCACCTCTGGGCCGCAGTTGAGAAGGATGACCTGGTCGCTCTGCCTCGCCAGCGACGACCCTGCCGCGTTGATGAGTGAGATGACCCCCGCCTTCTTGCTCCGCGCGGACTTTATCGCCTGGAGGACGTCCGCGGTCTCCCCGCTCTGGCTGACCGCCACGACGAGCGTCCCGCGATCGATGAAGGGTAGTTCCCTCTCGAACTCTCCCGCGATGACGGTCTCGCACCTGATCTTGGCCTCCAAGGCGAGCCGGCTGCTGAGCAAGAGCGCCGCATGGTAGCTCGACCCTGCCGCTGTGAGGATCACCGACTTTGCCTTTGTCAAGCTCTCCGCGACCGCCATGACCTTCGCCGGGTCCTGCGAGAGCGCGCTCTGCACCGTGGTCGGTTGCTCGTGGATCTCCTTCAGGGTGTAGTGGGCGTAGCTCTGCTTCGAGAGCGATCCCAGCTCCCAGGCGAGCTGGGTCTCCTTCCGCTCTACCGGCCTGCCGTTCGAGCCGTAGATCCTCACCCCCGACGTCCTCAGCTCGACCACCTCCTTGTTGTCCAAGAAGATCGCCCTGTCGGTCAGAGGGAGAAACGCGAGGACGTCGCTGGCCAAGAACTTTGTCTTCCCCCCGACTCCCACCACGAGGGGCGCGTCGTTCCTCGCGCCCGTCAGCAGGTCGGGCCGGTCGCTGAACATGGCTACGAACGCATACTGCCCACGGAGCCTCTTCGTAGCCCTGAGCGTCGCCTTCACTGGGTCCTTGTCGACGCCGTACTCCTCCTCCAGGACGTGCGCGATGGTCTCGCTGTCGGTCTCGCTGGCGAAAGCATGGCCGCTGGCCTCAAGCTTGTCTCGGAGCTCGAGGTAGTTGTCGATTATCCCGTTGTGGATTATCGCGACAGTCCCCTTGCACGATAGCAGGGGATGGGCGTTCTTCTGGGTGACCCCGCCGTGGGTCGCCCACCTCGTGTGCGCGAGTCCTAGCCTCCCCTTCATCTGCGACACGCCGTACTTCTCCTCGAGCTCGGCGACCCTCCCCACGTCCTTTCTCAAAGTGATATTCCTCCCATGGAGGGTCGCGACCCCCGCGGAGTCGTATCCCCTGTACTCCTCGCGCTTTAGCCCCTCGAGGAGGAGCGGGGCCACCTCGTCCTCAGAGACGGCCGCGATTATCCCGCACATTCTCGCCCAGCGGCATGCGCGCCGATAATAAGCAGATACGCGCCTGAAAGCCACCATGCATCGTCCGTTCGGCATGGTCACCCCTTCGGGCCTTCGCGCCAGGCCTAATCTTTCTCGACCATGCATATTTCTTTAATAATGGTCGCCCGAGGAGACTCCGTGCGCAAGGAGAAGGTGCTGGTCGACCCGGGTCGCGGGGCGAAGGCGATGAGGGTCCTCTCCGACACCGACCCCTCGAAGTTCTTCCCCGCGGGGGCGGGCTTCGGCCATAAGATTCTCGGCCTCCTCTCGAAAGGCCCGCAGTACCCCTCGATGCTCGCACGAGAGCTCCGGGCATATCACCAGACCGTCTACTATCACATGAAGATGCTCGAGAAGGCCGGGCTCGTCAAGCGGGTCTCGGAGACGACGGTGAGGGGTGGGAAGGCACAGCTCTACGCCCTAGCTTCCGACGGTTACGCGGTGGAGTTCGACGTCCCGGGGGAGACCTTCGCCTCCCCGCCCTCTTTGACACGCTCGAACAAGCTGGGGCGCTTCCTCAAGGAGTTCGTGGAAGGAGGGGAGCTCGACGGGTGGATAGTGGTGGGCTCCCCTGAGGCGCACGGCCCAAACCGCACCCAGGGGAGGGACGGGCACTATGCCATCCAGCTTGGGTTCGCGCTGGGGCAGTTCGTCCGCCTCCCAGAGCGCTTCCCGGTCAAGCTCGACGTCGACGTCAAGGCGGAGAAGCTCCTAAGGTCCAACCTCCTGCTCGTCGGCGGCCCCCGGACGAACGTCGTCTCCGGCGAACTGAACCCGCACCTCCCGATCCGCTTCTCTGAGGAGAGCTTCTGGGGCTCCATCGTCGACGAGAGCGGGAGGAAGTACCTCGCCGAGCTCGACGCGATCCTCGTCAAGGTCAAGAATCCGTGGGACGAGTCGAAGGTCTGCGTCCTCGCCGCCGGCCTCTCCGGCGCGGCGACCAAGGCCGCCGTGATCGGCATGACCAATATGGCAGACCACGTGCTCTCGTCCTACGAGGGCGGCGACCACGCTTCGGTCCTGAAGGGCGCAGACCTGGACGGGGACGGGAAGGTGGACAGCGTTGAGATCATCCACGCCCGGCGAGCCGGCAGGTAAACGACGGCAAGTCTTATAATGGAAGCCTGACGGCGCTCGAAGCCTAGAATCGCTTGTCGTCAGAATTCAGGTACCTAGTCAGGATGAAGGGGAAGGACCTCGACGGTAGGAAGAAGGTCATAGCGGCCCTGGCAGACCTGAGGGGCGTCGGCTACAACTTTGCCCAGTCTCTAGTCTCCGAAGTGGGCATAGACCCCAAGATGAGGTTCGGGATGCTCTCCGAGGCCCAGGTGAAGGACATCGAGAGGGCCCTCCAAGACACGTCCTCACTCAAGGTGCCCCAGTGGGCGTTCAACAGGAAGAGGGACCCGGAGAGCGGCGAGACGAAGCAGCTCGTCGGCTCCGACCTGGATCTAGTGGTCAAGAACGACGTCGAGAGGGAGAGGAACATCCAGAGCTGGAGGGGGGTCCGCCACTCTCTTGGCCTGAAGGTGAGGGGCCAGCGCACCAGGACCACCGGCAGGAAGGGGAAGACCGTGGGTGTCCGCAAGGCGGCGCTCGTCGCGGCCGCATCGGCCAAGAGGAAGGAAGAGGGCGGGGAGAAGAAGTAATCCTTGGGAGACCCTAGGCGCCCGCGGAAGACATTCTCAAAGCCCAAGAGCCCATGGCGGAGCGAGCAGCTCGCGCAGGAGCTCTACCTCCTCGGCACCTACGGACTCAGGAACAAGCGGGAGCTTTGGAAGGCGCAGGGCCAGCTCAGCGAGATCCGCAAGCAGGCCAGGAGGCTACTCGCCGCGTCCATGGAGGTCCGGAACAGGGACGAGCCGATCCTGCTTACAAGCCTCAAGAGGAAGGGCCTGGTCACCGAAGGGGTGACCCTCGACGACGTCCTCGGCCTGAGCGTGGAGGACCTCCTCGCGAGGAGGCTCCAGACCCTCGTCTTCAAGAAGGGCGCCGCGGTCTCGGCCCTCCAGGCGCGGCAGCTGATCTCGCACCGCCACATCAAGATAGGCGAGAGGATAATCGACGTGCCGGGCTATCTGGTCACCGCGTCCGAAGAGGGGAAGATCCAGCTGCTCGGAGGCATAGGCGTCCCGCCTCCAAGGACGAGCTCTCCTCCCGCCGCAGCTACGGCCCCAGAGGCGCCCGCCGACGGGGCTCCAGAAGAGCCTGGGCCGCCGGCCCCAGCAGGAGCCTGATAGCGCATGGGAGCAGAACAGCCGATCGAAGAGGAGTCGATGAGGGAGCGATGGGGCGTCGTCCACATCTACTCGTCGTACAACAACACGATAGTCCACATCACCGACCTGACCGGAGCCGAGACGATCTCCTTCTCGTCCGGAGGCAGGCACGTCAAGGCCGACCGGTTCGAGGCTTCCCCGTACGCAGCGATGCGCTCGGCCTCCGCGGCGTCCGACGTCGCAAAGGGAAAGGGTATCACGGCCGTCCACATCAAGGTGAGGGCGGTCGGCGGCACAGGCCCGAGGACCCCAGGTCCCGGCGCCCAAGCGGCGATCAGGGCGATCGCGAGGTCGGGCTTTAGGATTGGAAGGATAGAGGATGCGACTCCCATCCCGCACGACACCACTCGGAAGAAGGGCGGGAGACGGGGCAGAAGGGCCTAGTCCCAGAAGCCGGCTCCGCTTGTTCTCAAGACGACATGCTCTCGCATACGTCGTCGCGGTGTTGATCTCTACCGTCGGCGCGACTGTCGTTTACGTGTTCTCTCTGAGCTCGGACTACGGGCCCACCGACGCACTGGCGTACTCGCTGATCGCGTTCGTGGTCATCGCAATCGCCTACCTAGATTTCATAAGGAGAGCCTCGAGGGGCCGCTAAGCCTTTTTAAACCCCAGAAATTCCTTCGTGAAATCCCGTATTCCAGTGAGTGATGGTTAGTTTGGTAGCGCCAAAGGTGAAGATTCTCGAAGAGAGCGAGGACACGATATCGCTCCAACTAGAGGGAGTGGACCGGAGCTACGCGAACGCAGTCAGGCGCTTCTGCATCTGCGAGGTCCCCTCGATGGCCATCGACGACATCGTCATCCTTGAGAACTCCTCAGTCCTCTACGATGAGATACTCGCCCACAGGCTCGGGATGATCCCGCTCAAGACCGACCTGGAGAGGTACGTCCTCCCAGAGAAGTGCGACTGCGGGAGCCCCCTCGGATGCCAAAAGTGCCGCGTCCTGATAGTCCTCGACGCGAGCGCGAAGGACAAGCCGAGGACCGTTGTCTCGGGAGACCTCGTCTCCGAGGACCGGGACATCAGCCCGACCAGCCCCACCATCCCGATCGTGAAGCTAGCGGTCGGGCAGTCGGTGAAGCTAGAGGCCTACGCCAGGCTCGGGAGGGGGAAGGAACACGCAAAGTGGCAGCCCGCCACCGTCTCCGCCCTGACCGAGGGGAAGAGCGAGGGCATCTTCCTGCTGAAGGTCGAGAGCAACGGGACCCTCGCGCCGAGAGAGATAGTCACAAGGTCGATCGAAAAGCTCGAAGAGAAGCTCAAGGAGCTCCACAAGGAGATAGGGGCGAAGACGGAATGAAGGACAACAAGCTCCTCAGGAGCGCCATAGTCATGCTAGAGAGGAAGGGAAGGAAGGACAAGTCGGCCATCTGGAAGGACGCCGCTGAGTACCTCGCCTCGGGCAACGCCACCTGGCCGGAGGTCAACGTCGGCCACCTCGCGGAGCTCGGCGAGGCCCCGGCAGTATTCGTCCCTGGGAAGGTCCTAGGGAGCGGGAGGCTGGACAGGAAGATCTCCGTGGGCGCCTTCTCGTTCTCCGCCTCCGCTCGGAAGAAGATCGAACAGGCGGGAGGCAAGGCCCTTACCGTCGAGGAGTTCCTGAAGAAGTATCCCGAGGGGAGCGGGGTCGCCCTTGTCAAGTGAGACCGTGTACGTCGACGCCACCGGGCAGATCGCGGGCAGGATGTGCTCCAAGGTCGCGACCCAGATCCTCTCGGGGAAGAGGATAATCGTGCTCAACGCCGAGAAGGCGCTCCTCTCAGGAAAGAGGGACTCGCTGGTCGAGCAGTGGAAGCAACGCCTCGAGCTCGGGAGCAAGGTCAACCCGATCTACGGGCCCCTCCACCCCAGGCGCCCGGACACGATCTTGAGGCGGATGGTCAGGGGGATGGTCCCGAAGACGAAGACCAGCGGGAAGGAGGCCCTAGGGAGGCTGCGCGTCTTCATCGGTGTCCCGGAAAAGTACTCGGGGGTAACCATGACCAAGTTCGACGACGCCCTAGCGCCGAGGCCGCTCCCCGTCTACACCACCCTCGGCGAGATCGCACTGAGAATAGGATGGCATCCCTGAGCATGGTAAGCCCAACAAAGCCCCCGGTCAAGCCCAAGCTCTACCCAGGTGCGAGGAAGACGTCGAGGGCCACGGCCGCAATCATCCTTGGCAAGGGGAGGATTAGAGTGAACGGGGTCCCGCTCGAGGTCTGGACGCCCGAGATTGCGCGCATGCACATGCTGGCCCCGGTGATGATCGTGGGCGAGCTCCGCGAGAAGTTCGACGTCAATGTGACCGTCGCTGGCGGGGGCTTCATGAGCCAGGCCGACGCCGCGGCGATGGCGCTGGCGCGCGCCTTTGAGGACCAGGTCAAGGGGGCGAGCATGAAGGAGAAGATCGCTGCGTACAACAAGTACCTTCTGGCGGGGGACCCACGCCAGACCGAGCCGAAGAAGTTCGGCGGACCTGGCGCGAGGAGAAGGAGACAGAAGTCATACAGGTGATTCGACCATGATGATACCAATCCGGTGCTTCACCTGCGGGAAGATGATAGGCGACAAGTTCGCCGACTTTGAGAGGAGGAACAAGGCGGGAGAGAACCCTGGCGTCGTCCTCGACGAGCTGAAGATCAAGAGGTACTGCTGCAGGAGGATGCTGATCTCTTCGGTCGACCTGATAGACCAAGTGCTTCCCTACCACGCGCAGAAGAGCCCTAACCCCTGATCTTCGATGCAGATTCAAGACGTCAGGGTCCGTGTCTGTTACAACGGCAGGGGCGATCCCGGCATCGAGGCTGACGTCGTTGTCGGGGGAAGGCTCGGGCGGGCGCTCGCGCCCTCGGGGGCGAGCCGAGGCTCCAACGAGGCGGTCCCATTCGCGGGCGACGACCCCGCCAAGACCGTCTCCCAGTTCAAGGGCTTCTCGGCCAAGATAATCGGGCTCGAGGCGTCCGACTTTCAGGGGATGACAAAGACCCTGAGGAAGATCGACGGGACCAAGAACTACTCCAAGATAGGCGGCTCCCTTGCCTACGCCGTTAGCGTCGCGGCCGCCGAGGCCGAGGCCGGCGCCAGGGGCGTGCCGATTTGCCGCGTCATCTACCCGCTCTCGTATGCCCTCCCATTCCCTCTCGGGAACATGATCGGTGGAGGCAAGCACGCGAGCGACCTCTCTCCCGCGATTCAAGAGGTCCTGGTCTCTCCCGTAGGCGCCAAGAACGCGAGGCATGCTGTCGAGCTGAACTTCAAGGTGCACAAGGCGGTAGGAAAGAGGCTTTCGAAGATTCTCCCTTATCCGGTCGGGAAGGGCGACGAGGGCGGATGGTCTCCCGGCCTGACCGACTCCGAGGCCCTCCAGGTAGTGTACGACTCTGTAAAGGAAGTACATGACGAGAGCGGGGCGACCTTGAAGATGGGAGCCGACATCGCGGCCGACAGCCTCTACGACCCGAAGAAAAAGTCATACTACTACCGCACCACCAAGAAGACCCTATCCAGAGAGGAGCAGATCTCCTTCGTCTCCGAACTCTGCGACAAGTACGGCCTCTTCTATCTCGAGGACCCCCTCCACGAGGACGACTTCGAGGGGTACGCGGAGCTCCGCGGGGCTCTGAAGCACACCCTCGTCGTGGGAGACGACCTCTACACCACCGACGTAGGGAGGCTGAAGGTCGGCGTCTCGAAGAGGAGCACAAGCGGGGTGGTGATGAAGGTCAACCAGGTCGGTACCCTCTGGGAGGCCCAGGAGTTCTCCAAGCTGGCTAGGAAGACAGGGCACGTGGTGGCCGCCTCCCACCGGTCCGGGGACAACGAGGGAGGGCACCTGGCGCACTTCGCCGTCGGGTTCGGGTGCGCCCTGATGAAGTGCGGTGTCCTGGGAGGGGAGAGGACCACCAAGCTGAACGAGCTCCTGAGGATCGAAGCGTCGATCCACGGCAAGATGGCCTCCCCGCCCTGAGAAAGCTGCCGAAGCCATGGGGTTCTGATGACTCTTCGAGTTCGACCCCGAGTCGTCACCTTGCTCCCATCGACTTTCAGGATTACCGTCGCCGTCGGGTTCCTGTACCATCGCTTCACCTGAGAGCCGGTCACTGCCGAACCTCAGCAGCCCTGAGCCAGCAATCCACTGGCGAGCTTGACCATTGCCTAGCATGGATTTTGCGCGTCGGCAACCTCCATATCCAGCATCGTATGGGTTCGAGAGAACCCGTCTCATCCGGCGACTGCTGTCATATCATTGGAATTTGATCCTTAAGCGCATATGCCCCGTTAGATTATTATCAGTTAACATGGTAAGTGTTAAATGAGGTTCCAAGAGGAGTCGGCAGGCTCAGATTGAGGTACCAGTAACTTGGCAGAGAACGGAGACGACACCGGCTCAGACGAGAAGATGGTCGTTCCGTCACTGTCCGAGAAAGCCCTCCTCGCGACCGGGATACGGATCGGGACCCAGGTCAGGACCAAGAACATGGAGCAGTTCACGACCCGGCCCCGCCCTGACGGCCTCCACCTGCTAGACTACGCGAAGACCCTCCATAGAATAGACGTCGCGGGCAAGTTCATCGCGTTCGTCGGCCCCCCTAACGTCGTGGTCTATACCAGCCGCGACTATGGGAAGGTCCCCGTCGAGAAGTTCTGCGAGCTGACCGGGGCGATCCCCGTGACGGGCAGGTTCATGCCCGGGACCCTCACGAACCCGCTCTTCCCCGGGCACCTCGACGTCGAGCTCATACTTGTCGCCGACCCCGCGTCCGACAGCCAGGCGATAATCGAGGCGGGCAAGATGGGAACCCCCGTGATAGCGGTATGCGACACGGACAACATCACCGACGACGTCGACCTCGTGATCCCAGGGAACAACAGGGGGAGAAAGTCCCTCGCAACGATATTCTGGCTCCTCGCCAGGAGCGTCCTGACCCACGCGACCATGCTCGCCGTCGACCAGCAGCTAAAGTACAACATCGACGACTTTGAGACGAAGATGGTCGAGGAAGAGGTAGAAGAGGAGGCCTAGGCCCCTCTTGGCTCCTCGATGAAACAGAAGAAATATCCCACTCGCAGAAGGATAGCGATGCCGCCTTGACACTCTTACATTCCCCGAGCGACCTCGAATGAAGGCCATAGCAGAGGCCCCTGGCAAGGTCATAATCTCGGGCGAGCACTTCGTGGTCCACGGGGCTACCGCCCTGGCAGCCTCGATCAACCGCGCGGTGAGGGTCGAGGCCTCGCGGAGCTCGAAGCTGGAGCTCGTCTCCAACCTCCGCGACGGAGAGTCCCTCCTCCCGGCGAGGAAGCTGCTCGAGCACCTCTACCACGAGCGAAAGGCCGTCCCTAACGTAAAGGCCGTGATCACCTCGGAGATACCCGCGGCGGCGGGGCTCGGCTCCTCGGGGGCGACGATGATCGCCCTGACGGCCGCCGTCAGCCTCCTCGAGGGATGGTACCGTGACATGTCCTCGCTGATCAAGGTCGCGGGCGTCGGCGAGAAGATAGTCCACGGGAACCCGTCGGGGATCGACGTGGCTGCCTCCGGGATGGGAGGGGTCATCCTCTTCAGGGTCGGGAACCCTCCCCAGCCCGTCCAGCTGCCCAGGCCGGTCAAACTCCTCGTGGCATTCTCCGGAATGAAGAGGAACACGGGCAAGCTGATAGCGAAGGTCGCCCTGACCAAGGAATCGTACCCGTCGTACTTCGCCGCTCTCTGCGATAGCGCGACGCTGGTATCCCAGATGTGCCTCGACCAGGTCCTGAAGGGCGACGCCGTCGCGCTCGGGAAGCTGATGACCTACAGCCACGCGGTCCTCGGGCGGGTAGGCGCGTCCAACAAGACGCTCGACGCGCTGGTCGACCTCTGCATCGAGTCTGGATGCTATGGGGCCAAGCTCACCGGCGCCGGAGGAGGAGGGAGCGTCCTCGCCGTCCCTCCAGAGAACGCCGCCCCGATAGTGGAGAAGCTGAAGAAGAAGGGATACTCCTCGTTCATCACCGAGATCCCGAGCGGGGGAGTCAGGGCCTGGATCGCGTAGTGGTCAAGCTCGGAGGCTCGGTAATCACAGAAAAGGGCGTCGCCCGCTCCTATCGGGCCGGAGTCGTGAACCGTCTCGCAAAGGCAATAGCCGCCGCAGGTCTCCAAGTCGTCGTCGTCCACGGCGGGGGTTCCTTCGGGCACTCGGTGGCAAAGAAGTTCGGCCTGTCCTCCCGCAAAGCCGTCGCCTCGGCCAAGGGTGTGAGCGAGACGCGGAGGGCGATGTTCGAGCTGAACATGAAGGTCTGCGCCTCCCTCTCCTCGGCGGGCCTCCACCCCTACACGATTTCCCCCTTCTACGCGATGACCCGGGAGAGCGCTCTATTCATAGAGCGCCTCCTCCGCGGCGGGGCGACCCCGGTCACGTTCGGAGACGTGGTGCACGACGGAGACGGGTTCAGGGTGCTCTCGGGCGACACCATATGCGCCGAGCTCTCGGACCTCCTCAAGCCCGCGCGTTGCGTGATGGCGATGGACGCCGACGGGGCCCTCGACTCGAAGGGGAAAGTGATCCCTGTGCTGGACGAGAAGACCCTGAGGAGCCTCGAGTTCGGGCGAGCCCCCGACGTCACCGGAGGGATCCTCTTCAAGCTACAAGAAGCGGTGAGGATGGCGAACTCGGGGACCGAGGTCCGCCTTGTATCCGGGCTCAGGCCGGCTGAGTTCTCCAAAGCCTTAAGTGGTTTGGACTTCTATGGAACTCGAGTAAGGTTACCTCCCCGTGGCCAACGCGGATAGAAGCGCTGCTTTGACTAGCTCTCGTCCGGAGGTTCGAGCGTGGTCTCTGCACAGACCGGAGAGAAGGAGCGCATGACCCTCGAGACCAAGAAGCTGCTCTCGGAGATGGCGCGGGTCAAGACCGCCGTCGACAAAGTCGTCCTCGACGAGCTGCTTCCGAAGGAGAGCAAGGTCCCCGAGGTCCGGCTCCTGTACAAGATGATGAGGGACTACCCTTCTCGCCCTGCCAAGGGGATGAGGCCATTCATCTGCGTGACGGGGTGCAAGGCCTTCGGGGGGAAGGAAGAGGACGTGATGCTCACGGCGGCCTGCCTCGAGATATTCCAGAACTGGATCCTGATCCACGACGATATCGAGGACAGCTCCGAGATGCGGCGCGGTATGCCCGCACTCCACAAGATGTACGACTGGACGCTGGCGCTCAACGCAGGCGACGCCCTCCACGCCCTCATGTGGGGCTCCCTCCTCCGCAACAAGGAGAGGCTGGGAATGACGAAGACCCTTGCCGTCTTCGAGGAGTTCTCGACCATGGTAAGCAAGACCACCGAGGGCCAGCACATCGAGCTAGGGTGGGTCGTCGGGGACAGGTGGGACCTGACCGAGGCGGACTACTTCGACATGTGCACGAAGAAGACCTCCTGGTACACCGCGATAAGCCCCCTCAGGCTCGGCGGCATAATCGCCGGCGCCGACGAGCGGTCCCTCGAGCTGATGGTCGAGGCGGGGATGAAGCTCGGGGTAGGGTTTCAGATACACGACGACGTCCTGAACCTCTCGGGAGACTCGAAGTACGGGAAGGAGATAGGAGACGACCTCCTCGAGGGGAAGCGGACCCTCATCCTCATCCACCTCCTGACCAGGTGCTCGACGAGCGAGAGGCACGAGGTGGCCAGGATCTTCCGCCTTCCGAGGGACGAGAGGAGGAGGCAGGTCGGCTACGTCATGGAGCTGATACAGCGCCACGACGCGATCGGGTACGCCAAGAAGACCGCCGTCTCGGTGGTCAAGGAGGCGAAGGCTCTCTTGGCGCGAGCCCGGTGGAAGTCCAAGGACGCCGCCGAACGGATCGATTCGATCGCCCACTACGCCATAGAGCGGGACTGGTGACGGTTGCCCGGCGTCTCGGAAGAGGACCTCAAGGCGATGGAGAAATACGCGCTCCTCAACGCCATCAACCACTCGGGCAAGGCCGAGGTGGGCGCGGTGGTCAGCAAGGTGCTGGGGGACTCGCCCGCCCTGAGGGCCATGGCGAAGGAGGTCGCCAAGGCCGCCGCGGAGGCCGTGAAGCGCGTGAACTCCCTCTCCCTCGCGGACCAGGAGAAGCTCCTCGACGAGAGGCATCCCGCCGCCAGAGGGGCCCAGGACACGAAGAGAGCGCTACAGAAGGCCGACGAGAAGGCCCGGACCACCCAGCTACCGCCCCTCGCCAACGCCTCCAAGGGTAAGGTGGTCCTCCGCCTCCCGCCAGAGCCGTCCGGGTACATGCACATCGGGCACGCCATGGCCGGGACGATCAACTCCACCTACAGGGACATGTACGGGGGCGAGCTGTGGCTCAGGTTCGAGGACACGAACCCGAGGGCCGTCAAGGACGCGTACTACCGGAGCTTCCGAGACGGCTACACCTGGATGGGCATCCGATGGGACCACGAGAAGAGCGTCTCCTCTGACATGGACGTGCTCTACGCGCACGCGAGGAGGCTGATAGAGCAAGGCGACGCGTACGCATGCGCCTGCCACGTCGACCTCGTCAAGAGCCTGAGGTTCGAGGGGAAGAGCTGCGAGCACCGCGGGCAGCATGTTGAGAAGAACCTCGAGATCTGGGAGGGGATGCTGGCGAGGAAATACAAAGAGGCAGAATGGGTCATCAGGCTAAAAGGCGACCTCTCCAGCCTCGACTACTCGCTCAGGGACCCGAACATCCTGCGAGTGATCGAGGCCGCCCACCCGCTCGTGGGGACAAAGTACGTCGTCTGGCCGATATACGACTTTGAGAACGTCGTCGAGGACAAGATCTGCGGAGTGACCCACGTCCTCCGGAGCTCGGAGTTCCACGTCGCGCTCCAGGACAGGCTCAGGGTCCTCCTCGGGTTCCCTCCAGTCGTGGTCGAGCAGTTCTCGCGGTTCAACTTCAAGGGGACGCCGGTCTCCAAGCGCCTCCTCCGGCCGCTCGTGAAGGAGAAGACGGTCACCGGATGGGACGACCCCCGGATGCCCACCATCGAGGGCGTCAAGCGGAGGGGGATACTTCCCGAGGCGATCCGCCAGTTCACCCTCCAGGTGGGCTACGGCAAGAGCGAGCATACGTTCGACTGGAGCCTCCTCTTCGCGGTCAACAGGAAGCTCCTCGACCCCATCTCGAAGAGGGTCTTCTTCGTCCCCGACCCCGTCCCGCTCAAGGTAAGGGGGGCGCCAGCCCGGAAGGTCTCTGTCCCTTTCCATCCCACCGAGGCCAAGTTCGGGAAGAGGGAGGTCGCCGTCGACTCCGACCCGACGCTCCTCGTCCCCTCTAGCGACCTGGCCGAGCTCGAGAGCAAGGACGCCTTCCGCCTGATGGACCTATACAACGTACGCCTAACGAAGAAGAGCGGCAAGGGGGCCGAGGCCGAGTTCGCGGGCGACGAGCGCCTGCCCGACTCCCGAAAGGTCCAGTGGGTCGCCGACGACTCCAAGAAAGAGGCCGTAGAGGTCCTCGAACCATCCGAGCTCTTCCTCGAGGACGAGAAGCCGAATCCGCACAGCCTAGTAGTAAGGAAGGGGTTCGCCGAGGCCGCGTTCGACTCCCTCGCTCAAGGAGAGATAGTCCAGTTTCCACGCTACGGCTTCGTCAGGGTAGACGCCCCCGGCAGGTGCGTGCTGGCCCACCCGTAGGGCGGACTTGGAGCGCCCGTAGGACGCGAAATCCAAGGCAGGGATAAATCGATGCGGCTCTTGGAACCTGGTTGCGCCGAGCATGAACCGAGATGAAGGGTAGACTCACTCTCTCCGGGGCCATACTGCTGGTGGTCGGCCTTCTCCTTCTCGTCGTCTTTGGCTGGGCGACGTACACTTCCGTCTATGACTGTGAGCACCTCACAGGCGGTGTGCCGATCGGAGGCTGCGAGTACTTTCTGCAACTGCCGGTCTATCTCTGGTCGGGATCCCCCATCCTCTTCTTGGGCATCTCCGCTGCGACAGTCGGTGCTGCGTTGATCATTGTCGGACGACTCATCACCGGGCCTGCAGCGGCAGAAGAAATCACGCGCCAGTGAAGCAGAGCCGCCGTCCCCCATCAAGCCTTAAGTATCCGACGGAACGGGCTGGGCTGGGCGATTTTAGAAAGATGACCCCGAAACCTTACTTTGTAAAGTTCGAGACCCCGAAGGAGGTCGCAGAGGCAGCCTACGAGGTGCTCAGGCAGGCGTCCAGGACCGGGAAGGTCAGGAAGGGGACCAACGAGACCACAAAGGCGGTCGAGCGAGGCCTCGCCAAGCTCGTGATCATAGCCGAGGACGTCCAGCCCCCTGAGGTCGTCGCTCACCTCCCAATCATCTGCGACGAGAGGAAGATCCCCTATGTGTTCGTCTCCTCAAAGGACCAGATAGGCCCTGCCATCGGCATTGACGTCTCTTCCGCGGCCGCGGCGGTCACGGAGGCCGGCGAGGGCCAGCAGATACTCGACCAGGTCACCCAAGAGCTGACAAGGGTCAGGGCCAAGACAGCATGAGCAAGCAGGCCGCCGAGACCATCACACCAGCCGAGGTCGTCCAGATAGTCGGGAGGACCGGAGTCGCCGGAGAGATAACCCAAGTCCGCGTGAAGATACTCGAGGGCAAGGAGAAGGGGCGCATCCTGACCAGGAACGTAAAGGGCCCGATCAGGGTCGCAGACATACTATTATTGCGAGATACGGAGCGCGAAGCTCGTAAGATTCGCACATTCTGGTTCATTGTTTCAATATTTTTCATGATTGCCAGCCTGCGAGCTGGGTTCTGAACTACGCAAGCTTGCTGAATCTGCCTTCTTAGCCCAACGTTGGATAGTTTCGAACGACGTCAAGAGCTTGTGTGACTTCGCCATGCTCTCTGAGATCTGAGGAACGGAGAGGCCTTGTAGCCGCAGCTTCATGATCTCATCTCGAATTTCTGGAGGCAGCCTTTCTTTCTTCAGGAGTTTCTTGCACGTCGCCATGAGCTCGAGACGCTGGTATCTGACCGTCCTAAGTGTATGCGAAAATACTGGGACTTCAAATGACTTGATGGCTTGGCTCTTTGTTAGAGAGAACGCCTCTCGGTTGTTGAACCCGTGGAGCCCGA
>Ga0307477_10000559_pt1 | contig 40243 bp, 35 predicted proteins | sample atmos_gasesECM2C_FD_203316 | JGI IMG/M metagenome (GOLD analysis project Ga0307477, IMG submission 203316) | Hardwood forest soil microbial communities from Morgan-Monroe State Forest, Indiana, United States - atmos_gasesECM2C_515 | ecosystem: Environmental > Terrestrial > Soil > Temperate... | reverse complement strand
ACAGTCAGGCTGTCCGCACTCCATTGTCCTTGTGTCCTTTTCTTCTCTGCGAGCTCTGTGCCCTCTTCCCCTGTGGCCTCTGTGTTAAATCCTTCTCTTTCCGACTGGCAACGAAAGAGCACAGAGGACACGGAGAAATGCCGGCTAAACCTTGATCAGTCCCGCGAATTTGCGCGGATTATTGTCGAAGCTGGGAAAAACTGCCTTCAGTTCGGGCACGCCCATGTGTTTCGTGAGAATCTCACCAACAACGGAGCGAAAGTCCGTCGTCAGCGCCAGGTCGCGCCCTTCATTGAGCTGGTGATCCGCCAGCCCCGGCCACTTTCCATATACACGCCCGCCCTTTACGTCGCCGCCCATCACGAACATGCAATTCGCGTGGCCGTGATCCGTCCCGCGATTGCCATTCTCCTTCGCCGTGCGCCCGAATTCGCTCATGGTCACAAACACGATGTCCTGCATGCGGTCGCCCAGGTCTTGATGAAACGCGGTGAGTCCCTGCCCCAGATCCTTCAGTAAATTTGACAGCTGCCCCTGCACCCCGCCTTCGTTCACATGGTTGTCCCAGCCGCCGCAATCGACAAACAGCACTTCCACGCCGATATTGGCCTTCAGGAGCTGCCCAATCTGCTGCAAACTCTGCCCCAGCCGGCTCGTGGGATACTGCGCGCCATTTTCCGGCTGATATTTTGTGGGATCCGCTTTCCGCAAAAGATCGATGGCCTCAAACGTTTCCGTCCCCGTGCCATGCAGCGCCTGATCCACCGTCTGCGCGTACATCGCTTCAAAGCCGCCTTCCACCACCTGCCCCATCGCGGGCGATTGCGCCATCACCTTGAATTGCCGGACGTCCGGCAAGGCAATCGCTCCGGCGCTGCCGCGCAGCATGCGCGGCAGATTCGGCCCCATGGCCACGGCGCGAAACGGAGACGCATTTTCTTCCGGCACCGTCTCCAGCGCACGATTCAGCCAGCCATCCTCTGTGGCTTTCACTCCGGGCGTGCCGGACTCCATGAAGTCTTGCGCATCGAAGTGCGACCGCGTGGGATCGGGTGAGCCCGCCGCGTGCACAATCGCGAGCTGATTTTTGCGGAAGAGCGGTTCGAGCGGCGCGAGGCTCGGATGCAGCCCGAAAAATCCGTCCAGATCGACAGCGGCGTCTCCCCCGCCGCGCTTGGGTTCCGGGATCGCAATCGTCGGCCGCATCCGGTAATAGTTCGATTCGCCGAACGGAACGACAATGTTCAATCCATCGGCGGCTCCGCGCTGAAAGAGCACGACCAACTGCTTCTTGTTCGGCATCGGCGTTGCCGCCACTGCGCGCTGCAGGAACGCGGGCATGGCGCTCAGGCCGACCATTGCCACGCCGCCTTGTTTCAAGAAATATCGCCGCGAAAATCTCAGCCCTCTCACGCCTTCGCAACATTCGTACTTCATCTACGCCTCTCACTCTTTCTCGGCTACGGGACTCTTCTTCCGTTCAACTTTCAACTGTGGACTGTCAACTTCCTTTCACCGCCTCTGGAATTCCGGTGCGCCAAGCACCAATCCCGCGACCACGCCCAAATCCACTTGCTTCACCGGGTCGTCCAGCTTCGCCTGCAAAACTTGCGGGCTATCCAGTTGCTTCTGCAATGTATCTACCGTTGTCGCCGCAACTTGCCCGCCGAGAAACACTCCGACTGCGCGATCCAGAGCCATCTTCGGATCCATCCCCGATTCTTTGCCCAGCAGCGACGTCACGTCCGTGCGCGCTCCGCGTACTTTATTTCCTGCCAGCGTCAGCGAAAAATTCAACCGGCTGAGCAGCGCCCCCGTATTCACCCACGCGTCTGCTTTGTCCGAATAACCCGTCGGTGGCTGGCATTGATAGAGCGGCTCGCCAATCCGCCCGACCCACTGCACCAGCGGCATCGGCGTGTCCACGTCGGTTCCCAGCGCCCGCACTGCGGAAACCACCAGCTCAAAGGGGCTCTTGATTTTTGCCCGGTACGCTTCGCGCGACCAAAATTCCGGCGAATAAATCATCGTCCTCAACACGTCGCGAATCTCGCCGTCGCTCGATCGAAATGCCTTCGCCATCCGGTCTACCAGTTCCAGCGGAGGATTGTCCGAAACGAATCGCCTGGCCAACTTGATCGAGATAAACCTCGCCGTGCTCGCATCGTGCACGAGCAAATCGATCACTTCTTCGCCGTCTTTCATTCCCCCGGCGTGAATCTTCTTTCCAAGCACAAATTTCGGGTCCGGATCGTGCAATCGCTCGTCAAATTTGAATTCCGGATTCTGCCGCGGCTTGTCGATCGTCCATCCGGTGAAGCAACGCGCCACTTCGGTCACATCTTTTTGTGTGTAGCCGCCATCCACGCCGAGCGTGTGCAATTCCATCAATTCGCGGCCGTAGTTTTCATTCAAGCCGCGTACATTTTTTTTCGCCTGCCCCTGTGGCTGCGGACGCGGCGGCAATGGCCGCCCGAATCCTCCGCGCCGCATCTGCTGGCGCATGGCGCGCTCCGCGGCTTGCCGGTCCGCCGCCCGTGGATCCGCGCTCAGGAAATTATCCAGGTAGAAGAGCATCGCCGGGCTCTTCGCAGTCGCCGTCAACAGGTCTTTGAATTTCCCGAACGCATGCGGCTGGATCACGTCGCGCTCGTAAGAGGTGAGATACCACCTGTCTTCGCCTTTTCCCGCGAAAACGTTGAAATGGTTGAACCAGAAATCGTCCAGTACCTGCTGCAACTGCCGTTCGCTGTAGATCGCGCGAGTTACTTTAGCCATCCCCAGCTCTTCGATCACCCGCTGCGGCCGCTTGCTGTCGTCGGCAATCGCGCGCGGCACCGCATTTGGATCGGGCCCGCCGAGCACATCGCGTTTCCCTGCACCGAGTGTGCCTGCTCCCGGCATCGCCGCATTCGAAACGGAAGGATCCTGCTTCATTGGCGCGGGAGTTTCGCTCGCATCAGCGGTCGAAGTCTTTGTTATTTCTGGTCTCTTCTGTTCCGTCTGCGCTTGTCTCGCGGCCTGTTTTTCCGCCTGCTTGGGCTGGGGATACTCTTCCAGCAGCCGGGCTGTGGACATCGTCAGCGTGGGAAAATTTTCCAGCCGCGCAGTCAGCGCCTTGTCATCGATGGAATTCGGATTGAGCTGCTGTTCGATCCACTTCGCCAGCCCCATTTGCCGCACATGTTCGACATCGCCGGGTCGCGGCCCGTAACCCAGGCGGTTCAGCGCATGCAGGATCGCCTCATCGGTGGATAGCTCCGTGACAGGCAATCCCTTCAACACGGGATCTTGCTTCGGCTTCTTGTCCTTGGCTTCCGCGACGAAGCCCAAATCAACGCTGAAGGACATCACACAAGCAAACGAGAGCGCCGCGGCCAGGAAAGACCGTGGCGTTCTATCAATCCAGTGGCTCTGCGGTGTGCGGCGCTGTTGCAGGTTCATTTCGTTCTCCTGCCCGGCGGCATGATCGGTGGATACGGGTACCCTTTTAGGTTAACCCTGCCTGCCGCGGGAAGTTGCGCCAGTCCGCGTGTCGTGTCGAATCATTACCCGCCGAAACTCCCGCAATCGCAACATGTTATCTACCTTCTCTGCTCATTGACGCGCCGTGCTCTCCCTCGTATTCTCGTCCATCGTCTTTCCGGGGAGGACCGGTGCTGGTCCGCAACTTCATCTTCTGGCTCTCTACAAAGCGCAGCGTCACGAATTCCATCGCCCGCCGCGGCATGCAATACGGCTTTGCGCGGCGTTTTGTCGCCGGTGAAAAACTGGAAGAAGCCATCGCCGCTGGCCTGGAACTCTGCGCGCAAGGCCGCCGCGTCAGCCTCAACCATCTCGGCGAAAACGTCACCACCGAAGCCGCCGCACGCGAAGTCTGCGCCGGCTACATTCGCATGCTCGAGGAGATGCGCGCCAAAAATCTTCCGGGAAACATTTCCATCAAACTGACGCAGCTTGGCCTCGACATCGGCAAGGATTTCTGCGATTCCCTCGCTCGCGAGATCGCCTGGCGTGCAGCCACGCTCGGCCTCACCATCGAGATGGACATGGAAGGCAGCGCTTACACCGACGCAACGCTGGATATTTTCGAAAGTGTGCAGCGCGAATGTGGAAACGTGGGGCTCGCGGTACAAGCCTATCTTTTCCGCACAGAAAAAGATCTGCAGCGCCTCGCGCCCCTCAAACCGAAGATTCGCCTTGTAAAAGGCGCTTACCGCGAGCCGAAAAACATCGCCATGCAGGCCAAAAGCGATGTGGACACCAACTACAAGCGCCTCGCCTCATTGCTTCTCGAAGGCGCAGCGCAAGGCACTTTCTTCCCCGCCATCGCTTCGCACGACCCTTTTATGGTCGCGCACGCCCGGGCGGAAATCGCGCGCTTGAAGCTGTCACCAGACCACTACGAATTTCAGATGATTTATGGAATTCGCCGCGACTTGCAAGAAGAAGTTCACGCCGCCGGGCACGCCCTTCAGGTTTACGTGCCGTTTGGCACCGATTGGTGCCCTTATTTCATGCGGCGTCTATCGGAACGTCCGGCGAACTGTTGGTTCGTTTTGCGCAGCTTGATCGCCGAATCCGGCGCATCTTCAAAACGACACGACAGCCGAAGCGCAGCCTGATTCGCAAATCAGCTTTCGCTTCCGCGCAATTCTGGCTTCCTAATCCGTCACCTCGAAATCCACGGTGCGATCCGGAGCATTGCTCCCTACTCCATCCACGGCCTGCATCACCAGCCGGTAACTCCCTGCCGGAAGATCCTGCACGATAACCCGCAACGCCACCGGAATCACAGGATTTCCCTTTTGTATAAAATCGTCTGCCCGCATGACGCCGGTGAAGCGCACTTCTTTATTCGAAACCCGCTCATAGACGTGATAGCCAAACCCCACAATCGGCGGATTCGCCGAAGTCAGCAGTGGTTCATACACTTCCGTATAGACGATCACATTGTCGCTCTTCTTGAAGCGGTTGCTGCCCGAAGGAATCATTTGCAGACCCTTGACAACCAGGGGCGTGCGGTCCTCCAGCAGTTGAGAGTCGAGCCCCGTGGGAATATCCGTCACCTTCTCGGCAGAGTTCGTCAGCGCCACTCCGCCAAGACTGAAATGCTTACCGTCATAAGGATCGATTTGCAGTGGCGATTCGAACTTGCCGAACGTGTCGCCGCCTGCGCTCAGGACGACCGTAAGCCTGTACGTGCCGGGGGCCGTGTCAAATTGATTTTCGTATTTGTAGGGCAGCTTGGTGAATCCCTTCCACTCGTCTTTCTCGAGATCCAGATTGACCGTATCGCTGAATCGCGCGCCCACGGTCCCGTCCGGACGATATGCAATTCCCAGCACATTCAAATTGGCATGATACTTGCCCTTGTCCTTGTTGAATTGCATCGTCTCTGAGGGGATCTCCATCGCAAGATTCACCCGCGCAATGTTCGGCCCGGTGTAGAAGTACGGCGTCTGCAACGACCCGTGAATCGAGCCCGCCTGCGTTCCCACCGCGCGCACTTCCAACTCTTTCTCAAGCGGCTTCCCTTCCAGCACGTTCGCGGGCCTCGCATTGCAATATCCGCTCCGCGACCTCACGTTCATGCCGCCTTTGTTAAGTTTCACTTTCAGCGTGTGGCAGCTGCCTTCCGCAGTCTCCGGCGGCACATATCCCAGAAGATAGAACTCGTTTTGCTCGCGCCCCATCCTCTCGAGCCCGCCCAGCAAGTCATTGGTATTGAAAATCGTGAAGCCGCCGGTGCCCTCGGCCAGCGCCGCAAGAATTTGCTGGTTTGTCGCCACCGAATCAGGAAGCTGCGGCACAATCGTCCGCGGCTGGCTGAAAGTTGTTCCATTGTTTCTAAAGTTCGGATTGTTTCCGGTTGGCTGGCCGCCGCCAGGGCTTCCCCGGCTGCCGCCAGGGCTTCCCCCTGTTCCGCCCCCGCCGGGTTTGCCGCCCCCGCCACCAGTCCCTCCTCCACCGCCGGGCTTGCCACCTCCACCACCTGCCCCACCTCCACCCACGCCACCTCCGCCTCCACCAGGTCTGCCACCCCCGCCGCCTCCGCCGCCGCCGGGTCTTTGCGGATCAGGCATGGCGCTTTCGGAATAAGCCGCGAGCACCACATGCGATCGCGCAATCCTCCGCTGTCTCTTACCTCGGTCTGCAGCGGCCTGCGTTGCTGCGGCACCTGAACTTTTTCTCGCGCTGCCTCCCGGCCCATTTATTACTCCCGGCGCGCCGGAGACAAGCCCGCGCACATCCAGAGCGTAGATCGCCACATTCGCTTTGTTGCACGAATCGATCGTCGCCGTCAGCTCGGACTCGCGTTCCGCCGTCAACGGAAATCCCGCCGACAACAACACCATCATTTTTCTTCCGGGGATGCTCCGCAGATTTTTCGCCAGACTTCGCACTGCCAGCAACATGGAACGCGCGGCATAATCCGCTTCCGAATTTCCGAGCGATGAGAACGCTGCCGAAGCTATGGTCACCGGTTGCGGAGCTGCCGAAGCGTTCGCGTCCACAAAAGCTCCCTTAACGCCGCTGACCGCCGCCCGCAGCAAGTCCGCATTCGCAGTGAAATTCTGCCGGATGCTCAGCGCTCCTCCGTAGTCAACCACCGCCATCAGCCGGTCAGGGCTCGCGTTGGCCTCCACGAATTTCATCGCCGCGTTTCTTGCCTGAATCTGGTCCGGCGCCTGCATCGAAGAGTTGTCGAAAAACAAAATCAAGTAATGCTTCTGTCCGCTCGCCTGCACAGCGATATCCGCGCCCGTGGAGAAGCTCGAAACTTGCTGCTCCTTGTTGTCTTCGTACACCTTGAAATCATTCTGCGCCAGGTCGCGGATATAATTCCCTTTCTTGTCCGTCACGACCGCGTCAACTAGCACGAGGCGCGATTCTTTCTTGATGACCGCGCTGGATTGCGGCACGCCCGCCGGCGCGGTTGTCTGTTCCTGTGCAAGCACGCCGAAGGGCAATGCACAAAGCGCCGCTATTGCTGGAATCTTTCGAAGGAAAGCTGCTCGACCTCCTGCCTCTCTTGTCTTCATCTCCCGCCTCCCCATCCCTAATACGGAATGACAACCGCCCCGTTCTTCGCCGCCATCTGCGCGCCTTCCGAATCGCGCACCACCTGCCGCACCAGATACGTTCCGGGTTTGACGTCAAAACTCGATTTGACCGTGATCCCCGAACGGCCCAGCCGGTCTACAGTCGTGTCCAGCAGCCGCATTTCCACGATCTTTTCGCCGCCGGTCACGAATTTTCCGTTCTCGTCAAAAATTGCCGTCGCCACAGTGAAATCGTCGCGGTTGCGGCCCTCTGCTTTGCGGAAGCGGATGCCCCTCAGGTCCAGGCGCGTGACCACCGCGAGGCGTGCCTCCGCTTCGTCCTTCTTGAAAAATTGCGTATGTAGCTCCACCGGGAGGTCGCGCAACTCATCCTGCGAAAAGAGCGCTTCTTCTATTTCCCGCTTGGCCGTCTCGACCGGATCAGCGGCCGTGCGCGGCGCGTAGTACCCGCGGCGCGCCTGCACGCTGTATTTCAGTTTGTTCGTCAAACTGACTTTCAATGTGTGAAAGCGCCCGTCGAGCTTCAGATTTTGCGGCGAAAATGCCAGCAAATAGGAGATCGCAGGGGCCACGCCGGCTTGCCGGAATCCTTCGTCCAGGTCGTTGCGATTGTGAAAATACGTTCCGCCCGTACCGTCTGCCAGTTCTCCAAGCACTTGCGACTGCACGTTTTGCGATATGACGCGATAGGTTGCTTTAAAGCCGCGGGTGCGCACCGAATCTTGCGGCGGATCGGAGATGTCGCCGAGCACATCCGGCGCATACAGCCCGCGCGCATCCATTGTGTTGATCACGATGTTGGCGCGTGTGGCCCGGTCGATGAGATCCGTCGGCCCAAGCGTCAACGTGGAGAATATAAATCCCGGCGAAACAAATATCATGACCCGCTGGCCCGGCATGCTGGACAGCCGCCGGATTGCCTCCTCGAAACGCCGGTACGTCAGTTCCGTATGCGAATCTCCGGCTGCCAGGACATTCGCCGCCTCCGCCTCCGCCAAGGACTGCGCCTGCGCCAACATGTTCCGGTTGCCCTGGAATGCGCACTGAATCGCATCTTCCGTGGCCACCCCCAGCGCTTGTGCGTCTCGCTTCACCTCGATCAGGTCCGCCTGGTAATAACCGATTTCCGGACAGCCATGCTCGCCCCCGATGCTGGCTCGCGGAACAATTCCAAGAAGCGCTTTGTTGATCAGCTCTGAGTTGTCCGTAAATTCCTGGCTAACCTGCCCCGAGGTCGTGTAAACCCCCACGCGGTCGGATCTCTCCAGCGCCCCGAAGAGCCGCGTCGCGGCGGTTCTCACGAAAACGGAATCATCCATCGTCAGATGTTCATCATCAAACAGGATTGCCACAAATCGCTGCGGCAATGCTGCTGTAATCCTTGCTGCGGCTTCTGGAGACCCTTCCGGCTCTCCCTCGGAGGCTTGTGTCACCGGCAGGGCTGTGTGCGACTGGGGCGTCTCCACGCTGAACACCGAGATCGCCTGTGGTTTTCCGTTGTCGAAAAGCTGGAAATCTTCTTTCCGCAAGTCGCCGACAATATTCCCCAGGGCATCCCGGACCACCACACGCGCCAGCACCAGATTCACGCGCACCTTAAACGTCGCCGGCGTGTCACGGCTGGAAACTTCGGCGTTTTCATTGGTAGGCGTCCTTTGCGCAGGCGCGCCCTGTTCCGTTTGACTCTTGGGAGGAGTTTCTTGACCGGCGGGAGATTGTCCACACAACTTTACGCACGGCAGCAAAATCAGAATAAGGAGAACTGCCGGGCAACTCACTCGTCGGGCGAACGAGCAATGCCAACGTGCAACCATGGGGTCCCTTCTGCTACTGCTATTCTCCGCTTCGATCGCTCGGCCGTGCGGCCAGCCATCGGAGCGTGTCGACTCGTGCCCGTCGTCCGACTATACGCGCCGAGTAACTTTTATGTCAATGAATCACCTAGCGCGTAGTGAGTCGGTCTCCGGCTAGGCCGTAATCCGTCTGGGGTCGATGCCAAGCGCTCACTGCCTACAAGCCGACTTCTTGTTACCTATGCGCATGTCCCGATCTGGATTACTTCCGGAGCTTGATGGCGTCGCCTGGAGGTCTCGAGCGACACACCAGGTCTCCGGGAGCCCAGGGTAGCTTGTCGAAAAGGGGATAAACAGCAGCAATCCGGGCGTCCCGGGCATGCCGCGATTCGCGGCCTTTGTCCGCCTTATGCCCAGCTGCGCATTGTCTAAATCGTGTTCTCGTCGCCAAGTTGAGTTGCCGTGGCTGATTCACTTGTGGGCATGCCGGCGCTGTCGAGCGGCGTAAGCCGCAACTTTAAGCCGATTCCCACAAAGCTGCATGCTGCACCAGCGTCGTGTCCCCTTCTTGCTCCGATCATGAAAATGCAGCACACATTGATCACACTTGCGCACGCGCCTGCGGTCCACTTCGGTCAATAATTTCACCGCGCTATGCGCCAACGGCGCAAACAGGTCTTCTGGTTCACGCAGTTCGAACCACAATTCCGTCGAATAAAACTTTCCATGCACGGTCAACCTCGTGCGCATGGCATGTTCCAACATCAATCGGTTTAGCTCATCAATCGCCGAGCGACGAAGAAGGTCACCGTGCTCCCAGGCGAGGATCTCTTTCCTGAGGCCTTCGCGCAGCTCCCGCATGGATTCTGTAATTTTCTGCGCCCTGGGTGTATCGCCCCATTGAATCTGAAGACGGGTAACCTCCTTGGAATTCAGCACATTGGTCGCCCGAAACCAGCGTAAGAGTGCTCCGAAGTCGGTGAGCAACTCCAGAGGCTCCCCGTTCTGGATCGGGCGCGTGTTTAGAAAGTCCAGCACCAACTCATGACCTACAAAAAGAAAGCCCTCCTTCCAGTCGGATTTGTCTGCCGGGGTTCGCATGCGAGCACCCAAAATATTACACCGATAATGTAACCTTTTATCGGTTAGGGAGTCAAATGTAGTGGGAAGACGAAAACGCTGCTGAGCAGCGACGCGGCGGTCGAGCTTCCGAGCGCAAGAGGAGACGCAATGATCAGGTACACGTATGCCGTCGTTGGCGGCAACCGGATTTTCTATCGCGAAGCGGGACCGGCCACAGCGCCAACGATTCTTTTGCTGCATGGCTTCCCTACTTCCTCGCATATGTTCCGCAATCTCATTCCGGCGCTCGCCGACAGCTACCATGTCGTCGCGCCTGACCTTCCAGGCTTTGGCTTCTCGGATACGCCGGACCGCACACGGTTCCACTATACATTCGAGAATCTAGCCAAAGTTATCGATGGCTTTACGCAGGCCGTCGGTCTTCACCGCTTCGCGATCTATGTCTTCGATTACGGTGCTCCAGTAGGATTCCGCCTCGCTCTCGCTCACCACGAGCGGATCACCGCCATCATTTCGCAGAATGGGAACGCCTATGAGGAAGGTCTAAGTGATGGCTGGAATCCCATCCAGAAATATTGGAAGGAGCAAACGCCTAAGAATCGCGCCGCCTTGCGGGATTTTTTGAAGCCGGAAGCCACTAAATGGCAATACGTTCACGGGGTGCAAGAGGAATCGCAAGTCGCGCCCGAATCTTACACACTCGATTCCGCACTTCTGGCCCGTGAAGGAAACGACGAGATTCAACTTGATTTGTTCCTGGATTACGCAAGCAACGTCGCTCTGTATCCCAGGTTCCAGGAGTATTTCCGCAGCAAACGGCCTCCGCTGCTTGCCGTGTGGGGCAAGAACGATCCCTTCTTTCTGCCACCGGGGGCGGAAGCCTTCAAGCGGGACAATCCGCATGCTGAAGTTCGCTTTTACGACACCGGTCACTTCGCGCTAGAGACCCATCATCGCGAAATTGCTGGCGCCATTCGCGATTTTCTCGGGCGTCATCTCGCCTTCAAAGCGGCGACTGCATGAGTCCCGCACAAGTCTCACAGTAAAAAGAGCTTGAAAATGGCAAATACACAGAAAACAGCAGTTGTTACCGGAGCTTCCCAGGGAATCGGGGCGGCACTGGTTGAAGAATTTCTGAAACGAGGGTACAGCGTAGTCGCGAACTCGCGAAACATCACCAAAGCAAATCCATTCCCGGCGTCCGCGAATCTTGCGCTGATCGATGGAGACATCGGCGACCCGAAAACGGCTGCAAAGATCGCAGGTACTGCCGTATCCAGATTTGGCCGCATAGACGTGCTGATAAACAATGCGGGCATTTTTATCCCCAAACCCTTCACCGACTACACGACAGGAGACTTCAACGCGTTGGTCTCCACGACCCTGGCGGGCTTTCTTTACGTATCACAGCTGTCAGCGAAGCAAATGTTGCGACAGAAGAGCGGTAGCATCGTTAATGTATCAACGACCCTGGTGGACCACCCGGTGGCGGGCGTCCCAGTGACTGTTCAAGTTATGGCCAAAGGCAGTTTGGACGCGGTGACACGCGCCCTCGCGATGGAGTATGCAAAGGACGGCATTCGTGTAAACTCCGTTGCGCTGGGCGTCATCAAAACTCCGATGCATAAACCCGAGACCTATGAGTCTCTCAAAGGGTCAAACCCGGTCGGCAGGCTGGGTGAAATCAAAGAAGTCGTGGATGCAGTTTTGTTCCTGACGGACGCCACGTTCACCACCGGTGAGATACTGCACGTCGATGGCGGCGCGCACGCAGGCAAATGGTAACCCGCGAGGGCTCTCGGCCTGCCAGCGCCGAGCAGCGGTTGAAAGAACTTGGCATCCAGCTCCCGGCGCCGCCCGAGCCATTCGGCATCTATGCAGAGGCCGTGCAAACGGGCAATCTGCTTTTTCTAACCGGGATGCTTCCCACGGAAGGCCGCTCGGCGAAATTCGTCGGGCGCGTCGGCGCGGAGTTCAATGTGGAAACGGGACGCAAGGCGGCACACCTCGCGGCGCTCAACACCCTCGCTGTCGCTCGGCAGCATCTAGGATCGCTCGACAGAGTGACCCGGATCGTCCGGCTCGGCGTCTCGGTGGCCACTTCGGGAGATGTCCGCGAGCAGCCGAGAGTGGCTGATGGCGCTTCGGAGCTGCTCCAAGACGTCTTCGGTAAAGACAAAAATCCCAGCCGCCTTGTGTATGGAGTCGCAAGCCTTCCGCTCGGCACTCCGGTCGAACTGGAAGTGATCTTTGAGGTGTCCGCGTAATGCCTGCCATTCGCGAAGCATTGGCCGGTTCGAGGTAGTCAAGGGGCAAGATTTTATGGGCAAAAGACTCGCACTAATGGCAATTCGCCTGTTGGTGTCGGTGAACCTTTTGTATGCCGCCATCTTTCTCAAGTTTGCAGGGGTGCCAGATTCGGTGACCCTGTTCACGCAGATGTCGCAAGCGGTCCACGGGTTGGTATCTCAGCCGGTATTCCGGCTAGGGTCAGGGGTGTTTGAGACGGTGGTGGCAGTTCTGCTCCTGATTCCGAAGACAGCCAGATTGGGAGCGGGATTGACTGTTGTATGGATGACTCCCGTAATTCTCAGTCACATTTTCGTGTTGGGATATGGCTGGTTCTTTGTCGATGCTCTTATGGTGATGGTGCTGGCTGTCGTTTATCTCTTGCTGACACGCAGGCAATCCCATTAGTACCGATAAACGCGCTTGTATTGACTGGTCTGGCCAACTTCCGGGTGGTTGGCAACTCGGAAGTGATCCGAGATTGGTCTCGCAAACTGACCCACTACCGCAGGCTGCTGCCTCTTAACCTTCCGCTTCGCGAAATCCCTCGAGCGTCCACACATCTTGCGCATCATCATGCCGCAGGATATACCGGTCGCCGCCCTCCACCACCACACGGAAGTACGTCGCCCCCGGCGAGTACCAGCGGTCCTCTACCATTTCTACTTTCTCCGACCGCTCGCCAAACTCCACCCGCCGGGGCCGCTCATCGCTCCGGTAGCCCGCGTAGGACTCCACCTTCACAATTCTTTCAACCAAGCGCGCTCCTCCCGTCGCGGCTTTCTGCCAGCTCCGCATTCCACGCCGCTCCCAGAAAAATGATTACCGCGGAAAGTTGCATCCAGATCAGCAAACCGATCACCGCGGCCAGCCCGCCGTACACCACGCTGTAGGGTACCTTGCGCACATAGAACCCAAACAGCGTATCCACCAGCCACCAAAGCAGTGTCGCCACGATTGCGCCCGGCAGCACATTCGCTAGGCTTTTCTCTCTCGGCCGTGCCACCCGGTAAATTACCGTCAGTGCAAGCATCGCCAACACCATCGCAGCCGCTGGAAAAAAGAAATTCCACCACCCGCGCAATAGAATTTGCCTGCCAATTTCGCGTGCTATCCACTGCCGCAGGGGCCGTCCCAAAACTCCCAGAATCGTCGCCGTCAGCAGTGGCGCGATTGTCAGCAGCAGCAGGAGCAGTCCGCGCAACTGCCGGTGGAGAAACCCAGGCTTTTGGGGCTCTCCGTAAATGATGTGGATTCCGTCCATCAACAGCTTCATTGCTTGCGAACCTGCCAGCAGCGTGCCCGCCCAGCCCACCAGCGCCAGCTTCCACGCGCCCGGCCCGCGCTTAAGCAGGAATTCAGAAACGATTTGCTGGCTGCCCGGCGGCAGAAAATTTGTAAAGTCCGAAATCAAATCGAGCAGGCTCGTCCGGCTGCCGATGCGGCTGCTCGCAAATCCCGCAGCGATAAGCAGGGCTGGGAAAAAAGCCAAAAATAAATTGAACGCGATGGCCTGCGAAATCATGCTGCACCGCGGAAACACCCGGGCAAACATGCGGTACGCGCGCCGGAGGAATGAAGTGGCGGAATTCATCGCTCGGCATTATACCCGCCGCTACACCGGGTGACACAGCCTCTCACCCAGGGAGTTGTGCCTTGCACTCTCGCCGACCTTGCTCCCGTCGCCGTAGATAGCAACTTCACGGCGTCTATATGCTACCCTTCGCCCGAAGCCCGGCCGCGTAACTTTTCGCCTGCCGAAGCGTATTCAATGACGGGGCGAACATACCAATGCCGATAACTGCCCAAGGCAGATCCTGGTTTGCGAATATGTTGCGCGAGCGCAGTTTCCAAATCGCCCTCTTTCTATGGGTAGCTGCCAGCTTCGCGGTCTTTCCCCTGAGCGGCGGCAAGTTCCCCCTCAATCGGCCGGCCCTGGCGAGTTTCCCTGTCACCTTTCAGGTAATCGCTTCAATTGTTGGGCTGGCCTTCGCGCTCCTGCAAATGACGGTAGTCTACTTCCTGACGCGCCGTCGCTCCGTTCCAGACATGGCCGACCGCGCACCTGATGCCGCGGTGGCCCGCCGCGAAGTCTGCTTGCTCTGGGCCTATGGCGCGCTCATCCTGCTGGCCGGCCGATGGATCGGCCTCGGGCTTTTCGGAGAAGGGATCGGGCTGCATCTGAACGGTTCGTTGTTTGGTATGACGCGCATGGTCTCGCCGCGGGAAGTATGGGTGTGGGCTTTCTACAACTTCGTTTTTCTCGCGGTTATCCCCTACCTCGTCTTTCGCGCGCGGGGCTACTCGCGGGAAGCTCTTAATCTGAAATCCTCCAATCTTAAGAACGACACGCTGGTTATCGTCGTCGCTATGGCCATGGGAATCGCGTTTGATCTTTCGCGCGGCGGTTTCCTGAGGCTTTCAGGCCGCCAGATGCTTCTCGGCGCATCTCTCACCTTCGTCACTCACTTGCTCGGCACCGGACTGCCGGTGATGGTTTTCATCTACGCCATTCTCTTTCCGCGGTATCTGAAATTGACAGGCTCGCCTGTGGCCACGGTCTTGCTCGGCGGAGTCAGCTATGCAGCCTTGCATGTATTCGAATACTGGGCGCTCTACGATTCCCTTCCGCATGCGCTGCTGTCGGTGATCTTCGTTCTGCTGACTTTCGTTCCACCGGGGCTCATGAAATCCTACCTCACGCTGCGCACCGCAAACGCTTGGGTGCATCTGTGGGGCTACCACGCCATCACTCCGCACGTCACCGCCGACACTCCCATGATCGTCAATATTTTCCGCATTCGCTGAAATAGCAGGAGTCGTCTGGAGAAGGTCCGTAGCTCCAAATCCCGCTCTCGCAATTTTGCAACGGCATTCCACCGACCCGCCGTGCCATAATGGGCCAAATCCCGCCGGAGGCCGGAATGGTCGAGCAAGATCGCCGTATCAACCCCAGGTATTCATTCATCGCCAATGCAGAAGTAGCCGATGAGCAATCTGGCGCAAGCATTGCCGCGCGCGTCAGCGAGCTCAGCCTGCAAGGCTGTTACCTGGACATGGTGAATCCCTTGCCCATGAGAACGAATGTCCTCATCAACATTTCTTCTGGGAAGGATTCGTTCCGGGCAAAGGGCAGGATTGTCTACGTTCATCCCGGCATCGGCGCTGGAGTAGTGTTCGTCGAAGTTCCACTTTCATCTCAATCGGTCCTGCAGCGCTGGCTTGCAAAAGCGGACAACGATCAAGAAACTCTCATCGGTTAATTCCCTGCATGAATCATTCGCGGCCCTATTTCCTGAAATCAGCGCGGCTCGGATTCAGCCACTGGTCGGCGGAAGATCTTCCCCAAGCTACCGCCCTCTGGAGCAATCCCCAGGTGACCCGCTTCTTCGGTGGCCCTTTTTCGCAAGAAAAAATAAAAGAAAGGCTCGCGCGCGAAATCGCCTTGATGAACACCCACAACGTTCAGTATTGGCCGATCTTCCTGCTGGCCGACGGAGCGCATGTGGGATGCGCCGGGTTGCAGCCTTACAAGCTCGACGAGAAGATCTATGAATTGGGCGTCCACCTGCTTCCGCCCTATTGGGGACAAGGCTTCGCGGTCGAGGCGAGTCAAGCCATCATCGCTCTTGCCTTCGAATCGCTCGGTGCAAGAAGCCTCTTCGCCGGACATCACCCGGAGAACAACGCTTCGCGCAGCGTGCTCAAGAAACTCGGATTTGAATACGTGGGTGAAGTATTTTATCCCCCCACGGGTTTGACGGAACCTGCCTATCTGCTCACGCCACCGGCTGCAAAAACTGCCGGCAATCCGTAATCGGCTTCTCCGCTGTGCACTCCGCAGAACCTCGTTCAATGCGCGGGGGCTGCCCCACTCAAGAACGCCGTCACCGTGGACACAAATTCTTCTGCTTTTTCAATCGGGGGGACGTGTCCGCACTTGTCGAAGCTCACCAGCCGCGCGCCGGGGATTCCCGCGGCGTAGCGTTCGCCGTTCACAATAGGCAGCAAATTATCCTGCTTCCCCCACACTACCAGCGTCGGCACATGAATCTCGCCCAACCGCGAGTCTAGCCTCTCCGAAGCGATCGCGGGATTGCTCAGGATGCTGCGTACGGTGTAGCCGTCATGCAAAGAAAGTTTATCCGCGAAAATTTTCCTCAGCGCATCTTCGGTCACCCAGCTGGTGTCGTAGAAAATCGCTTCCATCAGCCCGCGCATCCCTGCCAGCGTACTGGGATTGAGCACCGGCGGCACCGGCTTTTCCTGATTCAGCCCCGCGGCATCCACGAGCACTAACTTTTCCACCGGCACGACCTGCGCGCCGCCGGTAATCTCCGCGGCGTACAGCGCGGAAATCCAGCCCCCCAGCGATTCGCCCACCAGACTCGCCTTCTCCACTTTCAAATCCCGCAAAAACTCATCCAGGAAATCCACGTATGTCTGGATCCGGTAATCCATCAGCGGCTTATCCGAATGCCCGAACCCGATCTGATCGGGAACGAGCACGCGGTATTTCTGCGAAAGCGGCGCAACGACCGGCAGCCAATCCTCTTTTCGGCTCCCCAGTCCGTGGACCAAAACGACCACCGGCCCCGAGCCCACGTCCCAGTAGTGAATCGTTTGGCCAAAGACGGCCACCGTCTTGTCCGGCGGCTGGTCAGGTACCGCCATGCCCAATGCCGGCACAAATAACAATGTCAGCAGCAGGATCGAACCGAACTTCACTCTCGCGCGCATAATCCCTCCCTTGCTTCTCGGCCACTCTATCTACCACACGGTCGGCCTATTTGCTACCAACCGGCACGCGCCACTCGGACAAGCGCCGTGCCCTGCTGCCATCGAACCGTGCCCACAAACTCGGTGACTTACTCCACGAGTTCCGGGTACCCTTTTCATAAGGCCCCTGTATCTCCGCAAGTGGCAAGATGCCTCCAGAAAGCATGCGTCGAAGCGGCCGCATCCCGAAAGAGATTGCTATTCTGCTTGTTGGCAGCGACCTGGATGGCAAGGTCTTTTCTGAGGAAACCAAAACCGTGGTGCTCAGCCGCCACGGTGCCGGCATTATTTCCCAATACAAGCTGGTCCCCGAACAAGAGCTGATCCTACGGCGTCTCGACACCAACAACGAAGCGGAAATCCGCATCGTCGGCCAGATCGGATCGCAAGCCGACAGCTATACCTACGGCGTTTCGTTTCTCGATCCCGAGATTGACTTTTGGGGCGTCAAGTTTCCGCTCGTGACCGATTCCGAAAATCAAGCGACCCGCGTCTTGCTCGAATGCAGCGGTTGCAAGCACCGCGAATCCGTGCAGCACGGCGATCTGGAAGCGGACGTCTTTGCGATCAATGAAGGCATCGTGCGGTTCTGCAAAAACTGCGGCACCTCGACTTTCTGGAAGCAAGCTGCGGGCACCGCCCCTTACGTTGCCGCCTTGCCCGAACTCGCGCAAAAGCAGGAGTCATCTTATTCCTCCGATCATGCCGTGACGCAATCCGTATCCGCGCCGGCGGCGCAGAAACCCTTCATCCTGGCGGAGAACAGGCGGAGGCACCCTCGCACAAAAGTGAACTACAAGGCCTGCATCCGCCAACCCGGACATACTCTGGATATTGTCACCTGTGAAGACATGTCTCGCGGTGGCCTGCGCTTCAAGGGTCGCAAACAATACTTTCCGGGGACCCCGATCGAGGTGGCCGTACCCTATAAGTTGGGGACGCAAAGTATTTTCGTTCATGCACGGATCGTTTTTGTCCAGGAATTGCCCGAAGAAAAGCTCTTTCGCTGCGGCGTGGAATACCTGAAAGCTTAGGCAACCCGGTGCCTTCCCGTTTCCCATCTTGGCGGGTGATTGCGTACGCGCTTGCCCACTTTCCGTAGATTCCCTCGCGATTGCTGCTGTAAACAGGAATGGTGTACGCTCACCCACCATGGCGCGGCGCCTCTGCGCCGAGCCTCGAGGCAGTACGAAAACTGCGAGATGGAGAGAACGATGCCAAATGATTTCGATTCCCGCACCAATGATTCCAACTCAGCGAACGACAAATCTCGCCGCACATTCCTGCAGAACGCAGTAGCCGGCGCCGCCGCGCTCGCGTTGCCCCGCTGGGCACGCGCTGCTGCGAGCGACCTTGACACCATTCGCGCGGAAATCGAGAAGCGCCACGACGAGGCCGTGCAGCGCCTCCAGGAATGGATCCGCCAGCCCTCGATCGCCGCAGAGAACCGCGGCATGACCGAGGGTTGCGATCTCATGATGCGCCTGCTCCGTGACGCCGGATTCGGCGAGGTCACCAAAGTGCCGACCGATGGCCAGCCCGGCGTCTTCGCCACGCTCGATGCCGGCGCCCCGCGCACGCTCGGCCTCTATTTCATGTATGACGTGAAACAGGCGGACCCTGCCGAGTGGTCTTCTGCGCCGTTCGCGGCCGCTCTTCTCGATAAACCCGGTCTCGGAAAAGTTATCGTCGGCCGCGGCGCCGTGAACCAAAAAGGCCCTGAAGCCACGCTTCTCGCCGCGTTTCACGCGATTCGCGGCGCGGGCCGCAAACTTCCTGTAAATCTCGTTTTCGTCGCAGAAGGTGAAGAGGAAATTGGCTCGCCACATTTTCCCCAGGTCGTTCAACGGCCGGAAGTGCAAGCCGCGCTGAAAAAATGCAGCAGCGTTTTCATGCCCTTCGCCTCGCAGGGACTTGACGGCGAAGTCACGATGTTTCTTGGCGCGAAAGGCGTCGTGGAACTCGAACTCATCTCCAGCGGCGAGCTCTGGGGCCGCGGTCCGCGCAAGGACATTCACTCAAGCAACAAAGCGCGTGTGGACAGCCCGGCGTGGCATCTCGTCGAAGCGCTTGCCACGCTCGTTTCGTCCGACGGAAACGATCCCGCCATCGAGGGCTTCGCCGCCAAGGCGCGGCCGCTTTCAGACGCCGAGAAAAAAATGATCGCCGAAGCGGCGCGTCGCATGAGTGAAGCAGATGCGAAAAAGCTGCTCGGTGTAGAGCACTGGGTCCACGACGTGAGCTGGCGCGAAGCGCTCGAGCTGCTGGTCTCGCGCCCGACCGTGAATATTGAAGGTCTTGTGGGCGGTTACACCGGACCGGGAGGAAAAACAATTTTGCCGGGCAAGGCGGTGGCGAAGATTGACATGCGGCTTGTGCCGGACATGACGGCTGCCGAGGCGCTCGCTTCGCTGAAAGCGCACCTCGCCAAAAAAGGCTTCGGCGACATTGATGTTCGTATGAGCGGTGGCTACGATCCCACCAGTACACCGGCCGATTCGTCGGTGATCCGCGCAGCGTCCGCCGTTTACCGGCGCAACGGAATCGATCCCGTGGTTTTGCCGCGCCTCGCGGGCTCCTGGCCCGGATACGTCTTCACGGGCGAGCCGCTGCGTCTGCCCGCGGGACATTTCGGACTCGGCCATGGAAATGGCGCGCACGCGCCGGACGAGTATTACCTCATCGAGTCGAAAAATCCTAAGATCCAAGGCATGGACGGCGCCGCGCTCTCTCACGCGGAGTTTCTCTACGAATACGCTTCGGCAAGCTGACGGCTTTCGTAGGCACCAAGAATTTTGTTAGCTCTGTCGCCGGAATTTTTTCGGCGGGAGATTCGCATAATCCTTCTTATGGTATAGGATGGCATCCGTTCCAAGTGGAGGATAAACATGGCCAGGAAGAGCAGATTCACGAGGGTCGCGGAGAGAATCGGGAGCGCAGTCGGCAGAGCGGATCGCACCGCTCACAAGGTCGCCAAAGCTGGCGTGCTTGCAAAGAGAGAGCTTGAGGACATCTCGAAGCAAGTCGACGCCCTCAAGCGCCAATTACAGAAGACCACGAAACGCCTTAAACGCGCCCTGAGATAGGCCGCGCGAAACGACCGCGGGAAACAAAATCCCGGCTCGGTCAATACCGCTCTGTTCGTTCACTTCGCTCACTCCGCCCCTCGCCCCTCCGCCCGTCAGTCCGGCTGGACGAAACGGATAAGAAGTTACCGCTCTGTTTCGCTCGGAAGTTGGTTAGGCCTTTGCACGTTTTTGGCGTTTACCGGCGAAGATGACGACGAGAACCAGAACCACGGCGGCAATCAGCCCGATAACTGCAAGTAGGACTGGGTGTCCATGTTGGGAGATGAACTTGAGCATTTGCCGTCCATAACGAGCGGCCAGGAATGCCAGCAGTGAGTATCTGACCATTCGGCCAAGCGTCAGCGCGACCAGGAATTTCTTCACCGAATATTGCATGGCGCCTGCGGCAAATAGAAATGGAATCATGGGCGCGGGGGGTGGCAGCAGGGCGGGGATGGCGATTGCCCCAAAGCCCCATCGCCCGAAGATCCTGCAGATCTTCTCCGCCGTCCTGCGCGGGAACCTGCGTTCGAGCGTTTCCTTCCCTCCCTTGCGAGCCATTCGGTAGGTGACGAAGCCTCCTATCACCGAACCAAGCGTCGCCATCACGGCGTAGTAAAACCATAACCCTTGCGTGCGTGCGGACAAGAAGATCGTCAGCACATCCATGCTTCCCGGGAGTGGAATGATGGAACTGTCGAGGAGCCCGAGCGGAATAAAACCCAAACCACCGAGGTGGAAGATCCAGCGCCTCAAACTTCGGGCTAGAGTGGGTGTTACGGCGGCAACTATCTGGCTACGGAGCATTTTCTCTTAAAGCCGGCATCCATTCTCGCATGCAGGATGTGCCGGTTCCCAAAACGCTATCCTTCCGGGATGCGCGCGGCAAGAGTGGCGATGCATCCCGGTCCGGTGTTTGGACTCCGGGGGAGTCCACCGGACTCCCGAAACCGGAGACGATATTGCGGCGACCGATCCGTTCCAATCGGACACCCCAAGAGCCTCGGGGGCTGGCCATCTTTTCTTCTGCTCCGTGCTGGTCGTAGCTATCTGAACTCGTCGGCTGAAGTCTTCTCCGGGTGTACAATGTCGTTTGCTTGGAAGTCCAATTCCGGAAATCCTGGCCTCCCCCAGCGAACGCCACCTTAGGAGGTTGACATGTTTGCTCGCATTGTTTCCTTGCAGTTGAAGCCGAACGCACATAGAGAATTTTCCGCACTGTTTGACAAGGAAATCCTTCCGGCCCTTCGTAAACAGCCGGGCTTTAAGGATGAACTCTTGTTTGTTGAACCTGGCGGACCGGAAGTGGTCGCCATCAGCCTGTGGGACTCGAAAGCAAACGCCGAAACTTATAACCGCGCAACTTACCCAGAAATGCTGAAGACCTTGGTGAAAGTGACCGACGGCACTCCCAAGGTACAAGCTTTTCAGGTGGCCTATTCGACCTTCCACAAAATCGCCATTGGGGTAGCAGCAAACCAATCGCCGAACACATCTCCAACGGCCGGAGTTGGGGGTTAACGGCAGCCTTCGACCGCGCGGACAAGTGTGATTCGGAAACACGCAGTGCTTCGCACATAAGGGTGGCCCGCGCAGGGAGGAATCTTTCTTCCGCTTTGCGATCCATCCCACCACGATGAATCAGGAAACTCCTCTCCGCTCCGCGCCCGTCTACTTGTTACCCCAGCTATCGGAGAGTTAGGAAGCCGGCATGTTATCTCGGGTTGGGCTAATCAGCGTGACAGAATCGTTCTAGCCAATTGCGGGGCGCAGTGAAGCCGCGCCGGATTGACGAAACAAGTTTATCGCCCGGCGGCGGTTTGTCGGCACTCTTCAGCCACAACTCTTTGCCGCTTCATCGAGTAAAGCGCCGAATCTGCTTGGCACAAGAGGCTCTCGATGGAATCACCGTCTTGGGGGTAGACCGCAACGCCAAAGCTGACAGAAAGCTTTGGTCCACTGCCGTCGTTGGCAACGCTTTCGCTGACACGCCATGCCACCACGCTGGCCGCCTCTGCGTTCGTCTCCGGTAAGATAACAGCGAACTCGTCTCCACCGAAGCGCGCAGGAGTATCAATATCCCGGCAACACGAGCACAAAGCGTCGGCCAGCCGGCAAAGTGCTTGGCTTCCGATCAAATGTCCGTAGCGGTCATTGATCCGTTTCAATCCGTCCAGATCAAAGAACAGCATGGCAAACTCCCGGTTCGTGCGCTTGCTGCGTTTGATTTCCGAATCGAGCACATCCACGAGCCTGCGATAGTTGGCCAGACCGGTCAGCGAATCACTGGCTGCCTGTCGACGCAGGTGATCCTCCAATTCTCGCTGCTTGGTGACGTCCTCGGCGATGACTTCATACGCTTCCAATTCTCCCTGTTCACTGACGACTTCTCTGCCGCTGAGCCGAACCTTGAGGGTCGCATGGTCCTTGCGCTTCCATTCCATTTCGATGGGATCGACGAGAGCGTCCGTACCCGATTGACCCAGCAATTGTGCCCGCCGACCGGGTTCTTGAATAATGTCGTGCATAAGGCCTAAAGCCAGGAGTTCCTCTCTGGACCCATAGCCGAGGATCCTCATCATCGCCTCGTTCGCTTCCAGAAATCTACCATCGGGGCTGCAGCGGCAAATTCCATAGTTTAGATTTCCTGTCAGCGCGCGGTAACGCGCTTGCGAATGCCGCAATTCCTTTTCGGCGCGATCGCGTTGGTCGCGCAACGCTTTCTCAGCGAGAGCCCGATGAACGGCAACAGGCAGATGCCCAAGGCTCTCCACTTCAATACAATCGGCAGCCCCCTTCAGAATGAACTCCGCAGCGGTTTCGCGTTTCATGCCGTGGACCAAAAAGATGAGGGGAATGTCCTTCTTCATCTGCCCCAGAAGGTCCAGCGCCTGGGTTTCTTGCCAGTTTGTGCTGGGGTATTCGGCCACAATAAGGTCAAACAGCTGCGAACGGAGCCGCCCGGCGAACTGCTCGGGAGTCACAACTACATCTGAACTGACCGTGAATCGCACCCTCTTGAGCTCAAACAAGCAGCGCTCAACTTCTGCTATGGAACGATGAACAAAGAGGATTCGCACGAAACTCTGCCTGGCCCAAGGTGCGTCGCGGGCAGAAGCTCGTTCCAATTCCTCAAGGTTTGATTCAGATTTGGAAGACACAGCCAGCCTCGTTAAATCCCCCGGGATGGCGGTGCCTTTACCGTCCACCTGACCCCCGGTCGGGACGGAGTTAGCCTGTATAAAGGCTAAAGAGAGAGGTCGTCCGCGTCTGTCCTCGATTAGACACTTGGTACTACTGAAGTACTAGCTTATCGTTAACCGATACGACACATTTCAGTGGAGCGATCGGCACTCTTTGTGGAACTGCGAAACCGCTTCCCCGTTCTCTTGCCGCTCGCTCATGCGCATCGTACACTCAAGCTCAGCCGGCCGAGATTGTGCGGAACAGCCGGGTCCACACCTGCAAAATGCGCTCCATCCACCGGGACCGCGCACACACAGCAGCGGCGAATGAGACTTGCACAATGGACAAGTCCGTAGGGACAATTCGAGTGGCTAGCGTTCTCTTCTCTGCAATTGGAGTAATATTTTCTTTATCGTCACAGCTCATGGCGCAAACAGCTGACGCGCGCTGTGCATCCAATGTCACCAGTTCACCGCTAGCCTGTGGGTGCGCCAATACAGGCTCCGACGCAATCTCGAACGGGAGCGAATCCGGAAGCGAAAGCGGGGCGGCCACATCCACGGGATCGAATCAAAAAGATTGGGTGCACGCTTGGCTGCGTAGAGTGGACGAGGCCCGAGCCAGCCAGCCACACTTTGTTGCGCCGCTCTTTACGACCCACGTCATGTTGGTCCAGCAGTATCGATACGACATGTCCTGGCAGCAAGATCCCGTGGGTGGAACCGTAACCTCTAACTACGGCGGCTCGCGAGGTCTGGAAATCATTCCGACGACGCGTCTCGAAGTGGGGATCTCTCCGCCACCCTACCTCGCACACAAATCGAGGGCACCGGACGGATTTGGAGATTTTTCCTTCCAAGTGAAGTACCGCGCGTTTTCCGCAACGGAGGGTCAAGGCGACTATTTCGTGGGATTTTTCTTCGGTGGCTCGTTTCCCACGGGTACTCCGCCCAACGGCACCGGTCATACGATCTTGTCTCCCACTTTCGCGGCCGCTAAGGGCATCGGCCCATGGGATATTCAGAGCACGATTGGCGCGAACCTCCCGGCCACCGGAGCAAATCTCCTCGGCCGGGCGATCATCTTCAATACCGAGGTCGATTATAAGATCAAGGGAAAAATCTGGCCCACGCTAGAGCAAAATTCTACGTTTTGGTCGGGCGGCACCTTGGACGGAAGAAAACAAACCTTCCTGACACCCGGACTCGTCCTGGGTTCGTTTCAACTTGCCGGGAGACTCCGCTTCATCTTTGGCACCGGTGTGCAAATCGCGGTGACGCAGTTTCACCAGTACAACCACCGCTGGATCGTTTCGGTGCGCTTCCCGTTCTAAGAGTGAGGGCGGCGAATGTCGCAGAGCGTTCGGTAGTGGGTCAGTTTCCGGCTAATCAGCCAGGTTGAATTGCTTCCGAGTTGCCCTTTAACCGGGAGTAATCGGGGACTCCATAGTGACGTAACCGATCGCGGTCCATCCTCCCAGAAGGGAGCCTCTCGGCGCGTGTGGAATTTGAGTCTGCCAGCGGCGCACAATACGTCAGAGGAGGTAGCGTTACTGACTAATCCGGCCTTTCCAGCTTGATTGACAACTTTTTGACTCCTACTGCCGTTACATTCTGCCCCTCCAGATGGCTCCGGCAATGAACAGTGCCACAGCCAATAAAGCCGAGACGATCGCCACAAGCAAACTCATCAAGGTCTTTCGAGACATGCTCGGGCTACCCTCTCTTCCCTCGCAAGCATTCATTCCTCATGCGAATGAGGTGACGCGCTTGTGCGCGGGTGACCGATGAACTCCACCCACAGCAATTCCGATCTCCGGTCGCCCAACACCTCTGTCGTGGCGACGATTCACCTCATGGGAAGTAGTAATGGTTGACGGAGAGGGGAGAGGCACTGCCGCCATTCATGATCCAGAAAAGCCACGCACCGTCCACTCTGCGCAGAGTGCCTGCTAGGAATGTGGAGGAAGCGATAAACCGTGTTGGCAAATTGAAGTCGCCGATATCGTGGCATTCCTCGTAGAAGAAAGCCTCGCTGCCATGGACGTCAATCTGAATCTTGAAAGACGGCGCCAGCGAAAGTCGGAGGTGGACGAATGACCCAGTGGTCAACAAGAATGCCCGGATCTGGTCCAGTCCGACAAAAGGCGAGTTGGGATTTCCAGGAATAGTCAAGCTGGCGTCCTCGGCCCATAGGGACATCATGAGGTCAATGTCCTGTGTTGACTTGGCGCGATGGAACGCAGCCTGGAGTTCATAGATCTCCCCCTCGGCGGCCCGCACGCGCAAGCTGTCCCGATCGCGATCGTCGGCACGGAGCGGCGAGAGAGTGGATCCCGCAAGGCTCCCGATGCCCACCGTAATTCCCGCCATGCTCCTGCAAAAATCTCTTCTTTCCATTTTCGCCTCCATTCTAAGAATTGTGTTTCGCGACGATGCCGAACCTCTGAGCTCGTTGTTAGGGCCCGGCGATTCGGGGCGTCTTATGACTGTTCCTTTGCACCGGAAGCCAGCATTCGGTCAATGCACTGCGCCACACCGCTCAAGCAAATAAAGCACACGTGCTAAGAGCTTGATTTCAAAGGCCCGCCGGGCAATTCTCATCCCGCTGTCCTTGCGTTGGTGATAAACTCCCTCGCTAAGTTCCCCGTAGAGGCGCCACCGCATGGTTGTGATCAAGCCCACCCCGACAGCCCTTCAATTTGGCGCCTTCGAGGTGGATCTGAAGGCTGGCGAACTGCGCAAGCAGGGCGTCAAGGTCAAGCTGCAGGAACAGCCCTTCCAAGTCCTTGCCAACCTGCTAGAGCATGCAGGCGATGTGGTGACCAAGGAGGAACTGCAGAAGCGAATCTGGCCGTCAGACACTTTCGTGGACTTTGATCACGGGCTGCACAGCGCGATTACCCGGCTGCGCGAAGCGCTGGGCGACTCCTCGGAAAGCCCTCGCTATATCGAAACTATTCCTCGCCGCGGGTACCGCTTTGTCGCGCCGCTGAAAGTGATTGGCCACGCCCCGGAGTCTGAAGTTGTCGAGGGAAAGAATTTTCCAGCGCCCGGGGATCGCCTTTGGACCTTTTGCGGAAGCGTGCTAGCAGGGCTGCTCGGCGGGGCGCTTCTGTTGGGGCTAGTCTTGACTCTTAACCTCGGTGGTGCGCGGCGATGGCTTCGGCGGGAGAGCAATCCCGCGATCCGGTCTTTAGCGGTGTTGCCGCTCGAGAATCTTTCGGGTGATCCAGCGCAAGAGTATTTCGCCGATGGAATGACCGACGCCGTGATCACCGACCTTGCCAAGGTCGGCGCCTTGCGTGTGGTCTCACGAAGCTCGGTAATGCGCTACAAGCGGACACAGAAATCCGTGCCGGAGATCGCCAAGGAACTCGGCGTGGATGCCATCGTTGAAGGTTCGATTGAGCACACAGGGACTCGCGTGCGGATCTCGGCCCAGTTGATTCGTGGCGCAACAGATCAGCACCTATGGGCTGAAGCATATGACCGGGACGTGAGCGATGTGCTGCGAATGCAGGAAGAGATTGCCAGGTCCATCGCGCGGGAGATTCAAGTCAAGCTAACGCCCCAAGAGCAAGCATTGCTTACGAAAGGACGGCCTGTCGATCCTCAAGCCTACGAACTGTACTTGAAAGGGCTCTATTTTTGGAGTAAAGCGACGAAAGAATCCATAGAAAAGGCCATAGGCCTCTTTCGGGACGCAATTGCCAGGGATCCCAGCTACGCCGCGCCATTCAGTGGCTTGGCTGACTGCTACACGGTCCTGGGCGTCTCCTTTGGTGTGGGGTCGCTCTCATCCAGCCAAGCCGCTTCTCAAGCTCGGTCTGCTGCGGAAAAAGCCATCCAGCTAGACGACACGTCGGCGGAAGGGCACAACTCTCTCGCCAACACCAGGCTCTTCTTTGATTGGGACTGGGCGGGATCGGAAGCAGAATTTAAGCGAGCGCTGGAGTTGAACCCAGGTTATTCGAGCGCTCACCACTGGTATGCGCATTTGCTGATGGCCGAGGGTCGAATTAATGAGGCTTTGACTGAAAGCAAACGTGCCCTCGACCTAGACATACTCAGTCCTGTCACCAATCTCCACCTCGGATGGCATTACGTTTATTCCCGCCAATATGATCTCGCCATTAATCAACTACTTAAGATGCTGGAGCTCGATCCAAATTATGGTTACGCCTATTGGTATATGGCCCGTGCCTATGAGCAACAGGGCAAGTATTCCGAAGCCTTGCAGGCGTTGGGCAAAGCCCAAGGGCTGCTCAAAGGGAACACCGCCGTGGCTGCGGATATCGGTCACGTTTACGCCGTTTCTGGCGATAAAGCAGCGGCCTTGAAGGTCCTGACGCGGTTAAGCACGCTGCCGCGAGGCACCTACATTAGTCCGCTGGAGATTGCGCTGATTTATGTAGGTCTCGGCAGAAAAACAGACGCCTTCCAATGGCTCGATAAGGCATACGTTGAACGCTCCGACTTGCTGATCTACGTCAATGTCGACCCTAGATTCGACAGCATCCGCTCCGATCCGCAATTTCAGGACTTGGTGCGCCGCGTTGGCCTATCGTAATAAAGCTAGCCACAAACGGCGTTGTGGGAAGCGAAAAATGAGGTTCTGGACGAGTCGTCCGCTAACCGGAAACTGACTCACTACCGAGCGTTCACACCTGTAGTGCATCCCGCTCTCCTGTCGTACACTCAAATGCATCCTGTCGCGATTGTGAGGAAACAGCCGTGACGACACCTGCAAAATCCGTTCCAGCGGCCGAGACCGCTACGCACCGCAGCGACGAAATCATTGCGAAGCACAAGCAATTTCTCTGGCCCTCGGTCACCAACTATTACCAGCGGCCGCTGGTCGCCGACCATGCCCAGATGCAATACCTGTGGGACCTGGAAGGCCGCAAATATCTCGATTTTTTCGGCGGCATCCTGACCGTCTCGGTGGGCCACTGCAATCCCAAGATCACCAGCAAGGTCAACGCGCAGGTCAACCGGATGCAGCACACTTCGACGCTCTATCCCAACGAGCACATCGTCGCGCTGGCCGAGAAAATTGCGCAGATCACTCCCGGCGCGCTGCAGAAAAGTTTCTTCACCAGCTCCGGCACGGAAGCGAACGAAGCCGCCATCCTCCTGGCGCGTATGGCCACCAGCAGCTACGACGTCGTTGCGTTGCGCCACGCCTATTCCGGCAGCTCCCAGCTCGCCAAAGCCGTCACCGCGCACGCGCCCTATCGCAAAGCCGGCGTCATCAGCGTGGGCATCTCTCACGCTGTCAATCCCTACTGCTACCGCTGCCCGCTGCACCTGACCTATCCCGAATGCGAAGTGGCTTGCGCCAATGACGTGGAAAATCTGATTCAGACCGGCACCAGCGGCAGCATCGCCGCCTTCATCGCGGAACCCATTCAGGGCGTCGGCGGGTTCATTACTCCTCCCAAGGAATATTTCAAGATCGTTTTCAAAATCGTGAAAAAGTACGGCGGGCTCTTCATCGCGGACGAAGTGCAGACCGGATGGGGCCGCACCGGCAAGAAATGGTTTGGCATCGAGCAGTGGGAAGTCACACCCGACATCTTGACCGGCGCCAAGGGCATGGCCAACGGTGCGCCGGTCGGCTTGACCACCAGCACCGCGGAAATCGCGGACTCCTATCAAGGCCTGAACATCGCGACCTTCGGCGGCAATCCGGTCACGTGCGTTGCCGCTCGCGCGACCATCGAATTGATCGAGGAAGAAAATCTGCTCCAAAATGCGCACACCGTCGGCGCCTATTTCCGCGCGCGGCTCGAAGAGCTGCAGGCCAAGTACGCGCTGATCGGCGATGTCCGCGGCATGGGTTTGATGCAAGCGCTCGAATTGGTGAAAGACCGCAAGACCAAGGAGCCTGCTCCCGAAGCCGCCACGCAGCTCCTGGAGCGCGCGCGCGAAAACGGTTTGCTGATCGGCAAGGGCGGCCTTTACGGCAACGTCATGCGCCTCGCGCCGATGCTCAACATTTCCCGCGCCGACGTTAATGAAGGCATCCGCTGCCTCGACAAAGCATTCAGCGAAGTGAAGAACTGATGGAAAGAGGCGTGCGGCGTTTCGCGATTGGTTGCTGCGTAGCGGCGATGATGGCGAGCGCGGCCTGGGCGCAATCCGCGAGCGAAAAAAAGCTGACGTGGAAGCCCGTGCCCTTCGCCATTTTGCGCTATAACGATGAAGCGCCGGCGTCGTGGAACATCTATCACACGGAGAAACGCGGCCTGCTCCTGGTGCGGCTGTGGAAGCGCTACCTGCTCATCGACATTCGTGAGGAGGAAGTCTTCGACATCGATCCGCAAAAGGTGACGCCGCAAGGCGAAAACGTGGAGTGGGCGTCTTCCGATCAGCCGCAGGAGCCCATCGAAATCTCCGAATGGAAATCGCGCGACGTCGGGCCGGTGCAGCGCATACGTTTTCGATTTGGCACCAAAGGGCACGTCCTGGAACTGCAACTGCCCTTGCTGCTGAATGGCAAGCCAGCGTACTGAAGAGAAGTCCAAGCTGGAATCGAAGGAAAAAGATTTCAGCGGCGGTAAACACCGTAATACCAGGGGATGCCCAGCGCGCCCGGCTCGACGGCCACCACGACGGCATCGCCGACTCGAAAACGGTCGAAATCGTCCATGTCCACGGCCAGCCGCTCGACGCGGTGCGCGTCGCGCCAGGAGCGCACCACCAATCTCCGGCTGCCGCGAACGATGCCTTTCATGTTGAAGCTGCCGACGACCGTGGTGGGATAGTAGGCAATGTTTTTCGCCGAATCGACGCGACCGTTCACCACGAGCGTGGCCGCGAGAATCCAGGGCAGCGGTACAAATCCCGCAAAGATTCTCTTTAACACTTCGATTTCCTGGCGCTTTCGCGCGCCGCGATCGAGAATCACCGCCAGGGTCAGCGCGAGGAAAAAGACCAACCCGAAGAAGACCAGCATCAGGTCGAGCTCCAGCGGCGGATAAACCTGGCTGACGTAGGGAAAGAGCAGCGAACCCGCAAGGAATACGGTCGTGCGCAGCCACAACCGGCGCCGGAACATCACTTCCGCCGCGGCCGAGGTCAGACCGCAAGCCGGACACTGGTCCGCGATGCGTTGAGAACCGCAATCAAGGCAGCGTGTCATGAATGTAGGCAAGCGCCGAACGCATAGCCATCTTAATATAAGGCGAGGCGAAGTTCAGGTGGCTGAGAGAGAGGCGACGAAGTCCTGGTAAAGTTTCTGGTTTTGCGGCTCGGAGAGGGTAACGGAGACGCCCATGCCGTGCCCGGGTTCCACACGTTTTACAAAGCAATCCAGCTTGACGGTGTGATCGAGGGTCAGCCGCGCGGTGAAACCCGCGCCAATCCACAGCGTGTCGGGAGATTCGATGAACATGCCGTTCGTGCTGATGTCGCGCGTGCTGGCGCGCAATATCGCCGAGCCCCATTCGATCTCGACGGCGGCGCGGAATGCATAGCGCGGCGCCCAGCGGCGTTCGAGGCGGCGGGCCGATTGTGCCCCGGAGTCCATTTACCTGGCGGTTCCCCCTGCCATGGTTCCCAAGCTGCGGCGCCGGGTCGAGCTCGCCGCTATGCGCTTCCCAGCATACGCCTGCTACGACCACAACAGATACGACGCTGCAATGCGATGTTTTGTTCCAAGCAATCTGTGTTGATGTGCTCAGTAAGTGATTTAAGCAATAGCGGCCGGAAATTTTGATTTGCGGATGATTCATTCCTGGCCGGAATCGTCATCGGCGACCGCGGGTTCGTGCTTGTGCGCTGATTTTTTGCTGGCATTCGTCCTGCGCTGAATTTCGGCGTGCAGATATTTGCGAAGATTTTCGGAAACGATTCCGGGCGAAGCCAGATCGCGCAAATCGGAGACCGTCAATTCAGGTAGATAAGCGAGCACTGTGGCCAGCGTGGAAGCCGGATGGCGCACCAACGCAAGGCGCACGTTATAGACGCACGACCATTTGCGGTGGTGCGAGATGGCTTTGATAATTCCTTCAGGAAGTTTTTCGCGCGACAACACTTTCAACACTTGCGCCTCGGTGAGATAGGCGTTGTCGAGGACAACGGAAAGAATCTGCGCGTGCCCTTCTGCAAGCAGCGCGCCCGCGACGCGCGCTGGCCCGCGGCGCGCGAGGGTAATTTTTTGTCCCAGGGGAAGGTGGGGCAGCCGCGCGATCAACTGATGCTCGGCGTTGCGCTTCAATTCCAGGGGAATCCCCGGCAATAAGGTGAGCTGCACGAGGTCCATCAAATAAAGATCGCGCAGCAGCCGCAGGCTGACCAGCCGGGGGGCGCGCGGATGAAACGCCAGCGCGCGTTTCACCTGGTAGTTCTTGAGCAGCGGTTTTCTGCGGCCGATTTCTTTGAGGACTTCGCCGGGCAGATCTTTGCGTTTTAGAAGCAAGCAAAGTTGCGTTTCATCGAGCGCCGGATTGTCGAGCAACGCGAGGAGCACATCGCTATCTTGATGATAAAGGAGCGCGGTGAAATCGTCGCCCGTAGCGATGAGCGCCCGTTCGCGATCCTGTGAGATGGCATCAGACATGACTCAACTCTCGTCACACATTAGAGGATTCGCCCACGCATCACGAGCCAATTGTGCCGCAGGCGCCGAAGCCTGGAACACAATGCATAGGGAAAGAATAATCGAGAACACGGGACAAACGCATGGCTTGGCCTGTAGCGCGTGTGCAAAGGTGCGAGGGTTGCCGATGAAAAGAAAAGCGGCGGCAGGGCCCCGATAGGAACCGGGGTAAACTGCCGCACTCCATAGGGTAGTGGGTAAGTCTCCGATAACCCGACTCATCAGGATTTAGCCAAATGTCGGCGCTGCCATTCGCTGATAGTAAGCGAATTTCAGAAGGCTTTTATGCAGTATTCTTAGACCCTTAATGGATTGCTACAACCAAGCATACGCAGGTCAACAATGAGGCGACTGAACAGGAATTACTGGCGACTCGGCTGGGTTTTGCTCACAAACGGCGCGGTGATCCTCTTGTCCCTGAGCGGGCCGATTCGGGCGCATCACGACCAACAACTGCTCTATCAGGCTATGCGAGCAGCTCCGCCACCGTTCTCATACCTCCATGATTTCTTTTCTAACCCGTGGGGGCCCGTCTTAGTGGTAACACTAGTCGCCGGCATAGCCGCTGAGCTGCGTCGGACCATACTCAGCGCACTCGTCAATCTAAGCCCATATGTAGTTTGGCTCACCGTGGCCTTGTGGGAGAGGGCAAAAGTTGCCGATGAAGCCACGCCCTACGAGCTGTATCTGGGTAAAGTTCTTTTGATCTTTCCACTCGCCATAGTCGTAGCGATCGATCTAATTTTTTACGTCGCTGCATTCAGACGAAGGCAAACGCAGGGGACCCCAAGCGGTGTTTAGCGAGCCATATACTACGACTCACCCCGGTTATATGGCGCGATGACAACTCCCGATTAACGCGGTTACTGGAAACTTACCCACTCTCCTCCGAAGGGTTTTCTTGACGCGGCTGAGGCGTGCCACTATTCTCGACGCACTTTCTTGCGGCGATTCTCTCGCGTCGCCGTGAAAGCGTTCCATGCGCATCCATCTGTTGGATCTGGTCATCGTCATCGTCTACCTGCTCGGCATCACCCTGCTGGGTGTGACGTTCCGGCGAAAGCAGCACGACGCTTCCGATTACTTCCTCGGCGGGCGCACCGCGCCGTGGTGGGCGCTGGCGTTTTCGATTGTGGCCACGGAGACTTCGACGCTAACGATTATTGGCACGCCGGCAATTTCCTATGGCGGGAACCTTACGTTTCTGCAATTGGTCTTCGGCTATCTGCTTGGGCGTGTTCTGATTGTTCTCCTCCTGCTACCCGGTTATTTTCGCGGAGAATTTTTCACTGCTTATGCGCTGATGGAAAAACGATTCGGCGAAAAAATGCGCGCCATCGCCGCGTCCACGTTTTTGATCACCCGCGCCGTCGCCGAAGGAGTGCGCGTCTCCGCGATTGCCCTCGTGGTGAGCGTCGTGCTCGGAACTTCGGAGCGGCTCGCGGTCTTGATCGTGATCGCGCTCACGGTGCTCTACACCTTCGAAGGCGGCATGAAGGCCGTGATCTGGACCGATGTCGCGCAGTTGCTCCTGTATATCACTGGAAGCGTGGTCACCTTTTTCGTATTGCTGCACCGCATTCCCGGCGGCTGGAGCGAGGTCGCACAAGTGGCGGCCGCCGCGGGAGGCAAACTTCGAGTATGGGATTTCTCGCTGAATCTGGCCACGAAATACACGTTCTGGTCGGGTTTGATTGGAGGCGCGTTTCTGACCATGGCCAGCCATGGCACGGACCAGACCATCGTTCAGCGGTTGCTTGCAGCGCGCAACGAAGCCGACAGCCGCCGCGCATTGCTCGGTAGCGGCGTAATCATCCTGATGCAGTTCACGGTGTTTCTGCTGATTGGTGTGCTGCTGTTCGTTTTCGCGCAACACGTGCCGCTACTCGCCGCCGGCGAACGAACCGATCGCATCCTGCCGCTGTTCCTTGTTCGGGAAATGCCGGCGGGTCTTGCCGGCTTGCTGCTTGCCTCCATCATCGCCGTCGCCATGTCCAACGCCAGCGGCTCGCTGAATTCGCTGGCGGCTTCGAGCGTCCTGGATTTTTCCCGCCTTCGCGGAAGCTCCGCCGATCCCGCGAAATTTCTCCGTCTTTCACGGCGCATGACGCTCGCTTGGGGACTCGTCCTCATGGGCCTGGGCTTGGTGAAGTGGGGGCCGTTGCTCGAAACGGCGCTGACCGTGGTATCGCTTCCCTTTGGTTGCCTGCTCGGGTTGTTTCTGCTCGGCACGTTCGACCGAAGAGCCAACGCCCGCGGCGCGCTGGCCGGAATGATTGCAGGGCTGGCTGCGATCTTGTGCGTATTTCGACTAACGCATGTGGCCTTCACGTGGTATGTGCTGATTGGAGCAAGCGTGACTTTCTTTACCGGCGCGATCATCAGCCGCATCACCACCGGTTCTGCTAAGAGCGCCTCCGCAGGTGAACTCGCATGAACGAAAAACGTCTCGAACTCATCCGCGGATTGGGCGCATGGGCATCGGCTGCCATCGTCGTTGGCACGATGATCGGGACGGGAATTTTTCTGAAGCCCGCGGAGATGGCGCGCGAGGGCCGCACCGTCTCCGTCGTTTTTGCCGCGTGGATTGTTGGCGCGATTCTTTCGCTCTTTGGCGCGCTGTCGTTTGCGGAACTCGGTGCCATGATCCCGGAAGCCGGCGGCGAATATGCTTATTTGCGGCGCGCCTTTGGGCCAGCGTGGGGATTTCTCTTCGGCTGGATGCATTCGATTGTGGGACGACCCTCTTCTATGGCTTCCATTTCCGCAGGCATGATGCGCTTCTTGAGTTTTCTACTCCCCGTTGTGGCCGCTCCACTTTTTACCATACATATCGCCATTCCGGGATTGAGCGGCTGGCTGAAACCCTATGACTTCGTATTTACCTGGGCGCAGCCGCTCGCGGTGCTGTGGCTCGTCGCAATGACGGGAGTGAACTATCTCGGCGTGCGGCTCGGCGGCGCAGTGCAGATTTTTCTGACCGCCATTAAGATCATTTCCGTTGTCATCGTGATCGGCGTCGCGTTTTTTTCTCCCGCTCCCGCGGCGCGCGCGCCGGATCCTTTCTGGCCTGCCGTGAGCGACGGAGGAGGAATGATTTTGCGGGCGTTTCTTGCGGCGCTCGCGGCCGCACTGTGGGCCTACGACGGCTGGGAAGACTTGAATCTGGTCGGCTCCGAAGTGGAAAACCCGCAGCGCAATTTCCCCCGCGCTCTCGTCGGCGGAGTCGCATTTGTTGCGGTGATCTATCTTCTGTTCAGCGCGGCGTGCCTGAAAGTCCTTCCATTTGAAAGCGTGGCCGCTTCGCCGCATATCGCGTCCGACGTCGTCGAACACGTCGCCGGACGCGCTGCAGCGTCGTGGATTACGTTCGCGATGGTCATCTCCGCGCTGGGCTCGATGAACTCCTCGGTGCTCAGCGGAGCGCGGGTGCCGTATGCGATGGCCCGCGACGGCATCTTCTTCAAAATTGCGGGGGGCATTCATCCGAGATACCGGACACCTGCTCGCGCGCTGATTTTCGAATGCGTGCTCGCCAGCGTGATGGCGCTCAGCGGGACATTCGAAGAGCTGACCAATCTTTTTATTTTTGCGGGCTGGATTTTTTACGGGCTCGCGGTGGTGTCATTGTTCCGGATGCGGCGGACAGAACCGGATCTGCCGCGGCCATACCGCTGCTTGGGTTATCCCTGGGTACCCGGAATTTTTGTCGCCGGCGCGCTGGCTTTGACGTTCAACATCTGGCTGCAACGGCCGGGACGGTCGTCTATCGGGCTGCTGCTGATTTTGGCTGGCTTACCTTTTTACAAGAGATGGACGGCTCGCATTACAAGTGGCCCCGGCCCTTCATAAACTGAGTTCCTTTCCCGCAACGCCGGAACCTTCGTTCGCTTCGCTCCGGATGACACTCGCAAGAGAGTCGGATTAAGAACTCAGGCCGAGGCGATGCGGGCGGAACGGGCTTGGGCGGTGATCGGGACGACCGCGGATTCGGCTTCGCGGCTGACTTCGAGGGCTGGATGGAAGAGTTTGGCTAGGGCTTCGATGCCGGTGATGAGGCGAGGGCCGGGCCGCGAGAAATAACTATTGGCTTTAAGAGCGTAAACGCGGGCGTTGCGCACCGCGGGAATGGCGTGCCACTCCGCGGGGAAGGTCATCGTTCCATATTCGTTGCGGGCCTGTTCGGCGCTGTAGCCGCACGGCGCAATCAGCAGGATCTCCGGGGCAGCATCGACTAGATCAGCGAACGTGATGCGGAAGGAGGGCGTACCCTTGGTGCCGAAAACATCTTCTCCGCCGGCGCACTCGATCATTTCCGGAACCCAGTGGCCGCCAACGTACAAGGGCTGCAGCCACTCGAGAAAGCCAACGCGTGGACGTTCAGAGACAGCCGCAAGCTGGCTCTCGACGCCGCCGAGGCGTGTGCCGATCTGTGTCACCAGAGCTTCGGCGCGCGGACCGCGTCCGGTCTCTTCACCGACCCACAAAATATCGCGCCACACATCGCCGAGATCCTGGGGGTTGAGGCAAAGCACTTCCGGGCGGCGCTCGAAGCGTGCGAGGGCCGCCGCAAGATCATCGGGCGAGGCGGCGCAAACATGGCAGAGATCCTGCGTAACGATCAGATCGGGCGCGAGATTTTCCAATGCTATCGTGTTGACGGCGTACAAACTTTCGCCGCGGGAAACGAATTCACGCACGAGACGGTCAATCTCCGGAGGCGAAGCATCGTGGGGAATACGCGAGCGGATGACGACACACTTATCGCGCGCCTGCGGGGGAAAATCACATTCGTGGCTGACGCCGACGACTTCCCTGTCGAGGCCGAGCGCAAAGAGGATTTCCGTGGCCGACGGCAGGAGGGAAACGACGCGCATGAACCAAAACTTTACCACAGTCAGTCGGGAATCTGTCATCGGCGGGCGCGAAATGGCAGCACACGCTTTTGATCGTTGCTACAAAATCTATTTGTAGAGGAAATACTTCTTGCGCATCTGGTCGAAAGTGGCGAGAGCGTCGCTCCAGCTCGCAACGATTTGCTCCGGCGAAACACCCTGCCGGAGCTGGCTCACGGTGCCGGGATCGCCAACGAGAGGGAGCGTTTTGTCGGGGTCGAATTGCGCTGGATAGAGTTTCTGCAAAATCGCGGCGATTTCCAGACCCATGCGCATGGAGCGGACGGCCGCGCGATCGGTGATGCGAACAGCAACGCCGCCGCAACGCTGCCCGCTATAGAGGCCCGCAATGGGGATGAATGGCTGGGCGACGAAGCGAAGACCCGGCAGGCGCAGGACATTGAGCGCGGCGGCGACATCGTCACCATTCATCCACGGCGCGCCGAATTCTTCAAATGGCGTTTCGGTGCCGCGGCCGACGGAGACGCCGGCATTCTGCAAAATCTCGAGGCCAGGATAGAGAACTGCTCCTTTTGGCGTGAGCAGGTTCGGCGAGGGAGGAACCCAGCGGATGCCGGTGCTCTCGAAGAAATAATTGCGATGCCAGTTTTTCATGGCGATGACGTGGAGATCGGCGCCGATGTGATTTTCCCCGTTGAAGAGTTGCGCGAGTTCACCGATGGTGAGGCCATAGCGCACGGGCAGCGGGAAGTAACCTGTGAAATTGGTAGCGTCCGGAGTGAGCATCGGCCCTTCGACGATATTGCCGCTGATGGGATTGGGCCGGTCGAGAACAAAAAATGCGATGTTGCGCTTGGCGGCTTCTTCCATGCAGTAAGCCATCGTGGTGGTGTAGGTGTAGAAGCGGACGCCCGCATCCTGAATGTCGAAAACGAGCGCGTCTACACCCTTGAGCATGTCGTCGGTGGGGCGGCGCGATTCGCCGTAGAGGCTGTAAATGGGAAGACCGGTAGCGGCATCGCGCGAGGAGGAAACTTTTTCGTCGGAGCGGCCGGCGAGGCCGTGTTCGGGGCTGAAGAGCGCGACAAGGTGCATGCCGGGCGCGCGAGAGAGAATCTCGATCGTGGAACGGCCCTGCGAATCGAGGCCCGTATGGTTGGTGATGAGGCCGACGTGTTTTCCACGTAGCGGCGCAAACTTTTGCGCTTCCAAAACGTCGATACCGGTTTGCACGCGGCCGGGGCGGCCGGAGCGTTTAGCAGCGGCAGCGTGAAGGGGATTGCAGAAAAAGACTGCGAAGGCGAGCCAGGCGGCCAGGTGGCGGCTGCGGGAGCGGATTCGATTGGGTGTTCTAGCGCGGTCCACCGGCGTCTCCGGAAAGTTCAATGATATTCTGGAACGCTCCGTTTGCGGCTGCGTTGTTAGGGTGATGTGCGTGTGCTATATACAAACGCAGAGCACGGGCGTGAGCCGGGGGATTTCATCCAATGAAAGGACGCAGCGCCCGCATTCTGAAACTGATCCCCCTCACGATGTTCTTCCTGTTGTGCGACCGCAAAGCGGTCAACCTTATGGCCCACAACGCGCGCAGCCAAAGCCAATCGGATTCGCAGAAGAACTCCGGGAAAACGAAAACTTCCGGTGAAAAAACCGCGGCGGCGAAAAATGCGGCGCGCCGTTTGGCGCCCGCGGCCAGCCAGTGGGTGGAAACGACGCTGCGGAAGATGACCACCGATGAAAAAATCGGGCAACTGCTTTTCACCACCTATCACGGAAATTTTACGGCGGCGGACGCGCCGGCGTATCAAAAGATGATGCATGACGTAAAGGACTTGCACGTCGGCGGATTTATCAACGTCACGGAAGCCTCGCCGCTGGGCATTGTGAAGAGCCAGGCGTATCCCACTGCAGTGCTGTCGAATCAACTGCAAGCGAAATCGAAGCTGCCGCTGCTGATCGGCGCGGATTTCGAGCGTGGGACGGCGATGCGGCTGGATGAAGGCACATCATTCCCGACGGCGATGGCGCTGGCGGCCGCCGGCAATCCGCGAGACGCGTACACGATGGGCAAGATCACGGCGCGGGAAGCGCGGGCCGTGGGCATTCACTGGATTTACGCGCCGGACGCGGATGTGAATAACAATCCGGGAAACCCGATCATTAACACGCGATCGTTCGGAGAAGATCCGGTGCGCGTGGCGGAATTTGTCGCGGAGTTCGTGCGCGGCGTGGAAGAAAACGGCGGGCTGGCGACGGCGAAACATTTTCCGGGGCACGGGGATACGGCCAGCGATTCGCATCTGGATTTGCCAGTGATTCACGCCGACAAGGAGCGGCTCGAGCGAATAGAGCTTGTGCCGTTTCGCGCGGCGATGGACGTGGGCGTGAGCAGCGTGATGACCGGACACCTGTCGGTTCCAGCGCTGGAGCCCGATGCGGATACTCCGGCGACGCTTTCGCCGCACATCCTGACGGATCTGTTGCGAAAGGAATTGAGGTTTCAAGGACTCATCGTGACCGATGCGATGGACATGGGCGGGATCACGGTGCGGAATGCGCCCGGCGAGGCGGCCGTGCGCGCGGTTGTCGCGGGCGCGGATGCGGTGTTGATGCCGCCAGTGCCGGATGCGGCGTTCGAGGCGCTGCAAGCGGCGGTCAAGAGCGGACGGATCTCGCCGGAGCGGCTGGATGCATCGGTCCGGCGCATTCTGCAAGCGAAGGCGCGGCTGGGATTGCATAAAGAGCGGCTCGTGGATGTGAACGCAATCAATGAAAAATTTGGCAGCGCCGCGTGGCAGAAAGAAGCGCAGGAGATTTCGGATCGAGGAGTGACCCTGCTGCGCGACACGGCGCACCGGCTGCCGCTGGACGGGACCAAGCCGATGCGCGGACTGCTGGTATCGTTTTACGCGGATCCGGAACCCTATCCGGGAGAGGATTTGGAACGCGAGCTGCGTGCGCGATTCGATTCGTTGACGACGCTGCGGGCGGACACGCGGTTTGTGAAGGCGGATTTGCTCAAGCTTCCATCGGCGGACACGTACGACCTGGCGATATTGGCGTTCTTTGTGCGTGTGAGCGATCGCAAGGGGAATGTGGATGTTCCGGCGGAACAAGCGGCGCTGGCGGAGCAGATCTATAAGACTGGGAAGCCGGTGATCACGGTTGGATTGGGCAGCCCGTACTTGATTGAGAATTTTCCGAAGGCGGAGACATGGCTGGCGGCTTTCGGGATCAGTGACGTGGCGCAGATTTCCGTTGCGCGGGCGCTTTTCGGCCAGATTCCCGTACGCGGGCATTTGCCGGTGACGGTGCCGGGGGTTGGATTGAAAGCGGGCTTTGGGATCGGGATGCCGGCGAATCCGATGACCGTGCAGCCGATGGATGCGGGCGACGGGGCGCGATTGCAGCCGGCGTATGAAGTAATCGAACGCGCGATCACGGACAAGGCGTTTCCCGGCGCGACTCTGGCGGTCGGCTATCGTGGAAAGATAGCGGCGCGCGCGTTTGGCAAA
>Ga0307477_10000558_pt1 | contig 40402 bp, 40 predicted proteins | sample atmos_gasesECM2C_FD_203316 | JGI IMG/M metagenome (GOLD analysis project Ga0307477, IMG submission 203316) | Hardwood forest soil microbial communities from Morgan-Monroe State Forest, Indiana, United States - atmos_gasesECM2C_515 | ecosystem: Environmental > Terrestrial > Soil > Temperate... | reverse complement strand
TGCGCCTGGGGATTGTTCGGGCCGGTCTGCCCGTTGATGAATCCGAAGAGGCGCTCGCGCGCTGAGCCGAGGAAATCGTCACCACCGGTGTACGACGCCTTGGCGAGCGCGGGCACGTAGACGGAGCGCTCCAGGACGGCGGCCAACGGGTCATCCGCTTCGGTGCTCAGGTAAAGAATCGGCTGGCCGGCGTCGAAGCCTTTGACCAGCAGAAGGTCCACCCACGAATCGAGGTACTGGCCGGGCGGCGCCGGCGGGGCAATGTGGATGCCGAGCACGCGATCGGCCGTGTTCGTGTGATGAATCACATCGAAGGGGCCGTCACCGGTCGCGACGATCGGCGCGTTGTAGACGGGTGTCGTACCGTCGATCCGAATGAATGGGCTGTAGCCCTTGCCGGCTACGGCGCCTGGAGAAAACGACGCCGGCGGGAAGCCATTCGGTCCCGGTACCAGGGTGCGCGTCGGGCTGAAATCCGGCTCGCCCTTAAAGTTGATGACCGCCTGCCCGAACTTGTTCTGGTCCGCGGTGGGCTGATCCTGGGTCACCGTCTGCACGCAGTCTGGGCAACCGTTCGCGATGTTGGCCAGCTTGGGCGCGTAGTTGAGACCGCTGTTCTTCGCCAGCCCAGGGTCCGACGACTCGGTCAGGATGAACCAGACGGTATGCCCATTGGCGGTTCCCTTGTAGAGCGGGAGGCGAACCGTCTCGTGCGTCAAGTCGACCTGGAGGGCACTCTCGAGCACCAGGTTCTGCGCCGGCAACAGTCCGCTCAACTGCCCGAGGCCGGTGGCAGCGCCTGGACCACCGTCTTCATTGGCGGATGCTGACGGACCCATCCCCCGGAGGACGACGCCGGCCAGCAGGGCCGCGAGCGCCAGCAGCCCGGCGAAGAGACCGAGCCGATAGCCGCGAAAGTAATGCAGAACTCCTTCTTTCATTCACACGCTCCTTTGTTTTCTCGACCCGTGGAGGACGGTGTCGGATGGAGGTGTAGTCGCGCCAGATGACCAGGCGTTACAGGCCGGTCGAAGAAGCCTTCATGCGACGAAAGGCGCGCAGTAATTCGTCGCGGGCGCCCGGTGAAATCGATTCGACGGCGAGGCGGCCGCTAAGCCGCAGCGTGGTCCGCATCTCATCGACGTACTCGCGGCATCCGGGGCAGGTCAGGAGATGTTCGTCGAAGCGCGCGCGATCATGTTCGGGAAGGGTTCCCTCGAGGTAATCGGTGATGATCTCTACCAGCTCGTTGCAGGCGAGCCCGGTCGTGATGTCGTCCGTCATTGATCTTCCTGCTTAGTATCGGAAATGGACTGCGCGTTACACATGCCTTTCCCTCCCCCGCTTGCCGGGGACGGCAGGTCGTTCAATTTCCCTCCCCCGCTTGCGGGGGAGGGCAGGGTGGGGGCATCACTGAAGTAGCGTTCGAGCACACCCCGCAACCGGCTGCGGCCGCGGTGCAGCAGGACGCGTTGGTTCGCCTCGGTGAGTTCGAGCGCCGCGCAAACATCCGCTGCCGGCCATCCATGCACGTCTCGCAACGCCACCACGACTCTCTGAGCCCGCGGCAGATCCTCGAGCGCGCGTCGCAGCACCGCCAGCGTCTCGCGGTCGAGGGCGGTCCCTTCGGGTCCCATCGACCACGGTTGCGGCGCGTTCGACCAGTGCCCCGGCCACTGTGGATGATCCGCTGGAAGGAATCGATCGTGGTCCACAGCCGGCTCGTCGCCGTTGCCGGGGTCGAATTCCGAAAATGAGATGGTCCGGCGTTCGCGCAGCGCCCGTGTCTTCGCCTTGTTGGTCAGGATCTTGAAGAGCCAGGTCTTGACCGAGGAACGACCCTCGAAGCGACCGATACCGGTGACGACCGCCATCCAGGTTTCCTGGACGACCTCTTCGGCCACGGCGGGGCTCTGGACGAACGTGACCGCCAGACGGAGCAGCGGCGCGCTGTAGGTATCGATCAGCCCGACAAACGTCGCCTCGTCCCCATGGCGCAGCCGCTCGACCAATTCCGTGTCCGTGTCGCGCACAAGGGTCCGACCCTCCATTCAGAAGTGGTCCCACGGCCAGGGGGCGCCGGCATAGCGCTGAACGCCCGGTCCGGCTGGCGCGGGCATCATCCCAGCAAACCCCGCATCGACGCGCATGAGCGTCCGCGAAAAAATCCGTGCGAACGGATCGTCGACAAGGTCGGCCGGTGTCGAAGCATGGGTTGCAGTAAATGCGCCTCCGATGGTCGACGGGTCGCGGACCAGGGTCGACATCACGTCGGCGTGTGGTCCGCTCAGCACCATTCGCATCGCCTGGCAGACGGCCGGGTCATCGAACAGGACCCGCACGCGCTCAGGCGCGAGCGCGAGCGAGATCCACGCGGGCTTGCCGCCCGGATCGATCGCGCGGGCATCGATGCGCAGCGCGCCGAGGGGTTTGTGCGCTTTCCCGACCAGCCAGGCTGCCAGGAACCCCAGCTGGGCGCCGTCAGCCCGGAAGGCGGGAGCACTCGCGAAGGCATCGGTCGGCGCCTCGGGGCAAAAGGCAAACCAATACCAGGGTCGCGTCACGGCGGCTGGGTCTTCACCGCGCCGGCACGTCCCAATCCGCGCGGATGGCGCGCGTGATGGCTCGCAGATCAGCGGCCAGCTCGGCGTTGCTTGGGCGACCCCAAAACCAGTACCCGTTGTAGGCGCTGTGGATTTTCAGGTCCGGGAAAAGGGTGAACACGGTGGGCACGTAGGGCCGATGCACCGTGTCCGTCGTCTCGAGCAGCCCAAGTCGCGCTTGCAGTTCCCTCCCGGCGTCCGATAGAAATGTCCATCGAGCGCCGATGCCCGCTCGAAAGGCGGCTTCGACCTCGGGTGGGTCGACGCTGACCGAGATCATGCGCGTGTAGGCGACTTCGACCTGATCCTGGAGTTGCACCAGCCCGCGGAAGTGAGCCTGGTCCTTCGGGCACCAGAAGCCGCGATAGAACTGGAGGATGGCCGGGTCGCCGCCCACCAGTTCGGACAGCCGACGCCGGTTGCCATGGTGGTCCGGCAGCTCGAAGTCGACCAAGCGATCGCCGATTGAGAAGGGGGCGGAAGGGGAGGGGGGAGGGACCCCTTCCGCGATGTGGAAGCCCGTCGCATCCGGCATTGGCTTGCTGATATGAATCTTGCTAGCGAACAAGATATTCCAAAAAACATAACCCGTGGACCCGGCAGGTCCCCTCCCCCGGTTACGGGCGAGGATAAGGTGGGGGCTAGTCCTCGGGGTCAGGTTGCTCTATGAACCGGACTTCTCGATCTTGTCGCCGGACGGCGACAGCACATCCCATCCGGCGCCGAATGCCGTGCTGCCTTCGCCGGTCGTGTCGCTGGGCTTAGTGTCGCTGACGAAGGGCGTTCCGCTCATTGCCCTTACGAGGCAAAGCCGTATGGTGCAGACCCGCGGCTGTCAGGGTCTGTGCCAACCGCTGATGTGCATGGAGCCGCTACTCTAAGGTCCCGACGGCGAACTCTTCGGTAGCACTGAGGGAGGTCAAGCAAGATGCCACTGGCGCTCAGGGGAGCGACACTCCTGGACGGAACTGGCGCGGAACCGCGGCCAGCTTCCATCATGGTTGACGGGGAACGGATCCAGGGGATCGACCTCGCCAGCAGGGGATGGCCGAACACCGACGTTCTGGACCTTGGCGGCTTGACGATCCTTCCCGGGCTGATCGATGCGCACAGTCATCTCGGAGTCGCGCTCCCGTATACATCGTTGAGCCATCGTGGCAGCGCGTCCGCCGCCGAGCTTGCCGCGCAGATCTTTCACAATTGCGCGCTTGCCCTGGATGCGGGCTTCACAACCTGCCGTGAGCTCGGGGGGGTGGACGGTGGTGTCGCACGGGCGGTCGACACCGGTCTGATTCGAGGCCCCCGCATCTTGCCATCCGGCCCAGCGATCGCCCAGGACGGCGGCCACGTGACCTTCATGCCGCCCTACGCAGATATCGAGGCCGCGGAAGCGATACCCGGCCTGTATCAGTTCACCGCGGTCTGCAACGGGCCCGAGGACGTGCGACTCGCCGCCCGGCGGGCGTTTCGCCGTGGTGCAACTCAGCTCAAAGTCATGGCCACGGGGGGCTTCAGCTCGCCCAGCGGAAGCATCCAGGACTCGCAACTGTCGGTTGACGAAATCCACGCGGCCGTCGAGGAGGCCGCGGCGCACCAAACCTACGTTACGGCGCACGCGCACACCCTGCCGGGACTGCGTAATGCGGTGGCGGCTGGCGTGAGATGCATCGAGCACGGCAGCTACCTGGATGAGGCGACCGCCAGCCTCATGCAGAAGGAGGGCGTCGCTCTCGTACCGACCCTGACGGTCATCCGGCTGATGCGAGATGAACACGCAGCCTGGGGCCTTCCGGAGAAGATCGTTCCGCAACTTCACGGTGTTGAGAAGGCGATGCGGGAGGCTATCGGCTGCGCGCGGGAGGCCGGGTTGACGATCGGATTCGGGTCCGACCTACCGGGATCGAATCAGAACCATCGGGGGCTGGAGTTTGCGCTGCGCGCAGAAGTCGACGGCGCGATGCAGGCCCTGGTGGCGGCAACCTCGATCAATGCCCGCATCCTGGGAATCAGCGACCGTATTGGAACCGTGGAAACGGGCAAAATCGCCGACCTGATCGTCGTGGACGGGAATCCGCTAAGTGAACCCCGATTGCTCGACGATCCATCGAAAGTCGTGATGGTGATCAAGGGCGGACGGATCATGAAGGACCTGCAGCCGGATCGGCATGGCTGAGGGCGAATGAGTTCTCCTGGCGTTGCCATCGTGACGGGGGCCGCCAGGGGCTTGGGTTCCGAGGTGGCCCGAGCGCTCGCGCTAGACGGTTGGAGGTTGATGCTGGTCGATAGCTGTGCCGACAACCCGGCCATCCCCTATCCGCTGGCTCAGGAACGCGATCTTGAGGAGACGGCGAGCGCCTGTCGCGCAGTGGCTGCCCATACCAGCGACATTGAGACCGGCATGGCGGACGTCAGACTTCAGGATCAGGTCGACGCGGCGGTTCAGCGAGCGGTCGAATCGTTTGGCGGCCTGGATGCTGCTGTTGCGGCTGCTGGCGTGATCGCGGGTGGTTCGCCGGGTTGGCACACGTCCGACGAGATGTGGCGAGCGATTCTCGACGTGGACCTGACGGGGGTCTGGCGGCTGGCTAGGGCGTCAATTCCAGCGCTGCTTTCGCGCAATGAGCCGAGACACGGCCGTTTCATCGCCATCGCCTCGGCCGCGGGTATTCGCGGCTTCCCGATGTTGGCCGCGTATACCGCGGCCAAGCACGGCGTCATCGGGCTGGTGCGCAGCCTGTCCGCCGAACTGGGTGAGACCGGCGTAACGGCGAACGCGGTATGCCCTGGCTCGATGGACACGGCGATGCTTGCTGCGTCAGCCCAGATTTACGGCCTGGACAACGTGCAGGAATTCGCCCGGTATCACGCATCGAAACGCCTGCTGCAGCCGGCTGAGGTTGCCGCGTTGGTCGCCTGGCTCTGTTCTGCTGCGAGCGGAGGGATGTCTGGCACGGCCATCCCGGTAGACTCCGGCATGACCGCAGTCTGAGTCGCGTTCCACAGCATGGAATCGCGAAAAGGAGGAAGCCGTGAACGAACGCAAGTCCGTCACGCTAACGGAACCCGCCATATCAACCAAGCCAAAGGCATCGCGCGAGAAACCAGACGCGCAGGCCCTGAGCAAGGCAGATCTCGACGAGCTAATCAAGGAAATCACGATCGATGGCATGTGCGGCGTCTATTGATTCATGAATCGAGAGAATCGACTCGCACTGGCCGAAAGCGCGTCCCTGCGCCATGAGGCCTTCGGCGCCCTAGTCTACAGTTACCCTGACCGCCGCCTGTTATTCATCGATCACCAGCTCCTGCCGTTCCTGGCCTCGACCGGCGGGCGGACTATAGGCGAGATCGCCGATGACCTTCTGTCCCGCGGCGTGATGTCGGAGACAGGGTTCGCCAGGACGCTCTTACTGCTCGACGGTCTGCATCAAAAGGGGATTGTGAATGTACTATGACCGGCTGCGGCGCGGTCTGAGCGCGCCCATATGTCTGACCTGGGAGATGACCTACGCCTGCAACCTGCGCTGCATCCATTGCCTGTCGTCCTCGGGAAAGCGGGCGGCGGGCGAACTGACCACCGAGGAGGCGAAGCACCTGCTCGATGACTGGGCACATATGCAGGTTTTCTACATCAACGTCGGCGGCGGCGAGCCGATGACCCGCCGGGATTTCTTCGAGCTAATGGAGTATTCCATCGATCGCGGCATCGGCGTCAAGTTCAGCACCAACGGAACGCTGATCGATACTGCCGCGGCGGACTGGATCGCGTCCACGGACTACCTCGATGTCCAGATCAGCCTGGACGGCGCATCGCCTGGGGTCAACGACGCGATTCGCGGGGTCGGCTCGTACGGTCGGGCCCGACACGCAATGGAGCTACTGTCAGAGCGCGGGGTGCCGTTCAAGATCAACACCGTGCTCACTCGGCGCTGCTTCGAGCAACTCGACGCTCTCTACGACATGGCCCGCGGCTATCGCGCCGAGCTTCGGGTCACCCGGCTCCGCCCGTCCGGTCGCGGCATGCAGGTCTGGTCGGCGCTCCGGCTGACACAGGCGCAGAATCGGTCGGTTTACGACTGGCTGCAGGAGCATCCGGACGTCCTCACCGGCGATTCGTTCTTCCACCTGTCGGCGCTGGGGAAGCCGCTCGATGGGATGAACATGTGCGGCGCGGGGCGGATTGTCTGCTGCGTCGACCCCGTCGGCGATGTCTATGCCTGCCCCTTCGTCCTCGTGCCCGAGTTCAAGGCGGGAAACGTTCGGGAATTGTCATTCGCCGAGATCTGGCATGACTCCAAACTCTTTCGCCGCTTGCGCCAGTGGGAAGTGGGCGGGTCCTGTACCGAGTGTCCCGCGTACAGCAAATGCCACGGCGGGTGCATGGCGGCGAAATTCTTCACCGGGATTGCGTTGGACGATCCCGACCCGGAGTGCGTGTTCAAACCCGAGGTTGTCACTACCGACACGATCATCCCGCTCACGCTCACCCCTCGCCCGATCGCGGCCGCAGTCTCGCATTAACTAGATGTCAGACCAGGTCTGGCAGCTGGCGCCCGACGTTCGGATCGCGTCCGATGCGCACCACAGTTTCCTCGTCCGGGATGCACCACTGCACATTTTCAAAATCAGCCCGTCCGTACTTCCCCTTCTGCGGGCGTGTATTCCGGGAACGACCGTCGAGAACGCGCTGGAGAGCGCGCGGCAGCTCGGCGATGGCGTCGCAGCGGCGGTCCTGCATCGGCTCGAAGACGCCGGCTTGGTCGCGCGCGTCGGTCAACCGGACGACGCGGCGCTGCCCGCCATCTCGATCGTCATCCCGGTGCGCAACCGTCCGCAGGCGATCGTACGCTGTCTTGCCTCACTGAATCGGCTTCATTACCCGAAAACCCGCCTCGACATCATCGTGGTCGATGACGCTTCAACCGACGAAACGCCGGCAGCGGTGTACGCGTTCGGCGGCGAGATTCCCCTCGAGCTGGTCACCATCACGAAGCATCGAGGTCAGGCCTCATGCCGTAACGTGGCCGCGGAGCGCGCGCGTGGCGAAATCCTCGCCTTCATCGACAGCGATTGCGAGGCCGCCCCGGATTGGTTGATGAAGCTGGTTCCCGAGTTCTTCGACGAAGACACGGTTGCGGTCGGCGGCGGGGTTTGGCCCCTCGAGGAGCGTCACTGGCTGCAGCGATATGAGGCGGTGCGGTCGCCGCTGCACCAGGGTCCGGCTCGGGCCATCGTCCGGCCGGGCACGGCCGTCAGCTACCTGGCCGCCTGCAACCTGCTCGTGCGGCGCAGACCGTTCCTCGCCGCCGGCGGCTTTGTCATCGATCGGGGAGAAGAGGTGGATTTGTTGTGGCGCTTCTGCGCACAGAAGCTGACCGTCCGTTATCAGCCGACTGGGATCGTGTACCACGACCATCGATTCCGGCTCGGTGAGTTCGTCAACCGCCGGACCTTCTACGCTGGCTCTGAGCCGATCCTGCTCCGACGGCACCCAGGGAACGTGCGCCCCTTGAACCTGCCGCTGGGACTGGTATTGGCCCTCGCATTGGGAATGCTGGTCACGATCAGCAGGGCGTGGCTGCTCCTTCCTGCGTTGCTTTTGCCCATCCTGGCCGAGCTCGGCCTCACGTGGCGTAGGTGGCTGACGAGCGGCGCACCGATCCGGCGGTGGGTGATGGTTCGCGCCACAGGGAACCGCTATGTTTCCGCGGCCTACTTTAGCGCCGCCAACCTAGTCCGCTATTACACGGTGCCGCTTGTCCTGCTAAGCCTGGTCGCCGGCGCCATCTGGAGCCCAGCACGCTGGCTGCTTCTGCTCGTCGCTGCGTGCTTCCTAGCGGTCGCGGCGGCCGACTGGTGGCGGCTTCGTCCGCGCTTACACCCGGGCGCCTTCATCGCCGGCCACGTACTCGATACAGTCGCCTATCACATTGGAATCCTGGCCGCCTGCATCCGGCAACGAACCGTCCGCCCTCTGCAGATGAGGATACGAATCGTTACCTGACATCGAGGGCGAAGACGCCCTCGATCTCGACCGCGATCCCGAAAGGAAGCGTAGGGACGCCGATCGCCGAGCGAGCGTGCGGCCCGCGTTCCTGGCCGAAGACATCGATCAGGAGCTCGGAGGCCCCGTTTGCGACCCGGTGTTGCTCGGTGAAATCCGGCATCGAGTTGACCAGGATCAGAAGCTTCACCACGCGTTTGACCCGATCGAGCTCTCCAATCGTCGCCTTGATCGTCGAGAGCATGTTCAGGGCGACGAGCCGTGCAGCTTGCTGGCCAGTCTCGACGTCGAGGTCTCTACCAAGCTTGCCTTTGAAGACGAAATCGCCGGCCCGGAATGGGCCGTGCCCGGAAACGAACAGCAGCCCGCCAATCGCCACGGCGCCAACGTATCTGGCGACGGCGGGCGCCGGCGGTTCGAGCTGCAGGCCAAGTTGCGCCAGGCGCGCTTCGGGGGTCACGAATTTACACCTCGTCGTGTGTCGCTCCTAACGTAACGAGTGACGAGCGCCGACAGGTCCATGCTTCCAACCGTTGTGACCGACTCGTTGATCACCTCGCGTACTCGCTCGATGACCGGCGTCGATGCTCTTACCTCGATGAAGTTATCGATGGACAGGTTCAAGTCCTTAAGTAAGTCCCTAAGCGAGAAGAGAGGGTCGGCGAACTGACCTTCGGCGTATCCGGTTCGCCTCGAGGTGAGATACGGGGCTTGCAGGCTGAGCGCCGAGAAGACAGTTTCGCGATCGAGCCCGAGCGCGAGGCCGGCGCCCATCAATTCCGCCGTAACGGCGTGGGTGCTCGCAAGCATCGAGTTCGCAATCAGCTTCAGTCGGGAACCGGCGCCGAGCTTACCCGCGTGCCGAATGGTTCCCAACATCTCGAGCACGGGTCGGGCTCGATCGACATCTTGCTGACTGCCTCCAACAAAGAGCCACGCATCCCCTGTCTCGATCGCCTGCGGGCTCCCAAAGATCGGTGCATCTAGCAGGCGTACGCCTTTCTTTCGAGTCGCGGCGTCGAGCTCGAGGATGACGCCCGGCCCCGCGGTACTCATCTCGATGAAGAGCTGCTGGACTGCTGCTTCGAGCGCTCCGTTCGATCCGAGGAATACGTCTCTAACCGCCTCGGGACCGGTAAGGCTACTGAGGACTAAATCGGCTCTGGCGACGGCGTCGGCAGGCGTTGGCGCGACAGCTCCCAGTCGAAGTCGTGCCGCGCGGTCCCGCGTTCGATTCCACAAGACGAGCTTCAGGCCGAAGCTGCTTAGGCGGCGGGCAACGGCCGAGCCCATTCGGCCGGTGCCGAGAATGGCGACCGTCACGAGGGTGCGCCGAGTACGCGTTGGAAGCCCGCCGCGACCAGGACATCGTCGCGCTGGAGGTCATGGATCGAGCCCCGGCCGACCCCGAGCAGCGTAGAGTCGATCCCGTCGCGGAGGATCTTTAGGACGTTTTCGACGCCGGCCTGCCCGTTCGCCGCGAGTCCCCACAGGTAGGCGCGGCCGATCATGACGGCCGTGGCCCCCAACGCCAGGGCTTTGACGACATCACTGCCGCGGCGGATCCCACCGTCGAGGACAATCTCGATCTGGTTGCCGACGGCATCCGCGATTGCGGGCAGCACCCGGATCGGCGCCGGCGTCCCGTCCAGGTTGTTGCCGCCATGATTTGAAATAGAGACCGCCGTCACGCCGGCGTCGACCGCGCGGCAGGCATCGTCAATACGGCTCACGCCTTTGAGCATGAACGCGCCTCCCCACTCTTTCCGCATCCACGTAATGTCATCCCAACTTGGCGGCGCGGTTCGCATCCAGTCTCGATAGGCGGCGAAAAACGTCGGGGCCGCTTGACCGCGTTCCGCTAGATTCGGGGTTGTCAGATCGGGGAGACGGCCGCTGCGTGCAAAATCCACCAGCCAGCCAGGTCGCATCAAGGCCTGCGGCGCAAGTCGGGCCATGGCTCTAAGGTCCAGAACCTCTGGGATCCAGGGGCTGCCCCAGTCACGGTGATGGGAAAACGACCAGTCGAGCGTGACAATCAGGCCTTTGACGCCGGCGGCCCGGGCGCGCTCCATCAAGGTCGACATCGAGGCTTTCGTGCCCATCCAGTACATCTGGAAAAACGTCTGAGGGTTGGCCTTCGTGACCTCCTCCATCGGCTTGCTGGCGAACGAGCTGAGACCCATGGCGGTTCCCAGTGCAGCCGCGGCGCGAGCCACAGCGAGTTCCGCCTGCGGGTGGACCGCCTGGACGCCGGTGGGCGACATGATGACGGGCAGGGATATGGCCTGCCCCATCACCGTTGTGGACAGCTCACGCTTTGCCGGCGAGCCCGCGACATGCGGGGCAAACCCGAGTTCGCTAAAGGCGGCGGTATTGTCTCGATACGACACGCCTTCCTCGGATCCCGCCAACAGCGCGCTATATACGGACGCCGGCAGGCGACGCTTGGCTCGACGTTGGGCTTCGCCGACGGTCTCGAACCACTTATTGGCCATCGTGCCCCACCGCTAGGCCGGAACCTTTCGGCCATTGTCGCTCGTCGGTGATAGACCTTCTCCAACCTTGAGCTCGACGATCAGCTGTCGATGCCGGGTGCGGGCGGTATTCATGATCTGATGAACGATCGGTTGTGCGACGCGGATGTATTGCACGTAGCCATCTTTGAACTCGTCGGTCTGCACCACGACGCCATCCCGCACCAGTGAAATCCGGCTTGGGGTCACGTAGGCGATGACATAGTCGATCTCGTGGCGGTGTAATGGTGAGGTCCCGCCGGGCGCCAGCTCCATCGACCAGACACGCACGGTATCATTCTCGAACAGCAGTTCCGTCCCGACCTGATCCATCGTTGCCTCCGACCTCACTCGCCCGGTCGGCGCTTCAAAACCCGGCCAGGCCGCTCGCCGGTGAGCTGGTCGCCGCTCGCCACCCGGCGCCCGTTCACGAACACCGCCCGGACACCGACGGGTAGGCGGGTCGGTTCGGCATAGGTCGTCTGGTCGCTGATCGTGTCGGGGTCGAAGACAACAATATCGGCGGCGCTGCCAACGGTCAGATGCCCTCGATCGTCGAGTCCCACGATGCTCGCGGGCAGTGACGTCATCCGCCGCACGGCCTCGGGAAGGTCAAGTACGCCGAGCTCGCGAACATACCGCCCAAGGAACCGGACGAAGGACCCGTACGCTCGAGGGTGGGCCCGCTTTCCCACCGCAACCACCCCAACGGAATCCGAACCGATCGCCGCGTGCGGGTAGGCAGCGAGCGTTTTCAAATCGGCCTCAGACATAAGGAAGACGGCCATCAGCACGCCGCCTCGCTCCTCGCTCAGCAGATCGAACACGAAGTCAAACGGATCCGCGCTCACCCGGGCTGCGGCATCGGCCACCGTCAGCCCCTCGAATCTCTGATTCTTCTTAGAGACCACCGAGGTAACGATCACCCGATTCCAGCCTTCCGACGCCCGGTACGGATTCCACCAACCATCGACGCCGGCCAGCATCTCTCGCCGGATTTGTCGGCGAGAGTCGGCGGCCCGCAACCGCTCGATCATGGCCGGGATACCGCCGTCGAGGGCCCATGGAGGGAGGATAGCCGTCAGGAAGGTGCTGGCGGCCTCGTAGGGGTAGAAGTCCGTATACACGCGCGCGCCCTCAGCCCGAGCGGCGTCGATACGCTCCAGCGCCGTCTTCACCATGCCCCAGTTCTTCCTCGCTACCGCCTTCAGGTGGCTGACCTGCAATCGGATCCCACTTCGGGCTGCGACGGCGAGCGACTCTTCTATGGAATCCATCAGGTGGTCACCCTCATCACGCATGTGGGTGGAGTAGAGCCCGGCCCAGCGGTTGGCGACCTTTGCCAGGTCGATGAGTTCATCCGGGGCCGCGTACACACCAGGTGGATAGATCAGGCCGGTCGACAGTCCCCAGAATCCGGCGGTCATTGCGTCGCCGACCAGTCCCCGCATCTCCGTCTGTTCCGCCTGACTCGGGCCACCCTTCGCCAGGCCTCTGACCGCGGTCCGGATGGTCCCGTGCCCGACGAGCGGCACCAGGTTCTGTGCCGGTTTTGCCAAGGCTAGCGCCCGTAGGCTGTCCTCGAAGCTGCGCCAAGTCCAATCGATGCCCTCGCCAAGCGGCCGCACGAGCTCTTCGAACTCCCGCGCGTGCTGGTCACTGATTGGCGCCACCGAGAAACCGCAGTTGCCAATGACTTCGGTGGTCACGCCCTGCAGTACGGCATGGGGGGCGAGCGGGTTGTTGAAGACCGTGAAATCCGAGTGTGTGTGAATGTCAATGAACCCCGGGCTGACCACCAGCCCGCGCGCGTCTAACTCGTTCTCGCCGTTGCCGACATCGCCAATCGCCGAGATCCGGCTGCCGTCAGTCGCGACGTCCGCGATCCGCGGCGGTCCACCCAGGCCGTCGACCAGTAAGCCACCCCGTAGTACGTGCTCATGCATGTCGGCGCGAGGTCAAACGTTGAACTGAATGGGCGGTAGGGTGGGCCGCAGGAATTCCGCGAGGCGGTTCTCCGCTTCATCGGAAATCCGGCTTCCGGCGGCGACCACTCTGGTAATGCCATCGATCGCAATGAGGGCAGGCCGGATGGTCGCCGCCATCGTCAGGGGTCGGTAGGGGCAGCCCTGACACATGCCGGTGAAGCGGAGGCGCAAGGTTCCGTCTTCCGAAAGGTCGACCATTTCGACGCCGCCGGCGTGGGTCGAGATCAGGTTCGACAGAGCCTTAAGCCGATCGTTAAGCGCCTGATGATCGATGTGTGTCGCGGCCACGACCGGTTACCTATTAGGCCGCGGCGGTCGCGAGTTGTTTGCGCTTGGCCTGGATGTCGATCCCCATGATGCGAGCAAAGTTGCGGCCCAGGATCTTCTCTTTGTCCTCGCGGGTGATCTGCGGGTAGCCGTATCCGCGGCGCAGATCCTCAGGAATCTCGAACTCCATGAAGGCCTTCAGATAAGGCGCCGGGCCGCCTGCGAGGGCGGCCTCCGACCCCCACAACAACTTGTCGACCCCGACCTCCATCAACAGCTTTCCCATCTGCTCCTGCACTAGCCGGGGGGCGATGACGAAGTAGTTGATGCTGCCGGAGAGGGCGAGGTAGATGTTGGGGAACCGGCCGGCGATGTTGACGACTTCATCGAAGTAGGGGACGGCGAGGTGGTGGATGATGAAGCTCAGGTCGGGAAAATCCCGCGCGGGGGCCTGCAGGTCGAGGGGACTGAGGTCCTCCAGGTTCTGCAAGCCAAAGGGGATGCCTTTGTGGAATTGGAGCACCTTGACGCCCAGCTGGCGGGCCTTCTCGTACAGCGGGTAGGCGACCTTCTCGTCGTCGCAGCGCCATGACCCCTGCACGTGGCCGTTGTAGTACTTCATCGAGGTCGCGCCCAACTCTTTGATCTGGTGTTCGGTCTGCTCCAGGGCGTCGCTGAGGCCTCGGTACAGCGGGTCGACGCCGCCACAGAAGAGCACCCGATCGGGATACGCCTTTGCCATCGCGTGCTGGGCGTACACCGGCGCGAAGAAGTCCGTCCACCAGTCGAAGATGGGAACGACCTGGGCCATGGCCATGTCGGTCGGCGCTTTCACGAAGACCATGTCGTAGAGCTCCTCTATGGTCCAGCGCTTGCCGAAATCATTCTCCGGCACGTTGTATGCCTCTGCCCGGGTCGCGCGGCCCAGGGCAAGCATCTGCTGGCGGGCCTGCTCGGCATCGGCACGGTCCGCTCGCAGGTTCGCCTTTGACATGTCATAGACGTGGATCACATTGTCGAGAATGAAGATGTCCTCGATCACGCTTGCTCCTCCTCCGTGCTCGTTAAAGTGCTGTGACGCCGGCGTCGACCGGCAGTGCTGTTCCGGTTAGATATCGGGCCTCGTCCGACGCGAGGAACAAGACCGCATTCGAGATGTCGATGGGATCGAGCAGCTTCTGGATCGCCTGGCTCTTAAGCCAGCCGCCAACCATGCTGTCCCACTCGATCTGGTGCCGATATGCCAGTCCACGGTTCGTGCCGGAGTCAACCGTACTGGGGCAGATGGAGTTTACCGTGATCCAATGCTGGGCCAGCTCGATGGCAAGGCTCTTGCCGAGGGCAATCACGGCCGCCTTGGTGGCGACGTATGGCCCCAGCCAGTGCCAGGCTTTGAATCCGGCGGACGACGAGATCAGCACGATCCGCCCATACTCCTGCTTGATCATCTGCGGGATCACGGCTTTGCACGACTGCCAGACGCCCGTCAGATTCGTCCCGATCAAGAGATCCCAGTCGCTTCGCGTCATCTCCCAAGCAGCGCCCATCATCGCGATGCCCGCGCTCGCGACCAAGATGTCGATCCGTCCGAACTTCTCAACGGTCTGTTCGACGGCGGCATCTAACTCGCCCTGATTGCGAACGTCGCCCACCAAACCCAGGCTGCCGCGCCCGAGCTTTTCCACGTCGCCGACGGTCTTGTCGAGGTCGGCCTGCTTGGCTAGCGGGTAGCCGGGCTCCGCATCCCGATGCCCGTCGCCCAGGTCAAACACTGCGACATTCGCGCCTTCACGTGCCAGGGTTAGGACGTGCGAGCGACCGAGTCCGACAGCCCCACCCGTCACAAAGGCCGTTTTTCCATCCAGCCTACCCACTGATCAGCCCTCCCTTGCTGAAAGTGTCGTCTGCCCCGCGAAGAAAATCTTGACAGCGCGCGGCCCGCATTCTAGACTAGCCCGGTCCCAAAACGCAAGACCGATTCCGCAGTATGGAATTTTCCGTAGAACGGGATCGATTGGCAAAAGCGAAGAGCGAAGGGACGGGCAGGCACGTCAATGAAAACTCAGGTAGTGTCTCGCGAGCGGAAGGCCGGGCGTCCAGCTGGTGGCGTCCGTGCCGTCGAGCGCTCGCTGGCCATCCTTACCGCGTTCTCACCAGAACGATCGGAGCGGAGTCTCGAGGAGATCAGCCGATCGATCGAGCTGCCCAAGAGCACCACGCACCGGTTGTTGCAGACACTCTCCACAAGCGGGTTCGTCGAACCTGGCCGCAAACCCGGGGCTTACCGGCTCGGGTTGCAGGCCGTGGCCATCGGCCGGATCGCCGCATACGACCGCCGGCCGGAAGAGGGCGTGTCTACCGTTATGCGCGCCTTGCGCGACGACGCCGACGAGGCGGTCGGGCTGTCGGTCATAGAAAAGAACACCGTCATCGTCGTTGCGAAAGAGGTTTCCCGGCACCCCTTGAGCTATAACCTTGGGGTTGGGGCCGTGCTGCCGGCCTACTGTACCGCCTCCGGTAAGGTCCTGCTCGCGGATCTTCCCGATTCCCAAATCAATCGGCTGTACCCGGCCGGTCGGATGTCAGGGCAAACCAACCGGACCATCGTCACGATCGAGACGCTGAAGTCTCATCTCCAGCAGGTGCGTCACCGCGGGTATGCAATCGACAACGAAGAACTGGCTGACGGACTGCGTTGCGTCGCCGTGCCAATCCGGGACTTTTCCGGGCGCGTGAGTCATGCGCTCGGTGTATCCGGGCCCAGCGCGCGACTCAGCCTCGACCGGCTGCGCGAGTTGGTCGAGCCGCTGATGGCCGCCTCGCGCCAGATCTCGGTCCACATGAGCATGGTCGCCTGATGGCTGAGTTCTCCAGGCTAACGCCGGCTGAAGCGGATCGTGCCGCGCGGCTGCAGGCTTCGGTGAAGTTTTCGATTTTGCTTCCTGGCTCATTGCCGTTCAGATACCGCCTGGCGAGCACGAAGACCGTAGAGCACGCTGGGGACCTGGCGATCATGGCATTTCGTGGTCCGTGGGGCAGGTCGTTCCGCCTGACCGAGAGAATCGCGACGCTGCCGTTGCGCACCGAGCTCGCCGGCGCAGGGATCCCGTACCGGACGATTCTGTACCGGGGCCGGGACTTCACCGTGGTTGGCGGCGAGTTTGTGGGCGAGCCGGTCGATGTCTGGCACTGGCACGACACGCGCTACGCCGTGGCCTGGGAACAGTATGGGTTGATTTGCGAAATCGGAGTGATTCGTGGGCACGGCCCCGGCCTGAGTCGGTGCCTTCGTATCGCGTCCTCGCTTCGGTCCGTGGCGCAAGTTCGGCCGACGCTCAGGCTGTCGGCGAAGGGGGTTGATGTAGCCCGATGAGCCACTGAGGAGGGGGCGCAGCGTCCGTTTCCAAGGTCGTTGCTCTGATTTGAACAAGGAGGGAAATGGTGGCCAGCGAAGGAATTAGAGTCGATGAGGCGTTGCGGTCGGTGGGGGAAAGGGCTCTGCGGTGGAGTGCGTCGCGCCGGGGTTTTCTGCAGGCTGGCGTCGGCGTGGCGGCGAGCGCGTTTCTCGCCGCATGTGGCGTATCCCAGTCAACGGGAGGGACCCCGCGCAAGAAAGTCGCGTTTATCCTGCCGAGCTATACCCAGGCTCGCTGGCAGAACGCCGATCAGAAGTATTTCCAGCAAGAGGCCGCCAAGCACAACCTCGACGTCCTGATCCAGGTCTCGAACGACGATGAGGTATTGCAGGCGAGCCAGGTCGACAACGTCCTGACCCAGCAGATCGACGTTCTGGTCCTTACCGCCGTCAATGTCGATACAGCGAAGGCGATGGTCCGCAAAGCGAAAAATGCAAACGTGCCGACGATCGCCTACAACTACATCATCAGCGACGTCCCGCTTGCGGCCGTCGTATCGCGCGATGCCAAGCAGGTTGGACACGACCTCGCAGCGGCCGTCGTCGCCGCTGCGCCGAAGGGCAACTACGTGCTGGTATTCGGCGACCAGGGTACAAGTGTCGCGCAAGACAAAGGATCGGGTTGCCTGTCGGTGATCCAGCCCCTGGTGGACTCGGGCGACATCAAGATCGTGTCCCAGCAATGGAACCGAGCCTGGGCTCCCGACCTCGCTCAGAAGCAAGTTGAGAATGCAATGACGGCAAATCGCAACAACATCCAGGCGGTGCTCCCGATGAACGACGGAATGGCTTACGGCGCCATCCAGGCGCTAAAGGGCCAGGGGCTAGGCGGGAAGGTTCCTGTCACCGGGGAGGACTGCGAGGTGCAAGCTTTGAAGCTCATCAACGAGGGGTCGATGCTCGCCAGCAGCTTCACGCCCTTCAACCAGATGGGAATTGCCGCGGCGAAGGCGGCTGCCGCGGTTGCCAATGGCCAGAAGGTCACAACGGACAAAACCATCGACAATGGTCAGGGTGCCGTGCCCTGGGTTCAGATCGCGGCCTTCAATGTGACGAAGAGCACCCTGTCGAAGTTCCTCGACGACTATCCTTGGTGGGCGACCCGAGCGCAGGTCGGCATCTAGGACGATTGAGGCTCGTGAACGCGCAGCTTGCTTCGTCTCGCGAGCCTCACTCCGTGGAAGCGGCGATCCTCGAGGTGCGGGCGGTCGACAAACACTTCGGCGCGACCCACGCACTTCGCTCGGTCTCGCTGGCGATCCGCCCCGGTGCCGTCCACGCCATCGTGGGGGAGAACGGTGCCGGGAAGTCCACCCTGGTCAAGATCATCGCCGGCGTCCTTCCAGCGAGTTCGTATAGCGGGCAGATCTTGATCGAGGGAGTACCTCGGTCGTTCTCGAATATCCGCGACGGCGAGCGCGCCGGCGTGTTCATCGTTCCGCAAGAGTTGAACGTCGTACCCGCAACCACCGTTGCGGACAACCTGTTCCTGAATCGGGAATTTGGCCATTTCGGTCTCGTTGACTACGGGGCGATGTGGTCGGCTGCTGCGCAATGGATTGAGTCGCTCAAAATCGAGGTCCAGCCCACCACGCCGATGCGCCGACTGAGTGCGGGTCAGCAGCAGTTGGTCAGCATTGCTCGGGCCATGACGCGAGGCGTGAAGATCCTCATCCTCGACGAACCGACGTCCAGCCTTACCGAGGCGGAGACCGATCTCTTGTTCGCTCGCATCGCCGAGTTTCACCGCGTGGGCGTGACCACCGTGTACATTTCGCACCGATTGCCGGAAATCGTCCGGCTCGCAAACGTCGTCACTGTCATGCGGGACGGCCGGGTGGTCGAGCATCTGAGCATGCAGGACGCTGCCACCACGCCACGACGCATCGTGCGCGCGATGATCGGACGCGACATCGAGGAAATGTTTCCTAAATCGAAGGCGGTCTTGGGTGATGTTGCACTGGAGGTGAGCGACCTCACGGTCGATAGCCTGCACCCGGGCCGGCCGGCGCCGGTACAGGCCGCAACGATCCGCATTTGCCGGGGTGAAATCCTCGGAGTCTTCGGAGTTGTCGGCTCGGGTACCTCAGAGCTTGCCCGTGCCATCTTCGGCGCCTGGCCAGGTCGCGTCCACGGCTCGGTCCGGACAAAACGGAAGGCAATCGGATCGAATTCGCCTCGGCAGGCGATTAGTGGCGGGATTGGCTATCTCTCCGGCGATCGCAAGCGCAGCGGGCTGGTCCTGAAGATGTCGGTTGCTGCCAACATCTCACTCGTTGTGCTGAAGCGCCTGGTGCATCGCCTGGTTATCAGCCCCAAGCGAGAGCTTTCGCTGGTCCGGCATTATGTTGACCGGCTGCAAATCAAGATTCGGTCCGTCGACCAGTCAGTTTCTGAGCTCAGCGGCGGCACGCAGCAAAAGGTGATGGCCGCGCGCTGGCTCGCCGCCAGCCCGGACGTCTTGATCCTCGAGGATCCGACTCGCGGTATCGACGTCGGGACCAAAGCCGAAATCTATGCCCTGATGGCGCAACTGGCAGAGGAAGGACGGGCCATTCTGCTCGTGTCTTCCGACCTGGAAGAGGTGCTCGGGATGTCCGACCGGATGGCGGTCATGCACAAGGGCCGGCTTGTCGGGAATTGGGATCGGGAGTCGGCGTCGGAGGAAGAACTGATGAGCGCGGCGACTGGGGGAGACTGAAGCTGAGTCAACCTGTCCAACGGTTGCAGACTCTTGGCGACGCCACCCGAGTGCTGGCCCGATCGCGTCTGACCGGTCGACTCTTCGCCGGGGAGCGGGTCAGGTCATTCGGACTGGTCGCGATTCTCGCCGTTGTCTGGATCATCTTCCAGTTCTTGACCGCCGGCCTGTTTCTGAGCCCCCGCAACCTGACCGTGTTGAGCGTCCAGGTGGCCATCAGCGCCATTCTCGCTGCTGGGATCGTCATGATCATGGTCCCAGGTCACATCGACCTCTCCATCGGCGCCACCGTCTCGTTTTCCGCGATCATCGCCGCGGTGGCGATGACGAATTTCCATTTTTCGATCTGGCCGGCCATCGTGGCCACGCTGCTCGTCGCGGCTGTCATCGGCGTCTGGCACGGCATCTGGGTCGCCCTCATGCGCGTGCCCGCCTTCATCGTCACCCTTGCAACGTTGCTGGCGCTCCGCGGGGCTTCACTATTGATAACCTCTGGCCGGACCATCGCTCCGAGTGACACGATAACGTTCATCTCCGACTATTCCCTGTCGCCGCTTGCCAGCGGGGTCGTACTTGCCGCGCTGTGGGCGGGCATTGTCGGCCTTTCGATCCGAGAGCAGCGGGCCCGGCTCGCGGCTGGAATGGAGGCCTCGTTCCTGTCCCTGGTGGGAATCCCAGCCGTCATCGCGGGCGCCCTGTGTTTGGCTGCGATCGCGATCGCCTTCTCCTATCGCGGGATGCCGCTCCCGGTGGCCGTGCTGTTGGCGGTCGTTGCCGTAATCAGCTTTCAGCTCCGGTATACGCGATTCGGCCGGCATCTCTACGCGATCGGCGGGAATCCCGAGGCCGCAAACCTGGCGGGCATCAACATCCGCTGGCACAGTTTCTGGGTCTTTGTGGCCATGGGAGTTCTGTACGGGGTTGCGGGATTGATCTTCGTCGCGCGCCTTGACAGCGCCCCACCCAACGGAGCCACGGGACTGGAGCTGAACGTGATCGCCGCCGCCGTCATTGGGGGAACGAGCCTTCTGGGCGGCGTCGGCCGGGTGCTGGGCGCCGTGCTAGGGGCGCTGCTGATGGAGACGCTCAACAACGGGATGAGCCTCATGAACCTGCCGTCCTACTACCAGCAGATCACGATCGGCTTTGTCTTGCTCATCGCTGTCTACCTCGATATCCGGGCGCGAGGGCGGGGCTAACTTCGGGGGCTTTCGCCGCCCGGCTCAAAATTCCGTAGATCGCACAAGGAGGAATTGATGAGACGAATGGGACGACTCGACGGAAAGACTGCCCTGATTACGGGCGGCGCCAGGGGGCAAGGTCGGGCCATCGCCGTGAAATTCGCGAACGAAGGCGCGGATATCGTGATCTGCGATATCTGCCATGACATCGACACGCTGGGCTACGGCCTGGCCACGAAGGAGGATCTTGACCAGACGGTGGCGATGGTCGAGGAGCAGGACGCGCGTTGCCTGGCGATGGTCGCCGATGTCCGGGATCAGGCCGCGCTCGATCAGGTAATCCGCCAGGGGATCGCTCGCTTCCAGAAGATCGACATCTTGGTCGCCAACGCCGGCATTGTCGACTACAAGCCATTCTGGGAGATCACCGACAAGGAATGGAAAGACCAGATCGACGTGAACCTGACCGGGGCTTGGCACAGCGCAAAAGCTGTCGCTCCGCACATGATGGAGCGAGAATCCGGCTGCATCGTCTTCACATCGTCGGTCAACGGGATCGAGGGGGGATGGAATTACTCCCACTACATTGCCGCAAAGCACGCGGTGCTGGGTCTGATGAAGAGCGTTGGTCTCGAGCTTGGGCCCTACAACATCCGGGTCAATGCGGTCCTGCCCGGTCCGGTCGATACGAAGATCAACGACAATCCTCCCGGTCGCGACCGCATCGTTGGACACAAAGGGGCAACCCGCGAGGAGTATCTGAAGAGCATCTTGTACTGGCACGCCCTCAAAGGAAGAACGGCGTTGCCTGCCTCCGCCATTGCCGACGGCATGATCTGGCTGGTTTCCGATGAGGCGGAAAACGTCAGTGGTCTCGAGCTGATCATCGACGCTGGTCACAACCTTCTGCCAGGCACGAATCCGCGGCCGGTGGTTGATGAGCGAGCGCTGGCGGAGCGAGCCACTCAGATGGCACCCGCCTGAGCCACCACAGTGGCCCGAGTCCTCACCTCTCCGATGGTGACAGGCGCCGACCGTCTTGGTTGGTACCGGCAGCTGGTGCTGATCCGCCTGTTCGAGGACCGCGTGCAGCAGTTCTACGACGAGAACCGGTTGCCCGGGACAACGCACCTCTCACAGGGACAGGAAGCGGTTGCCGTCGGCGCGGTCGCCGCGCTCAACCGTGACGACTATGTGACCATCACCTATCGCGGCCACGGCCAGGCCATTGCGCGCGGAGTCCCCATCGAGGCGGCGTTCGCGGAAATCCTGGGTCGAGCCAGTGGGACATCGGGTGGGCTGGGTGGCTCGATGCACCTCATCGACGCTTCCCGCGGTCTGATCGCGTCGTCCGGCATCGTTGCTGGAGGTCTGCCCATTGCGCTGGGGGCTGCGCTGTCGGCGCAGATCCAAAAGACCGGGCGGGTGGCAATGACCTTCTTTGGCGACGGTGCGACGAACATCGGCGGTTTCCACGAAACGCTGAACATGGCATCGGTCTGGAAGGCCCCGGTGGTGTTCGTCTGCGAGAACAATCTGTACGGTGAGTTCAGCCCGATCCGGACCACAACCCCGATCGACAATCTCGCGGATCGAGCCGCTGCATACGGGATGCGCGGCGAGGTGGTCGACGGGAATGACGTCGAGCTCGTCTTCGCGCGCACAACGCAGGCCGTCGAGCGGGCGCGAAACGGCGACGGTCCGACCCTCCTCGAGTGCAAGACGTATCGCTACCGGGGCCACTCACGATCGGACCCGGGGAAGTATCGACCAGTCGGAGAGCTGGAGCGCTGGAAGCAGCGCGATCCAATCGAGCTCCTCGGGCACCGCCTCACCGAAGAGAGAATCGTCTCGTCGACGGAGCTGGAACAGCTCCGGCAGGAGGTCAACGAAGAGATCGAAGCAGCCGCCGCGCGCGCCGCCACGGCGCCGTGGCCGGCTCCCGAAATCCTCGAGCGCCTGATAGAGAGCGGTCGATGAGCGTGGCGTCTAGTCCGCTCGCGACCGGGGAGCTCACCTATCGCGAAGCCATCCGATCGGTACTGTTCGAGGAGATGCGGAGCGATCCGCGTGTCGTCCTCATGGGTGAGGACGTCGGCCAGGCCGGCGGACCCTTTAAGACCAGCGTGGGTCTGGCCGACGCGTTTCCCGACCGGGTGATAGACACCCCGATCGCAGAAAACAGCTTCGTCGGTGCCGCCCTTGGCATGGCAGCGACCGGGCTCCGGCCCGTGGTCGAGATCATGTTCGCCGACTTCCTGCTGGTCGCCGCCGACGCGATCGTGAATGAGTTGGCGAAGCTGCGCTTCATGTCTGGAAACCAGATCATCGCACCCGTGACGATCCGCGCCATCGGTGGAGGCACCATGCACTTCGGCGCTCAGCATTCGGCCACCTACGAGTCACTGTTCGTGCAAGTTCCCGGCCTGCACATCGCGACGGCCGGATCGCCGGCGAGCGCGTACGGCCTCCTCCGCTTCGCTATGCAGCTGGATGAGCCGGTGCTCTTCATCGAGCACAAAGGCCTCTACGCGCGCCGCGGCGCGGTGGACGCCGATCCGCGGCCTTACGCACCTGGCCGGTCGCGCCTGCTGCGAAAGGGCCGTGATGTGACGGTGGTGGCTAGCCTGCTGATGGTCGAACGCTCGCTCGAGGCCGCGATGACCCTCGCCGGCGAGGGCATCGATGTCGAGGTCATCGACGTGCAGTGGGTCCAGCCACTCGATGTCCACGCCGTGGCCGAAAGTGTCGGCCGCACCGGCCGGCTCATTGTTGTGAGCGAGCAGGTACACGAAGGCAGCTGGGCCGCCACGTTGATTTCGCGACTCGCGCAGGATGGAGCGCCATGGCGCGTCTCGCCTATAGTCCTGGGACTGCCGCGCCTGGCGATGCCCTTCAGCCCGCCGCTCGAAGCCGCGATGATCCCGAGCGCGGTACGGATTCAGGACGCCATCCGGCTTCTAACAAGAAGGTCCTAGGCGTGGGTGGCCCGCTGACGAGCGGATCGCGGTCGATTCGAATCGGCGGGACCGCCTACCCGCTCATACTGCCGTCGCTGCGTGATCCACGGCTGCATTCTGCCATCGTCATTCTGTCGTTGCAGGTGCTCGGCCAGACGGTGCTGCACTTCCAGCTCTCGATCGCGCAAATCTTGGCGGCGATCGCGACCAGCGCGATTCTCGAGGTGGTCATCACCTTCAAACAGCAACGGGTCTTGATGTGGCCGGCCAGCGCCCTGTTGACTGGCAATAGCGTGGCGTTCATCCTGCGCGCGGTCGGTACGCAATCCGGCGACTGGTGGAGCCTGAACGGGGTCAGCCTATTCGTCTTCACTTCCGCCGTGTCTCTGCTCTCGAAATACGTCATCCGGCGTGGAACTCGGCATGTCTTCAACCCGTCGAACCTCGGTCTGGTGCTCTGCTTCCTGCTCTTCGGCAGTCAGTACACCAATCCGCAGGATCTCTGGTGGGGGCCAATGACGCCCGGCCTCGCCCTGACCCTGGCGATCATCGTGTTGGGTGGCCTGCTAATTGTCCGGGAGATTCGAATGCTGGCGATGGTGGCAACGTTCTGGGTCGCCTTTTCGGCGTTTGTCGGCGTGGTGGCGTCGCAGGGCCACTGCATCAGCGCGCGATGGCACGATGGACCGATCTGCGGCACGTCGTTCTGGACCCTGCTGATCAGCTCGCCGGAAATACTGGTGTTCATCTTCTTCATGATGACCGACCCCAAGACGGCACCACGAGGCCAGGTGGGGCGAATTGTCTACGGCCTCAGCCTTGCCTTCGTGGGCGCCGTGCTGGTTGCGCCTTGGCAGACGGAATTCGCCACCAAGGTCGCCTTCCTCTCGGCACTGACGCTGATTTGCGCGGCGCTTCCACTGGCGGAACGGTACCTGCCGGCTCCGGGCGCCACTTCCGATCGCTTCCCTCTCCAACCGACCCTACGCCGCGGGGCCGTGCTGTTCGGCGCACTAAGCGCGTCGGCGTTGGTGCTGCAGGCGAGTGCAAGCCTCGGCATGCCGGCGCCGTCTACGGTCACGGGGGCGGTGGCCGTCAATCCATCGTTCCTAACCAACCGCCCCGTGCTTGCGGTTGACCAAGCGCTGGTTGCGTCGGTGACGATCGACAGTAAGGTGCATCGATTTGCCCCGTCGTTCCCGGACAGTACGGCTCACCAGATGGCTCACGATGCCATTGAAGACCTGATGATCGAAGGGATAGCCATACGGCAACTCGACAAGCGCCTGGGACGTACGGCAGTAATCGGGTCGCGGTTGAGGGAGCTTCAGCGCGTGATCGATACCGCGACAACTGTCGGACAAACCGTGGTGCCCAGCTACCGCTTTCGAACGGTCGTGATCGTACTGGTCTCCAGCCCCAGCAGCGCCCAATCACCACCGCAGCTGGCCATTCACCTCACCGGAAATGTGCATCTCGTCACCTATTCGACCAGCTCTCCGGGGCAGGTTGTCAGCGAAAGCGATACACCCTGCGACATGGTCCTGACGACGGTAGCGGTTGGGTCTCGCTATCTCATCACGGCGGAGCGACCGCAGTGACGGTCGGTCGCACAACCGAGGGCGTGGGGTCGTGAGCGAATCGGCTGCCGTGCGACGCCTGCTCGTGACCTTGGCGGTCAGCCTTTCGCTGATCAGTGCCGGCGTAAGCAATGCGTTCTCCTTGCCGACGATCGGGCTGCTCCTGGCCATTCCGTGGGTCGTGTACGCCACCAGCGCCATCAAGAGTTCGGAAAAGTACGAGCCCTACGTCGTCTTCAGCGCCGTGACGGTTTTGCAGCTTGGCATTGCGGTACGGTCCAGCGTCGGACCAGCAAGCAGTATGCATCTGGAGATCTGGAACGCCATCGCGTTGTTGATCGTGACGCTGCTCGCCGCGTCGTTTGCCAACGGCTGGCTGCGCGCGGCCATTCTGGTGGTCGCTCTTAACGCGGTCGTTGCCCTGTTGCCCCTGGGGTCCCGATCGGGCATCGACGTCGGTTTGCAATGGCTAGAGGCGGTGGTGCTGGTGATCGCGTTCTGGGAAGTGTCTCAGCAGCTGGTCCCGGGGCTGCACGCTACACGACTCAACCTGATGAGCGAACTCCGGGTGGGCGCACGTGGTCTCATACACCGTGGAACCGGATCAACGCTCTCGCGCGGGCGTCTCTCCGCCGGGCTTGTGACCCTGCTGGCGCTGATTCCCGGCGCCGTGTCCGCGGGGGCCCCGGTGCATGGGATTGGCTGCGTCGACGTCACGGCTGCCACCGGCCTACGCTTCGTCAACAGCTACGGTTCCACTGTCGCGACCGACGGTTTCGGCGCACAGATGCAACGCGACCTCGGAAACGGGATCGCGGTAGGCGACTACGACGGGGACGGATATCTGGACGTCTACGCGCTCGGTCAGAACGGCCATGCCTCACGTCTGTTCCGTAACGTTGCAGGACCGAACGGCAGTCGCCAGTTCGTCGACGTTACGGATCGAGCCGGACTTGGCGGCCAGCTCGGGCTGAGCCGTGCCGCATTCTTCGTTGATCTCACCGGCAATGGTTTGCTGGATCTCGTTGTGATCAACGACCGGGATCCGGAAGGTAAGCTCCCACCTTCGAAAATCTTTCGAAACAATGGCGACGGAACCTTTAGCGATGTGACCGCGGGCTCTGGGTTCGATCCGGTCGGCTACATCGTCAGCGGCGCGGCGATCGCCGACTACAACCGGGATGGGTTGCCCGATATCTACATCAGCTACTGGACTAACAACCGGGGACGATCGCTCGATACGCCGGCCGGCGCGCCTCCGGATCAATTCCCCGGCTACAACCGTCTCTACAAGAACCTGGGGAGTTTTCACTTTCAGGATGTCACCCTTCAGAGCGGGCTGGGTAAGCTGTCGCTCGACAGCTTTACCCCGATCTTCACGAACTTCACGACCAGCGGCTATCCCGACCTGTTCGTGCCGATGGATTACGGCGAGGGGGACCGCTATCTGAGGAACGACGCTGGAATCTTTCATGATGTGTCCAGCCAGTTCGGCATCGGGCATTCAGGCAACGACATGGGCGTGGCCGCGGCCGACCTGACAGGACGCGGTCTGGTGGATTTGTTCGTGACCAACATTACGGATCCGGCGCGCAACGTCGGCGTCAATCCAGGCAACACGTTGCTCCTGGCCACCCCAACGCCTGGCGGCGGGCTGCATTATTCCGATCACGCCGCGGAATTGGGCGTCATCGACACCGGTTGGGGGTGGGGAGCTAGCTTCGCAGACCTGAGCCTCACGGGCTACCCCGACCTGCTGGTTGCGCAGGGAGCCAGGCACCTCGCCGAGCCTTCACCTGCGCTGCGAGCTGGACGAGCGTCGCTGTTCATCAGCGACCAGCGGGGCCACTTCGTGCTGAGCCAAGGTACCGGATGCGACGTCCATGGGGAACTGCGCAGCGTTCTACCACTCGACTACGACCGCGACGGGGCTCCTGACTTTCTCATCAGCCAGGTCAATGGCCCGTTGCTCTTGCTCCACAACGTCACGCAGCCGCGAGGAAACTGGCTGACTGTGTCATGTCGGGGGAAAGGGGCACGCTGTCTCGGGACGAAAGTTATCGTTACTAGCGGCACGCATTCGGTGGGCCAGGTGATCCTGGCAGGAGGCAGCCTGCTGGCCGGGCCGCCGCAGGAGCTGTATTTCGGAGTCGGGTCTGCGACTTACGTTGACTCGGTCAGAATCCTGTGGCCCGGAGGAACGAGCGAAACTCTCCGCAAGGTCGCCGCGAACCAGCTTATCCGGATCGTCGCGCCGCCAGTCTCCTCGCAGGACCATCTGGGGTCGTGATGTCTCACGTCAATTCCGCGAAGGCACTTTCAATTGGCGGTATGACATGGCCGGAGGTGGACGCTCGTCTGGCGAATGGCTTCGATACTGTTCTGGTCATTTTGGGCGCCACGGAACAACACGGGCCCCACCTAACGGTGGCGACAGATGGCATCATCGGCGAGGCCATTGCCTACCGGGTGGCGGGGGAACTCGGGGGGACGCTGGTTGCGCCGCTCATGCCCATCGGCTGCTCCGACGAACACCAAGAATTTGCCGGCACCATCAGCCTGCGCCATGAGACGCTGGCGGCCTTCATCATCGACGTCTGCAAATCGCTGGGGCGTCAAGGATTCCGTTGGATCGCGGTGTTGAGTTGGCACGGTGGCAATGACGCCGCGCTGGGACTTGCCGAAAAGACGCTCAAGGAGGTTGCGTCCTTTCATTGCTGGTGCCAACCACAGCTCGACCCCGGTCTGGCGGCGAGCCGCGCCGCGGCTGAGGCCGTTGGCATTGACCCAGCTCGAGCGGGTGCGCACGCGGGACACGGAGAGACGTCGCTCATGCTCGCGATCTCACCGGACCAGGTTCGAACTGATCGACTTGAGCCAGGATTCATAGGCGACATCACGGAGGTCTGGCCCGTGCTCACGACTAAGGGCCTGCGTCCGGTCACTCCCACTGGAATTCTGGGAGACCCTCGTGGCGCGTCGGGAAATGACGGCCGGGTTTACCTGGACTCATACGTCTGCGAACTGGTCAACAGACTCCGATCTTGGCGCGGAGGGTGAAGCCCGAGCCGATCATTCTGGCCTGGCTTGTTGGTTTCAACCTGCGGGCAGCGGTCTTGGCGGTCCCTCCTGTGCTTCCGCAGTTGCGGGCCGACCTTCATTTGTCCTTTTCACTCGCTGGGGCTTTGATCTCGCTGCCAATCCTTTGTATGGGTGCGGCGGCGATTCCGGGTGCGCTGCTTTCTAATCGGGTTGGTGCCCGTTCCGTGGTTGGGGCGGCGACGCTGGTAGTGGGACTTGCGGCACTTGCCAGATTATTGCCGCCGGAACAGCTGGCAGTTTTCCTCGGGACCCTTGCGCTTGGGCTCGCGATTGCGGTGGCGCAGCCTGCCGCCGCGGTTGTCATCCGCGAGTGGTATCCACGCACGTTGCAGCGCGCGTCGACGATCTATGCGCTGGGAATCAATGCTGGCGGGATCGCGGGCGCGACCGCTACGGTGTATCTCTTGAGCCTCTTCGGCTGGCGGGGCACGTTCATAATCTGGGCGCTACCAGCAATCGTGATTGCGCTGCTGTGGATGAGCGCAGCGCCTGAGGTGCACGCGCTGGAAGACGAACCGCACAGCCTGAGCGTTCTGATCCGGGATCGCGGAGTGTGGAGGGCCGCGGGATTGTTTGGTGGACAAAGCCTCGCGTACTTCACAACCGTTGGCTGGATCCCGTTCCTGCTGCGGCCTTACGGCCAGGTGTATCTATCCATCGTTCTCCTGACACTTGGTGGGGCCGTTCTTGCCGGCACGGCTGTGCTGGCTATGACCACGAGGCACCTTGCGGTATCTCCGCGCTTCTACATCATTTCGGGAAGCCTAGTGCTGGCCGGCGCCGCCGGATTGTCGTTCGGGTTGCGAGCCTGGGCTTTGGTTTTGGCGGCGTTGATCGGATTGGGGGCAGGACTAACCTTCGCGGGGGTAATGGCCATGCCGCCCATCCTGGCGCGATCCAACGCCCAGGTCGCTGGCTATGCGGGTTTGATGCTGACGGCCGGCTACTTCGTGGCATTCTTCGGACCACTGATCGGTGGGTTCCTGCTCGATCAGACCGGTATTGTCGCGGCGCCGTTTTGGCTGGTCGTGGGAGCTGGTGCGGTGATCGCCGCGATGGGACTGACCCTCGTTCGGCGGGAGGCCGCTTCATTTGCGGACCGTTAGGTTGCAGTCCTCGGCCAGCATCTCTTGACCATCGCACAATGGCAACAGGCACAAGCACCTCCGCGACCGTAAACTCGATCGGCGCCGGGCCCAAAAAGGGCGGATCCTCGAACTAGAAACCGGCGGCCCAGCGGCCTCTTGGTAAACCAGGCCCCTACATGGCATGGATGTTCCTGAACCGTCGGTTTCCACATGGCGCCCAATCCGCAACGAGCCCGGGTTCGTTGCCTCGTACGGTGCGCAGACTGAGAGGACACCACGACGATCGCCATCAGCTTCTGGAACTCAGAGGACGCCATGAGGAAAAGCGAGAGCCGCTACCTGAGACGCGTTGGGGAAGCTCGGCGGCGGCCGCCAATCACTAGTCGTGCGTCAGCGCGCAATAATCGCCTGATGGCCGAGTTCGCCATTGTGTTCGACGACGACGCACAGCGCTGGCTCTCCGAGCATCCGACTCGGGACGCGCTCGTCATCGCCTATAGCGACGCGCGCTGTTGAGGCGGGGGTCACATTCGTGACCTACGGCTCCGTCGGAGCCGCCGAAGCGATGAGCAGTACGCGCTGGTCGATATCGGCGACGTGACCGGCCGGCGGATCCTGCTCGACCCGCGCATCTTGCCGCGCATGCCTCGAACCATCCCTGTGACCGTTGGTGGCGTCGGACCGTTCCGCGGTCTGCATCTGGATTTCTCCGGGGATGAGTGGGCGCGATTACTCTACGAACCATGACACCCAACGCCGGCGCCGTGGCTGAGGTCGATGAGTCGACCCTGCTGTCGGCACTTCGGGCGGGAGACGAGCGGGCTTTTCAGCGGCTGACGGATCGCTACCGCCGCGAGCTCCTGGTGCACTGCTACCGCATGCTCGGTTCCTTCCACGATGCGGAGGATGTCCTGCAGGAGACGTTGCTGCGCGCGTGGCGCGGGTTGGAATCGTTCAAGGGGCGCTCGGCGCTCAGGCCCTGGCTCTACCGGATCGCGACGAACGCTTGCTTGGACGCGATCGCCAGCCGCCACCGGCGGTCGCTGCCCAATCGAACCCATCCGGCCGCTGACACCGGGACGCCGTTCCCCGGCGCGACCGATGAGGCGCTATGGATCGAGCCGATGCCGGACACACTGATCGACCTGCGTACGGCGGTCAACCCCGAAGCCCACTACGACGCCCGTGAAAGCGTCACCCTGGCCTTTCTCGCCACCCTCCAAGCGTTGCCGCCCCGCCAACGAGCCACGCTGATCCTTCGGGACGTGCTCGGCTGGAAGGCTGCCGAGGTCTCCGATCTGCTAGAGACCAGCGTTGCCGCTGTAAACAGCTCGTTGCACCGAGCCCGGATCTCGATGAAGGCGTACCGGGCTGACCGGAGATCTGCGGACGGATCCGGCGCGGACACCAAGCAGACCGCGGCACTACTTTCGCGGTATGTGGATGCATGGCACGCGGCGGATGCGGCCGCATTGGTGGCGCTGCTTCGCGAGGATGCGTTGATGACGATGCCGCCGCTGCCGCTGTGGTTCCGGGGCCGGGCGGCGATCCGCTGGTTTTTCGAGACTCAGCTCTTTGACGGCGAGGCGCGCGGGCGCTTCCGCCTGGTGGCTACGGCGGCTAACGGCAGCCCGGCATTTGCGACATATCGACGCGATGAGTCAGGGGTGTATCGATTGGGCGCGCTGCTGGTGCTGACGCTCGCTGGCGGCCAGGTTGCGGAGATCCACGACTTCCTCCTGGTACGGGACGGGGAGTTCGCCGGCTTCGACCTGCCTCGCGCCCTCTGACCGAACAGTTAGCCAGTTCGCGTCAGTCTTGTCTTCTGAGGCGGAATGGCCTCGCGAACCCAACGGAGGAAAGCAAGCATGAAACTACGAGTTATCGCGGCTCTGGGGGCGATGGCACTCGGACAATCGCTGATGCCCGCCCTTGCGAGCGAGTCGGCCCGACCGGCGATTGGAGCCACCTCTATATTCGCCACCGTGCCCTTCCCGGGCCATCCTTTTGGCGTCGCCGTGGATCACGCCCGGATCTACATCTCGACCAGTCGGGGCGACTTTTTTGCCTCGCCACAAACAGGTGGGCAACTCAATTCAGACGGCGAGCGGGTCTTCGCCTACGATCTGGCCGGGAAACTCGTAAAAACGACCTCGATAGCGACCATGCCAAATTCCGATATGGGGCTGTTTGGCCTCGCCCTCGACGGCAACCCGACGCCGACCCACAAGCTCTATGTCGCCGACATGAACGGGCGCATACTGCGGCTCGCCCTCGATGGCGACGGACCCGCCCCGGAGCTGTTCGCGCAGGCGCCCCCGCCCTTTAGCGGCCTGGGCTGGCACGCCACCATGTGGAACGATCTCGTCTTTGACCCGGCGGGCAACCTATACATGACCGACGACAAGCCGCGGCTGTGGCGCGTGACGCCAGACGGTCAGGCCTCGGTCTGGTTTACGGATCCGGCCTTACTTGGCCTCTTCGGCTTCGCGGGCGGACCACTTGGCGGTCGGATCGACCCAAGTGGGAAATACCTCTACTTCACGATCACCATTTCCGCCGCGTTCCCCTTCGAGTCGGTAGTGTACCGGCTTCCGCTCGTCGACCATCCGACAGCCGCGGACCTGCAGGTGGTGCACCGATTCCCGGCCGTCCCCAACCAGCCGCTCCCCCAGGCGACGGGTCTGGCCTTCTCGGCGTCAGGCAACATGTATGTCGGGCTGATTGGGCCTAACCAGATCGCCGAGCTCGATCCGGCGGGCAACGAAATCCGCCGTTTCTCCAGCCCGCTGTTCGACTCGCCATGGGGTATCGCCTTCGTAGGTGAGTCGCTCCTCGTGAGCAATGCCGATATCCAATTTCCGGAAAGTCCGAATCGCTGGAACGTGCTGAAGGTGTTCGTGGGCGAGACGGGACTCGCTCTGAATAGACCAAAAACGCGCTAGCTTTCAGGGAATCTTTTGCCCTCCCCCGCTTGCGGGGGAGGGCAGGGTGGGGGCCGTGCTTCTCGCCCGGCCTTGGGCTTGCCGAGCTACTCGAACGACGACCCCTCAGTTGCTATTGACCGCGCCGAGTAAACCTGCGATCGTCCTTGGCGGGAGGCATCGGGCAAGTGGGGAGGCTACGACTCAATACAGTTTGTGCATGGGCGCTTGGCGCCCTGCTGTTCGTTTCGACCGCCGCCTGCAGCGATACAACCAACCTCTCGCCGACAGCGTCCTCGCCCGAATCTTCGCTTGGCGTTGGCGGCGGATCCCTGACAGCACCAACTGCGGCCGCGACTCCAGCACCAACGCCCGTTCCTACGCCGACGCCGAGGCAGACCCCGGCTCCGCCTCCGGTCCAGGCGTCAACGGTCAATTTCGTAAACGCGCCGCTGTCGGCCCGACCTGGCCAGGCTGCGACTCTAATCGTGAAGACAGCCCCGAACACGGGGTGCTCTATCCAGGTCGTATATAAGTCGGGGCCGTCTAGAGCTCAAGGCCTTGTGCCAAAGACATCCGACGGGGCCGGCAACGTTTCCTGGACCTGGATAGTCGGAACCCGCACCACACCGGGTCAATGGCCGATCTACGTGACGTGCGCCTCAGCCAGCGATCAGACCTATATCGACGTTACCTAGACGCCTGCGCTACCTCTACCCTTACCCTGCAAGACACGCCTTACGACCAGCCGTTATCGTCGACGATTCGAACCGAGCAGCCGTCGCCGACCGACGCCGTAAGCTCTTCGACTGAGCCCGCGTGAAGAGCAAGCCTAACGTCGACGCCGAGCTCTCGTGGGCGCAGGTGCATGCCTTCCGCCTGGAGCGACACCACCTGGCTCGCCGCTCGCCCAGGAAGGATCTCGCGCGAGTCGTCCGCGACATCATGGGCGCGCAGGCGCAGGTGATGTCGGCCGCCGAGTTGCAGATCGCCGTGCGTGTCGACTGCACCGTCGAGGACGTGCGCCAGGCCTTGTGGACCGACAAGACACTCGTGAAGACGTGGCTCATGCGCGGCACCTTGCACCTGGCGGCCGCACACGATTTGCCCCTCTACACCGCTGCGACCAGCAGTCGGCGATGGAGCCAGATGCGCCCATCGTGGCTCACCTACCTGCAGACCACCGAGTCCGAGTTCTGGAACGTCGTCGACGAGGTCTCGGCCGCGCTCGACGGCACACTCCGGACCCGCGAAGAGTTGATCGCCGTGGTTGGCAAGGGCAAGTCCGAGCGGATTCAGAAAATGCTCGGGTCGGGTTGGGGCGGAATGCTCAAGCCGGCGGCCCGCAGCGGCCAACTCTGCTTTGGCCCGAACCGCGGCCAGAGCGTCACCTTCGTCCGTCCTGCGGATTGGCTTGGCTGGTGGCGCGAGGTCGAGCCCGAGCGCGCGCTGCCAGAGGTGGCGCGCCGCTACCTCCGTGCCTATGGCCCGGCGTCGAGGACCGACTTCGCCCGCTGGTGGGGGATCGGCAACAGCATCGCCGCCTGGTCAGGCATACAGACCGAGCTCGTCAAGGTCGCAGTCGAGGGCGCGCGCCTCGACATGCTCAAAAGTGACTTGAAGGCGATAGAGAAGGCCAGGATCGAAACGTCGGTGCAGCTGCTTCCCAACTTCGATCCGTACCTCATGGGTCACGCGTCGCGCGACCACCTCGTCGCGCGCGTCCATCTATCGAAGGTCAGCCGCACCGCGGGATGGATCTCCGCCGTAGTGCTGGTCGACGGCACCATCGCCGGAACCTGGACCTACGCTCTCGCCGGCAAGACGCTCCGCGTCACCGTCGAGCCCTTTCGCCGGCTGCCGTCCACGGTCGTGCGCCAGATCAAGCTTCGCGCCGGCGAGCTGGCCGAGGCGCTGGGCGCGGCGAAGATCGTGGTGAGCGTCGTCTAGGCCTCGCTCGTTTACGTGCGGCTCGCTACAGCGGCGGAGCGCACGCGTTCGACCGAGGGCGTCGCGCCGAGTCGCTCATATTGCCGCAGCGCAGCCTCGAGCATCGGCGCGCGCTCTTTCGCTGGCAATGCGTCGGCAAGATACTCGCGTGTTCGAGCAGCCTCGAACGGATTGCCAAGCCGTTCGTACTCGGCCAAGGCTCGTTCGAGCGAAACCCGGCCCGCCGCTGCGTCCCCCTCCCAGAGGCGCAAGAGACCTATGGCGCGATCGCACGCCGGCGGTAACAGCGCCACCGCTTGGCGCATGGGTTCGACTTCGCGCAGGAATGCTCGAAGTCCGTCCGCCTCGTGTAGGGCAACGAGCGCGTCTACGATAAGAACAGCCTCGAGGGGTGGCTCCTCATAGGTGAGCCGCCGCTTCACCGCGAGGATCTGCTCGGCCTCCTTACGCGCTTCTGCTGCATCGCCACAGGCCAGCAGCGCGAGTCCATGCAATGCCTCCGGTAAGGCAGGCTCATCCCATTTCATCGGAACCAGCTCGATCAGCTCCTTGGCGCGTGCGATATCGCCGCGGTGAGCCAGGACCGCAGCGGAGATTAGCGGCCCGCCCCGGACGAATGGGCAGGACATGTCTTCTTCTTGGCGGAACCCTTTCACGTGTTCCTCGGTGAGCGCATCGATTAATTCCCATCTCCCGAGGTTGGCGTTCCCATAGAGCAGCGCGTAGGTCGCGTGGAGGACGTCATGGGCGGCGAGTTGTCTGCTCAACTGATAGCTACGCTCCGCAAGGCCCAGGCCCTTCTCGTAGCTACCCCCGATATCCATGTATCGCAGCGCAAGCCACAGGAGGCTCAGCACACGGTCGCGGCTCGCCGTGATTCGGTCGACGAGCGCCTCCTCTTGCCGGGTGTAATCCACGGCACGCGCATAAGCGCCCTCCGTGATGGCAAGCCCACTCAGTGCCCTGATCGCGAGAACCTCGAGGTCCACATCGCGAAACTCCCGGCCAATGCGCGCCGCCTCTTCGCCTGCCCGGGTCCGTTCGGCCAGCGGGATCGCCTCGATCTCACGCGCGTCGCCTTTTCGAATGTTGGCATAGGCGCGCAACGCGAGCAGCCAACCGCGGTCAAGCGGCTCTGGGTTCTCGGCGAGGCCTGCCGCGATGTAACCGTCCACCTGACGGGTTGGCGGCACGACTTTGAATCCGCCCCAGCGGATGCAGGTCATCTTGGCGCACTTCGTAATCAGGCGGATCCGGTCCGGTCGCGCGTCCGGCTTCTGCTCCAGCGCCCCCAATGCTGCTTCCCACGCGGGAATGGCGTCGTCCCCGTGGAACGCGCCCTCATGATCGTCGCCGATCGCTTCCAGTGCCTGCCCGCGCTCTGCATCATCGGCGGCCAGGCGGAGCGCGTCTTGATGCAGTTGGAGCGCCTGCGCCATGGCATACCGTTTCCGGGCGACATCACCCGCGGTCAGCAACGCCGCAAACGCTCTTGTCCGCAGCTCAGCTCGGGCGGCCGGATCATCGGCCCACGCAAGGTCGGCGTCCTCTCCGAGAATGGCCGTCCGGTAATGGTGGGCGATCAGCTCGGCCTGCTCCTCCGAGCGATCGCCGGCGATTTGCTGAAGCCAGCGCGCCGCCTCGGCGTGTGCGCGTGCCCTCCGAACCCTGGGCAGGCTCGCGTACGCAACGTCCCTGACGAGCGCATGTTTGAAGATGAACTCGAGCTCGCCCGCGATACCCGATGAAGGATGAACGGAGACCAGCCCTTTGGACTCGAGGGCCAAAAGGTTCGAGGTCACGTCGGGGTCGGCCGTCGCCCGCCGCACCGGCGCCTCCCAAAACACGCGCCCTATGACGGCGGCCTCTTGCAGTGCGCGCTTTTCGGCAGCAGGGAGGCCGTCGATCCGCGCGCCAAGCACCGCCAGCACGGTGTCCGGCAGGGCCGTCGGGAGCGTGCCGGCCACCTGCCAACCCGTGCCCCGCCTGACGAGCATGCCGCCGTCGATCAACCGGCGAATGATTTCTTCGAGAAACAGGGGGTTGCCATCGGCGGTGGCGACGAGATCACGCCGAAGCGTTTCAGGAAGTGGGCTCCCTTCGAGAATCTCGTCCAGCAGTGTCGCACTCTGCTGAGCGGTCAGCGCCCGGAGCGCGAGCACGGCGACCGCCTCGCCAGCCTCGCCGAATTCTGGGTGCGCCTTGCGTAGGTCGGGTCGGGCCGTGGTGACCAGGAGCACCGGGCCGGTCGACCGTGCCAGAAGCCGCTCCATCATCGCGACCAGCCGGTCACCAGCCCAGTGCAGGTCCTCCAGCACGAGGATCACCGGGCCCGCCGCGGCGTAGGCGCTGATGAACCGCGGCCAGGCCATCGAGAGCTCGTTGTCTACGGCGACCGGGCGGATGGTTTCGAGCGGGTTTTCCGGGATGGTGATCCCTGCGGTGAAGGCCAGCGAAAATACCGTGTGATCGATGGTGGCCTGGTCCGCCGAGACGCGTTGCAGCTGGGTTTCGACCTTCTGGCGCAGCCGCTCCCGCGCCGCAGCCGCCGGATCGTCGAGCGAGATCTGGCATTCGCGCCGAAGCAGCTCCCCCAGCGCCCAATACGTCAGGCCGTCTCCGGTGGAGGGGCAGCGTCCCTGCAGGATCGTCGTTTCCGGGTGGCGAGCCGATGCCAGGTTGAGGAACTCTCGGAGCAGGCGACTCTTACCGATGCCCGCCGGCCCCGAGATCAACGCCAGGCGTGGGCTGCTCGCGTCCATCGCCTCGTGGAAGAGGCTGGCCAGCGACTCCACCTCCTGGTCGCGGCCAACCATGGCAACCTGCATCCCTTTTCGGCGGTCGAGCGAGTCGGCGAGCGGGCGAAGCACCTGTCGCACGACCACCGGCGCCGATTTCCCGCGGACCTCGCGGGATTCCGGCTCGCCGAAGACGAAGGCGTCACGGGCGGCCGCGTAAGTTCGCTCGCCGGCGAGGACGGTTCCCGGCTCGGCCATCTGCTCCAGCCGGGCCGCAACATTGACGGCATCGCCGGTCACGACGTTCTGGTCGAAGGCGGCCATCACCTCGCCGGTGTTGACGCCGACCCGAATCGCGAGGCTGACACCGTGCTGCGCCATGAACTCGCTGTTCAGCTCTGTTAGCCGCTCGAGCATCTGGCAGGCGGCTCGCAACGCGCGCTCGGCGTCGTCCTCTCGCACGATCGGGACGCCAAAGGTCGCCATGACCGAGTCGCCCATGAACTTCTGGACGGTCCCGCCCCAGGCCTCGATCGTCGAGGTCATCACCGAGAAGAATCGCTGGAGGAGGACTCGCCAGCGCTCCGGGTCGAATTGCTCGCCGAGGGTGGTCGACCCCGTGATGTCGGCGAACAAGATCGTGACGAGCTTGCGCTCCTCGAAAGCGGGCACGATCGAAGACTACACGTGCGAAAGGCCGGGCTTTGCGGCAACCATTTAAAAGATGAAGGGCACGAGCATCTTGGTCGAGTGCCTGTACACCGGGTAGGTGTCGGGGAACTGCTCCGTCAGGTTGCGCTCCTCGATGGTCGCGCTATAAACGAAGAAGACCCCGGCCAGGGCCACCGCGATCAGCCACGACCAGGACAGTGCCACGGCGGTGCCGACACCAGCGACGATGACGCCAGAGTAGATAGGGTGGCGGACCAGTTGATAGGGACCGCTCGTCACCAGCTCCGGGTCGTCCTTTTGTGACATCGGGGTGCCCCAATTGCGCCCGATATGTATGCGGGCCCAGATGGCGAACCCGAGCCCGGCCGCGAAGAGGACGAGCCCGAGGCCAACGAGCCACGGATTGGAGTTCCCGGCGCTACTTCGGAAAGCCCCCAGGCGGAGCAAGATGACCGCAAGGACGACAATCACGGTCCTGATGCGTACCTCGCGAGACCAAGCGAGGCGCCCCCTTTTCATGGAGAAGGCTGCCACAAGCCAGTAGGCCCAGAAGACCGTCCACCCGATGGCGAAGACAAATTTGACCGCGGTCATGCGACTTCTACCCTAACTGCTGGTCCTTCACAAATACGTTGACCCGCGGGCGCCATAATGGCGCATGGTCGTGGCGGCTCGGCAACTCCAGCTCAGGCTGTCGGATGGCCGGGACTTGGAGGTTTTGACCGAGGGCCCCACAGACGGGCTTCCGCTGATCTTCCACTACGGAACGCCGTGCGCGGCAGTCCTCTATCGCCCGTTGGTCGCGGAGGCGACGAAGCGCAAGCTACGGACAATTGTCTACTCGCGGCCCGGCTATGCGAGTTCCACCGCGAAGCCCGGACGCTCGGTGGCAGACGCTAGGGCGGACGTCCAGGCGATCCTTGGCGAGCTTGATCTCGATAAATTCGTGACCATCGGCTGGTCCGGCGGGGGTCCCCACGCCCTGGCCTGCGCCGCCGGCTTTCCGGATCGCTGTGCCGCGGCAGTATCTCTGGCAGGAGTAGCGCCATATCCAGCGGCGGGCCTGGATTGGATGGCAGGGATGGGTCCCGAGAACATTGAGGAGTTCAACCTGGCGCTGCAAGGGGAAGCGGCGCTCACCCCCTGGCTCGAGAAAGAGGTCAAAGTACTCGGACAGGTCAACGGCTCGGATGTCGCAGACGCGCTTGGAGGCCTGGTCTCCGAGGTGGATACGGCGGCGCTAACCGGCGACTTCGCTGAGTTCATGGCCGCCGTCTTTCGGCGGGCCGTCTCGAGCGGCATCGCTGGCTGGCGCGACGATGATCTGGCTTTCATCCGCGATTGGGGATTCGACCTGGCACAGATCAAGACGCCGGTCGCGGTATGGCAGGGCGAACAGGATCGGATGGTGCCGTTCACGCACGGTCAATGGCTCGCCGACCACATTCCCAATGCGCGAGTCCGCCTCTATCGCGACGAGGGCCATCTGTCGCTCGCCGTGAAGGCGCTCGACCGGATCATTGACGACCTGATCGCAATCGCGCGCTAAAACGACCTTCAGTTGTCGCCTTCGCCCTCTTTGCCCCGCCCGACAGCGCACCTGGGTTCGCTCGTTTCGGGTACAGCGCGAGCATCGCTTCGTAGAGTTCATTCGCCGTTTCGGTCTCGGCGTCGAGACGGTTGAAGTCAGCGAGGTAGTTCTTGGTCTCCGCGAGGATCTCCGGCGCGTCGGGCAGGTCGGGATTCTTGTGGCCGGCGACGACGAAGACCGGGTCGAGCGCGACGAGTATGTCAGTGGCCCGCATCCACTCCTGCCGCGACTCGGCGGTGGTTTCGGCCATGTACTGGTGGATCCCGTTGTAGGCGCCGTCGCCAGCCACGACCAGACGCAGGTCGGGAGCCCACAGCGCCGTGCTGGATTCGGTGTCGGTGAATCCGGTGTCGATCACTCGCAACGGATGCCCTTCAAGGTGCAAGGTGTCGCTGTCGAGGACCTCGGGAAAGACCTGCGGTTGCGGAATCTGCCCCGGAAAACGCGCCGTCCAGAAGTTGTCGATGAACGGCGGCGAGCCTTCGAGCTTTGCCTTGGCCACGACGGCCTCGGCGGCGACCGCCTTAGCGGCGGGGAACGCCTCGGTGAGTTGTCTGACGCCGAAGCCGTGGTCGCCATGGCCGTGTGTGATGTAGATGTAGGCGAGGTTCCGGTGGTGTGCCTTCACCCAGTCGACAAGCTGCTGATTCTGGTCGACGGTGAGGAACGTGTCGACGAGCACGGCGTCACGCCCGCCGAGGATCAACGTCGCGGTGTTGGCCACCCACTGGAGATCTTCCGTGCCCGGCGGCAGGTCGCGGGTGAGACCAAGCCGCCGCACGCAGAAGGTGTCGTACTGCAGCGATGACGATGTGGTTTCCAGCATGTTGTGTTTCCTTCTCCGAGAGGAGGCCAGACCAGCGCTGGGGGAGAGTTTCGAAGAACTCGCAGCGCTGGCCTAGCCGGTGACTCGACTAACCTGCGGCTATTGCCGCCTGAGTGATGACGCCTGCCACGGTATCCGCCTGTGTGACCATCGACAGGTGTCCTGCGTCGACGTATGTGGTGTGCGAGTTCGCTCGCTGCGCCATGAAGGTCAGCTCGGCCGGTGGAATGACGCGGTCCTGAGTGCCGATCACCGCCCAAGACGGGATGCTGGTCCACGCCGGCGTCCCAGACTGA